>Ga0116226_10002038_pt1 | contig 17538 bp, 27 predicted proteins | sample S1TSphfallax_FD_89692 | JGI IMG/M metagenome (GOLD analysis project Ga0116226, IMG submission 89692) | Host-associated microbial communities from peat moss isolated from Minnesota, USA - S1T2_Fa - Sphagnum fallax MG | ecosystem: Host-associated > Plants > Peat moss > Unclassified | place: USA... | reverse complement strand
TTGCTCGAGCCGACCACTTTATTGCCGCGCCGCGCCTGCGTAAACGTCTCGTTGCAGGTGTATAAATGCGCGATGCCGGCCAGAGGCAGGTAGGAGCCGACGAAGTATGTCACCCCCTGCCCGACCAGATAATCGCCTGGCTGCACATTCGTAGGGTCAAACCCTCCGTAAACGTCCGGCTTGCCGGATGGAACCGGGCCGGGGATCAGCGCCGGGGTTGGAGTAATCAGCGCGTTGATCTGGCCAAGCAAATTGCCCGCCTGAACAACGACCCCGGCCACAACCCCGGGCCTGTACCAGCTATAGGCCGTGCCGGTTTTGTTGCCGACGATGCCGAGGCCATAGTTGATTTTCTGCTGGATGGTGGCAGCGGTCACCATTAGGCGCGCACCACCATGCCATTACCGCCCAAGGCCGGTCCTGGCTGCACGTTCAGCAGTTCACAAAGCCGGCGGCGGTAGTAATCAAACAGGGCGCGACGCTCAGGGATTTCCCTTGGGTTGTGCTTCCACACCGACGCTTCGTCGGTGTCAAGGTTTTGCGCGGCGGTTTGAATGGCGGTGTCCAAGGTCGGCAGCAAGGTCAAAATGGAATTGATGTTCGCGTATTCGGTTTCGACTACGGAGCCAATTTGGGTATCGATGATGCCCATCCCTGCGCCAGCGATCACGTAACCGTAGGCGGCATACGAGCCGTAGCCGCAATACATCCGTATCGCCGCCACCTGCGCGCCGGTGAACAGCCCGATTCCGGCAACAGCGCCGGTTGGACCCAAAATCCCGCTCACCGGTTGTTACCCGGCCGGCGTCGTCAAAGCATGGATTTTGGCCTCAAGGTCAGTTACCGTTTTGGTCGCTGCGGCGATCTGGTCATCGCTCGCCGCGGGATCGGCGGCTTGAAGCGTCGCCAAAGCCGCTTGGGCTTGCTCCAGCTCTGCGGCCGCCGCTTCGATCAACGCACCAGAGGTGGGCGCGGCAGGCGGGGTGAAAAGCTTGTCGGTTTCGGGGTTGAAGTCATCCGCGTTGATCAAAAGGCCATTGGGGATTCCGTCGCGCTCGACCAGAACGGTTTTTGGCTGCATCATTTTGAAATCTTTCACAAAAAAACGGGGGATTTCTCCCCCGTTTTACATTTAGCCGAACACGCGCACGGCCACGTTCGGCCGGACCGGAGCGGTGCCCCAAAGCATCGAGAATGCCACGCGGGTCCGGCGGTATTCTTCGCGGATCTCCATGTGCATGTTAAGGCCGCTGATCGGGTCGGGAACCATCATCTCCGCGATGACCGGGCCGCCGCCGCTGGCCAAGCCGAGCCCGGCCTTGGTCATACGGGAGGCGAAACCGAATGCTTGACGGTGGAACGCCAAGTTACAGACATGGCTCGCGGAAAGCGTGATCGCCACGGCCGAGGTGATCGCAACCACCTTGGCGGGGTAAATATTCACTGTGCCCGAGGCGGACGCACCCAGCCCGCTCGAAGCCACGCCGCCGGACAGCACGGTGTAGGTTTGGCTGTCGCCGGCGAACGTGATGATATCGCCCACGTTCGGCGCAAAGCTGGAGCTGGCGGCCGTCGAAACCGCAATCGCCGTCAAGCCTGCCGCTTGGGTGGCGCTCGCGCTCACCGTGCCGGTAAGGGTGCCCGCAGTCTGCGAAGGCACCTGCTGGTCCTTGTACCAGTCGAAGCCGAATTTCTGCCGGATGCGGCCCTTATTGACCGTCTCGGTGTCACCCGAATAGAGCGCATAGGCGAAATTCGGCAACTGCTCGGCCTGCCCGTATGCGGTCGGGTTGAGCACCAAAAACCGGTCATCCTGCAGCGCGTAGTTGTTGTCCAGAATGACGCCGGCATTCGTGGCGGCGGCGACGCTGGACGCAAACGGCGTGGTGCCGGGCGTGCCGGTGGCGTTGCCAACGTAAATGTAATTGGAAAAGATCGAGGCGTTGACCGCGGCGGCGAGCGCCTGGATCGCGGAACTCAACTGGATCGGCACGATGCCCGCGGTGATCTGCGCGAATTCGCTCTCCGAAAGCACGAAACCGGTCTCTTGCCAGTTGGTGAGCGGGATTTGCGCGGTGGTGGGGGCGATGTTGCCCGGGTCCGGCGCGTAGGCCGCCGGCACAACGGCGGTGGTGGTCATGTTGCTCGGCAACGGAATCTGCACGATCTGACCTTTTTGCGCCGTCTCAGCGCTGAAATCATTCAGCACCAGGCTGGGCATCACGCAATAGGAACGCAACGCCTTGAGGCCCTGCGCGTAGATGGTCGGGATGACGCTCGTAAGCGTATTGTTCACGGACATGGGAAAAATCCTTCGTTGGGGGGTTAAGGTCTGCCGGCCCCGCCAGCGTGGATTTCAGCTCAGAAAAGCCCCGCACCGCGGGGCTCGAAAAATTCGTTAGGCGACGTTGACCTTGCGGCCGGCGATCGCGTCCAAATTCGCGATGAAAGCGGAATTGTCGCCTGCGGAAATCAACCGCGTGTTGCCGCCTGCGCCGGGGGCGCCGCGCGCGCCCGCGCCTTGCGACGGCTCGAACAGATGCGGGGCGCGCTCGGTCAGCCCCATCACCCACTCTTGCACGTCCATTACCTCGCCGGCCCGGCCGAAAATCGGCTTATCGCCCTCCATCGGCACGGCCTTGCCGTCCACCACACGGAACGTCTGGCGCCCGCGCAGCAGAACGTCATCAACCGCCGTCGCGCGCACGCCGGCTTTGGTGGCCGCATCGCGAATGGCGCCGTCGATCAGCAAGGATTCGAGCTGCGTTTTCAGCGTTTGCGCCGTTTCACGCTCGGTTTTCAGCGCGGCTTCAAAATCGTTTTTCATCTTGCCGGTGCGTTCCGCCAGCAGCTCATCGACCTTGCCGGCCTCAATCAACTGCTTGTCGCGAAGCTTCGCCTGCTCGGCCGCCAGCTTGCGCGCTACCTCCGGGTCGATCCCGTCGAAACGCGCGGTCAGCTCATCAATCTGGCGTTTCAACGCCAAATTGTTGTCGCGAAATTCGTCAACCCGCGCCTTGGGGACCAACCCCTCGACCTGCAGATGAAATTTGCCGTCTTTTTCGGCGTAAAGCGGGCGGGCTGGCTCGGGCACGCCTTCAAGCGATTCAACCACGGCTTTCAAAGTCATTCTTCGTCTCCGACGTTTGCCCGCTGCGCTGCTTTGGGCTGTTTTCTGGTTGCCAACACCTTGTCAGCAACCTCTTTCGCGGCGAGAAGCTTGGAAACTTCGTCGTCGAGATTCGTTTCGGGCGGCAGCATGTCCGCCTGGTCGAGATTGAACACGAACGCCTCAAGGCTCATGGCGCCGGCTTGGTAAGCCTGCACCATCCCCACCAGCGTTTGCGGGTCCATTTTTTCGTCGATGAAATCCCGGTTGAGATGCAGCGTGATTTCTTCGGTCTCGCCCAGCCAGGACGCCGCAAATTTTAACGCGGCCAGCAAGCTTTGTTCGACCGAGGATACAACCCCCATCAGCAGCGAATTTTCAGCGCTCGTCCTGATTCGGGCCGTTTCCGCCGCCTCTACCCCTTTTTTGCCGCCAGCAAACACCGCGGCGCCCAGCACCGCCATCTGCTGTTCTTTTTGCTCAAGGCCTTTTTCCAAAGACCCGAGCCCGCGGCCGGTAAATTCGGCGTACCCAACCCGCCCCTGCGCGTCGCTCAGCTTAATCACAGCCCCCGCGCCAACGGTGATCGGGCTATCATCGGCGATCCCGGTCACAAACAGCGTCGGCAGCGCGGTAAAATGCCGCCCGTGCTCCAAATCCGCCGCCGTGTGGTAGTGGTGCATCGAAACGTTCACCAACCCCAGCAGCGGCGGCTTGGAAATCTCTGAGGTCCGCCCCGCCGGCGTAATCCAGAACCAAGGCAGCTCGCTTAAGGGAGCCCCGCGGCGTTTCGGCACGATTTCGTCATAAATCTGCCAAGCGTCACCGATCGCCAAGGCGTTTTTGTTCTGGCGCCAGAGCGTGACGGTATAAACGCCGCCCTCAAGCCTGGCCTGCCGTATCTGCTGCACCGCCACCTGCCGGAACGGATCATCCGTCGCCGGCTCGTTGATCGTTTCGACCAAAACGACGCCGTTTTGGCTCCAGTTGATGATATTTTCGGCAGAGTAGAACGCAAAATAGGTGCGTTCCAAGCGATCATCATAGTCAACCAGCACGCCGGCGCGGCCCATCAACAAATCTTCGCCGCAAAGCTTTTTTTTGAACTCGGACAGCCCCGTGCCGTCCATCGTCGCGTCATCGATCATCGCCGCCAGCTTGCCCGGCAGCAAAATTCTGTCCTCTTTTCGCGATATCGCGCCCACAAACCCGTCAACCGTCCGGCTCACCGCCTCATAGTACGGCGCGCGCCGCTTGTACGCCGCGTAACCCTCCGCGGTTTGCGTCGGGTCAACCTTCGGCAGATATTTTTCGCCGGCGGCTTTGACCGCATCCTCGCCCTCATACGCCGCCCGGCAGCGCTGCCAGCGCTCCAAATTGGCCTCGTAAAGCGGGTGGGGCGTGTTGATCGGCATTTTTAGTACCCCAAATGCTGCACCCGCGCGGTGCCAACGGTCGCCAAAGCCGCGTGCGCGTCTGCCGCCGCGTCCACCTGATCGTCGAACGTCCCGGCCGGAAATGACCCCAGCTCATCGATGAACGACAAATTCCATTTTTCCTCCGCCGGCAGCAGCGCGTCCGAAACCAGCGAGACGTTGCCCACGTTCACTTGCGACGCCAGCGGCGCCGCCCGGGTCGATTTGTCGCCGGTCGGCCGCACCGCCTTCACGGTGTACCCATCCAGCGCAGCGGTCAGATGCGCGATTTGCGCCACGCCAGCCTGGCCGGGATCTTGCGGCAGCGCGATGTGCACATGCCGGCCGTCCTTCCAAGCCGTCTGCTTAATCCGGCGCTCAACCTCGTCCGGCCGCCCGCGAAACCGCACCACATCCAAAATGTAAATTCGGTCCTCGAACTTTCGCATCTTCACGCCGACAGTCCAATCCGGGTTGCGGGAACCCGTCTTTGCCGTCGCCGCCAGATCCCAGCTCCGCACCGTCCGGCCGCCCGCCGGCGCGGCATCAACCAGCCCCAGCTTCTTCACATCGAAAAGCGCGCCCTCGCCCGGCATCGGGTCGCCCTGGTACAGCGCCCGCCAAACCCGCATCATCCCTTGCTTTTGCAGGTCCGCCTTGGTCCGCCGCAGCACCGACCCAAAATCATACTCCGGGTCATCATCCCAAAGCATCTCGCCAACCTGCCGCCCCAGCGGGTCAGGGTATTTTTCCTCCGCCTCCGCGCAGAGGTGCAGGACATCCCACCCCTCTTTATCCCCGGCCAGCAACCGCCCCGCCAAGTCATCTTGGTGCCAGCGCGTCATAATCAAAATCACCGCGCCGCCGGGTTGCGCCGGCCGATCCTTCGTCGCCTTCTTGCCCGCCTTCAACCGGCTGTTCACCGCCGACCAATACCATTTGAAAACGTTGTCCCGCTTCGTCTCGGAATCAACATCCGTCTCGTTCTTCACAGGATCGTCGATGATCATCAAATCCGCGCGGAACCCGGTAATCGGCCCGTCAACACCCGCCGCCTTCACCTCGCCGCCATTGTCCGTCTGCCAGTGATTGACCGCGTGGCTCGTCGGCCGCATCCCAAGCCAGTGCCCCTTATCCTCCAACACCGCGTTCATCTTGCCGTTGTTCACCTCGGCTAGCGCCGCGGCATAACTCGCCAAAATCACCTTTCGGTTCTTCTTCCGCGACATAAACCACGGCGGAAATAGGATCGAACCATACCGCGTCTTCGCCGACCCGGGCGGCATAATCACCATCAGCCGGCTAATCTCACCCCGTTCCACCGCCTCCAGCTTCTTGTTCAACAGCCGGTGATGCGTGCCAGGCTTCTCCCCCTCCTCCTCCGATGCCAGTTGGCACCACACCCCAAGGTGACGCCGCGCCAACTCCCGCAATCCCAAGGTCTCATCAGCGACCGCAGGACTGACCGCAGAACCATCCAAAACCCGAAATTCCCATTTCTAAAAATTTTGTCGGTCACGCCCGCGGAGCGCACCCCGCCCCCGTAAAAAAGGGGGTATGCCCCGGGGGCTTTTGACCAAGCAGGCCGGTTTGCCCATCTGTCTCGCGGTAATGGTCAGAGCACTACCTTTGCAAGGGGGCATTGTAACCCTCAAAAATGGCGGTTTTCAGCCGTTTTTTGTGGCTTCACCCAAAAACTGCACGTAAACTGCACAGCAAACCGCAGTTATTCGCCGCCATCCGGCTGAATCGGTTCCATGTCGATCACGATGCCTCGCCGCGAGGCAATCAACGCAAGCTGCGCGTCGCTCATCTGCTCCGGCGCCAGATTGACCGTGTGATCCACCGCCACCCGATCACCATAGACGCGAGGCATTACCTTGCTCGCAAACCATTTCCGGGCATCAATTCGCGCCTTGCGCTGCTGTTCCCAGGCCGCGAGCTGTCCCGCGTCCAGATCAGCGGGCGGCTTCTCATCCGCGATGTCGATCACCTGCGACGCGAGCACATGGCAGCCATCTTCACGTGCTCGCGCGTATTTGATCTCAAACCCCGGAACGCCTGCCCGCCATCGCTGGATGACGGAGCGCGATGGCATACCATGATGCTTGCAGATTTCGTTTTCTGATCGGCCAGATGCGAGAGCGGCGAGAAAGCGATTGGCGAGGTCATCCGAGTAGATCGGCGGCCTGCCGTTTTTTTTGAGCGCGGGAGGAGATGGCATGGATAAGCCGAGTCCTTTGCCCCAGCGCTTGCTTGGGGAAGGTTGAGGAAGATTTGAGAAGGAAGGAAGAGGGATTTATGTACTTGACACCACAACCTACCAGAGATAGAAAGTAAGCCAGTAGAGTGCGCGTGCACACGAGTTTCCCGAGTCGTAACGTTTTTTAGTCGATTCGGCGCAGAAAGCGCAGTCCCAAGATTTAGACGCGCGAACAGGTTGAAATCATGAGCAAATTAGCCCAGCCGCATTTTACCGATGAAGCCGCCGCGCGCGATTATCTTGAGGCGATACGTTGGCCGCTTGGCCGCGTTTGCCCGCACTGCGGATCGCTGGGAAAGTCCTATGTGACCAAGCGCGAGGGGAAGTACCGTTGCGGCGAGAAGGAGTGCCGCAAGGATTTTACCGTCAAGGTCGGCACCGTTTTTGAGGCATCGCATATTCCGCTGCACAAATGGTTGTTGGCGGCCTATCTGCTTTGCTCGTCCAAGAAGGGCATGTCATCGCACCAGCTCATGCGCACGTTGGACGTGACGTATAAGACAGCTTGGTTCATGACGCACCGCATCCGCGAGGCCATGCGCACCGGAACGTTTTCGCCCATCGGCGGGTCCGGCAAAACCGTTGAGGCCGATGAAACCTATATCGGCCGCAAAGCCGGCACGAAGAAAGCCCGCGGCGGCTACCATCACAAGCGCGCCGTGCTGGCGCTGGTGGAGCGCGGCGGGGAGGTCCGATCCTTCCATGTTGACCGCGCCGTGGTAGCGGAGATTGTGCCGATCGTTCGCAAGAATGTGAGCCGTGAAAGCACGCTTATGACGGATGAGAGCAATCTCTATGTCCGCCTCGGAGAAGAATTTGTGGATCATCAGACGGTTGAGCATGGCGCCGGCGAGTATGTCCGCGATGAAGCGCACACCAACACGATTGAGGGGTTTTTCTCGATCTTCAAGCGCGGCTTCAAAGGCATTTACCAGCACTGCGGGGAGCAACACCTGCACCGCTACCTCGCGGAATATGACTTCCGCTATAACAACCGTTCCAGGCTCGGGTTTGAGGATGAACAGCGCACGGACATTGCCCTAGCCGCGATTGAGGGCAAGCGCCTCACCTATCGGCGGATTGCTGCGTAAAAAGAAGAAAACGCCGAAACAACTGGCCAGGGCGTTCATCAGGTGGAGGGCGAAAAATGGCTGAAACTCATATTCCGCTCGGGAAGATCGTACCCCGCTGCCCGCAATGCGGCGCGGCACTTTTGATCGAACATGACGGGATCAATGCCAACGCCAATGACCCAGTCTCTTGTCCCACACACGGTTTCATCGGAACGCGGTCTGAAATCTTCGCCAGAATCAAAGAAAATGGCGGGGATGAGATCAAGCGCCAAATCAGAGACAAGTTTGAAGAAGCGCTCAGGTCCAGAGGCATCAGTTTCAAACGAAAATAGCGACAAATGCCCCGCTTTCTCGCCGTTCGGACGCGTTTCAACAAGTTGAACTCGCCTCTCGCGCTCCATGGCGATATAAACCAGCTTCACCATCTCAGGTTCATAAAAAGGCGGGAGGCCATCCCAATCAGGGAAAACGCGACAACCCGCGTTCACCATATCAGGAGTGACCACTATGTCGTCATCGTCAGGCTCAGAACCGCCTGCGCCCGCCAAGGGCGGACGATTTGTAACTGCGGTCATAGACACCCCGCTAGAGATTTCCACGTTAGGGGAATTCTTAAAAATTGAGTTTTATATGCAGCTATCTGGCGATCCGGTGGCATCGAAAGCAACAGTTCTGTTGCTTCCGGAAGCAGCAAAAGCGTTGAAGGCTTATCTGGCCGCTGAAAAAACCATTCCCGATACGCCAGCCGGATCAACCGGCCAGCGCACCACAAACTGATACGGCGCACAAAACCATCAAAGGCAGCACCCAATGACCGATACCCCGAAGCCCGATCTAGCCGAACACGAGGAAGAAACCGTCCCGCTGGACGATGTTCTGCGCCAACTGCTCAACGCCAAACCGGCGATTAAACAACAAGAACCGGCTTCGCCCGATACCCCACCAGCTCCGCCCGAAGGCTGACCAGCACCGCGCCCAAAATCAACATTTAGATTTTGTGGCGCGAAATGCATAATCGCCAGGAAGGAAGAAGGCGGCGGCGCACGCGAGCACCCCGATTCGAGCGTTTTTTACCCTTTAAACCGCAGAATGCGCAATGCTTTTTTTGAGACGGCGCGAAGTGCCTTTTAAGGCTTTGTTTTTGCTTGCGATTTCACTTTTTTTCGGGAAAGCGCGTTTTTTGTGTTGACTTGCTCCGCGTTTTGCGGTGTTGTTGTGGGGTTCCGAGGCGCTTTTGCCTGGCGGATTGAGGGAGATGCCCTGATGCTTACCACCGGATTTTTCATCCTTTCATGCGCGGCCATTTTGGCGGGTTCGTGGCTGCGGGTGCGGTCATGATTGACCGCGCGGAAGCTGCAAAAGCGCTGGCAAAAGCCATTGCGTTCAAGCAGTGCGGAAAGGACCGCGACGCGGCCGAATGGGCGCGGAAACTGGTTGAATTGCTGGAGTGCGCGGAGATTTTGAAGTAACTCCGCATTGTGCGAGTTTAACGGGTTCACGGCGCGGAATTATCCGGCCAAATCGAGGAGTTTTCCTGATGGCACTTTCTACCGACATTTGCGACAAAATCACCGCGTCGATCATCGCGGAGCTGGAAAACGGCGTGCTGCCATGGGTGAAACCATGGGCTGCAGGCAACGTGCCCAGCCTGCCTCGGCGCCATGGTGGCGAGGCTTACCGGGGCATCAACATCCTGATTTTGTGGGGTGCGGCGCAAGATCGCGGTTATCGTTCCAACGTGTGGATGACCTTCAAGCAAGCCCTGGAATACAAGGCGGCGGTGCGGAAAGGCGAAAAGGGCACGCAGATCGTTTTCGCCTCCAAAATGGTGAAGGAAGAAACCGACGGCGCCGTCGAGGCGCATCAGCGCGCGATTTCGTTTCTGAAAGGCTACACGGTTTTTAATGCCGACCAGATTGACGGGTTGCCGGCACGGTTTGCGCCGCCGGCGCCGGTGCTGGCCGTGGTGCAAAATGGCCTGGATTGGGAACGCTACGCCGCGCCCCTCGCCTGGTTCGGCAAAATCCCGGCGAAACTCTCGCATGGTGGCGGGCGGGCATATTTCCGGCCGGCTACGGATGAGGTGGTGATGCCGCCGCGCGAATCGTTCACCACGGAAAAGCGCTACCTTGGCACGCTGGTGCATGAATTGACGCATTGGACGGGCGCGCCCGCGCGCCTTAATCGGACATTCGGCAAGCGGTTCGGCGACAATGCCTATGCGGTTGAGGAGCTGGTGGCGGAGCTGGGCGCGGCCTTCACCATGGCGGAGCTGGGGCTTACGCCACAAGTGCGGGAAGATCACGCGCCCTATATCGCTTCCTGGCTCAAGGTTTTGAAGGGTGACAGCAACGCGATTGTGACGGCCGCCGCGAAGGCCTCGGACGCGCTGGCGCATCTTTGCAGCTATCAGGACGGCGCGGCCGGCCAGCTCAAGGAAGCGGCCTAAGTGACCAGAAGGGCAAATAAAACTGCTCTTGCAATTTTATTTTGAAAAGGAAAAAACAATGGAAAGTTTTCGCAAGGCGGCAGAGGTCACTGGACGGGTGATCCCAGAGAATGCGATCGCGCAAGAGGGCGCCGGCGGTACGGTTTACCTGTACGCCACGCCTTACGTCACCAAAAAAGGCCGCGAAGGCGTGAACCTTTACGCCAAGGCCTTCCGCCAGGGCCAGCGCAAGCACGCTTGGCACCACGTTTTCACCACGGAAGCCGAGCGTGCCGCCAAGGTCGCCGAATTCCTGGCGAATGTTTCCGAGGTGGTATCGTGAGCGGTACGGAACCCGCGCGCGATGCAGCGCGCAGAGAGTTTCTTGCCGGCCTGCAGGCGGCGGTTAAATCCGGCCTGGTGACACAAGCTGATGTGCTTGGGTGGCTGGCGAACGAGTGCGGGCTTGGCGCCGATGAGTACCAGTTGAACCGTGCGCAGGCATCGTGCGAATTCGATGACGAGCACGAGCTGGCGGAAACGCCGCTGATTTCCGAGGCGGATGATGGGTTTTGGGTGCTGTCCTGGACCTGGATCGCCAACCCGGAATTCGTGAACCATTACCATTGCGACGCCTGCGAGGAGGAATGGCAGGATACCTGGAGCTGCGCGTGCAACGATCGATGCCCGGTCTGCAACCAGGAAATTCAGCCCTACAAGAGCGAGGAGGTTTGACCATGGATGTGCAAACCCCCGAAACTGGCCTGGTGCGCAAGGATAGCATCGAGGCCACCATGAGCGCACCCGGTATCCTAGCCCGGTTGCCGGCCGAGGTGGCGGCCAGCCTGACGCCGGCGCAGGCTGAGGCGATCCGCCTGCACCTGGGCGCGCGGCATGAACATCAGCACGCCATCGACCTACGCCGCAGTTTGCGGATATGTGGAAAACAGTTCTATTTGATTTTTCTTGCCGGAACGGCATTGAGGAGCGGGACATGAGCAACGAAACGGAGATCGGCAACCTTTGCCGCGAAATCGGATGGTCAACGCGCGAGCTGGCCCGCCGGTGGAAATGCAACGAGCGCACGGCGCGCGGCTGGGCCGAGTACCAGGAGGATGAACACGGCGCGCGGATCAGCGGCGTGACGCCCCCGATGATGCTGCTGCCCTGGCTGCGTTTCATCGCCAACACCATCCGCGCCAACCCGCCGCCGGAGGATTGGAGGGTGCGCGCGGTCAATCATCCAGATCAGGAATCAGACCAGCACGCCCCTGATTGAGCGCGACCACGATCAGGGCGATGCCCTTCCCGTGCCAGGTCTTAACCGAGCAATCGTTCGCGCCAACGAGCGCGGCAATGCTTTTCCAGCTTTTCGGCTCGCGGTTTGCCTTCAAAATGCTGCGGAATCCGACGATTCGGCGCGTGGTTTTGTTGGGGATGAAGCGCAACCAGGAGTGAATCTCGTCCATGGCCGTGATGTGAGCCGCGCGTGGAACCGGCCGACGCGGCGCCTCCGGGGTGTAGCCATAAGCCTCAACCATCTCCTGCACCACGTCATTCCGCCCTTGCGCCAGGCGCGTGCTATGGCCCCCGTAGGGGAGGGATAGCAGCGTCTCCGTCGCCAGCTCGAAGGCGGCAATGACGTATGCGGGCGTGATAGGATCATCCGACATTTTACAACCTTTTTACAAAAACCGATTTCAAGCCCGCTGGAGCAGCTTGTCGTAGTCAGTGATTGCCTTGGGCCGGTTCGCAGGCGCTACCGTGCGGGCGGGCGGCGGCGCTGGCAGGCGGGGCGGATATTTCGGAAGGCGCACCACCAGCTCATATTTCCCGGGTCCGATTTTGCGCTGGGCGGAAATAATGCGCCCATCTCGCATCCTGGTGGTGATCTCGCCGGCCTCCCGGTGATCGCACTTCCAGAACCAGCCCGTGTCATAATGGCCATCATCAAAAACCTGCGACGCTACAACGGTCCATGCGGACGCGGTAATCTGCTCGATCAGGCTCATGCGCGGGTCTCCTGGCTGGCGAGGTGTGCTTCGAGCGCGGCGCGGAGGTCAGGCCGCATGTCGGAGAGTTTTTGACCTTGGGCCTGCGCCAATACGGCGAGTTGCAACTTTGTGGCGTGGATCGGCTTGATCTGCGGTTTTTCGCCCTTTTCGTCGGCACTTTTCGCGGCCATTTCTCGCGCCAAACCCTCAAATTTCCGGGCCATTTCGAGCCGCTCCTCATCGGTCTTCGTGCCGTTCCAAACCTCCTCCTGCTTGGGTTTGAAATTTGCGAGGTCTTTGATGGCGCCGGCGCGCGCCTTCACGCGCTGGTTTATTGGGTCCAAAATCTCAAAAAGTTCCGCGCCGGTGGGGAAGAATTTGCACCGCTGCAGGGTGATCCTCATGGTCTCGGCTGTGAAGCATTCCGCCGGAAACTCGCCGCAGGTCTCCGCCAGCGCGCCGATGGCGTTGCGCACGCGGTTCCGGTCATCCTTGGCGCCGCCGATCGGCAAGGCGTCCACCAAACGGCTAAACCAGTTTCGCAGCACCTCGGGATGCACCGGCGCGCAGGAAGCGATGACTTCGGGAAGCGTCGCCTTGGCGATATCGACCACAGCCGCCGAAGGGTCCGCCGGCTTCGTGAAATGCCCATCCACCACCGCATGGGTGATACTTCGCACCGCAGATTCGAGCGTGGGCGAGAGCGGCGCAAGGGGCGCGAGGGAATGCGCGGCGCGGGTGGTGATCGCGTTTGCCATGTTCAATTTTCTCCGAAAAGTTCAGCTTTTTGGCGGGCTTGCTCGCCCCAGCCGGTGGTGGGTTTTAGTGATGGGCCTCCGCCCCCTGGACCCACTACAGGGGGCGAACCCCGCCCGGCGCTACCATCCGGGTTCTGCCGGCGGCACCAGTTGCGCCAGGTTGCCGACCAGTCAGCCATGGGCTTGCCAGTGCCGATCCAGTAATCCCGAAAATTGGCTGCCACGGCGTCAGGGTCGAGACCGAGATCAAGCGCAAAACGGCGGTCCTCCAGCGAAGGGTTCCAGGCATCGGGAATTCGATGCGCGATGCGTTTGGGTTTTTTGGCACGTCCGTCAGGACGTGCGTCTGTCGGCAACCCCGGCAGCGAAGGGGGGATTATAGGGGGTTCCTCTTTCTTCTCTTCCCTTAAGTGTCTCTTCAGTGTCTCTTGCGATCCCGCCGGGATTGATTCGGGAGTGTCAGCGGGAGACTTTTTATCTCCCACCGGGATGGTTTCGGGAGTCTCAACACCTCCCTTTCGGATGCGTTTGGCAAACCATTTTGAATTCGGATTGAGGTCTTTCAGCAGCTTTTCGGCGTGGCTTACTTTCGCCTCTATTTGCGAAGGGTCGTAGATATGGCCATATCTTTTTGCATTTCCCGCTCCGCTGGATTTGCGCTGCACCAGTTTTTCAAGCCACCCCTCCAGCGCCTTCTCACACACGGTCGGGTGATATAGGCGTCCGTCATCGCACAAAATCCACCCATGCAAAGCCATCTTGGAAATTTTTCTCCAAGTTTTGTAATCTCGGCCGAGTTCCGCGAGGCGAACGAGTTCAATTTCGTCGTTCGGAAGGCTGCCACATGGCACCTGATGGTATGACCGACACCAGAGCGTGACGCCGGCGCGCCATTCGCTATCGGTGGCACGCGCATGAAAAGCGGATGCGAACAGGCGCGCGAAATCCAGCGGCATAAAGGCGAAATCCCTCAAATCGCAATCCGCCGGCGTTAGTGGAGCATGATCACCGGTCATATCTTCGTCCTCATAAATTCCAGTTCGGCGATGCGCGTGCAGCGCTGGCAGGCGTCGAGCTGGCCGCTGCCGGGAATGCGCACCAAGCATTCGCCGCTGCACTCCCAGCACGTCCGCTGGGGGCGCACCGCGGGGTCGGGCGGGTTCGCGGTAAGCGGCGATTGATCGACGCACACAGGCACCGCAACTTGTCGCCTGGCGTTCATTCGCAAAGCCCGTAGAGCGATGAGCAGCCTTCGCTCGGGATCGCGCGCACCAGGTCATATTGCCGGCCTCCGCGCGAGGTTTTGGCCCATTTAATGCGTTCCGATATTTTCAGCCGCGAGAACGTTTCATCGGTCGTTTCATCGTCTAGCGCAGCATCCACAAAAAAAGTTGAACGCCCCCTCTTCGACGCCTCGGAAACCAGCGCCTCCCATTCCACAATCCGCTCCACCTCGGCAGGCCAGCGCTGGGCAATTTCGAGCAGCTCATCCTTGCCGCAGTTAATGCACGGCATACAGCCGACCCGCTTCATGCCTTGGCTGTAAAGCGGGTTGAGCGTGACCCCGGAGGCACGCACATATTCGATCACCTGCCCCGCAGTCCAAGCCACAAGAGGTTGCACCACGCGGAAGACGCGCCCAGCCTTCGTAGCATCGATATATTCGTCCTGCGCATCCGCGCGGTTTTGGCTTTCATCACGCCGGATGCCGCGCCAACTTTCGCAGGCCTCGGCCGGGTCGATAGCATCAATAAAAGCGTCGAGCGGGCGCCCCTTCAGTTCCTCGGTACAAAACTGCGCCTTGCGGCTGGGGAAGCGGCCTTTCCAGAGGCAGAGATCGAGATAGGGATTGCCGGTCGGCTGCAGAATCTCCAGTGCGCGGGCAATGCGTTCTGGCGGCAAACCGTCATCGGCCCAATGCTTTTCGATCCAAGCCCGCTTGCCGGCCATCTGGCGGCTGAAATCTGCCCGCACGGTATGGACCGGCACCCCGAGGGCGCCGGGCAGGTAATTCTGCACATAATCCAGCGTCTCGGGATGCTCGTGCCCCGTGTCGGCGAAGCAGCATTGCACCCGGTCGCGGCCATAGCGCTCAATCGCCACCAACGCGGTCGCCGTAGAATCCTTGCCGCCGGACATAGAAACGATGGCGAGAGGGCGGCTCACAGCACGTCACCGTGCCGGTGAAAGTGAGCCGTGCGCGTGTTATCAAGCTTCACCACCGCATAAACGAGGAGGATCAGCGCGTCGGCCTCGTCGTCTTGTTCGGTGGCCCAGCCTCGGCTTTTTGCCCATGCGATGATGACAGGTTTGATGCGGTCGGCGCCGCCTGTCGGCGCTTTGCCGAGCACCTTGGCGCGCGCCTGGTTCGCGGTCTGATCGTAAACCGGCAGGGATTGCCGCGTGCTCGCCATTTCGGTGGCGGTGGCAAGGCCGAGCAGCAGCTTGCCGACATTTGCATTTTCCTGCCGCATCGGGATGAAGGGCGCCTCATACACGATGGCGCGCGGCCGGTGGAATTCAATGGCGTCGTGAATATGATCCTCAAGCCGGCAGCAGATCGTGCCATGCCCGTTCATCATTTTTCCCAAATTCCAATGCCCGAACACAGGGCGCTCGCCCCAACCCCCGTATGCAAACCCGGTGGTGAGGCTGAGGTCGAGCGAAAGGATTCCACCGGGTTTCGGCATCAGTGCGTCGTTTCGCCTGCGTCCGCACCTTTGTGCGAACGGCCTTTGCGCACTGCACGCGGCTTGGCTTCCAGGGCTGGCAGCCTGTTCTTAAACGCGATGCCATTGGTATTGCCGACGTGCCAAGCTTGCGCCGCCGGGCCGCCGGGCGGATAAGGGTTATCCGCGGGTTCACGTCCGCCTAGGGCGGCATCATAGCCCTCCTGCTCCCACACGCTGAGATTCAGCGCATCCTTCGCGCGCTGCGAAGGCTCGATGATGGCAAGTTCGGCCTGGTAGCCGATCGGCTTGCCAAGCCAGGCCATATAGCGCGCATAGGTGGCCTGTGAGGCCTGGCGCTGCTCGGGATCGACCTTAATCTCGGCGAGGACTTTTTTGAATTCCTTGAGGTCAACGCCGGCGCGTTTCGCGCGCTTGTAAACATGGCGCAGCTCGGAATTCGCTTCGTCGAGCGTGCGCTGGGCCTTGGCTGCCTCGCAAACAAAATCGAGGAAGATTTCGGGCGATAGCGCGGTGTTATGGTCCGCAGGTGGAGTCAATGAAGTCATTGTCAATCCTTTCGTTTTGGTTCGGGGTAGTCCTGGCCGGGCATGAGGAGATCCCATGTCCGGTAATCACCGGCGGGCAGCGGCCCGCGGTTTGGATCTTCGGGCGCGCTCGACCTGGGGGCACCCGCCCGGCGAAGAAATGTGTTTGGGGAGACCTTCAAATCGCGGCCGCGCTCGATGACGACATTGCGGCTCACGCCGATTTTGAACCCAATCGCTTCCCAGGTTTCGCCGGCAGCGCACATGCGCCGGATTGTTTCGTCCTGTGCGTCGCTCCACTCGCGTTTTTTTGCCATTATGCTGCATCTGCGCCGAATTTCTGAGTTTCGTTGCCCCAGGTCATCCAGCCTGGCGAGGGTTCGCGCGCGAACAATTCAAGGTAGGGCCCAGCAAATTGCCGTTCGATCATCGCGCGCATTTCCGCTGGTTTCCGGCTGTGCTCGCGCACAGGCGCAGCTATCAGGTTGCGGATACTGCGGCAGCGCGAATGCGGCTTTCCGATCCGGCCGAGGAGCCAAAATTCGGCGGCACTGCGATACCAATAGCCGGTGCCAAAGCTCCATTTCGTTCCGGTTGAGCCTTGCTTCGCCCAAGCGCCAGCACTGACGAATTTGAAACCCCAGCACGCCATGGTGTCGATCGCCTGGGGGAGCATCGGCGCGGTGGCCCACATGATGAGAACGCACCCGGCCGGGTTTGCCAGCTCCAGAACAGGGAGCGCCTGAATTTCATCGAGCGGCATACAGGAATAACTCGCCTGCGCGCCTTTATGCTCGCCCTTCGCGCTGTAGTTCTCGAATTTCCATGGAGGATCGGTCAAAATCGCGCGGGCGCCATATTGCGGGAGCGCAGCGAATGGCGACGGCCCGCGGAAGAAATCGCTCATGCGCTCACCATGATCGTCTCGTATCGGTGAGAGTTCTCGTGCTCGGCGATCAGCCGGAAGGGCGGCAATGCGAGACGAGTGCGATGATGGTTGGCGACGGACAAAAGCGCCCGGCCGGCGGGCAAATCTCCACCCGCGCCGATGATGTGCAGCAGCCAAGCGCGGATTTCGATGGCGCGCGCGGGTACCGGTTGCTCAGGGTCAACCATCACAGCCACCGCCGGCCTGCTGGACAGAGACGGTCTGCCGCGCCGTCGCGCGGGCGCTTCGGGCGCGGCCTCGGCCGACGCGGCGGTGACAGGCAAGCCATCATCCGGTTGCGCCGCGCCGTCACGCGGGCGGCGCCCTGTAAAGCCGCCATGCTGGAGAAAAGC
>Ga0116226_10002037_pt1 | contig 17546 bp, 11 predicted proteins | sample S1TSphfallax_FD_89692 | JGI IMG/M metagenome (GOLD analysis project Ga0116226, IMG submission 89692) | Host-associated microbial communities from peat moss isolated from Minnesota, USA - S1T2_Fa - Sphagnum fallax MG | ecosystem: Host-associated > Plants > Peat moss > Unclassified | place: USA... | reverse complement strand
TGATCTATATAAAAATGGGGGTCTGGGGCCTCTAGGCCCCAGCGGGGTGCAGGGGCAGAGCCCCTCGTCTTGCTCGCTTATAGCAACGATTTTACCCGGGGTTTTGCCCCCTTTACAGATAGGAAGCAGTTCTTTTTTGCAAAAAAGAACCAAAAAACTTTTGCTTACCTGGCGTTTTTCGTTCTGATCGTCCTTTGGGGGCGAAGATACAGGTTTTTGGTTCTTTTTCGAAAAAAGAAGAGATTTGCCCGCCAGGGTAGATTACATCTCGGGTTTAAGCAGATGCGTGCCGGATGACCTCTTTTATCTGAAGAATCCAAACGCTGTCGGTTCTTTTCTTCATGAGAGAGCAAGCTTTGTAATCCAATCATCGCCGAGAACGTTCGTCCCTACGGCCACGGAGCGGGGGCACGTGTCATCAAAACTCCATCGCGCTGCCATGGGTGGAAAGCAATCAAATTTGGCGATGAGTAACCCCTGAAATCATTGGGATTTTGGAGCCGGACAGGGCCAATGGAGGCCATTCAATTTCATGTTTTGTTCGGCGGCTTCGTCGAGGCCTGGAGGGATCGGAGCCTGGCGACCGGGACCGCCGTAAAACCGCATGAATTCTTGCCGTTCAGCCGGTCGTTTGCACATTGACATTCTTTGCTTCAAACGCCTTCCTAGTACCAGTGCATCGTCGGGGCCCAGGGGCGGTAGAGGGCGCGGCAGAATTTTAGAACCCGAGAGGATATGAACCAGAGTGCAGGATCACCCGGTCGACGAGCCGCTTTTTGAGTTCGAAGAGGACGAGAGCGCGTCTTCGGTCGAACTGTCGGAGATTCCGGCGGCCTTCGATGAACAGGCTTATCTCGCAGCGTTTACCGACATTGCCCGGTCCATCAGGCTCGGCGAATGCAGATCCGCCTTTGAACATTATCTGAAGCATGGGGCGCAGGAGCAGCGCCTGCGAGACCCGCGCTATGTGGAGGCGCTTCGGAGCGGTGCTGCCGAGCCGACGCCGGCACCGGAATCGTCGCCGGCGCCCCCGCTGGGCCTCGATGTGGTGTTTGCCTGCACCTCGGGCCTCTATCTGGTGATCGGGTGGATCGACGACCGGCACATGCCCCTGCGCGAAATCGTGCTGCTGCTGAACGGCCGAACCCAGGCAACGACCCAGCACGTGGCGCGGTGCAGGCGGGAAGATGCCGAGGGCGCGATCGGGCAGGCGCCCGGATATTTGCTGGGGTTCTGGGCGGTGCTGCAATTGCCGGCGGGCACCTCCATCCCAAGCTCATGCGAGATCGAGCTTTATGTGGGGCGAACGAGCGCCGTGGTCAGCGTTCAGCCGCATGCGCTGAGCGATGCGCAGTTGCGGGAGACCTTGTTCGAATATCTGGCCAAGGCCGCGTATCTGGGTAACCCGCAGGTTGAAGCGTTTGTTCAGTTGGAGCGCGGGCCGGGGGAGGCGTTGCTGGCGTTCAATGCCGCCATGTCGGCCCGCATTACCGACAGCGCGTATGTGGAGCGATTCGGCCCCAGGCCTTCGAAGCTGGACGGATCCATCATCGTTTGCCTGTTCGGCAAGCCGGAGTTCCTGTTCCTGCAGAGCGCCCTGTTCTCGGCCAGCTTAGGCTGCGGCAATTACGAATTTGTTTACGTATCGAATAGCCCGGAGCTGACCGAGGCATTGCAACGGGAAGCGCAGATCGCCGCCCAAATCTATGGTTTAAGCCTGACGCTCGTCTTTCTACCTGGGAACGCAGGCTTTGGGGCGGCCAACAATGTTGCGGTGCGGCATGCGCGCAGCAAGCGCATTCTGATCGTGAATCCCGACGTATTTCCGCGCGACAACGCCTGGGCGGAAGCCCATACGCGACTGGTGGAAAGCTTGCCGGCCGATCAGACGGCGATGTTCGGCGTGCCGCTGTATTACGACGATGGGTCGCTGATGCATGGCGGCATGTATTTCGAAGCCGATACCGGATTATCGGTGCGGCCGGAAGGCATTACGCCGCAGGTATTGCTGCGGGTAGAGCATTACGGCAAAGGTGCGCCGCCCGGAACGACGGCGTATCTGCGGTCGCGGCCGGTGCCTGCCGTCACCGGCGCCTTTATTTCCGCCGATCGGGAGTGGTTTGAAAAACTCGGCGGATTTTCCGAGCAATACGTGTTCGGACATTACGAGGACGCCGATCTTTGCCTGAAAAGCCTGGACCAGGGGCGCGCCGTGTGGATGCATAATATTCCGTTCTGGCATCTGGAAGGCAAAGGATCGGAGCGGCGATTGGCGCATGAAGGCGGTTCGCTGATCAATCGCTGGCATTTCACCCGCAGCTGGGGTGAACGGATCGCCTACGATCTATCCGGACGGGAGCCGCCCATTTTCGCCGGCGCGAGCCTTTCGCCATGAGCGGCGCCCGCAAGAAAAAGCCGTTTGCGAAGGCCTTGGTGCCGCCGGCGATTGCGGCGGCACCCCCGTTTGAGGTTCCGGTGCCCGAGGGCCCAGGCATCGAGGGGCCGGCCAGGCAGCGTGTGTTGCTGGTAAGCCTGTTCCACCCGGAACTTACGCGCGGCGGCGCGCAGCAGATATGTTACGAGCTGTTCGGGGAGATGAAGCGGCATGCGGATATCGAGCCGATCCTTCTGGCCTCCGATGACGGCACCTATCCCGTGCTTTACAAAAGCGGTGCCAGGATAACGGGGTTCGACGGGCGGGAGGGGGAATATATGTTCCTCTCTCGGGACTACGATCACTGGTGGCACAAAACTTCGTCTCGCCTTCTGATCGAAGCGTTCGTGGAGTTTCTTGAAACGATACGGCCGGACGTGGTGCATTTCCATCATTTTCTGACCTTCGGGATCGATTTGCTCACGCTGACGCGCAGAGTGCTGCCCGAAGCGCGGCTGGTTTTCACATTCCATGAGTTTCTCGCGATCTGTGCGGCCGATGGCCACATGGTGAGAAAGACCGACCGCTCACTCTGCATGCATGCAAGCCCGATCCGCTGCCACCAATGCATCCCCGAACGCGGGCCCGAACAGTTCCTGATGCGCAAGATGTGGTTCATGCGGCATTTTTCGGTGGTGGATGCGTTCACCTGTCCCAGCCCGTTCATGGTGGAGCATTTTACCCGCTGGGGCATCGAAGCGGACAAAATCACGGTGGTGACGAACGGGCAGAAGGACCATAGCCACGGCATAAAGATGGGCCCTGCCAGCGCCGGGCATAACCGGTTCGGGTTTTTTGGCCAGCTCGTGGATGTGAAGGGTGTGCAGGTGATCCTGCGCGCGGTGCGCATTCTGCGCTTCGAAGGCTTCGAAGATTTCGTGATCGAGCTGAATGGCGAGAACCTTCGCTACGCGAGTGCCGCAGTGCGCGAGGAGATCGAGGGGTTTCTGCAGGAGGAAGCGGCGCGTTCGCCGGAAAAGCGGATCGTCACCTATAATGGCGGCTACCATGTGGACCAGCTTCGAAGCCGGATGAGCCGGGTGGATTGGTGCATTGTGCCTTCCATCTGGTGGGAGAGCTTCGGCCTTGTGATCTCGGAGGCCTGGATGTTCGGGCGGCCGGTGATCTGTTCCAATGTGGGCGGCCCGGCATCCCGCATCCGCGACGACGTGGACGGGTTGCATTTCGAGATCGGGAATGCCGGCGCACTGGCCGCCACGATCCGGCGCGCCTGCACTGAACCGGGTTTGTGGGAGAGGCTGACATCTGCCCTGCCGCCGGCCCCTTCGACCGCGGTGATGATGGCGGGATATCGCAGCGTTTATGCGCGCGAGAAACAAATGGCCGCGCTGGCATGATGGTGGTGGCGATATTTGCCTATACGAAACCTTCCTGCCGCCCTATGATGCCACCGCCTTAGGGCGCCTTCGGAAAATGTGGAATTGTTGTCTCATGCCGCAAGAATCCTACGCGACTCTGCTCAACAAGAAGCTCCTGCTGGTTTCGCGCAACACCGCCTACCTGGCGATTGATCGGAACTTCCTGGCAACGCTGCTGGCCCCGGCACTAACGGCGATCTATGTGAACGAACCATGGTATCTTGAGCGCTATCCGGACGTTTCGGACGGTATTTCCCGCGGCGTATTCCTGAATGCGGCCGAGCATTTTTCGAAAGTCGGGTATTTCGAGCATCGCATGCCGTATATGATCGAAGTGGATGAGCCCTGGTATCTGGACAACTACCCCGACATTGCGGCGGCCGTAAAACTTGGCTCCTATGTCAGCGGTGCCGACCATTTCTATCAATATGGCTATCGCGAAGGGCGGTTTCCGCATGCCAATTTCGGCTTGAAAACCTGGGCCGATAGCGATGCCGAGAGGATGGGCAGCAGCGAGGACGATGCCCGACTGGAAATGCTTCACGCGGGCTAGCGCAATTTCACCTTAAAGGGCGTCCGCCCGGTCAAAAAATTGTTTTCCAAAATAAAGGCTAGAGCAGGGAAGAATGGGTTCTCGATCAATGCCGTAGGCGGTTCGGCCATTGTCATTGAAGAGGGCCAGCCAAAGGACGGTGGGGACGTTTTCTTCAGAAAAGAACGCTTCCTTGGCTGTCTTCACTCCGCAACGTTCAGGGCCTTCTGTTCGGCATCCGCCCAATAGGATTCGCCGACGCTGTAATTGAAGCGCTCCATTTCCTCCGAGCAGAGCCTGCGGAAATCATTGATCTGCCGTGGGGTCCAGCCAAGGGCGTTCAACTCCACCACGCGCGTGGCGCTGCCTTCTTCTGTTTGCTGCGGCCGCGTGTTGGTGAATTTGCCGGCAATCCGCGCCTCTGCAGCGCTATCGAGGCGGAGGAATTCGGCGAGCCGCATAGCGACGGAAGCCGGCGTTCGTGCGATGTCCTGCTGATCGATTTCGATGCCGCTTCCCTGCAAATGATCGCGCATGCCGCGCCAGGCGGCCATGTTGCGGGCCCAATCGGAGCAATGGCTTTCGAAATCGCGGGCGGGGAATTTCTTCAGCCGGGAGAGGATGTTTTCGATGGCCCGGCGTTTGGCGAAGATGAAGCGTGCCTCCGGCCAGATATGGCGCAGAACCGGTATCGCCTCGATCATGTCCGGCCCGCCGGTTTTATCCAGCCAGGGCGCCACCGGGTGAAGGGCTTCCGTATGGCGCTTGAAAAGCTGGAACATGTCCTGCTTGAAGGCCGGCCAATCCACCCTCCCTGCGAGAACTTTCGGGTTCGGCTGGCCATGAACCTGGATCTGGCGATCGGTCGCCCGGTCGAAGGCGCGGAGAAGAGTGAGGAAATGCCCCTCCCTGTGCCCGGCATAGCCGGCGGCAAACAAGCCATCCACCAGAATGCTCGTACCCGATCTGGCGGAGCCCACGATAAACACCGGCGACACGGGTGAGGTCATGGCTTCAACCCGCCCGGCCGGCGAGGTGGGAAGCAGCCTCGTAAAGCTCGATATCCAGATAAACCCAGTCGAAGATTTTGCGCCGTGTGGCGACGGAAAGATCGTTCACGCTCGGGCGTTTCTCGGTAACGTTCACCCGGCCGACGTTCAAGTTTACGCCGAACCGGCGCTCGATCGCGCGGCTGAACTCGCCCATGCGGCTCTGCAGGCCGATCACGGCAAAGGTTTCGAGGTTGCCGATCGCCATGGCGAGAAGATCGTTATCGGTCTTGCCGCGGTCGCGCAGCTCCCGCCGATGTTCGATCGTGCTGCCATGGGCCACCTGCCACGTCATTCTGTTAAAAAACTCTTCCGTCAGTTGCAGTTCGTCCTGCAAGGAGACGAAATCGTCCAGGCTGTAGAGTTTTGTCAGCTTCGTCTTGCGAACGACTTCGACGTTCTTTTCCAGCAATTCGCGCCAGAAATAATACACGGAGATAAAACGGTCCACCGGGTGCCTTAGCACAGTGACGATTTCCCCATTCAGCCGCTTGGCTGTTTTGAAGCCATAATGGCCGCTGAACACATCGTAGTCGGCCGGGTTCACTTCGAGGAACTGGCGCTCATCGTAATGCGGGAAGACGCGCAATTTTTGGTTGGCAACGCGGCCGAACGCCGTGCGGATGGCAGTGCCCGCCGTCTTTGGGATGTGCATATGAACAAGGCGAAACTTGGGCGGCGTCCCCGCCGGTTCTACAGCTTGGGGCAGGGCATGTGTGGAACTCATCTAATCCCCTCTTGACGATATAATAATCGGCACACGCCGCCGACTCCGCATTCAGCCGCGTGCGGGGTAGCCCAACACACAACCATACAGAGGTTAAGCCTTCAAGTCTTTTGCCGGGCGGGAGGAAGACAGAGAAGCACTTCTTTTTTGAAAAAAAGAAGCAAAAAACTTTTATTTTCTAGCTGTTTTCAACTTACCGACACGGTACGGACCCCAAATAACCAAAAGTTTTTTGGTTCTTTTTTTCAAAAAAGAACTGCTTACTTCCTTTTCTTCATTCCGGCCCCTCAGCCCAGGAGCCAGTCGATGCCCTGATGGAAAACCTCAAGCGGCAAGCTCCATGAACGGAATCCTACGTTGGGGTTTTTGTCCTCCGGATCGATGACACCGAAGGCGAAAGCATAGCGTTTCCCGGTGGTGGCGTAGGCGCGCGCGTGCTGCCGCACCGTCGTGTGGAAGCTTTCGATGTCGAGCAGCCCCGTGCCGGGTGCGGCAAACACCGCGTTCAGCATGCCGGAACCCGAAGGGCCGGCGATGCGGCGCGCATGATGGAACATTGCCAGTTGCTCGGCCCATTGCAGCGTCTCCGGGTAGACCACGGTAAACCCCCGATCCGCCGCAGCCCGCTCGATCTCGTCCACTTCATTCGCCATCACGCGGTAGCCGGGGCGGGCGGTTCTGGAAAGCGCGCGCGAGACGTAGATGTTCTCAATGCCCGGAAGCTTCGAACGCGCGCCAAAAGCCTGTGCCATCTGCCGATAGGTTTCCTGCACGTGCGGCGCGAGCACGCCATTGCCATGAATGTCATCCAGCATCAGAAGCGTATCGAACGTGTCGCCGCAGACTTCGCGCACCGTCAGGATGGGCTTATCCGGCAGGCCGAGTGTGGCGATGGCGCCGGCGAGCCATGCGGCGCGGTCGCCGCCGATGTAATAATCGAACGGCAGACCCAGTTCCTTGAGATAGACGAGCTGGGGCAGCACGCCGAGCACGAAGCGGCCATAATTGCCCGGCTCGCTATTTTGCAGGAACACGGCCGTCCCCGCAAAATGCTTCGGAACGGCCGCGCATCCGTACCGGGCAACGAGATTGCCATGCTCCTGCCGCACGATAAAACCGTCCTGGTCGCCGGCATTGCGCTTGACCAGCTTCGCGATGTCCGCCGGCCCCTGTGCAAACCCCTTTGAAAACAGGCGGCCTTCGGCATCCATGGCGCCGGTGAAGCCGATCACCTTGCCGCCGTGCAGCCGGTGCACCAGGATCGCGGGGATGCCGATCGGCTGCGCCGGGATGGTTACGCCATCGAGGCACGCCGCATCGAAAGGCACCCCGAAAATATGGGCGGGCGGATGGAATGCGGCATCTGCCGCAGCGGCAAGGGTGATGGGCTCCGCCGCACCGCCCTGCGTGCTGCAGATCGTGCTGGTGAGGCGGATATCCCGGAAAGCGGCTGCATTCGGCTCGCGCTCCGTAAGCTTCCGGATTTCGCGGAGTTCATACTTGCCCAACATTTATACTTTGCCCGTTTAGAAATAAGAGAAGCAAAAAACTTTTAATTCCCGACCAGGCCTGGATTTGTCCACCGGCGGAAAGATGAAAAGTCTTTTGGTTCTTTCTTTCGGAAAAGAACATCCTTCCTCTAAGCCGCAGCCTCGCATGCAATCTCCGCCTGTGCCCGCTTGCTGCCGGCGTGAAGCTGCCAAGCCTGTTTGCAGATGCTGGTCCATGCAGCGATACTCGGCGTACGCGGCAAGCCATCGTCAGCCAAGCTGAAATGGTCGATATAGCCCACGATCAGCCCAGGTTTGACGAGTTCCACGCTGCCGCTCGGATGATCGCTGCCGCACAGGCGCACGTACAAAAGCGTATTGTCGCCATAGCGGCGCATCGCTTCATACAGCGCCTCCAACTGCTCCCCGGTCAGCGCCCGGTCGCCCAGCTTGAACACGAAAATTTTTGTGCCGGCGGCCAGATCTTCCATCAGTTTGCGCTTCAGAAAGGTAATTCTGCGGCAGCTTTGGGTGTACATCCTCTCGAACGGCACCTGGCTCCTTTTCACGAAGGTATGCGCCGTCATCTGGTATTTCTTGTCGCGTGTGATGTATTCCGGATCTTTCGCTTCGTTCGAGCCTGGAAGGGGATGATCGGCGTAGAGGCTCAGGATGGTTTGTTCCGGCGTTCCAACCCCCTCGAAATCCGCGTTGAGGCAATCGAGCAGATTTTGAAATGTCATCTGTGCCCAGCGGAGCAGGCCGAGCGGCTCGGCACCGAGGGCCCTCTGCACGCGCCCGAATTCGCAGCCTTGCCGCGTGCCGGCGAGGCTTTCGAACTGGCTCACCAATTCAGCCAGATTCATCGCGTCCGGGCCGTCACCGGATTGCTGCGGCAGCGGGACGGATTGCGAGACGCTCGGCGTTTGCCCGGCATCGTCTTCGGAATCCGCCAAGGCCAGTTGCACCTGGTGCAGCCTTTTGCGCAGGCCGCGCTCATACGGGAAACGGCGGCAGGCATCGAACCAGCGGTCGCGCCCGATCACCCAATCATCGCGCAGGATGGCGAGTTCGGCATAGGTGCGGAACACGTCCGGCTCGGTCGGGAATTGGGCGATTGCCTTTTCGCAGGCGATATCGGCTTCGATGGGGCGGCCGAGCTTGCCGAGCAGAAGGGCCAGCCGCGTGAGCGCCAGATAGGAGTGGGGGAACGCTTCCGCGGCACGCTCGTAAAGCTGTGCCGCTTCCTCCCGCGCGCCGCTGGCTTCGGATATTTCGGCCGCAGCAAGGCTGATCGAGACGTTCGACGGGAATTTTTCAGCCGCCAGCGCGGCAATCTCGCGGGCCGCATCGTAGCGGCGGGCGGTGCACAGAAAGGCGATGTGGGAGCTATAGGCCTCGGCCATGTCGGGGAAGCGCCGATGCAGGGCTTCGAACCGGCGAAACGCCTCATCCCAGTCGTGGCGGCCTTCGAAGATACCGCGGGCCCGGATTTCCGCGTGCCACAGGGCGAGTTGCGGGTGATCGGGGCAAGCGGCGCAGGCCATCTGCAATCGGCGGTCGGCTTCGTTCCAATCACCCCGCGTTTGGGCGGTTCTTGCATAATGTTCCAGCACGCCCGGATGATCCGGGAAATGCTGCAGCGCCTGTTCCAGCAAGGCATCCGCTTCATCGAGCGGCCCCATGTTGCGCAAGGCGATCGCGCCTTCCACGAAGCCTTCGGGCTGATCCGGGAAGGCGGTGCGGTAGGCGGCCCACCGATCGATCGCATCGTGCCAATGCGTTTGCAGGCGTGCCGCACGCGCGTAATCGGCCAACGCCCAGGCCGGCCGCCCGAATTTCTCGATGGCCTCCCGCAACACCCGTTCGGCCTCGGCAAATTGCCGGGCCCGCATGAGGCAAAACGCGCCGGTGCGATAACCGCTTTCTTCCGCCGGAAATTGCCCGCGCAGTTTGGCCGCGGCATCGATCCCCTGCTGCCAGGCGGCGCGGGGAATGGCGGCCTGGGCTGCTTCCGCGAGCGGCCAGGACTCGCCAGGGAACTGCGCGGCCGCGCGGGCACACAGCGCATCGGCATCCGCATGCTGGCCCAGGGCCCGCAAGCCACGGACGCCGATCCGGTATCCATCCATGATCCCGGGGTCGGATTGCACAAGGCGGTTGGCCAGATCGGCCGCCAACTGCCATTCAAGGCGCCGTGCGGCCCAGTTGGCCGCCTCCCGCAGCGGCCAGGCCTGGTCCGGGAAAACATCCTGTGCGCGCTGCAGGGCGGCCAAAAGCTCCTCTGCCGAGTCCGCGGCCCGCAGTGCCGCAAGGGCGGTGCGCCGGCTGGTGGTTTCGGCTCCCTCGGGTTTTGAAGCGTGCGATGCAGGCTCGTGCCCCTGGGGCATGTCGGCTCGATCATTGGGCAGCGTATCGGGCTCCCTTGCGTCATCCATGGCGGGCGGCATCGTGGCGTCCTTGTCCTGATGAGCCCATTCGCTGTCCTCCGCTTCCCCTTCCGCCTCTGCCGCAGCCCGGCTATCGGCCGCTTCTTTTACGCGGCGCACCTCTTCGGCCCTTTGCAGGCGCTTGCGCGTGGCCGCCTTCTCCATCTCGTAGAGCCGGGGAAGGTCTGATGTATCCATAACAAGAAATCCATAATTATCGGCCCAGGCCCGCGTATCGTCATCGATCGGATCCTGTGTCAGTATGCCGACCAGGCGCTTCTGGCGGTGAATGCGATCCACCGTATCGTACATCAGCACTTTCCAGCGGGTGCCGGCACGCTCCGGAACGCAAAGATTGATCAGCACCGGCTTCTTGTTGGCCCGGAGCGGGATGTCGTACTGGATCAGGGGCGGCATAACGGTCCAGCCGGTCGCCTTCAGATAGATGCGGGTGTATTTGATAATCCGTTCGGGCTTGAGATCGCGCGGCCAGTTGGCCGGGTCTCGTGCCATGCGCCGCTCCTTCATCTCCCACATCCAGGCGATGGCCGCCGCGAGCGCGGCGATGGCCGCGACCAGGAGATACAGCATGTTCACGATGGTATATTATCGGTTTTGGGCCCGTTTGGGAAGGGAACCGGCAAGGCAGGCAAGGCAAGCACTTCTTTTTCAAAAAAAGAAGCAAAAAACTTTTACTTCCTGGCGCCCCGTGCCACGGGCACGTATCTAAAGTAATAAAAGTTTTTTGCTTCTTTTTTTCAAAAAAGAAGTGCTTCCTTACTGCTCGAATCCAGCACAGGACCCCGCCTCGGCCGGATTTTTCAGTTCACGAGACCAACCTATGAGCGTATCGACCGGCTGATCCATGTATCCGCCCGCACCGGTGGAATTCCACAGCTCCAACGATTGCGCGCCAAGACAAACCGCCTCCTTCACCGTGTTCGGCCAGTCCAGGCCCTTGGGTGAATGGGTTTGGAAGGAAATGGGCGGCCCGGCTGCGGCAATCGCCCGGTAGATATCGATCTGCCGCGGGTTCAGGGGGTAATTCAGATTGTGGTTGGCAATCACCACCCGCCCCCCGAGGTCGCTGCGCCATAGCCGGATCAGCGACATCGCCGTGCCGGAATCGCGTGGCAGATGCTGGTAATCGGGCACACCATCGGTGCGGAACACCGCCCCGAAGGTGGCGTTCACCGCGGTGGTCGGCCAATGCGTGTAATCCAGCGGGGATTGGCGCAGGCAATCGATGAAGGCGGCATCGTTCAAGCCTGCGCCGTGCAGGTTACCGATCGATGAACGGCCCGAAGCCGCATCGAAATCGCGGGTGATGGCGTTCGGCTCGTCATCGTTGGTGGTGCAGGAGGTGTTGGAAATCTGGGCGATCAGCGGCTCGGAATCGTAGATGTCGCCAAGCTGATCGAGCATGTGGCGCCAGGCGTGGCGGTACGGCTCCGCCCACACACGGCCGAGCGTGATAGCCTGATTGCCTGGCGTGCGCGTGTTCGAAAACACGGTCACGGGCGGGCCGCCCAGCGACTTTGCCCAATCGGGCGCCACCAGCCCCGCCCATATGCGCAGGACGGCGCGCAATTTCACGGTGGTGCGCGGATCGCGATTATAGGCGCGGATGCGGGAGAGCGTGGACTCGATCACGGAGCGATCGATACTGTCGGGCCCTGCCGGCTGCAGCTGCGCCCAGGGCACGTTGATCACGATGCCGTCGAACGCATTGCGCTTGGCTTCGATATCGTCCAGCGACGGGCCGGGGATGCCAAGGAAGCGGGCGTTGCTGTTGGCCGGCCCGAAACCCGTTCGCCCCATGGAGATCAGCCCGATCAAGGGCGGCTTCTGGGCCGCCTTTGCGAGCGGCGGCAGACAGAAGACGAGGGCGGCGAGCACCCAGCTGGGCGACGTGTTTCGGTTCATCGGGATGCACCTTCAGAAAGCGAAGTGAGAAGGAAGACTTCTTTTTTGAAAAAAAGAACCAAAAAACTTTTACCTTTCAGCGGTTTTCCAAAATACCGGACCTGGCCGGGATCTTGCCGCAGGTGCGCCGAATTTTAAAAGTTTTTTGGTTCCCGCCGGGCGGGCTCGGCTTTTTTTCAAAAAAGAACTGCTTCCTTTTCTTCCTATTTTGGCGCCGTGCTCACAAAGATGCCGGCACCACTGCGGTTGATACCGCCCGACGTAACGGGCCAGACGAATAATTCATAGTAGGTATTGGGCTTCAGCCCGGTGATGGTCGCGCTGTTCGTATTGGTGAGCTGCGACGTGACGGGCGTCCTGACCGACCCGACCACGACAAAATCCTTCGTGCCCTTGGCCGGCACCCAGCTCACCGTGATGCTGGTTGATGTCACCGCCGTGGCGCCGAAGTTCGTTGGCAATGGCGGGTTCTGGAAACCGCTATTGGCAGGAAAAAGCACGATATCCAGCACCAGGTTATTGGCGTTGAACGAGCCCCAGCCTGTCACGTTATCGTAATAGAACCCGGCACTGAAACCGGCCTCGCCATACAGGTTCGGGGCGCCGTTGGTGCCATCCAACACATCGTTGAAATCCGGATAGTTCGATCCCCCGCCATTGCCCAGGCTGTACAGCGTGGGATTGGCAAATCCCAGCCTGCCCTGCCCGAAGGCCAGGGATCCGGCGTTGGCCACGCTGTAAACCCCGGCCCATAGCGGCGCGCCGACGCTGGTTCCGCCCACGATGATCCAGCCCCCGTTGAGCTTGGAATAGACGGCAACACCGGTATCCGGATTGGCCAGGGCGGCAACATCGGGCACGTTGCGATACGTGGCGGAACCGCCATTCGTGACGGCCACCGATCCGCCGAAATACGAAATCTGGTAGCTGGGGATCGGCCACACAGCGCTGATGCCGCCGCCGGTGGCGCCGAGGCCGAGGCCGATATCGTTCCAGGTTTCCTCGCCGGAATAGCTTTCGCCGCTGCCGGTGAACAGCGTGGTGCCGCCCACCGAGGTCACCAGCGGTTGCGAGGCGGGGTCGGCCACGTTCAGGGTGGGCGGTTCATCGCCATAGGCACCGCTATCGCCGGCGCTGACGAAAACCGCCTGGCCCTGCGCCGCCAACTGCGTCAGCACCGTGCTTTCCGCGGCTAGGGCGGTGGTGCCTTGCAGGGCCTCATCCTGGCCATAGGAGATGCTGATGGTCTGCACGCCTGCATCGGTGGCCATCGCGGCAAGGCTATCCAGCAAAGCCACCTGGAAACTATCCACGTTATCTTCGTAAACGACGATGTGCTTGGCGGCCGGATTGCCGACGAGCACCATATCGACATCCAGCACAGCCTCCACCTCCACATCGGGATCGGTGATCGAAAGTGTGGATCCATCGACCGCGCGTGCGGTGACGGGCACGGCGGGGATGCCCATCTTGCTTTGATACGTCGTGAGATCGGATGGTGCGAAGCCGCCTTGTTCGAACAGGCCGAGCGTTTGCGTGTTCTGCTGGCAGCATTGCGGCTGGATGTCATAGATGTGCCGCAGGTCGGAGGCTGAAAAGGCGTGGCCGGGGCCGGTGCCCGATTGGTTCGGATGCGCGTTGGCCGGGAGTTTGCGCAGCATCGGCCGGAAATGGCTGTAGCTGGAAAAGCCGATGACGCCGCTGATTTTCCGAGCGACATCGATCGGCATTTGCGGTAGCCGGTCGGCGGCATAGTAGGTGGTGCCCGACGGCTTCTTGTAGGTGCTGAACGTGACGCCGAAGGCGGCCCCGATGGAAGCGGCGGTGCCCGTGATCGGCAGTACCGTGCGGCCCGCATAGGCCTCGCCCGGCCTCAATCCATGGTCCTCGGCCCAGGCAACAAGCGCCGCGTAATCCGTGGCGCTGGCGCCAAAGCGCGCCGCATATTCGGCCGGCGCCAGGTATTGGCGAAACAGCTTATTGCCGGGCGTGCCAACCGCGGCAACGAACGCCGCAGCGCCGGCCGGATCGCGCGACGGCAGGGCGAGTGCCACGGTGATCTTCTGGCCCGCAGGCGTGACCCCGAGCCGAGTGGCGCCCTGGGGGGCGAGCAGCGCATCGCTGGCAACAGCAACCAGATTGCTTGCCAGAGCCTTGGAAGGGTGCGCCGCCATCAGTGCCACGGCAGTTGCCAGATACAGCGCCGATTTTGGCGTGAGAGCTAAAAACGTTTTCGATATCATATCGGTAATGCAGCCTCGTCATCGGGCACCGGAACGGTGACCTTTGGCATCAATACCCTCGATATGAGCCATAACGCTAGCGTTAAGTGGATAACTTATGCGGCAGTGAATGTACGTTAAGAAAGCACTTCTTTTTTGAAAAAAAGAAGCAAAAAACTTTTGGTTTCTGGGGGCGCTGTGAGCGAACGTAGCGCTCCCAGAATGTAAAAGTTTTTTGGTTCCCGCAGGGCGGGCAACGCCTTTTTTCAGAAAAGAACTTCTTTCTTCTTTCCCCCTGCCTGCCGCGCAATCCATGCGAGATAGCGCCGCGCCAGCAATTCCGGCCGGCTGCCCGTCTGCTTGCAGGCCAGTTCCACCTGCCGCGCTTCCTCCAGCGCGCGCAGCAGCGTGGCCGCGCGCCAAAGGCCGAGCGCACCCGCCATCACGCCGGCGGCGGGGCCGAACATCGGGGGACGCATCGCACGCACCGCTTCGGTGGCGGACATGCCCTGCTCGATTCGCAGCCGGGCGATGTGCATGCGTTGCAGAAGCATGAGCGACATGCGCAGCAGGCCGATACCGTTCAGGCCGTCGGCGATGGCCGCTTCGATCGCCGCGTCGCTGCCCTGGATGTCGCCGGCGGCGGCCAGCAGAATGCCGTCATCGCCGAGATGGCCGGCGGCTTCGCCCGTGCAGGCGCGCGCCATTTCGATGTCCGCCGTGCCGCCCGGGCCGCACAAAAGTGCGAGTTTTTCGATTTCGCCGCGAACGACCGATCGGTCGCCGGCGAGCGTTTCGGTGAGCCAGGTCAGGGTTTCCGGGTCGGCAGAGACACGAAACTCGGCGAGAATGCCGCGGATGAGGTCGGTGAGGGCGCGGCCTTCTTCCGGATAGCAGGCAATGCTGGCGGCATCTTGGGTTGCTTCGGCAAAGGTTCGGAGCTTGCCTTTGCCGAGGCCCGGGGCTTCCAGGATCAGCAGGGCGCCGCCCGGCCCCTTCATCGCGGCGGCGATGTGGGGCAGCACGCTGTCGGCGATCTCGCGCACGCGCACCACGCGGCGGCCGCCGATCATCGAGAGGGCAGCCATTTCGGAAGGGATTTGCGACCAGGTGTCGCGATCGATCTCGACGACGCGGAACGGATCGTTCAGCGCGCCCGCGACGAGTTTCGTGAGGGCTTGGGCACGTTCGCGAATGAGGCCTTCGTCCTCGCCGTGCAGGAGAACCAGGCGCGTTTTGCCCGGGTCGCGCAGAAAGCCCGCGATCTGGCGTGAGTCCAGCTTCAAAGAAAAACCCAAGACGACCGCGGCGCAGGAAGCAAAAGTTTTTTGGTTCTTTTTTTCAAAAAAGAACTCCTTCCTTCCTCCCTCACGCCTTCCCCGGATTCTTGTCGAAATACAAGCTGAGCCCGATCACGATCTGGTCCGCCAGCGCATCGGCCAGGCGATGCTCGGCGGCATCTTCCGACAGATCCTCGTAGAAAAACTGCTCATCGGCGATGTTGAAACCATCGACGCTGCGGGCGGTGCCGCCTGCAAGCTTGGCATAGGCGTTATCCACCGGTGCCAGAGTCCATGTGGCCGTGCCCACCGTGCGAAGCCGGGTGACGGAGTTATCGATCTGCACGTTCACAACCTGGACGTTCTCGGAATACGCGATCGCGAGCGTGTAGCGTTTGGCGATCGCATCGTCGGTTCCTTCCAGGCGGCCTTGCAGCGCCTGGCGCAGCAACTGGCCGTTCCGGTTCGGAATCAGGTTGACGTAGACGGCGCCCAGGGCCGCGCGTGCGGGCGCGTTGCGGGCATAGATGGGATGAAAGCCGCAGCCGGCGCCGAGGCCGGCGCTGCCCAAGGCTGCGACGCGCAGAAAATGCCGGCGGGTGATCATTTGGCGGTTACGAAATTCACGATCTTGTCCGGCACATGCACGCGCTTCACGATACGCTTGTTGGCCAGCAGGCGTGCCACGTTCGGCTCGGCGGCGGCGGCGGCAAGCACTTGCGCCTCGGGCGCACCCGGCGGCATCTCGATCTTGCCGCGCAGCCGGCCCATGATCTGCACCGCGATCGTCACCGATTGCACGGCGAGCAGCAAGGGGTCGGCGACGGGCCACGGTTCCAGCGCCAGCAGGCTCGTGTGGCCCAGGCGGCTGAAGAGCTCTTCGGCCAGATGCGGCATCATCGGCGCGATCAGGCGCGCCACCATTTCCGTGGCCTCGCGCCGGGCGAACGCCATGCCTTCGGCCTCCGGCGCACGATCCGCCTCGCCGATGGCCCCCGCCAGTTCGTAGATGCGGGCGACGGCGACGTTGAACGAGAAATCCTCCAGCGCTTCCGTCACGGCGGCGATGGTGCGGTGGGTGGCGCGGCGCAGCGCCATCGCCTCCGGCGCCATGTCATCCGGCCGTTTGCCGATCGGGCCGGCGCCGGTCTCCACGAGCCGGTAGAGGCGCTGCACGAAGCGGTAGGCGCCGACGACGCCGGACTCCGTCCATTCCATATCGCGCTCGGGCGGGTTGTCCGAAAGGATGAACCAGCGGGCGGTATCGGCGCCGTAGCGGGTGATGATGGCGCCGGGATCGACCGTGTTGCGCTTGGATTTGGACATCGCTTCGATGCGGCCGACGGTGACGGGCGCGCCGGTTTCGCGCACCAGCGCCGTGCCGTCGCGCCATTCCACTTCTTCGGGGTACAGCCAGCGCCCTTTATCGTCCTTGTAGCTCTCGTGCGTGACCATGCCCTGGGTGAACAGGCCGGCGAAGGGTTCTTCCACGGAAACGATGCCGGTGGCCTGCATCGCGCGGGTGAAGAACCGGGCATAGAGCAGGTGCAGGATCGCGTGTTCGATGCCGCCGATATACTGGTCTACGGGCAGCCAGGCATCGACGGCGGCCCGGGTGAGCGGGTTTTCCGCGTGCGGGCTGCAGAACCGCGCGAAATACCACGAACTGTCGACGAACGTATCGAACGTGTCGGTCTCCCGCCGGGCGGGTGCGCCGCAGGCCGGGCAGTTCACGTGCTTCCAGCTCGGGTGGTGATCCAGCGGGTTGCCGGGGCGCTCAAAACTCACATCCTCGGGCAGGCGCAGCGGCAACTGGTCGTCGGGCACCGGCACCACGCCGCAGGCGGCGCAGTGGATCACCGGGATGGGGCAGCCCCAGTAGCGCTGGCGGCTGACGCCCCAATCGCGCAGGCGCCAATTGACCACACCGGTGCCGGCGCCGATCTGTTCCAGCCTGCGAATGGCGGCGGATTTGGCCTCGGCGGTGGTGAGGCCATTCAGGAAATCGGAATTGGCGATGCGCCCCGGGCCGTCATAGGGCTTGTCCGTCACCTCGAACGTATCGGGATTTTCGCCCT
>Ga0116226_10002036_pt1 | contig 17547 bp, 16 predicted proteins | sample S1TSphfallax_FD_89692 | JGI IMG/M metagenome (GOLD analysis project Ga0116226, IMG submission 89692) | Host-associated microbial communities from peat moss isolated from Minnesota, USA - S1T2_Fa - Sphagnum fallax MG | ecosystem: Host-associated > Plants > Peat moss > Unclassified | place: USA... | reverse complement strand
TCACGCAGCACGAGCGCGTTCGGCTCGCCATACACAAGGCCCGTGGCATCGACGTCATACCAGGTCGGCACCAGCGTATCGATCTTCGACGTATGCGCGAGAAAATCCCGCTCCGAGGGTCCGTCGCCGGTCATGTAAAAGAGCGTCTTAGGCGATGCTGCCGCTTGCGCAAACCCCTGCGAGCACAGCGCCAATGCCGTCAAAACCGCACAAACACTCGTCAAGAACAATCTCTGCATTGGAACCATCTTCCTTCGACGGGCGAGATAGAACGCACTTACGCGACGGGAACAGACTTGGTCAGATTCCGGGGACGGTCCACATCGACGCCATTCTGAATGGCAACATAGTACGCGAATAACTGCAGCGGCACGACCTCGAGCAGCGGCAACAGGTGCTCCTCCGCAAGCGGCACTTCGATGGTCTGCTCGGCGAGCGCGGCAATGGTGGCGTCGCCCGCATTCGCAATGGCAAGCACACGCGCGCCCTGCTTCTTGAGAATTTCGAGCAAATTCACTGTCCGTTCATAGCGGGTTGCAGACTCCTGCCACGTCGCATCGTAGGCTGCCAGCACCACCAGCGGCACATCGTCCGCAACCAGAGCATTCGGCCCATGCAGCACCTCGCCCGACGGATACCCCTCCGCATGCACGTAGGACGATTCCTTCAGCTTCAGCGCGCCCTCACGCGCGATCGGATAATGCACGCCGCGGCCGAGAAACAGAAATGTCTTCGCGTCATGGAACGCCGCCGCGCACTGCTGCGCGCGCACACGCCACCCGGCGAGCGCGCCGCGAATCTGCCCCGGCAGCGCGCGCATTGCCGCCAACTCGACCCGCAGATTCGCAGCGGAGAGCAACCCGCGCGCCTCCGCTGCCACAAGCGACAGCAGATGCAGCAGCGCCAGCTGATTGAGAAAGCTCTTGGTCGCCGGAATCGCAAATTCCTTGCCCGCTTCGGTCGAGAGCGCGTGGTCAGCCTCGCGCATCATCGTCGAGCCCGGCACATTTGTAACCGCCATCGTGGCGTGTCCGCGCCGCTTGGCCTCGCGCAAGGATGCCAGCGTGTCCGCCGTCTCGCCCGATTGCGAGATCACCAGCACCGCCGCATCCGGCGTCGTGTTGCTGCCACGGTACGAGTACTCGCTCGCATACTCCACATCGACCGCAAGTCCGGTGCGATCCTCCACCATGATCTCGGCCGCCAGCCCCGCGTGCCGGCTCGATCCGCTCGCGACAATGACCAGCTGCGAGGCCGCGCGAAACCACGCCCGCACCGGATCGAAGATCGCCGGTTTCAACGAATCGCCGTCCAGGTAGGCGTCGAGCAGGCGCTCGAGCGCCTCAGGCTGCTCGTGTATCTCGCGCAGCATCGCATGGGCAAACTCTTCTGTGCTCATCGCTTCCTTCACCTCCGCTGACTTGGGTCAGCCGCGCCTTGATTATAGTGATTGATTCAGCATCACTCGCGCACACTTCTGCACATTTGGACCATCAATTCCTTTAGCCATACACTGAATGTTCGGCGGCGCACTAAGGCTCGCCCATCCTCGCTGCAGGAGTTCCACCGCATGCCCCTCCGCCGCCTCGCCGCACTCACCCTTCTCGCCTGCGCATGCTTCCCATGCCCAGCGCAGAACGCGGTCGACCTGAAACCCACCGCGCAACAAGTCGACTGGGCCGATCTCGAGATTGGCGCGATCGTTCATTTTGGCACGAATACCTTCCTCGACCGCGAATGGGGCGATGGCACGGCCTCGCCGCAGGTCTTCAACCCCACTCATGTGGACACCGATCAATGGATGCGCGCCGCCGCGAGCGCCGGCATCCGCTACGTCGTGCTCGTGGCGAAGCACCATGACGGCTTCGCACTCTGGCCGACCGGGCAGACCGACTACAGCGTCAAGGCCAGCCCCTGGCTCGGAGGCAAGGGCGACCTCGTCCGCATGGCATCGGACTCCGCGCACAAGGCCGGCCTGCGCTTCGGTGTCTACGAGTCCCCCTGGGACCGCCACGACCCTCGTTACAAGGACCCCGCTGCGTATGACAAGTTTTACCTGGCGGAGCTTGATGAGCTGGTCCAAAATTACGGTCCGCTTGAAGAGTTCTGGCTTGATGGCGCTGGGAGCGCCGGCCGTACGTATGACTTCGACATGATTACGACGCGCCTGCACACCTACCAGCCCGACGCTCTCGTATTCGCCGACCTCGAACTCTACAAGTACGCCGACATTCGCTGGGTTGGCACCGAGAGCGGCCATGTGGAGTTTGAGAACTTCAATGCGGTCGAGCGCGCGGGCTATGTGCGCTGGCGGCCGGTCGAGGCGGACACTCCGCTCCATCGCGATCAGTGGTTCTGGCATCCAAACGCAGATTCAACCTTGAAGAGCGTAGACGAACTGATGGAAGAGTACGAAGCGACGGTCGGACGGGGCGCGCAGCTTATGCTGGGCCTCGCGCCTGATCGCACCGGCCAGATTCCCTCAGCTGACGTGGCGAGGCTGGCGGAGTTCGGCGCACGCGTGCAGGCCATCTATGGCCACGACAAGAACCTCGCTCTGCATCTCCAGCTGGAGCCGGAGCAGGAGGGCGCCGTCGATGGCGACCCATCGACCGCCTGGCAGTTTAACCCCGGCGGTGCGGCGCCCACGCTCACCGTTCACTTCGCGCAGCCCACTCGGGTCGACCGCACGCTGACCATGGAGCGGCTCAACGACGGCCAGCACATCGAGGAGTACGCAGTCGATGCCTGGGTCGATGGTGCCTGGAAAGAGGTCGCGCACGCCCGCGCGATCGGCCATAAGAAGATCGACCGCTTCCCTGCCCTCACGACGACCGAGATCCGGCTGAGGATCCTCGCGCAGTCCGGCCCTGCGGCGATTCGCGAGTTTCAGGTCTTCGACGGCGAAGGTGCAGCTCACTGATGCCCGGGTTCAGCCAGAAGGTCTCGCTCGAGATCGCAGTCGATAACGCCGAGGCCGTTTTAGCGGCCACGCGCGGCGGGGCTCAGCGGCTGGAGCTCTGCTCCTCGCTCGCCGACGGAGGCCTCACGCCGGGCATCGGCTTTGTGGAGTGGGCACGCCGGACGACGCCGGTGCCGCTGCACTGCATGGTGCGTCCGCGCGGCGGCAACTTCGTCTACACGCCGGCCGAGCTGGCCATCATGGAGCTCGAGATCGCCGCAATGCGCCGCGCACATGCCGACGGGGTCGTCTTCGGGGTGCTCACGTCCTGCTCGCGAATCGACATCAAGGCGGTGCGCCGGCTGGTTGCGGCTGCCCGCCCCATGCGCGTGGTCTTTCATCGCGCCTTTGATCTGGTCGCCGACCTCGCCCAGGCGCTCGAAGATGTGATCGCCTGCGGCGCTGATATTCTGCTCACCTCAGGCGGAGCGCCTACCCTCGAACAGGGGCTGCCCACGGTCGCCACGCTTGTCGAGCGAGCCGCCGGGCGGATCGAGATCATGGGTGGAGCTGGGGTGCGTATCGCCAACGCCGGCGCGCTGTGGGAACGCTCGAACGTCGACACTCTGCACGCCTCGCTGCGCAGCAAGTGGACCGCCGGCCGACACACCCCGGCCGAAGGCGGCGCAACGATGGGCTCCCGCGACGGCGAGGATATCTACTCGGTCTGCGAGGAGGACGTGCGCGCCGTGCTGGCGATGTTGACGCCCCGCGACGATGCCGCCGAGCCGCTGATCATAGCGGCGCCCGGACGTCGATAGAGGATCAGCCGCACAGGTTTACTTGGATAACTTGAACCAGCTTCGTTTTGAAAGCCATCTTCCGATTGGCTCGTCTGCTAACGTGTTCTGAAGCATATGAATACTGAGTCGCTGGGCGAAGTACGATAGGGCCGAGCTCACCGCAAATGTTGCGATTACAGCGAGGAGCCACAGCGCATAATCCAACTTATTAGGGTCGCGCTCTGTCCCGGTCGGGATATAGGCGGCTCCATACTCGCGAGCAGGATTCATGTCTGCCAAAACAAATCCGCCCAAGAGGAAAACAACGCTCGTCAGGCAGGGAGATACCAGCGCTGCTAGCAGGAACCGACGAAGCCGAGGAACAATAAGGCAAACGAAGCCCAACAAAACGCTCGCTAGCACGCCCATGATGGGGATCAATATGCCATCCACGTCTGCTTCCCCTCACTCGTGAGACTCCGTCGACTTCAGCTATCGTGCAGCAGCCTCCACCAGCCGCTGCAGCGACGGCAGGAACGTGAACCGCACCAGCGCGGAGTCCTTCGCAGCCTCCGCCAGCACCGCCATCTGCGCCGCCTTCCAGCCATCCGGCGGAACCGTCCCGGCGCGCAGGTAGTCGAGCGCCGCAAGCCCTGCCGCACCCAGTTCGCCCAGTTGCCGCGCGCGCGGACCAATATCCGACAGGCGCGGCGACCGCGCAGCCCACACCATCAACTCCGGCGAGACCTGCTCCCAGGCCTCAAAGCGCGACCGCAGCTGCTGCGTGGCAGCCACCGTATCGAGCGTGCCCGGCGCGGCGACGATCGCGTTGCCGACGACCACCGCGTCTACCTCGTTCGCAATCTCCTGCCGCGACGGCGGATCCGCCACCACCGCGTCCACCAGCCGGTCGAGCTCAGAGAGCCCATCCGTCTTCTGTTCTTCATACCGGTCGCCAAAGCTGACCGGCTCGATCACCGCCGCAAACGTATCGAGCGCGGCGGGATGCAGCGCGTCCGCCAGGTTGCGGCGCAGCTTCTCCGGCCCGGTGATCTGCGTCAGGCCAACGTCTTCCAGCTCCAGCGAAGTCAGCCGCAGTCTCCGGTACATGTCCGCCACATTGCGATCGGTCTGGGGCGACCAGAACCGCTCCGCGATCGCAGCCAACCGTGGCCATACGCGTGAGTCGATCGTCTCGTAATCCAGCTGCTCGGCCCACATCGTTGCCTCGCCGCCCAGGATCAGCTTCTGCTGCTCCGGCGTCATCTTGGTATCGGATGGGATCGGATCAGCCAGAAACATCATCTCCGAGGTCTTCTCGGCGTCCAGATAGTAGGGCGCTGCGAGAATCCCGATGTACACCTCGACCGCGCCAGCGCTCAGCGACTCCTCCCCGCGCCACGACTCGACCACGATATCCTTCGGCAGTTCGGGCTTCAGAATCTCATCCCAGCCGATCATCTTCTTATGGTGCTTGGTCAGGATCGCGAGCAGCCTCTGGTTGAAGTACGCCTGAAGGTCGTCCGGCTTCGCGAAGCCCTTCTTCTTCATGAACTCCATGATGCGCGGATTCGCCAGCCAGCCCTTGCCCTCGACCTCGTCGCCGCCAATGTGGAAGTACGCATCGGGAAAGATCGCGCCCATCTCCCCGACCAGCTCATCGATAAACTTGAGCGTCTTTTCGTTCGTGGGATCGAGTTCAGCCTGCGGGATGCCAAACTTGACCGGCAGCGAGGTTGCCGCAGCCGCGCCAAACTCCGGATAAGCAAGAATCCAGCTCGTCGAATGGCCGGGCATGTCGAACTCCGGCACCACCCGGATGCCGCGCGCCCGCGCGTAGGCGACCACGTCGCGCATCTCGTCCTGCGTGTAGAACTGGCCGTCCGCACCAACCGAAGTCAGCTTCGGGTACTTCTTGCTTTCCGCGCGAAATCCCTGGTCGTCGGACAGATGCCAGTGAAAGACATTCAGCTTGACCAGCGCCATGCCATCGAGCGTGCGCTTGATCTCGTCGACCGGCTCGAAGTGCCGGCTTACATCGACCATGAAGCCGCGCCAGGCGAACCGCGGCGTATCGTCGATCGTCACCGCCGGCAGCACGCACGCGCCACCCTGCAGGGTCGCCAACTGGAGGATCGTCTGCAGCCCGTGCAGGACGCCGAGGTCGTTCGGCGCGGTCAGAGTCGCGGCCGTGGGCGTGACGGTGAGCTTGTAGCTCTCGTCTTCGTCGACCGACTGAATGGCATTGCCCGGCCCGCCGGAGGTGATCGTCAGCGTCGCCGCGCCGGTTGCCGGAGTGTAGTTCGCGCGCCGCACATCGCCGCCGCAGGTCCGGTCCAGCTGTTCGAGGAACCGACGCGTCGCGCCGGTCATCCGCTCGTCCGCACCCGTGCCGGTCGCCACTGTGAAACCGGAGAGCCCGCTATGCGGCGAAATCACAAGCGCGCCATCCGCCAGGTCGACCGACTTTGGCAGCGGCATGAGTTTCAGGGGAGTCGCCGCCCCCGCGATCAGAGGCTGGCCGCCGGTAGCCACCAGCATGGCCAGGGGAAGCGTGACCGCTTGAGCCAGACAGCGGCAGCGACGTGACACGGGCCCGGAGAAAAATCGCGAGCGGCGAGAGACGAGCACAGTGTTGCCAGACTTCATATGCCTCCCATGGCACTGGTAAAGGAAACGCGAATCGTCTCCGCATTCAAGAAAGTTGAGGCCCGGAGCCCGCAAGGCACGGCTCCGGAACAGTCTAGGCGAGTCAGGCCAGCGTACAACAAAGCAGGTTGAATGTCTTCTTCGCTGTTCGTTTCTCGTCGATACGATCAGCAAGCAGCTCGCAAACCGGCGCTATCAGCCCACTCTGGTCTACGTGAACTAGGGGATGAGAGGCGGGCCATCATGCGCCAGACCGGCGGCCGACTTCCCTCGGAGTCGCTGTTGATTGGCCACCCCGCGCGCTCGTCAGAGCTGCCGGGTTCCACCCATCGGTTTTCTGCCAGGTTGGCGACCCGGGCCTATCCCTTGAGCACGGTCACGAGCCCGCTGGAGCGTGGCCGCAATCGCGGAAGTGCTTCTTTCGCCAATACTTGCGGTCGGAGAGTGGCTCGGCTTGATGCCCGGCGGTTCGGCAACAGCCTGGGACCACAGCGAGAGGGTGGCCGCCATGAAGAAGGGCTGCAGCCATATACGGAAGTAACCGCGAACGGTCTGAGCGCCGGAAAGAGTGACCAATGTCACCTTTGTCCCCTATGTATCTTACTGACAATTCCTGCATCCGTGCGATAAATGTTATCAGAATTCGGAGTAATACTTTTCTCTGGGAAGCGGCTTTACGCTTCATCCGTTTGCCCGGCCAAGGAGCGACCATTCGATAATTCGACCGGCGAGGCGGCAGTTTGTTGTGCTTTAAGTATCTTCGCAGCAAGCGCCGCACGGCTCGAAAGTTATCACGATAGTAATCCGGAGGCTGGATTGATCATACATTTCCTGTAAGAGCATGTGCACATGGCGGAGATAGTGCCGATAGTAGCAAATGTGCAAATGCTCCAAGCGCATCCTGCCAGGAACCTGCAAGCCGTAATTTCCGGGACCATGACGAACTTCGCAATTGCGAACCTGGTCCGCGCGGAGGCCTGCCAATCTCGGTGACTGCAAAGGTAATGATCAAAGGTCGGCATAGTGCGGTCCTTGGTCGCAGGTTGAAGAAAACTGAAAGGGGCGGAAGATGAAGAACTTGAAGATTGGCATGAGGATCGGGGCCGGGTTCGCAATTGTTCTGGCGATTACAGCCGCCCTGGGCACCTTCGCCTACGTGGGCTCAAGCAATAGCAGGCACAGTGAGGGGCTGATCGCGGAAGACTACCTCCCCTCCGTCATCGCGCTCAGCGATATCAACAATAATCAGTACAAGCAGGTCGATCTGCTGGTCAGGCATGCGGCCGCTACGACAGATGCGGAAGAGGACGCCCTGGAAGCGCAGATGGCCGTGCTGAAGGATGAGAATGACAAGCGTTATCGAGACTACGAGGCGACCCCGTCCAATGACGAAGAGACCGCTCTCTATGCCAAGGTGAAGGTAGAGAGGTCCAAGTTTCGCAATGAGATGGAAGAGATCCGGAAGCTGAGCCGGTTGAATACGCCTGCGGGCAACAAGCAGGCCATGGACGAGATCAACCAGATCCTGCGGCCGGAGCTTGCAGTTTACTCCGACTCGGTGCACAACCTGATCAACTATGACATGAAGGGCTGCCAGCTGGGACTGGGGCTGATTGACTCGTCGGTAGAGGCCAACATGCACGGCATCCTGATCGGAGTTTTTGCAGCAATTGCCGCGGCAATCCCGATCGCATTGTGGGTTATGAGGAGTATTACGCGGCCGATCGGGGATGCGGTGGAGGTGATTGACAAACTCGCCGACTGCGACCTGACGGTGACCCTGGACAACGACTCGCACGATGAGATCGGGCAGATGGCGAAGTCGTTGAACAAGGCGATGGAGAAGCTGCGGGCGACGATGCAACAGGTGACCAGCAATGCGGAGAACGCGAGCGCGTCGTCGCAGGAGCTCTCGGCGGCGGCTGAATCGATCGCCTCCGGGGCGCAGGAGCAGGCCTCCTCGCTCGAGGAGACCTCGGCTTCGCTCGAGCAGATCACCGCGACGGTGCGGCAGAGCGCGGACAATGCGCGGCAGGCGAGCCAGATCGCGTCCAGTTCGCGGGAGTCGGCCGAGAAGGGCCAGGGCGTGGTGACCTCGGCGATTGCGGCGATGGAGGAGATCAATACGGCCTCGGCGAAGATCTCGGACATCATCTCGACGATCGACGAGATCGCGTTTCAGACCAATCTGCTGGCGGTCAACGCGGCGGTTGAGGCGGCGCGCGCGGGCGAAGAGGGGCGCGGGTTTGCCGTCGTCGCCTCCGAGGTGCGGAGCCTGGCGCAGCGCTCGGCCGGGGCGGCCAAGGAGATTAAAGCATTGATTCAAGACTCGTTACGCAAGGTGGAGCGGGGCTCGGAGCTGGTCAACCGGTCGGGCGAGACGCTGCTCTCGATCGTGGGATCGGTCAAGAAGGTGACCGACATTGTGGGCGAGATTGCGGCGGCGGCCGAGGAGCAGAGCACGGGGGTGGACCAGGTGAACACGGCGATTACCCAGATCGACCAGGTGACCCAGCAGAACTCGGCGCAGACCGAGGAGCTGAGCTCGACCGCGCAGACCTTGTCGGATCAGTCGGCGCGGCTGCTCAAGCTGGTCTCGGTGTTCACGCTCGGGCAGGGGAGCCGGGAGCCGGTGGCGAGGATCGAGCCGGCGCGGGCGAGCAGGCGGCCGGTTCCCAGTGCGGCGCGCGGCATCCGGCGGCCGGGGGCGGCGGCGAGAAAGCCGGAGCCGCGGGTGGATCTGCAAACCCCGGCCGGCGCGTTGCAGGTGCCGGCTCCTTTGCTGGCCTCCCGCAGTCAAGCCAGCGCGGCCGCTGACAGCTTTGAAGAGTTCTAGCCGGCCTGACGGGCATGTTTAGCTTCCATCTGAGCCTACCGCGAATGCAGTGAAGGCCCGGAAGGCCGCGATCCTGATATCACCGGGTACAGCGGGTGCGCCACGGTCGAACTGCAGCTGCCGCTTGACACGCCTGATCCTCCGAGTGAGGCTTGGTTTTCCGTTCATGAGTCGACTTGGCAGCTAATCCCTAGAACCAGTCTTATAAATTCCCAAGAGCGGAGATCGTTGCATTCTGGAGATGCTCTGTGTATCTCCGCATGCGCCGATGGCGGGACGTTGGGAGTTAAGTGAGCAACAGTGGTTGTTGGTGGAGCCGGTGCGTGGTCCGGCCCCTTCGCGCGGTCAACCGCGGCCGTCCGTGGTTCGACACGCGGAGCGGTGTTGAACGAAGTCTTGTGGGGTTCTCGGGACCGTGGCGCAATGGCGCAAGTTGCCGAAGACCTTTGCCTCCGCACAAACCGCTTGAGAGGTGCGCGGGCGCGTCTCTCAGCTCTTGTTCGGCGATGACCGGAGCCCGGTTATCGAAATTATCCGAAAAAGAAGCACGACAGGATAGGAACTCCCGCCACGGTACTTCCTTAAATTGATTTTAGCGTTTCACGACAGTGACAAACCCGTGTTTGTAGGCACCTCGAGAGCGTTGGACGAAAAGACGGTGGCAGAAAGCGGCTGTGTCCGGAGTGAGCCTCGGATATGTGGAGATAATCTTTCTTCCGCGGCAAGCCAGCGGCGCGCCTGAGTGGGTGCGTCGTTGCCCGGACCGGAGAGCCGCCTTGACGCCGGAGGTTTCTGCCAGCATCGTTAAACATATTGCCGCCGATCACGATTTTGACCATCGGCGAATTCGCGAAAAGCTGGCTGAGCAAAGCGGGGTGCGGATGAGCGGCCAGAACTCGATCGCGAGCGGCGCAAAGAATTCCTCGAGCGCCTCGACTCGATCGCGCCGGAAGGGTTGATTCACTGGACGAAAGTGGTGTGACCGTGTCGATGACGCAACCCTGCGGACGCTGTTTGGAGGCCGGCGCATGGCCGGAGCCACTGGAGAATACTGACCATTGTTGAGCCGCTATGAGCACCCGCCCGAGCACGCCGCCATCTTCTGCGTCGACGAGAAGTCCGTCATTCAGGCCGGTCCTTTGTTGGATGACGCCTCGATCCCGTCTTGCCCTCTCGCCAGGACGCATCGAACGCCGCGAGTTCGCCTACCGGCGCCGCGGAATCCTGTCGCTGTATGCGGCGTTGGAGACGGGCACCGGCCGTCTGCACGCGGCAAGACCACAGCGCCATACCCGCGACCATTTCGTCGCTTTGCTCGGACGAAGTGGTCGCTTGAGTGCCGGCCGGCAGATTCACATCATCCTCGACAACGTGTCCGCCCATACGACCACAGTGGGTCAACGAGTTTCTGAAAAACAACCGCCCCGTCCGATCTCCCACGCCGACCTGCTCCCGCTGGCTCCATCAGGCGTGAGTTGTGGTTCGGCAGGATCGAGCCAGACCTGACCGCGCGCTGTCGTCTTCACCTCGGGTTCACGACTTGGCACGCACGATCAAACGCTGTCGCAAGGGCCACTCCGCGAACGTCAGACCGATCCGGTGGAAGGACTCGGACCCTACACCCCGCATTGCAAGGACCGAGCTCGCTGCGCCAGGCCACTTAGTTAGGCAGATAACTCAACAGTGTCGTCGGGAGCACCTTTGCCGCAGCTTCCAGCGTTGCGCTGTTTTGCGTCTCTGCTTGAGCTAGATTTTCGGCAGCCGTAGCAGTAGTGATGCCAACGAGCGACTGTTGCTGGGAAGTCAGCGTGACTTGATCCTGCGCCAGGTAGGTCTGCTGCGCGGTGAGTTGATTGATCGAATTGCCGTAGATGGCGTGCTGTTGAGACACGTAATTGAGCGCGCTCGTAACAGCAGTCGTAGCAGCGCCTATCTGCGCGCTTGTCCCGCTGGTGAGTGCTGTCGCCAGTTGCTGCAGGGAGCCCAGAGCGCTTGCGCCGGACTGCTGAAAAATCTGATTGCCAGGCACGTTCGTCTGGACGTTGAGCGTCGCCCCTACTGCGACGTAATTGACATCGCTGTTGCCATTGTAGGTATAGCCGCCGGAACCGTTGGGCGAGAATGCAACCGTTCCATTCGCCGTTCCGCCAAACAGTGAAACTCCCGAGAACGTCGCGTTTGCCTGATTTGCAACGCTCGCGAGGAGCCCCTCGACCGTCGTCGCATTTTCCTGCCTCTGGGCTGCCGAAGTCGTGCTGTTCGCCCCCTCGGTGCCGAGCGAAATGGCCTGATTCAAGAGCGTCACTGTCTGGCTGAGCGCCTGGTCAGCCGCCTGGGCCTGCGAAAGCGCGGAATCAGCGTTCGTCGTGTACTGGTCGTCGTTCGCATACTGAGTCAGATTTTGCACCAGGGCGGCCGAGGCTGTTGGATCATCCGAAGGCAGGTTGACGCGTTTGCCTGTCGACACCTGCTGCAGAGCCGTCTGGAGCGCCTGTTCGGTCTGTTGTATGTCGGCAGTGATGGTTGTGGAAAAAGTAGGATTGAATCGCATGTCAGTCAGCCTCCAACGATACTGAGTGTCGCGGTGAACAAGGTTGAGATGGTGGAGATTACTTTGGCCGCAGCCTCATACGCCTGCTGGTACTGGATCAGGTTGGTCGACTCCTCATCGATCGAAACTCCCGATTCAGAGCTTTGCTGCTGAGTGAGCTGTGCGAGGCTTGTGCCAATTGCGGTCGACTCCGATGTTGCGTTCGCCGCGTAGTTGCCTACCTGATCGACCAGCGAAGCATAGGCGTTTGATGGGCTCGCCCCTAATGCGAGCGCATTGGTCGCCACTGCGGACAAGTTGGCCACATTGCCATTGCTTCCCGTGGACCCATCCGAACTGGCTGCGATGCTCGCTGCTGTCGCCGTCGAAGACACGCTGATGAGCGCCGCTGAGCCCGATACCGTGCTCGGTATCGTGAATAAGGCGGTGCCTGCCGTTCCGTTCTGGTTATACCCCTGAGCCTGGGCGGAGTTGATGGCGGTTGCAAACTGGTACGCCAAGGTATCGAGCTGCGTCTGCAGGCTGGGCAAATCCGTATCCCGGGTCTGGATCACGCCGCCCAGACTTCCACCGGTAATCGTTGCAGTGATCGTGTTGCCAGTAGAGTCCAGCACCTGCGTCAGGCCATTCGACCCGGTCGCAGTCTGAAGCGCGAAGCTCTGATTGCCCAGCACCAGGGATGTGCCGTTGCCGGTCGTAATCGAATCGAGACCGCCGTTCTCGGTGATCGAAATATTCGTAAGCTGGGACAGACTGAGCTCATCCTGTTGAATCTGATCCTGGATCGTACCGACGTTTTCCCCTTGCGCTGTCAGCTGCGTCAGCTGGTTGTTGAGCGTAGCGATCTGCGAGCTGAGCGTATTGATCTGCGCAACGGAGCTTGTCACCTGCTGACTCAAGCTGGTCTGCTGGTTGCTGAGGCCGCTTGAGATCGAGTTGAACTCCTCAGCCAGATCCTGGGCCGATGAGAGCACGCTTTGGCGCGTAGCCGCGCTTGCCGGGTTGGCTGAAAGCGATGAGATGTCCGAAAAGAAATTGGAGAAGTCAACCCCAAGCCCCGAACCGGAGGTCGGAAACAGGGTCTGCACCTGGTTAAAGGCGCTGGTCTGGGCGTTGGCGCTGCTCTGCTGCGACGTCTGTTGCTGAATGCGGAGGGCGAGCAGTTGATCCCGGACGCTTGAAAAACCCTGCAGTGTCACGCCGCCACCAAGCGCCGTGTCTCCCTGCCCGACTGCTACACCCTCTGAAAGGTTCACGATTTCGCGCGAGTATCCAGGCGTATTTGCGTTGGCGATATTGTTGGTTGTCACGGAGATCGCCGCTTCCTGTGCCTGCAGACCTTGCGACGCTATCGATAATGATGCATTCAATCCACCCAAAATCCACCCCCCTTGAACTCAGCAGGACCAGCTCGAACGTCTCAGGGACATGCCCGTTGACTGATCGATGGGTCCTGTATAGCTGCGGCAAAGACCGTCAAACATGCGGGATGAATCCCCGGCGTGCTTGAGCAAAGCGTTGTAGGTTCGCTGACAGTCCTGCAACGACTTGGCAGCCCGTTTCATACGCCGCGCCAGCTCCCGGTCCACTCCCGATTCCACTCGACGCCCGCCGCCTGGCTTTCCTGCGGCCACTTCCTTGCCGGAAGTAATCTGTCCCATCAGCCGGACAAGGCTTGCGCAGATCACCTCTTGCCTCACAATGCTCTGCTCAAAGCAACGGATATCGTCCTTGCCGAACGCATCCATGCCCGTCTCCAACTCAGCCGTGAGCGCCTCAAGCTGCAGCACATATTCCATCGCCAGAGGCACAGAAGAGAGAACAAAGTCTGCTTTCATTGCTTGACCTCGGCTTATCCGGTGAGCGAAGGCTCAGAATCAATCTCGCTCGTCAAATCCCCTGGGTGGTGATCGCATGAGCGATGATCGCCGGATCCAATGTGTAGGCTCCGCTGCTGACCGCTCTATTCAGAGCGTCCACCTTCGCATAGCGTTCCTCCGCCGTCTTCAATGCCTGCTCCGCCAGAGATGGAACAGCTAGACTTCCAGAGGAGAGCGTCGCGGTGTCCACAGGCTCTGCTTCTGCGGTGTTCTGGCCGGTAGAGTGCGAGCTGGAAGTGGCCGCCGCCCCAGTTCCTTCCGTTGGTACCGCAGCTGCCCCGTAAAGATCGATGCGCATAATAACCTCCCGCTGTAACGCCTCTCCTATCGGCATCCTGCCCAGATTCGTTCAGTCCAGCGGTGGAAACCAACGCACTTTGCTAATGAATCATTCAGCTTGGGTCTGCTAACTCTTTTCGCTGCTGTCTTTTTGCGCTGCAGCATGCAGACTCTGGGCGATCATCTTGGCAATCCCAATCCCCCCTGACGCGGTCATAGAACCAGCCAACGCCTGCATGGCGATACCCTGGAACTGATCCTTGCTCGTATCGTCATCATCTTCTTGATCCCCACCCGGGACCTTGGCGAATGACCCTTCAGCACCCTGCAGCCAGCTGCCCAGCAGGATCGACTCGAAGTCTGTCGAGGACTTGGCGATCTTGGCGTCCTGTTTCGGGTCCGAGGCCCCCCCCGGCTTGCCTGGCGTTGCCGAGTGAACCCTCTGCAGGAGCTGGGCTGCCTGCGCATCGAGCAGGCTGCCCTGCGCACTGTTCATCGTTGTTCCATCGATCATCTCTGGACTCCAATCCAAGCAATTTTCACTAAATAACCTCCAGGTCGGCCTGCAAGCCGCCCGCCGCCTTGATCGCCTGCAGGATCGCGACAATATCATGCGAAGTAGCGCCAATGGCATGAAGCCCGCGGATCAGATCATCCACATCGGCGCCATCCTCGAGCCGGATCGACTGAGCGGGCGCGTCTTTGACCGCAACCGTCGTGTTCTCGACCGGCGTCGTCGTGCCGGTATTACTAAACGGCAGCGGCTGCGAGACTTCATGCACCGTCTCGACCTGGATGCTCAAGCTGCCATGCATCACGGATACGGGAGACAGGGTAACCGCGCCACCCATTACGATGGTGCCGGTACGCTCGTTGACCACCACCTTGGCCGGAGCCTGGAAGCGAATCGACAATCCCTGTATGCGGGAGATGAGCGCCGGGACCGAACTCGCACCGCTGCCCTGCACATCGACCGCGATCGTCCGGCTGTCCTGGGCCACGGCAACCGGCTTGCCGAACTCCTTATTAATCACATCGGCAATATCGCGAGCGGCAGTGAAGTCAGAGGTGCGGAGCATGAAGGACACTGTACGAAAACGGCTCAGGTCGACCGAGGCCTCGCGTTCGACGATGGCCCCTTCCGGAACACGCCCGACGTTGGGCTGATTGACCGACCGGACATTGCCGCCCACTCCTTCAGAGTAGCCGCCGAGCGCCAGGGACCCCTGGGCTTCGGCATATACCTGCCCGTCCGGACCTCGAAGCGAGGTCATCAGCAGGACGCCACCCTCCAGGCTCTTGGCATCGCCAACCGAGGACACGGTGATATCGACCTTCATCCCGGGATGAGAGAACGGCGGCAAGGCAGCCGTGACAAACACCGCTGCGATGTTCTTGACCACAACCTGCCCGGGCGATATCTGCACGCCCATGCGTTGCATCTCGTTGGCCAGAGTCTGAACCGTGAAAAATGTCTGCTGGCGGTCGCCGGTGCCGCGCAGGCCAACTACCAGCCCGTAGCCGACGAGTTGATTATCCCGCACGCCCTGAATATCGGTGATATCGCGCAACAGTACCTGCCGGGCCTGCGGGGCCGCCTGGGCGGACGGCACCAGCAGCACAGCCGGAAACACAGTGGCCGCTACCTTATACAAGAGAGATCGCAAAGCAGGAGTCCTCAGTCGATACGCGACAGCTGGGTAATCAGTCATCAGAATCCAAAAAGCCATAGCACGGTCCTGGTCAAGATGTTGGGCGGCCGGTTGCTGTCCGAGATAATGCCCTTGCCCTTCATCTCAATCTCCAGATTGCTGAGCGAGGAAGAGGCTATGGTGTTGGTCGAACTGATGTCGCCCGGCCTCACGATGCCGCGGATAATCACATCCTCATGTTGATTGTTCATGGCGATCTGCCGCTCTGCTTCGATCACCATGTTTCCGTTGGCCAGCACCGCGATCACCTGCCCGGAGAGACTGGTCGTAAAAGTGGTGTTCGATGCGGTTGCTCCGGATCCCTTCAGCGCCGTAGTCGAGTTGGCAGCCAGCAAAGGATTGACTCCGTGGGTGGGTATGCCGCCTGCGAGGCCGGTGATGCCAGAGGTGGTGCTGAAAGCGCGCGAAGTATCGGTCGTGCCACTTTGCGCCGCGGTCGTCTGCACCGAGACCTGGACGATAATCGTGTCGTTGAGCGTGCGTGCCTTGTAGTCAGACGCAAGGTCTCCGAGCACATAGGCCGCCGACCAGAGGCTTCCGGTCGTCCGTGGATCAGGCGGCGGCATGTACTGTTCCTGCAGCCTGGTCAGGTAGTCCTGGCGCAGCTGCTGCGAGTCCTTCTTCTGCGGAAGCTTCGGCAGCTTCACATCGACTCCAGCGTAGGCTGCCGTCGAGAGCAGCAAGACCAGAGGCGGTGTGAGGAGCAGCTTGCGCCGGAACTGCAATGAGATTTGCAGCCGGCCGGAGTCATGCGGCTTGTCTAGGGCGGATTTCAGTATGTCAGTCATCTCACTCCCTTCAGAGCGTGCCTTTCAGTTGTGTGCTGTCGATTACTTCCGCGCGATAGGTCTGCTTGCGGTCGAGCGAGCTCACACGGATCGTCTGTCCGGCGACGCCCTTTTCCAGGCATACAACCGGCACCTTGATGTGCAGCCGTTCGGCTTCAATCCACAACGTTGCCCGGGAACCTGCGAGCACCATCGTCTCCGCAGCTCCCCGAGTTTGCCTGCTCTCGGCCGTTGCAGTTTCCGCCGTCTGTGCCGTCGAGGCCCCATCCGCAGGCGCGCGAACCGGCGTCGCGCCGGATCCCGCTACCGGCGTGTGCAGCGCGGCCTCAGCCACGCTCTGGTTCGCCCACTCCACCGCTACATAAAAGGGAAGGCACTGCGCATGACTCTCGCAGTCCATGCGCACGCGCGCTCCTCTCTCTCCCCAGGGTTCGACGGCCCGCACCTCCAGCCTCGGCTCTGGAGTCGCTGCCACATTCCTTGCCAGGAGCCTGACATCGGCGCCTTCGAGCGGCAGCTCCGCATCCGAAAGTGTCGCGATCACCTGGTCCAGCCGGATCTCGGGCCGCTCGGGCCGGCGTGCCTGGGCTGACGAGATCAAAGGCACTCCCACGATGAGCGGCCCAGCGATCCACCCGCGCCAACCCAACGCCCTCCGCACAGCCGTGAAACCGGCGCCGGCCGACGCTGCCAGGCGCAGAGACCAGAAGCCTTTCCTCGATCCACTCCACGAAGTGTCCATCGCTTATCGCTCTTGCCCTATCTCACTACGAGGTAAGCTGGTTCAGTTGCTGCAGCATCTCGTCTGCTGCCTTGACCACCCGCGAGTTCGATTCATACGAGCGCTGCGCAACGATCATCTGCACAAACTCGTCGACCACACTCACATTCGACTCTTCGGTCATCCCCTGCTGAATCGTCCCGATCCCCTCGGTGCCGCCCGGATTGCCGACAATCGGGTTTCCGGATGCTGTGGTTTCCAGGTAAATGTTGTTGCCCACGCTGTTCAAGCCGCCCGGGTTGATGAACAGAGCCAGTTGCATCGCGCCTACCTGGGAGGCCTGGGTCTGCCCTGGCTGGGTCACGGTCACCGTGCCGTCGCTCGCGATATTGACCGCGGTCGCATCGGGCGGAATGGTCACGCCGGGCTGCAGAGGATTTCCATCCT
>Ga0116226_10002035_pt1 | contig 17548 bp, 15 predicted proteins | sample S1TSphfallax_FD_89692 | JGI IMG/M metagenome (GOLD analysis project Ga0116226, IMG submission 89692) | Host-associated microbial communities from peat moss isolated from Minnesota, USA - S1T2_Fa - Sphagnum fallax MG | ecosystem: Host-associated > Plants > Peat moss > Unclassified | place: USA... | reverse complement strand
GCCCAGCAGGGCCGGATGTGCGAACCGGAGGAAGTGGCGCGCGCGGCGTTGTTTCTGGCGTCGGACGACAGCTCGTTCGTGAGTGGAGCGCATTTGTTCGTCGATAATTGTTTTACAGCGGTATAAGAAAGAACTTCTTTTTTGAAAAAAAGAAGCAAAAAACTTTTACTAACCCCGGCCGTCGAGTTGCCATACTGTGGCCACTCAAAGGCCGTGGTTCGTAAAAGTTTTTTGCGCGCTTTTTTTCAAAAAAGCGCTTCTTTCTTCCTCCCCTTCTGAAAGGCGCTTGCGATGAACTTTGAAAAAGGCGGCCACTGGCGCAACTGGGTCGGCAATCAGTCCTGCATCTCCCGCTACAAGGGCGCCCCCACCACCGAGGCGCAGCTCGCCGAAATGGTGGCCGAGGCGAACGCCAACGGGCTGAACGTGCGCGTCGCCGGCTCCGGCCATTCCTTTACGCCGGTCGTGGGCACCGGCGGCGTGCTGCTCAGCCTGGCCGGCATGAAGGGGGTGCTGGATGCCAACCTCGCCACCAGGCGCGTCACCGTTGCCGCCGGCACGCGCATTGGGGAGGTGGGGCAGGCGCTGAAGGGTCTCGGTCTCTCGCTCACCAACCAGGGGGATATCGACAGCCAGGCCATCGCCGGCGCCTTCGCCACCGGCACGCACGGCACCGGCGCCACTCTCTCCTGCCTCGCCTCGCAGGTGGTCGGCATGCGGCTGGTGCAGCCGGATGGCGGCATCCTCACCATCGATGACTCGGACCCAGACATGCTGCACGCGGCCCAGGTTTCGGTGGGCGTGCTCGGCGTCATTTCCGCGATCACGCTGCAGACAATGCCGGCCTACAACCTGCACGAAAAGCTGTGGCGCGAGGATTTTGAATCCTGCATGGCCCGCCACGACGAGCTGGCCGCCAGCCACCGCCATTTCGGGTTTTTTTGGTGCCCAGTGCCAGAAAGCCGCCACCTCTATTGTTTGCCGGACACCGCCCCCGTCTCCCTCACCAACAATATTTCCGACGTCTGCGAAATGAAAACCCTGGACATCACGGACGCCCCGCCGATGCAGCAGGAATTTGAAAAAATAGCCTATAGCTCGGAGGTCTATCCGATCGAATACGTCCCGAATTTTCACGAGCTGGAATACGCCGTGCCGGTGGAACACGGCAAAGAAGCCATCCGCGCCGTCCGCGAGCTGATGCTGACCAAACACACCAACTGCATCTACCCCATCGAATACCGCTTTACCGCCGGCGACCCGGCCTGGATGAGCCCGTTTCACCACCAGGACAGCATCACCCTCTCCGTCAGCGGCGGCCCCGGCATCGACTACTGGGATTACCTCACCGATGTCGACGCCATCCTGCGCCGCTACGGCTCCCGCCCGCACTGGGGCAAACTGCATTTTCTGGACACCGACGACGTCACCAGCCTCTACCCCCGCGCACAGGATTTCCGAACCTTGCGCCGCCGGCTGGACCCGGAAGGCCGGTTTCTGAACGACCATCTGCGCATGTTGTTCGGCTAACCCCATGCACTACGACGTCATCATCGTGGGCATCGGCGGGATGGGCAGCGCCGCGGCCTGGCAGCTCGCCAAACGCGGCCAAAAAATTTTGGGCCTGGAGCGCTACGACATCCCGCACGCGATGGGGTCCTCCCATGGCGTCAGCCGCATCATCCGGCTGCCTTATTACGAGGATTCCGCTTACGTTCCCCTCCTGCACCGCGCCATGGAGCTGTGGCGCGAGGCCGAAGCCGCGAGCGGCCGTGAACTCATGGTCACCACCGGCTCCATCGACGCCAGCCCGGAAGACGACCCCCTGTTCCAGGGCGCCCTCACCGCCGCCCGTCTCCACGACCTCACCCATGAGATCCTAACCGGCACCCAGGTCAATGAGCGTTTTCCAGGCTACAACCTGCCCGCCACCCACCGCGCTTTGTTCCAGCCCCATGGCGGCCTGATCGCCAGCGAGCGCGCCATCGTCGCCCATGTTGAGCTGGCCCAGGCGCATGGTGCCACCATCCACGGCCGCGAAGCCGTCATGCATTGGGAAGCCGGCCCCGGAGGCGAAGGTGTCAAAGTCGTCACGGGCAAGGCCACCTATCGCGCGAAAAAACTCATGCTCACCGCCGGCGCCTGGATGGGCCAGCTCGCCCCCGCACTCGCCCGCCTGGCCATTCCCGAACGCCAGGTCCTCGCCTGGCTGCAGCCCCACCGCCCGGCCTGGTTCGCGCCAAAAACCTTCCCGGTGTTCAATCTGCAGGTCGAGGAGGGCCGCTATTACGGCCTGCCGATCTATGACGTCCCCGGATTCAAATTCGGCCGCTATCACCACCGTGGCGAATCCGGCGCCCCGGATGGTCTGGCAGGGGAGCCCGACGCCGAGGACGAAGCTTTGCTGCGCCAGTTCGCCGGCCGCTACTTCCCGGCCGGCGCCGGCGCCACCATGGCGCTCCGCACCTGCATGTTCACCAACACACCCGACGAACATTTCATCCTGGACCACCATCCGGCGCACCAGCAGGTCATCCTCGCCTCCCCCTGCTCCGGCCACGGCTACAAATTCTGCAGCGTCATTGGTGAGATCCTCGCGGACTTAGCCACCGGCGATGGCGTGACGCGGCAAGACATCGGCTTTCTGAGACTGGGCCGGCCAGCCTACACCATTAGCCAGCATATCGGCGGCAATCCCACGCCTCATGAACACGCCTGAATAAACGAAATCTCGCCCTATGCATGCGGTACGTATTACATTACGGTATCTTCATGTCGGGCTGCGAATCGGCGGAGTCTGGTGGCAAAAAGCAAACCAGCAAGGAGTGGCGATGGTGAGGGACAAGGTGGCGCGTGCGGGATCTGCGGCGTTGGCCGGGATTTTGTGGCTGGCCGAGCCACTGGCCCAGCCAGCCGACCGGCGCGCCGTCACGGCCGTGGAATATGCCATCATCGCCGGCGTTCTGGCGGCCGTGATCGTCGCCAGCGTGACCGCCATCGGCCCGGAGCTTTCCAACACGTTCAACAAAGTCGCGACTCCGCTGTGAGGCGGCGCCAGACCGCCATGCGCGCCCAAATCAGACCCCCCTGGCGCGGCACGCGCGGGGGAGAGACAGCGCAACGGCCCTGGGCCGAAACCGCCGCAATGTAATTGGGACACCGGTTTTCAAGGGCCATCGAGGCGGCCGCCGTTATGGCTTAGCCGGCGATTAAATGAACTTTCTGTAATCTAAGGCGCCGGAATTTTCGCCTGGCCGGGCATTCTTTCCAGGACAAATTCCGGTCAAAAAAATTTTTAATAAAATTTATCCTAAGTTTTAGATAATTCATGCTAAAGATGTGCTTTTGATACAGAAACTATATTTCATGTGGAAAAATCGTACGAAAACGGGCCAAAAGTAATAATTTTGTAATTTTTCTAAAAATATCGCGTTGTCTATGCGCGATGATGGCGGGAATCTTACGGGATTGAAAAAAAACTTCAAAAAATCCCACAGAATATTTGACAAAATCCCCTATTTTCCGTGTATTACGTGTCAGCCCTCAACTGGGTTGGCGAACGGCGAATGATGAACTACATTTAACGTGTCGCTTCCACCGCTAGAGACCGTAATCGCTTCGTTGCTTAAAGTTAATCAGAAGGAACCCGCAGATGCTCGTGAACTATATTCGCACCGCCTTGGCTCTCAAGACTGACAAGCGCGCCGTGACCGCCATTGAATACGCCCTGATCGCCGCCCTGATCGCCGTCGTGATCATCGGCGCCGTCACTAGCCTTGGCACCGGCGTTTCCAGCACCTTCAACAAGGTCGCCTCGGAACTCTAATTCCGAGGTCCGGCCTGAAGTCTGATGGACAGCGCCCGGTGGAATCATGCCGCCGGGCGTTGTATTATGAGCGCTATTATGAACGCTGGAATATTACACGGAATTTATGCTTGCATGTTGGACGGATATACTAAACAAACGTAACCGATGAATTGATAAAGCTTTGTTAATTCAGAAGGTTCTTGTTTGAAAGGAGTGGGAGCCGCCGGTCTCGTGACAGTCATTTGTGGCACATTGGCAATCGCTTTGCTGCTCTACGCGGCCCTTCATGACCTGGCCGCCCGTACGCTGCCGGACTGGCTGGCGCCCTGCGTGCTTGTCCTGGGTATTGTTGTCCGCTTCATGGACCATACCCTCGAAATCGGCTTGCTCATCGCCGCCGCGACCTTCGTTGTGCTGTTTGCGATTTGGGTGCTGGGCTATATTGGTGGTGGCGACGTCAAGTTTTGGCCGGCCACCGCGATGTTGATTACGCCACAGCTGCGGCCAGAGCTGAATTTTTTCCTCCTGGTTTTCCTGCTCGGCGGCCTGCTGGGTCTGATCTATCTGGCCATGTGGCCGCTGCTGCGCCATCGCCGCCGCCGCGCCTTATTGACCCGCGGCGTGTCGGCGCCGCCGCGCGGGCTGCTGCGCCGCGCTCTGCGTGCCGAGGCCTGGCGCATCAGCCGCAAGGGACACCTGCCTTACGCCTGCGCCATCTCCGCCGCCGCGATTGTTTCGCTTTTGCCAGTCTTTCCTTTGCCAGTCTTTCCTCAGCTTTAGGGTCACAAAATGGTACTCCGTCTGGCTTTGTTTCTGCTCCTGGTCGTGGCCCTGATCGCCGTTTCGGTGTTCGGCTACTCGGTGCTCAACCAGCACGGGCCAGCACCGGTCGCGCAGCAGCCGCAGACGGAGCAGGTGCTGGTCGCCGCCGCGCTGCTGAATGCCGGCGCGCTGCTGCAGCCCGGCGACATCGCCTCCGCCCCGGTCGCGGTCGACCAGCTGCCGACGGGCGCCAGCCTGGACACCCCGGCCAACCGCTCGAACCTGATCGGCTCGATGATCAAGACGTCCATCAGCCCCGGCGCGCCGATCCTGGACAGCGCGGTTATCCATCCCGGCGACCATGGCTTTCTGGCCGCGGTGCTGGCGCCCGGCATGCGCGCCACCACGGTCGGCGTCGATGCGATTTCGGGTGCGGCCGGCCTGATCTGGCCGGGCGACCATGTCGACGTCCTGCTGACCCAGACGCTGGATGATCCCTCGGTGCCGATCGGCCAGCGCATCGCGGCGGAGCTGGTGCTACGGAATGTGCGCGTGATCGCGACCGGCCAGCAGCTGGTGCAGGGCGCGGTGACCGCCAACGGCCAGGCCCCGCCGCCGGCCGCGACGACGGTGACCCTGGAAGTGACGCCCGATGAGGCCGAGCGCGTCGCCGTCGCGACCCGCCTGGGGCCGCTCTCGCTGGTGGTGATTTCATCGGAATCGCAGCCCGTCACGGCGCAAACGGCGGCGGATCAGGCGCAGGGCAACCAGCCGGTCTGGGCGGATGAGGTGTCGCCGGCGCTGCAGAACACGCATAGCGGCCCCGGCAATGCCATCGTCCATGTTTTCTCGGGTTCGGACAATTCAGAGGATTATAAATTCTAATGAAATTTTTGCCCCTTACCTCCGACCCCGATATGTTGTTCTCCGCCCGCGCCCGCGCCCACGGAAATCAAGAGTTTTTTGCTTCTTTTTTTCAAAAAAGAAGTGCTTTCTTACTGTTTTCGACTGCCGCACTGGCCCTTACCCTCTCAACCCCGGCCGCCTTCGCGCAGGACGCGACAGACACGGCGCCGCCTGCCGCCGCCGCGGCGCCGCCGCCCAAACCGGTGGTCAGCGGCATCGGCGTCGCGATGGGGAGCGGCCGCATCATCACCCTGCCGCGCCCGGTCGCCAGCATTTTCGCCGCCGATCCGACGGTGGTGGAAGTTCGCCCCGCCAGCCCGACCTCGCTGTTCGTGTTCGGCAAGGGCATCGGCGCCACCACCATCATCGCCACCGACTCCAACGGCAACACGGTCGCGGAATATTCCGTCACCGTCGGCCCTTCGGCCTATGCCAGCGAGCGGATCAATTCCGCCGCGCAGAACGCGGCGCCGGGTTCCTCCGTGAGCGCGGACGCCGAGCCTGGCGGCATCGTGGTGCGCGGCACCGTGAACACGCCCGAAGAAGCCGAGAACGTGATGAACCAGGCGAAGATCGTGTCGCCGACCGGCACCGTCGTCAACAACCTCACGGTCGCCGAGCCGATCCAGGTCGAGCTGAAAGTCCGCATCGCCTATATGTCACGGCAGATCACCAACCAGCTCGGCATCGACTGGGCGTCGCTTGGCGATGCCGGCTTCGCGATCGGTAAATTCGCGGTCGGTCTCAACACCGGCACCACCGCGCCGACCATTTCCGGCACCTCGCCCGGCGGCGTCGCCGTCGCTTTCCCCGGCGGCACGTTCGAGGGCGTGATCGACGCGCTGGCGACCGACAACCTCGCCCATATCGTCGCCGAACCGACCCTGACGACGCTCTCCGGCACCACCGCGAATTTTATCGTTGGTGGGCAATTTCCCGTGCCGGTCGCCAATAATGTCAGTAACGGCATCGACACCATCACGGTCGAGTTCAAGAATTACGGCGTGCAGCTCAGCTTCACCCCCACCGTGTTTTCCGACGGCCGGATTTCCCTGGCGGTCGCTCCCCAGCTCAGCCAGATCACCACCGCCAACTCGCTCACATCAGCTTCCTCCAGCACCGGCACCGCGCTGGTCATTCCCGGTCTCGATGTGCAGGCCGCCTCCTCCACTGTGATTCTGGGCAGCGGCGAGGGCATGGCGATCGCCGGCCTGCTGGAGGACAACACCAACCAGACCGACAACGCGGTGCCGGGCCTGGGCGAAATTCCGGTTTTTGGCGCGCTGTTCCGCGGCGATTCCTATTCGCGTCAGCAGCAGGAGCTGGTGATCACGGTGACACCCTATCTGGTGAACCCGGTCAGCAATGCCGGCCTGCTGCCGCAGCCCGATGACGGCTGGACGCCGCCCAATGACCTGCAGCGCCTGCTGCTGCTACGCGACAGCGGCACGGTCGCGGCCGGCACCTCGATTCCCGGCGATGCCGGGTTCATGGTGCAATAATGCAAAGGGGATTTTTCATGCGCCATCTGGGTTTTGCCGCGGTCGCCGTGCTTTGTATTGGCCTGACCGGCTGTTATGCGGAACCGTTTCAGAACCCTGGTGACTGGGCGCCGACGGGTGCGGCGAAGGAAGACCTGGCGATGCAGGCGGCCGACAAGGATGATCTGCTGGCTGGCCGCAGCGAGCCCGGCAGCCAGGGCGTCGCCGCCACCGCCGGCGTGGACGCGGCCATCGGCGGCACCTCCGGCTCCGCCGCCGGGCTGCAAAAACCGCCCAAGGACATATCGTTCACTTCCGGCACCGGGGATTGAAAATCGTAATGCAAGACCGGCTTACACATGAGATGAGAAAGACGGCATGATGAACCAGGATTCCGCCCGCGGCGCCGTCGGCGCCATCGGCCGGCCGGACCGGCTGACGGTCTTGGCCTTTTTGTCGGATTCGCAGACCGAGCAGGTGGTGCGAGACGGGCTCGGCGACATTGTCGCCAACGGCATGGATATCCGCCGCGGCACGGTGCGCACCGCGATCAACGCGATGGCGAAGCTGCAGACGCCGGAAGTGCTGATCGTCGATATTTCCGGCGAGGACCAGCCACTTCACGCCCTTGGCGAATTGTCCGACGTGGTGGAGCCCGGCGTGCGCGTGCTGGTAATCGGCGATACCGATGACGTCGATTTCTACCGCCACATCACGCGCGGCATGGGCGTTATGGAATACATCTTTAAGCCCATCACGCGTGAAGCGGTGGCGCGTCATTTCGCGCCGCTGATCACCCGCAAGGCGGTTGGGGCCGATGCGGCGCGCGGCGGGCGCGTGGTCGCCATCATGGGCGCGCGCGGCGGCGTCGGCGCCACCACCATCGCCGGCAACCTCGCCTGGTATCTCGGCGTCATCGCCAAGCGCCACACCGTGTTCCTGGAGTCCGATTTACATATGGGCTCCGGCGCGCTGCTGCTCGGCGGCAAGACCGGCCCCGGCCTGCGCATGGCGCTGGAAACGCCAGACCGAATCGACCCGCTCTTCGTGGAACGCGCCGCACAGCCGGTGGCCGAGCGCCTGCACGTGCTCGCCTCCGAGGAAAAACTGCACGAGCCGCTGCAATACGCCAAGGGCGCCGCACAGCGGCTGATTGAAACCCTGCGCGTACGCTACAATTTTATCATCATGGACGTGCCGTTCCTGCCGATGCCGGCGAACCGCGAACTTTTGGAATACGCGCATCACCGGGTCATCATCATGGATCCGTCGCTGGCCTCGGTGCGCGATACCCTGCGCCTGCTCGGCGTCCCCAACGGCCCCTGGCAGCCGCAGAGCCCCACCATACTACTCAACCGCCAGGGCCGCCCCGGCGGGCTGACGCGCAAGCAGATCGAGGACGCGCTGAAGGTGAAAATCGACGTCGTGATTCCTGATATGCCCAAGCAGCTCAACGAAAGTGCCAGCTTCGGCGAGCCGGCGGTTACCCAGCGCGGCCCGCTGCGCCAGGCGATCATCGACCTCTCCCGCGAAGTCGGCTTCGCCGGCGGCCGGGAGGAGCAGTCGATGTCCGCCGTCAGCGTCTCCCCCGTCACCGGATTGTTCAAGAAAATGATCCCTCAACGCACCTGACAGGTTCACCATGAGCGATTCCAATATGCCGGTGTTTGGGCGCCGCCGCGCCGAAACGATGGATCTGATGACGACCGTGCCGCTGCCGGTGGCGCCCGTGAATATGGGGCCGGTCTCGACGAATCCGAGCGCCAGCCGCACCGCGCAGGACCGCTCCACCGCCGCCATCGTCGCCGCCGCCGCCAACGCCGCCGCCGTCAACACGCGCGCCGACATCGCGGAACTGCGCGCTCTGTGCCTGGCAAAAATGGACGCCACCGCGGTCGCCTCACTGCAGCCCGAACGCCTGCTGATCGAGGTCGAGCGCCTAATCTCCGATCTCGCCACCGAACGCCGCGTGCAAATGAACGGACGCGAGCAGCGCCAGCTCGCCACCGAGCTGGTGGACGACATGCTCGGCCTGGGGCCGCTGGAGCCCCTGCTTCTGGACGAATCCATCAACGACATCATGGTCAACGGCCCTGAAAAATGCTTCGTCGAACGCGGCGGCAAACTGGTCCAGGTGCCCGTGCGGTTCCGCGACTGGCAGCACCTTACCAATATCTGCCAGCGCATCGCCGCCTCGGTCGGCCGGCGCGTCGACGAAGCGAGCCCCATGGTCGACGCCCGTCTGAAAGACGGCTCGCGCGTCAATATCATTCTACCGCCACTGTCGCTCGACGGCCCCGCCATCTCGATCCGTAAATTTTCCAAGAAGCCGATCGATTTCGAAAAACTCATCGGCTACGGCACGCTCACCCCCCCGATCGCCCGCATTCTCGAAATCGCCGCCCGCTGCCGCCTCAACATCATCGTCAGCGGCGGCACCGGCTCTGGCAAGACGACCATGATGAACGCGATGAGCCGCTTCATCGACCCGGCCGAGCGTGTCGTCACTGTCGAAGACGCCGCCGAACTCCAGCTCCAGCAGCCGCACGTGGTGCGCCTGGAAACGCGCCCGGCGAGCCTGGAAGGCAAAGGCGAGGTCAATGCCCGAGACCTCGTGAAAAACGCGCTGCGTATGCGGCCCGACCGCATCATCATTGGTGAGGTGCGCGGCGCCGAAGCCTTCGACATGCTGCAGGCCATGAACACCGGCCATGACGGCTCAATGTCGACAATTCACGCCAATAACACACGCGACGCTTTGGCTCGAATCGAGAACATGGTGCAGATGTCCTCCATGGGATTGTCGCCCAAAGCCATCCGTACCCAGGTCGTCGCCGCCGTCAATCTCATTGTCCAGGTGGAACGTCAGCGCGACGGCGGCAGGCGTGTCACCCAGGTCACCGAAATCGCCGGCATCGAAGGCGAAACCCAGCTCCTCAACGACATCTTCAAATTCGAGGTCACCGGCGAGACCGCGACCGGCCGCCTCACCGGCCGCTACGAGGTCTCGCGCATTCGTTCAACCTTCAGCGAGCGCCTGCAATATTTCGGGCTGGAACGGGCCTGGGCGCACGCGCTCGAAGACATCAACTCATGATCACCGAACTCGCGATCCTGTTCGTCTTCATCGTCATCCTGATGGTGCTGGCGGGCTATTCCTGGGCATCGCTGAACACGGCGATGAAGCGCCGCGAAAAATTCCAGATGCGCGTGAACGAGGCGGTGGCGCCGGTCGCGCGGCCGGCCAACTATATCGACGAGCAGATTTCGCTGGCCAAGGTCGTCACGCCCACCGAAATGATGCTGCAGCGCGCCGCCAACATCATCGACGTCGACCTGCAGCAGGCCGAAACCTATCCCATCAAATGGTGGCTGGTGCCGGTCCTCAGCCTGTTCATCACCTGGTTCTTCGTGTTCCTGGCGATCCACCCGCTGCACAGCTACGCCGTCTTCGTCTACCTCATCGGTTTCACCGCCGGCTGGCTGATCATCACGAAATTCATTTTCTCCTGGCTCAACAACCGCCGCAACGCCGCGCTGCTGGAACAATTCCCGGACGCGCTCAACACCATCGTGCGCTGCGTGCGCGTCGGCATCCCGATCGGCGAGGCGCTGCGCACCGTCGCCGCCGATTCGCCGGAGCCGACCCGCGCCGAATTCCAGATCATGGCCGACAAGGTGCAGATCGGCATTCCGCTCGACATCATGCTGCGCGAACTCTCACAGCGCATAAAAATGACGGAATACCAGTTTTTCGCCACCGCCCTGACGCTGCAGTCGCGCTCCGGCGGCGGCATCACGCAAACTCTTGAAACCCTCGCCGAAGTCATCCGCAAGCGCGTCGGTCTCAAGCAGCGCGGCTACGCCCTCACGTCGGAGGCGCGCACCAGCGCCATGATCCTCGCGGTGCTCCCCTTCGTCGCGGGCGGCGCGATTTTCGTCATGCAGCGGCCCTATATCGCGCTGCTATTCTACACATCCGGTGGCCAGGCCTGCCTTGGTGCCGCGATCCTGATGCTCCTGACCGGGCTTGGCATCATCCAGTTCATGATCAGCAACGTTTTGAAGTAGCGCCATGCCGGTCACCGCCATTTTCGGAATCATCCTGGTCCTGTTCTTCGTGGTCGCCGCCGTCGGCTACGCGCTGGTGATGGAACTTGGGCGGTCCTCACGCCTCTCCAACCGCCTGCAGCTCGTCACCGGCCGCGCCGAGCAGATCGAGGTCGATGACAAACCCCCCGGCTCGGTCGCCCTGCAGGGTATCGCCGCACTCGGCATGCTGATCGCGCGCAGCGGCATCTTGTCACGCAAGACGCTCGCCGAAATGACCGCGACGCTGGAAGCCGCGGGCTTTCGCGGCGGCCGCGGCCTCGGCCTGTTCATCGGCACCAAAATCCTGTGCTTCTTCCTGGTGCCGATGCTGCTCTTCTTCGTGCTGCGCCATGTTTTCACGGGCGAACTCGGCACCATCATCAAAATCCTCGGCGGCGCGATCTTCGGCCTGCTGCTGCCGGAAATCATCGCCACCAATATCCGTAAGCGCCACCTACAAAAAGTCGAATCCGGCGTGGCGGACGCGCTGGACATGCTGGTGATCTGCGCCGATGCCGGCCTGGCGCTGGAAGCGGGCCTGGCGCGCGTCTCGCAAGAACTCGCCGGCCTCAACGCGGCGCTGGCGATGGAACTCACGCAGACCTCGCAGGAGCTCTCAATCGGCTCGGATATGCGCCGCGCGATGGATTCGCTTGGCCAGCGCACCGGCCTTGAGCCGCTCAAGCGGCTCGCCACCACGCTCGCGCAATCACTGCAGTTCGGCACGCCGCTCACCCAGGCGCTGCGCACCCTCTCGGCCGAACTGCGCCAGGAGCATCTGGTCAAATTCGAGGAACGCGCCGGACGCCTGCCGACGCTGATGACCATCCCGATGATCCTGTTCATTTTGCCTTGTGTGTTCTTGATCGTCGCGGGACCGGCGATCATCAACGTGTTGAATACCCTGCACGGAATGAAGTGAAGCAAAAATTGCAATGAAAAAACGATTCCTGCTGTGCCTCAGCCCGCTCGCCGTGCTTGCCGTTGGCCTTGCGGCGTGTACGCCCCAGCAGCCGCCGCAGCTGGTTTCCACCACCCCGCAGCCGGCCGAGCTCAACATCGCCGACGCCGCGATCGCTGGTGGCGATCCCAGCATGGCGCTCTCCGTCAGCCAGTCCGTGCTGAAAAACAATCCCGGCGATGTCGACGCACTGGTGCACGAAGGCGACGCCTATTACGCGCTGAACCGCTGCCCCGCCTCGGAAGCCGCCTACCAGCTCGCCCTGGCGCACGACCCCAGCTCCGCCGAAGCGGAAACCGGCCTCGGCCGCTGCCTGATCAAAACCGACCCCGCCGCGGCCGAACAGGCGCTCGACCAGGCGGTGAAGGACGACCCCGGCAACGCCGCGGCGTTGAACGATCTGGGAATCGCGCGCGACCTGCAGGGCAATTTCGCCGGCGCCATCGACCCCTACCGCCGCGCTCTGCTGGCCGAACCCGGCATGACGGCGGCCGAGGTCAATCTCGGCCTCTCCCTCGCGCTCTCCGGCGACGGCCCGCAGGCGCTGCAATATCTCGGGCCGCTGGCCACCGGCCCCGGCGCGGACGCGAAAACCCGTGAAGACTACGCCGCCGCCCTGGTTGCCGTCGGCCGCATCAGCGAGGCCCGCACGGTGCTGAGCATCGATCTGCCGCCAGCCCAGGTCGAATCTGCCCTCGCGGGTTTCCAGGCCGTCATCGCCAACGCGCAGCCCCCGCTGGTCGACGAGACCACGCCACCCCCGCCCACCAATCCGACGGTGACGACCACGTCGGTTGAAACCACCTCGATCACGCCAGCGGCCGCGCCCGAAGCCGCGCCAGCGCCCGCGCCTTCCTCGCCGCCCGCCTCCACCGCGCATAGCGCCGCGGCTAGCGCCGCGCCCGCCCCCGCCGCCAGCAACGGCGGCTCCTACCAGGTGCAACTCGGCGCGCTCGGCTCGCAGGACGGCGCGCAATCCGCCTGGGACACAATGTCCGGCGCGATGCCCGCTTTGTTCAGCGACAAGCAGCCGGACATCGAAACCGCGACGGTGAATGGCCATGTCTATTACCGCCTGCGCACCGGCAGCTTCGACTCGAAGGCTGACGCCGCGAAGTTCTGCGGCGAGGTTTCCGCTGCCGGCCATCCCTGCACGCTGGCGGATTTTTGAAGAAGTAAGCAGCGCTTTTTTCAAAAGAGTAACGGCTTGGGTTCTTTCTTGCCCTAAACGCCATCTTCCATAAATCGAATCAAAGCCCGCGCCGCTAGGTCAACGCCGCCGCTCTCCCGGATCGTTTGCTGCATCGCGCGCACCTCCGACCTGATTCCGGGGTCGCTGGCGGCGCGCCGCGCGACCTGGCGCAGATCCTCGGCCGTCAGCCCCTCGCGCTCGATCATCACGCCCAGCCCCAGGTCGCGCACCCGCCGCGCCGTCAGGCGCTGTTCGCGCGTCGCCGGCATCACCACCACCGGCACGCCGTAATACAGCGCCTCCATCACGCTGTTGAAGCCGCCATGGGTGATGAACACGTCCGCCTCCGCCAGCACGCTCAGCTGCGGCACGTGCGGTGCCACGTGAAACCGGTTCGGCGCCGGCGACAGCGCGTCGGGATCGACCTTGCGCCCAATCGACATCACCGGCTGCCAGTCCAGGCTCTGAAATGCATCGAAGCAAAGCCGGTAGAACTCCAAATCATCGTTCCGAAGCGTGCCGAGCGAGATATAGACCCGTTTGGTCAGATTGACGGGCTCTTCGCTGAAGAAATTCTTCCCCGGCCTGCCGGCGGGCAGGCAGGGGCCGGTGAACAGGAACCGGTCGTCGAAGGCATCGGCGCCATGTTGAAACGCGCGCACCGTGAAGATCAGTGTCAGGGGTTCCACAGTCGAAACAAGTTCCTGCAGTGTGGTGGCCGGCTGGCCATAGGCGCGGCAGACCATATCCAGCGCCTGGCCGGCGGTGATGGCCAGAGGCTCCATCTCCGGGCTCGGGAAGGGCGCCTCCACCGAGCGCGGCGCCCGCGGCGCGTGAAACGGCCGGAATGCAGCCGCGCGCAGGTCGGCGCAGGACGCCGCCAGCCTGCCCCACAGATAGAGCGAATTATAGACCAGCAGATCCGGCTTGATCTGGCCGATCAGCTCCACGATAGGCGGCACCATGTGCGGCGCCTTGCGCGCCATTTCAAACGGCAGCGCCGCGAGTTCGTGGTCGAGCAGCGCCGGCGGCATGCCGATTTCATGCGCCGGCAGCGGCGCCAGCGTCGCCCCCGCCAGTTCCACGGCCTCCCGGAACGATTCCGGCAGCGCATAGGTGACTTCGACATCGTATGTCGCCAGTTCGGAGGCGATGGCCAAGGTCGGATTCACATGGCCATGCGCGGGAAAATTCAAAAACAGAATTTTAGCCACTTCCGTGTCCATTCCGTTGAGAGTTCGCCACTGGACCGTAGCGCAACCTTAACGTTACGTCTTCTTATTTAGAGGTAAGTCAGCAGCGCTTTTTGAAAAAAGCGCGCAAAAACTTTTGGTCCTGCGGGCTTGGGCACCGTGCTTGCCTTTAATCGCCTCCGCTGGAGGCGATTAAAGGCAGGTACGGTGCCAACGCCCGCAGGATCAAAAGTTTTTTTGGTTACTTTTTTTTCAAAAAAAGTAACGTCTTCCTTCCCTAAATGGATGCGATTCGCTTCAGGCTTTCTTCCCGTCCCAGCGCTTCCAGCGTGGCGTCGATTCCGGGGCTCATGGTGCTGCCGGTCAGCGCCGCGCGCAGCGGCTGTGCGATCTGGCCGAGTTTCATGCCTTCGGCTTCGGCGAAAGCGCGTAGGGCGGCGTCGAGGGCGCCTGCGGAAAAGTCGGTCGCGGCCAGCACCGGCGCCAGTTTGCCCAGCATCGTCCGCGCCTGTGGCGTCAGCAGCGCTTCGGCCTTGGGTTCAAAGGGCAGGGGCACATCGCGCGCGAGGAAGGCGGCGGATGCGGTGAGTTCGGCCAGAGTTTTCGCGCGTTCCTTCAGGCCGGGCATCAGGCGCAGGATTCGGTTTTGTGCGGTTTCGTTGGCGGTGATCCCGCATTGCGTGGGCAGCCGCGCCGCGACGTCGGCGGCCAGCCGGTCATCGTTGGTAGCGCGCAGCCACTGGCCGTTGAGATGCGTGAGTTTGGCGTAATCCATCCGGCTGGCGGCGCGGCCGACGCCGTCGAGATCAAACAGCTCGATTTGTTTGTCGCGCGGCAAGAACTCTTCATCGCCATGCCCCCACCCGAGCCGGAGCAGGTAGTTGCACAAAGCTTCGGGCAGAAACCCCTGCTCGCGGAATTCCAGAATATTCACCGCGCCGTGGCGTTTGGAAAGTTTGGCACCGTCGGCGCCGTGGATTAGCGGGATGTGGGCGTATTCTGGAAGGTCCCAGCCGCAGGCTTTAAAAATTTGGATCTGGCGGAACGTGTTGGTGAGATGGTCGTCGCCGCGGATGACGTTGGTGATGCCCATATCGTGGTCGTCGACGACGACGGCGTGCAGGTAGGTGGGCGTGCCGTCTGAGCGGAGGATGATCATGTCGTCGAGCTCTGAATCCGCGACCGTGACTTCGCCTTGCACCAGATCATTGACCGTGGTTTGTCCGTTGCTTTGCACTTTTAGCCGGATCGCCGGTTTTATGCCGGGTGGTGCCTCGGCCGGGTCCCGGTCCCGCCAGTACCCGTTATAGCGCGGTGGTTTGCCGGCCGCCTGCGCGGCTTCGCGCATCGCCACCAGCTCCTCCGCCGTGCAGTAGCATTTGTACGCCCGGCCTTCTGCAAGCAGTTTTTCCGCCACCTCCACATGCCGTGCCTCGCGAGAGGACTGGAACACTGGCGCTTCGTCGGCCTGCAGGCCCAGCCAGGCCAGCCCATCCAGGATCACGTCAACCGCCTGGCGCGTGGAGCGCGCTTTGTCGGTATCCTCGACGCGCAGGAGAAACGCGCCGCCATGGTGGCGAGCGAACAAAAAATTGAACAGAGCGGTGCGGGCGCCGCCGATATGCAGCAGCCCGGTGGGGGAGGGGGCGAAGCGAGTACGGATTGTCATCGGCTGCTTCTATCACCGCGCCCCCGCGGGCGGAACCTATCGCGGATCATTCCCCTCTGCTAACAAAACGCGACCGGAGGTTGCATGGTATTGTGGTCCGCCTGGGTGGAGGCTGAGCGCGGCAGATTCTTTGTCCTGCTCCCCATCGCCATGGGCGCCGCAATTCTGGTCTATTTTGCCCTGCCCGCCGAGCCGCCGTTCTGGCTCGGTTTTTTGCTCATAGCCGTGGCGGCCGCCGTTTTGGCCGCCGCCTGGCGCCGTCTCGATACGCGTTTCGCCGCTCTTCTCATCCTGGCCGCTGCCTTGGGCTTTGCCCGCGCCGAGTGGCGGACCGCGGAAATGCCGCCCTTGCTGGACCTGCCGCGTGGTGCTGTGACCGTGCAAGGCCCGGTAAGGGCCGTGGACATTTTGCCCGCCGGCCGCCGCGTCACGCTGGCCGACCCCACCGCCAATGACATCACCCAGCCGCGCGACATCCGCGTGAAACTCGCCGCCACGGACACCACAGTTCTCGCCCCCGGCGACATCGTTTCGCTCCGCGCTTTGCTGTTCAAGCCCGATCGGCCGGCCTATCCCGGCGGGTGGGATTCCGGCCGCGACGCGTTCTTCGCGCATCTGGGCGCCAGCGGCTTTGCCCTTGGTGACGTCACACTCGTTCAGCCAGCGTCCGGTCAAAGTCTAGCCCTTCGCCTGCGGGCAGTGCGGGAAGCCATCGCGCAGAACATTTTGGCCACTTTGCCGATCGAAACCGGATCCATCGCCGTCACTCTGCTCACCGGCTTCCAACAAAACATCCCCCCCGCCGAGCACCAGAATTTTATCACCGCCGGGCTCGCTCATCTGCTGGCGGTCGCCGGCCTGCATGTCGGCATCGTCATGGGCCTGTTTTTCGCCCTAACCCGCTTCACCCTGTCGCGGTGGGAGCGAACGGCCCTGCACTGGCCCATAAAGTCCATCGCGGCGGCGGTGGCGCTGGTGGCCGGCATCGCCTACGCCGCCCTCACCGGCGCGCATCTGCCCATTGTGCGGAGCCTGGCCATGGCCAGCCTCGTCACCCTCGGCGTCGCCGCCGGCCGCCGCGCCATTTCGCTCCGGGGCCTCGCCATCGCCGCCATGGTCATCATGCTCACCACGCCGGAAGCCGTCATCGGCGTCAGCTTCCAGATGAGTTTTTCCGCCGTCCTCGCCCTCATCACCGGCTACGCCGCCGCCAGAAACCTGTTTGCCAGGCTGCACGAAACCACCGGCCATGCCGCCCGTATCGCGCTGCATCTCGCCGGCCTGTTCTACACCAGCCTGCTGGCCGGCGCCGCTTCCATGCCGTTCGCCGCCTTCCAGTTCCAACAAATCCAGCCTTATTGGATTCTGGCCAACCTCATCGCCGTCCCGCTCACCGCTTTGTGGGTCCTGCCGCTCGGCCTCGCCGCCCTCGCCCTCATGCCGGTCCACCTCGCGTCCCTGGCCCTCATCCCCATGGGCTGGGG
>Ga0116226_10002034_pt1 | contig 17551 bp, 14 predicted proteins | sample S1TSphfallax_FD_89692 | JGI IMG/M metagenome (GOLD analysis project Ga0116226, IMG submission 89692) | Host-associated microbial communities from peat moss isolated from Minnesota, USA - S1T2_Fa - Sphagnum fallax MG | ecosystem: Host-associated > Plants > Peat moss > Unclassified | place: USA... | reverse complement strand
GGTCGTGGTCGCGCTCGCGATCACGGTCTGGATCACCAACGTCTCGGTGAAGAAAGTCATCGGCTGGTGCATCGCGCGGATCGCCGCGCTGCGTCTCCCGGAGCGGCCGAAGGCGGCGCGCGCAGCGACATCGGCGGTCGCAGGCCCGGCGAATCTGCGCGAAGCGTTTCATCTCCCGGCCCTCGCCGCGAAACCGAAGGCGCAGCCCGTGGCGGCACTCGCCGTAGCCGAATCGCTCACCCCGCCCAAACGTCCGGCGAAACCCGTCTACGACGAGCGCGCGGCCGTCATCGAGGATGACGAGTTCATCGACGAAGACGCCGACGAACGGCTCGTGACGGCCGACGGCGTCGCGCTCGACGACGACTTCGACGACGATGACGAATACGAAGACGACGAATACGAAGACGACGAATTCGACGGCGATGAGATAGGCGAGAGCGCCGAGGAATCCGACGCTCCCGGCGAACTCGAAGGGGAAGACGAAGCAGACGACGTTGCGGTCGTCGCGCAAGCCGGCGCGACCGCCCGGATCGTCGTCGGCGAGTACGAACCGGCGCAGCACGTCCTTCGACAGGCTCAGGATGACATGGCGCGGACCTACCGGCTCCCCGACCTGAACCTCTTCGATCCGCCGCAGGCGCAAAAGGCCGACGACTCGTCGCGGGCGACGGTACTCGAAGACACGCTCGCCTCGTTCGGCGTCGGCGCGAAGGTGACGCACATCGAGCGCGGCCCCTCGATCACGCGCTACGAACTCAAGCCCGAACGCGGCGTGAAGATCTCGCGCATCTCGGCACTCTCCGACGATCTGGCCCTCGCGCTGGCGGCGACGTCGGTGCGCATCGAGGCGCCGATCCCGGGGAAATCCGCGGTCGGCATCGAGGTTCCCAACGCCACCGTCTCGATCGTCGCGATCCGCGAGATCATGGAAGCGATGCCGAATCGCGGCACGATCCCACCGCTCAACATGGCGCTCGGCAAAGACATCACCGGTCGCGCCGTTTTCGGCGATCTCGGCAAGATGCCGCATCTGCTCGTCGCCGGCGCCACGGGCTCCGGCAAGTCCGTCTGCCTCAACGGGATCATCGCCTCGCTGCTCGTGAGTGCAACGCCCGATCAGGTGCAGATGCTCTTCATCGATCCCAAGCGCGTCGAACTGACCGTCTATAACGGCATCCCGCATCTCATCAAAGAGGTGATCACCGACGCGCGCATGGCCGCCGGGGCGCTCTTCGAGATGACCAAAGAGATGGACGGCCGCTACGAAAAGTTCGCCAAGGCGGGCGTTCGGAAGATCGAGGAATACAACGCCAAGTTCCCCGACGGCAAGCTGCCCTACGTCGTGATCGTGATCGACGAGCTCGCCGACCTCATGCTGATCGCACCGGCGAAGGTGGAGACGACGATCTGCCGCATCGCCCAACTCGCGCGCGCAACGGGGATCCACCTGATCGTCGCGACGCAGCGCCCATCGGTCGACGTGATCACCGGTATCATCAAAGCGAACATCCCCTCGCGGATCGCGTTCGCCGTCTCCTCCCAAGTCGATTCGCGCACGATCCTGGACATGGCGGGCGCGGAGCGGCTGCTCGGCCGCGGCGATATGCTCTATCTTCCGATCGATGCACCCAAACCCGTGCGCGCGCAAGGCGCGCTCGTGACGAGCGCCGAGATTTCCCGGCTGGTCGAATTCTGGGCCGCGCAGGCGCGGCCGGAAAATCTGCTCGACGTCGAGGTCGCACCGATCGAAGACGACGACGGCGATAAGAAATCGATCGATCCGCTGTGCTACGACGCCGCGAAATTCATCATCGAGACGAACTACGCGTCGACGGCGCAGCTGCAGTCGCAATTTTCGATCGGGCACCCGCGCGCGGTCCGCTTGATGAAGCAGCTCGAAGATTTCAAGGTCGTCGGCCCGCACGAAGGAACGAAGCCGCGCAAAATCTTGCTGGGCCTCGGCGACCTCGAAACGATCGCGCCGCGCCTCGGACGGAGCCAACAGGAACTCTTCGGGTGACGGGAGCGGCGCGCGCGCGCGCCGGCGCCGCGGCCGTCGCACTGGTTTGCGCCGGCGCCTACACCGCGCTCGGGCTCGCCGTCTCACAACGCCCGCCGGGCCCGTTCGACCGGAGCGCGGAGCCGCTCGCCGGTTGGGGCGTCCCCGTCGCCTGGGTGTTCACGGCCTCGTGCTTGTGGCCGGCCCTCGTCACCGCCGGCATCTGCGCGCTGGTCCTCGCGTGGCGCTCACCCGCCTGGCGCGCGCGCGCGCTCCTTTCCGTGGTCCTCACCGTCGTCGCGTGGCAGACCAGCGACCTGCTCAAGAACCTCTTCAAACGCACGCGGCCGCCGTACTGGTTCTTCCACCACGAGACGAGCTTCAGTTATTCCAGCGGTCATGCGCTCTTCGCGACGATCGTCTATGGCCTGTGGGCGTATTTCATTTTCCGGAGCACGTTCCCGGCGCCGCTGCGGTGGACGCTCGCGGCGCTCGGCGTGGCTTGGGGGCTGGCCGTGATCTGGTCACGGCTCGCGCTGGGGGCGCATTACCCGACCGATCTCATCGGCGGCGTGCTGCTCGGGACGGCGTTCGCGGGCGCTGGAATCGCGTTCGTCCCGAGCGTCCTGGCCGTCCCAAGCGCGCGAACTTAGCTGCCCGCGTCGGCGATGAGGTCTTGCAGCATCGCGGCATCCTTGCGCAAGATGGCGGGATCGTACCGGCTGCCAAGCGGATCAGCGTCTTCCGTCACGTCGGCGTGTACGGCATTGTGCGCGACGGAGCCCGACATCGCGTTGGCGCCGCCGCCGGCCTGATCTCCGCCGGTTCCTTGGCCAGACTTCGAATGATCGACCGCCGGCGCGAGATTTCCCGCGATCTGAGCGGCGTATGCGAGCGCCGCTTTCTTGGTCGCTCCGCCGGTGCGGCTACCGATCAGATAGAAACACGTAGCCGCGGCAAGCTCCATGTAGAGGGTTTGATCCTTGGCCTGCGGCAGACGCGGGAGCTTCGCACAGTCGAAGAAGTCCTTCTCGGCCGTGTTGACGACGTTGAGATCGACGGCGGCGAAATTCGCTGCGATCGCGTCGGCCCCGGCGCGCGCCTTGGGACAACGCGAGTCGATCGCCTCGCGATACGCCGGCTGGAAGACCAGCGCGGCGATCGAGGGAGCAGCCGAAGCCGCCGGCGCCGGCACGGAAGCCGGCTGCGCAAGCGCCGGTCCGGTCGAAACGGCGAACGCGCAAACGGCGGCGCAAAGGGTTCGTGCAGAGATCATGGCGCGCCGTTCGCGCCATGGACGCCCGTTCCTTGGCTAGCGCTTTGCGCGCGCGAAGTAGGCGTCACGCACGTCGCGCTCGCGATCGTCGGGCGAGAGCACCTCGACCGCGACATCCGGAACGAGTGGCGACCCGCCCGCGACCCTCGGCCCAGGCGTCGAGTGCGATCACCAGTTGGGATTGGAGCCGCGAATGGCGGTAGGTCGGGCTCACGTTTTGCAGCGCCCGGCCGCGGACCCATTCGGTCTCGGGCTTCGTTTCGGGAGCACGATCTCGCCTGGCAACGGCTGCATCTCACACCGAGCGTCACGTGCCCGGCCGGGGTGACTAGACTTCCATCACGACCGGGATGACGATCGGCTTGCGGCGCGAGCGCTCGAAGATCGCCTTCGAGAGGCCCGAGCGAATGTGTTCCTTGACGTTGCCGACGTCGCGGATGCCTTCGACCGAACAGGCATCGAGGATCGTCATGAGCTTGGCTTTGAGTTCGTCCATCACCCCGCCCGATTCCGGTAAATAGAACACGCCGCGCGAGACGAGATCCGGACCCGCGACGACGCGCGCTTCTTCCGCGTCGACGGTGACGACGACCATCATGATACCGTCGGCCGAGAGATGCTTGCGGTCGCGCAGCACCGCTTCGCCGATATCGCCGACGCCCGAGCCGTCGACCATCACGTTACCGCCGTAGGTGCGACCGACTTTGCCGCCCGTCTTCTCGGTGAACTCGATGACGTCGCCGTTCTCGATCACGAAGACGTTGTCGCCGGCAACGCCGGTCGATTGCGCGAGCCGGCCGTGGGTGACGAGCATGCGGTACTCGCCGTGCACCGGGATGAAGAATTCCGGCCGCACAAGATTGAGCATCAGCAAGAGTTCTTCTTGCGAGGCGTGACCCGAGACGTGCGCGTTGCCGCTCGAACCGTGGATCACCGTCGCGCCGAGGCGATAGAGGTTGTTGATCGTCTTGCCGACGCTCTTCTCGTTGCCCGGGATCGGCGTCGCGCTGATCACGACGGTATCGCCCGCGACGATGCGCAGCTTCTTGTGATCGCGCACCGAGAGGCGCGTGAGCGCGGACATCGGCTCGCCTTGCGAGCCCGTCGTCATCACGACGACCTGCTCGGGCGGAAAATCATCGACCTCTTCGAGCCGGATGATCAGCGAGGGCGGGATGTCGAGGTAGCCGAGATCGGTCGCGTAGTGCACGACGTTCGTGAGCGAGCGCCCGAGCAACGCCATCTTGCGGCCGTAGCGCAGCGCCTGATCGGCGACTTGCTGGATGCGGGGCACGTTCGAGGCGAACGACGTGACGATGATCCGGCCCTTGGCCTTGGCGAAGATGTTCGAGAACGCTTCGCCGACGATGCGCTCGGAGAGGGTGTGGCCGGGCCGCTCGGCGTTGGTCGAGTCGGCCAGCATCACGCGCACGCCTTCTTCCCCGACGCGGGCGATCGCGGCGAAATCGGCCGGCTTGCCGTCGATCGGCGTTTGATCGAATTTGAAATCGCCGGTGTGGAACACGATCCCGCTCGGCGTGCGCAGCGCGATCGAACAGGCGCCCGCGAGACTATGGTTGATGTGGATGAACTCGGCCTCGATCGAGCCGTAGCGGACGCGATCGCCGGGCTCGACCGGGATGAGATTGATCTCGCTCGGCTTGTGCTCTTTGAGCTTCGCGCGAATGAGCGCGAGCGAGAGCGGCGTGCCGACCACCGGGACCGAGAACTCGCGCAGCAAGTAGGGAATCCCGCCGATGTGGTCTTCGTGACCGTGGGTGACGAGCAGCGCCCGGAACTTGTCCTTGCGTTCGCGCAAATAGGAGAAGTCGTTGATGACGATGTCGACCCCGAACATGTCCTCGTCGGGGAACATCAGGCCGCAATCGACGACGACGATGTCGTCGTTGGTCTCGATCACGGTCATGTTGCGGCCGATCTCGCCGCACCCACCGAGCGGGACGATGCGCAGGTAGGGTTCTTCGGGGGGCTTGGGGACGACGAGCGTGTCGGCGTAGGTGCCGTTAGATTGCAAAAGGGGGTCCTTGTCGATGGGCGCGGTCCGCGTGATGGTGCCGTGCGATGAGAAAACGATGGTGTGCGCTTGGAGCGGCTTGTCTGGTCCTCTTCGACCTCGGGGCCGGAAAAGCCGCGCCGCATCCGAATTTCTCGCCCAGGCCGCATCCGCCGCGGCCGAGCGCACTCTACGGCCCGGGGGTGCGCCGCTCGGCCCAAACCTATCTGCGGCTGAAATTGCTCGAGCTGCGGGAAGCCGATCTGGACCGGGCGCGGCTCGTCATCGAAGGCAAACTCGGGATCGACGCCCTGCTGGAAACCCCGCCACCGCTCCCCAAGGATGCAGCCAAGCGAAACAAACCATAGGCATGGCTGCTACTAGTCTTTGACTTAAGGAGGTCGTGTGGGGACGACAGACGCTACTTTCAAACCACGCTCGGGGCTGCTTACCGCCATCGACGTGATCATCGCGCCGAAGGCCGCCTTCGCGCAAATCGCCGCAGCACCGACGTGGGCGTGGGCCCTGCTGCTGACGATCGCCGTCAGCGTCATCTACAGCTTCGTGACCTTGCCGGCCGCGCAGCACGTGGTCGACGCCTCGGTGCCGCAGATCCTCGCCCACAACCCGCGCATCGCCGCGCTTCCGCCGGCCGATCAGCAAAAGCAGATCACGGCGATCGTCGGCTTCTACCACTTTTTCGTGAAGCTCAACTGGATCGTCCAGCCGATCACGATCGTCATCACGACGCTCCTCCAAACCGTGTTACTGCTGGTAATCAACATCGCCGCCAAGGGAAAGGCGAATTTCCGGAAGTTGTGGTCGCTGGCCGCGAATATCACGGTCGTCGGCTACGGCGTGACCCTGCTCGTCATGATGCTCGTCATCGTCCTGCGCGGACCGGACGCCTTCGACTCGCTCGCGTCGATCACGAACACGATCCCGGGTCTTGCGCTGCTCGTGCCGTCCGACGCGGCCGTCCTCGGTGCGTTCCTCGGGCCGTTCAACATCACGAACATCTGGGCATCGGTGCTCTTTGTGATCGGCATGCGCACGGTCTCGGGAATCAAAACCGTTCCGGCCGTAATCGCTCCCGTCCTCATGATGCTCACCGTCGCGATCATCTCCGCCGGCAACGCCGCGCAAGCACATTAGCGCGATGCGTTCTCGCCTGTGCGCCGCGTTCGCCGCGGCACTTTTTCTCGCGCCGCAGCCGACCCTCGCTGCGGCTCCGCCGGCGGCCGCCGCCGTGCCCGGAGCGCTCGATTTGCGTGGCTGCGTCGCCTACGCCCTCGCGCACAACACGGACATTCTGAGCCGCAAGGCGACGGTCGCCCAGGACCAGTCGCTGCTGACGCAAGCGAGGGCGAACGAACTGCCGCCGATCACCGGCCTCTTGCAGAACCAGCTTCAGAAGAGCTCGAACACGTCCGGCCAGTACGCACAGTTCGGGCTCACGCCGGCCACCGTGTTTTCGGAGAATACGGCCTCGATCGGTACCACGTGGACGCTCTACAACGGTTCGTCGTATCAGATACAGGCCCAGCAGGCGAAGCGCGTCTTCCAAGCGGCGAGCGACGACCTCCAGCACGCCGAAGATCAGCTCGCGCAAAACGTCACCAACGCCTATTATTCCGTCGCGCAAAACCATGCGGCGGTCGGCTTGCAGCAATTCGACCGCAACTACCAGCGGCAACTCGTCGACAACGCACGGATCAACGAGAAAGTCGGCCGCTCCGCGGGCGTGGACGTCTTACGTGCCGAGTCCGACGAGCTGCGCGCCGAAGCCGCGCTGGCCACCGCGATCTCGAACGAGGCGACGGCGCGTGAGACGCTCGCCGCCACGATCGGCGCACCGCCCGAGACGCCGTTCGCGGTTCCGGACGCGATCCCGGAGCCGCCGGTTCCCAACACGCCCATTCAAGCGCTCATCGACGTCGCCAGCGCCCATCGATCCGACATCGCAAGCGCGCAGGCCCTGGTCGCAAACGCGCAGCTCGGCAACTCGCTGATCGATACGAACCTCTTACCGGTCTTGCAAGTCAATGCGTCGTTCGGCAACCAGACCTCGCCGACGTCGAACGCGCAGACGGCCGCGGCTCTCCAAGCGCAAGGCGTCCCGGCGGCGGACATCGTGATCTCGCACGCCGGCTTCTGGCAGATCGGCGCGACCGAAACGCTGCAGATCGGCCTGATCGACTACGGCGCGCGTGCCGCCGAGCACCGCGCCGCTCGCGCGCAGATCGAATCGGCCGTCGCTAATCTCGCGAGCGCCAAACACGCCGTCGAGACCGACGTCCGCCAAGCCGTGCGCGGCGTCCAAACGGCGGCGGCCAACCTCGCGAGTTACAAAGCCGCGGCACAGTTCGGGGCCGAATCGGCGCGCATCTCGCAACTCCAGTATCACAACGGTCTGATCTCGCTCACCGACGCGACGCAGGCCGAACAAAACAATCTCTCGGCCCAGAACGACCTCGTGGCGGCCCGCGTCACCTATGTCGAGGCGATCGTCCGGCTACGCGTCGCGGTCGGAACGCTCGACCCGCTCGCCGTCGTTGATGTGAGGAACGTATGAACCGCCGCCGCAATCTGCTGATCGTCGCGATCGGCTTGGTCCTCGTGATCGTCATCGCGGTCGCCGCGTCGGCGAAGCGCGGCAAGACCGAGCTGACCGCCCAGATCGCGACCGTCAAACCGGGCACCTTCGTCACGCGGCTGCCCGAAACGGGGATCGTGCAGCGGCCGAAGCTGCAGACGCTGCCGGCGCTCGTCGCCGGAAACATCGTGACGATCACCGCGCGGCCCGGCGATCACGTCCACGCCGGCGACATCCTCGTCTCGCTCACGAATCCGCAACTCGAGAACGCCGCACTCGATGCGCACCAAGCTTACCTCTCCTCGGCAAGCCACGCCGTCTCGACGGAGCGGACCGACAACTCGACGGTCGTCGCCGACGAGGCCAGCCTCGAGTCGGCCAAATTCCGCCTCAACCAAGCCATCTCCGACCAAAAGGCCGGCGCGCAATCCGGCCTGGGTTACGGCTTCTCATCAGCACAGCAAGAACGCGCCGACGCCGATGCGGCCGTCGCGAACGCGGACACGAACCTGCACGAAGCAAAGCGCATCTACGACGCCGACCTCGACCTCTTCAACAATAAAGCCATCTCGCAGGACGCCCTCGAGCAGCAAGCCGCGAAACTCGCGGAGGCAAAGGTGGCCGACGATCAGGCCCGCACGCAGCGCGAGGCGACGCTCGCCCAACTCGGACGCCAAACCTCGGTCTTGCGCGACAGCGTGCGCGCCGCGCGCGACGCCGTCCGCCAAGCGGAGGCGGCTCTTGCCGCGGCGCGCGCCAATGCGGGCGCGGGCAGCCCGGGCGACGTCGAAGCCGCACGCGCCGACGAGAGCCAGAAGCTGGCCGACGATCGGTACGCACAGGCGCAGGTCGCGCGTCTCACCATCCGCGCGCCGTTCGACGGCGTCGTGCAGACGATCGCGAGCGAATCGGGCGACTCGCTACGCCAGCTCCAACCGGGCGATGCGGTAACGACGGGCCAGGCGCTCGTCACGGTCGCATCGGATTCGGGCTATGTTGTGCGCGCACGCGTCGACGAGCAAGATATCGCGCAAGTGGCGGTCGGCCAGCGTGCGGACATCTCGGGTCAAGACCTGAACGGCAAGACGCTCGTCGGTCACATCGTGAACATCGGCGCCGTCGCCCAGAAAAGTGACGACCCCGCGAACACCTCGCGCCAAGTCATCACGACGATCGCGCTCGACCAGACCGTTCCCTACCTGCGCGACGGGATGAGCGTCGATATCGACATCCTTACCGCGAACCGTTCCGGCGTGATCGTCGTCCCCAACGACGCGATCCAAAGCGACGCGACCGGAAAGTATGTCTTGACGGTGACCGCGGGCGGCCGCACCAAACGGACCGCGATCGTCGCGGGCCCGAGCAACGACTCCCAAACGACGGTCGCCTCCGGGCTGCGCCCGGGCGACCGCATCGTCACGGAACGAAACCTCGCGATCCTGCCCAACATGCTGGTGAAGGCCGCACCGACGCCGACCCCCGGACCATCCGCGCAACCGACGTGAGCCGGCTCCTCGCGTATCTCGTGGAGGCGTTCGAGGCGATCTGGCGCAACCGGACGCGCTCGCTGCTCACGATGCTCGGCATGATCATCGGAACCTCGTCGATCATCGCCGTGCTCGGCATCAGCAAAGCCGCCTCCGGCGGCATCAACGCGACGCTCAATTCCTTCGGCGATCAAGGGATTTCGATCAGTCCCGATCCCAATCAGGACGACCCGAACTCGGCAGCCATCCAATATCGCGATGCACGCATCATCGCCGACGAACTTCCGGATGAGATTGCGCACATCGAGCCGGGCTATCAGCGCTTCTTCACGATCCATGCGAACGGCCAAACCTACGGCACGTTCGCAGCATCGGCGAGCGACTATTACCGCGACAGCCTCACGATGCACGCCGGACGCCGGTTCAACGCTGCCGACATGGACACCGGGGCGCACGTCTGTGCGATGACCAACACGCTGGCGGTCCGGTTCTTCGGAAACTCGAGCGCGCTCGGACGCGAAGTCCAGATCGCCGGGACGCGGTTCGTCGTCAACGGCGTCTACGATAACATCAAGGGTGGATTCTTCAACTCGATCGCCGGGAGCGACTTTCTGGCGATTCCCTACCCGGCCTTTCACGAGATCGCTCCCGGGCCCGTCGACATGCTGCTGATGTATGCCAAACCCGGCGTTCCGCTGGGCCGCCTCAGCGATCAAATGTTTGCGATCCTCCAACGGCTGCACGGACCGGGTGCGAAGTACACCGTGCAAGACAACAACGCGCAGACGCAGGCCTTCGAGCAGGTCTTCAACATCATCGCGATCGGCCTCTCGGGCGTCGGCGGCGTAGCGCTCGTCGTCGCCGGAATCGGCATCATGAACATCATGCTCGTTTCGGTCACCGAACGAACGCGGGAGATCGGGCTGCGCAAATCGATCGGGGCGAGCAACCGCGATATCCTCGAGCAGTTCTTGCTCGAAGCGATCCTACTCTCGCTCTTGGGCGGAGGGATCGGCACCGTGATCGGATTCGTGACGGTGCTAGCCGCCTACGGTGCGGTCGAGTCATTCGTCGGCCCGGCGCCGATCCCGTATCTCCTCTTGATGTCGATCGCGGTCGGCTTCTCGACGCTCGTCGGCTGCGTCTTCGGAACGTACCCCGCCTATCGCGCGAGCCGGCTCGACCCCATCGTGGCGCTGCGCTCGTGATCGCCTATTTCCGCGAGGCGCTCATCGTGCTGCTCGCCAATCGGACGCGAACCATCTTGACCTTGACGGGCCTCGTGATCGGCGTGATGGCCGTGATCGCGATCCAAGTGATGGGTGCGGGGATGGCGGGCGCCGTCACCGGGATCCTCGGCGGGTTCAGCGACCAATCGTTCCTCGTCTTTCCGAATCAGCGCCAATCGAACGTCGCGCGCGCGGCGCTGCGGCTCTCCGATATCCATCGCGTCCAGGAGGCGATCCCGAACATCATCCAGGCCCAACCGTTCGGGAATCTCAACCGTCGCGTCACCTTCGGGGACGCCCACGCGCGACTCAACATCGCACCCGAATCCGACAGCCGCTACTTCACCGCCGCCGTGCGCTCCGGTCGCGCCTTCACGCCCGCCGAGGTCGATGACGGCGCGCATACGTGTCTCGTGAGCGCGGACGCGGCGGACAAACTCAAAATCGGAACGGAGGCGATCGGCAAGTCGCTGCGGCTGGGCGACCGGCGCTGCGTGATCGATGGAATACTTGCGCCCTCGAAAGCCGGCATTTTGCCGACCCTCGCGTTCGGCGACATCTACATTCCGTACACGACCTACGAGCGGGACTACGTGCAAGGCGGAACGATCTTCGGCGCGCGTTTCCTCGTCGGGGACGTCGCGCACCTCGCCGATACCGAGAGCCAGACGCTCGAGTTCTTGCGCGACCTCAAACGCGGGCGCGCCGAGTATCGGACCTTCGATCGCAAGACATTCGCGACCCAGATCAACGGGATCTTCAACGTCCTGACCCTCATCGTCGCGGTCATCGGGGCCGTGTCACTCGTGGTCGCCGGGATCGGGATCCTCAACATCATGCTCGTCTCGGTCGCCGAGCGAACGCGCGAGATCGGGATTCGCAAGGCGATCGGCGCGACGCGCTTTCAGATTTTGCTCCAGTTTTTCATCGAGGCGCTCTTGCTCTCGTCGATCGGCTGCGGCATCGGCCTCGTCTTGGGTCTCGCGCTCGGAGGGGCGGTCGACGAATTCGGGATTGTGAAACTCTCGGGTGTCGTTCCGGCCATCCCCTGGTTGCGGGCGACGGCGATCGCGGTGAGCTTCGCGACGATCGTCACGCTGCTCTTCGGAACCTATCCGGCCTATCGCGCCGCGCGGCTCGATCCCATCGAGGCACTTCGCTATGAGTAATCGCCCGACAATCGACGTCCGCAACGTCACCAAAACCTATTCGCTCGGCGAGGTCGAGGTGCACGCGCTGCGCGGCGTCTCGTTCACGATCGAGGCCGGTGAGTACGTCGCGATCATGGGCCCTTCGGGGTCCGGCAAATCGACGCTCATGAACACGCTCGGCTGTCTCGATCGGCCGACGACCGGATCGTACGTGCTCGACGGCGTCGACGTCTCGACCCTCGACGACAACGAACTCGCCGCGATCCGGCTCAAGAAACTCGGCTTCATCTTTCAGGGCTTCAATTTGCTGCCCCGTACGAGCGCCGTGCGCAATGTGGCGCTGCCACTCTTCTATGCAGGCGTCTCGCCGCGCGAGCGCAACGCGGCCGCGGCGGAACGGCTGCGCAAAGTTGGTCTCGGCGACCGGCTCGATCACAAACCGAACGAACTCTCCGGCGGGCAGCAGCAGCGCGTTGCGATCGCCCGGGCCCTCGTGAACGATCCCGCCGTGCTGCTCGCCGACGAGCCGACCGGAAACCTGGATACGACGACCAGCGAAGAGATCATGACACTCTTCGCACAGCTGAACGCCGAGGGCCGCACGATCATCATGGTCACCCACGACGAAGAGGTGGCGGAGCACGCCAAGCGGATCATCCGCGTGCGCGACGGGTTGATCGCCTCAGATACCTCCGGCACAACTTCCGGGACGGCCACCCCCGCGCTCTGAGCGCCTCCGCTCACGTCCTCCGAGCCGCACGTGTACGAAGTCGGATAAGGCTTGCTTCGCGTACCGCCCCGTGCTCCGCTACCGCTCCCGGCCGCGGATGCGAGCCGTTTCGGCGTCGCCGTTCGAGGAATGATTCCGGTGATCCGAAACCGTCCGAGTCTCCCCTCGGCGGAGCTCGGCTTCGCGCCACACGGAGAAAGAGCGACGATGTCCCCCGCCGATTCCGCGAATCGAACGCCGTCCCGAGCCCGGGTTCAATGAGCGATCAAACGTTCGTCGACGTCGATGTCGCGCGGATCGACGATGCGCGCCTCGGCCGCACCGGCGTCCCCGAAGTCGTCTACGGCGCGGGAAAGACGGCCGATCAGACGCGCCTTGCGCTGCGCGCGCTCTACGATCGCAACGGATTCGCGCTCGCGACGCGTATCCGCGCGGACGAAGGCGAAGCGCTCGCGCGCAGCGTGCCCGAGGGCACGTGGGACGCGCAGGCGCGTGCCATCCGCTGCGGGATGCTGCCGGCCAGCAGCCGGCGGATCGCCGTGCTGTGCGCCGGCACCTCGGATCTCCCGGTAACCGAGGAGGCCGCGTTCACGCTCGAAGCCTTCGGCCACAGCGTCGTCCGCCGCCGCGACGTCGGTGTCGCCGGGATTCACCGGCTCTTCAGCGATTTCTCGGAAATCGAAACCTGCGATGTCGTGATCGTCGTTGCGGGGATGGAAGGCGCGCTGCCGAGCGTCGTCGGGGGCCTGGTCGCGGCGCCCGTCATCGCCGTGCCGACGAGCGTCGGCTACGGCGCCGCGTTCGAGGGTCTCGCGGCGCTGCTCGGCATGCTCAATGCGTGCGCACCCGGGATCGCGGTCGTGAACATCGACAACGGATTCGGGGCTGCCGCACTGGCGCACAAAATCGTTCGTGCGAACCGCGCGATCCGGTGACGAACGCGTGAGCCGAATCGCGTACATCGAGATGGTCGGCGGCGCCGCCGGCGACATGCTGCTCGGCGCGCTGGTCGATGCGGGCGCCGATCGCGGCGAGATCGAACGCGCGCTGCACACGATCGCCCCCGACGGCTGGGCGCTTGATTTTGAGCGTACGGTTCGCTGCGGCATCTCCGCGCTGTACTGCCGGCTCGAGGTCCCGGGCGAAGATCCCCGTCTCGAGCCGCACGATCATGGCGACGGAATCGTTCACACACACGCCGCTCCGGGAGCGAAACCCGAAGCGGCGACGCGCACGCTCGCCGACGTGTTCGCGCTGCTGGACCGCTCCGGCCTTACGAAGCGGCAAAAGGCGCGCGCACGCTCCATTTATCAGCGATTAGCCGATGCCGAGGCAACGGTTCACGGCTCGACTTCCGCTACCGTGCATTTCCACGAAGTCGGCGCGCTCGATGCGGTGCTCGACGTGGCCGGCGTGTGCGTCGCGCTGGATCTGCTCGGGATCGATGAGGTCGCGTGTTCGCCGTTCCCGGTTGGCGTCGGGCGCGTGCGCATGGCGCACGGTCTCTATCCGAATCCGCCGCCGGCGAGCGCCGTGATGCTGGCCGGCGCACCGCTCGAACCGATGGACGTCGCCGCCGAACTCGTGACGCCGACGGCCGTCGCGATCCTCACCACGCTCGTGCAGCGGCCGGGTTTCCGGCCCGCGATGACGCTCGAGCACATCGGCTACGGCGCGGGCCGGAGCGACTTCGCGATCCCGAACGTCGTGCGCGTGCTGATCGGCACCGCAGCAGCCGGCTCGCTGCCCGGGCTCGAGCGCCCGCCGGCGGCCGAAGACGGCGAGCCCGCGACGATCTCGGTACTCGAAGCGAACATCGACGACATGTCGCCGCAACACTACGCGCTCGCGATCGAGCGCGTCTTCGCCGCGGGCGCGCGCGACGTGTGGCTCACGCCGATCGTCATGAAAAAGCAGCGTCCGGCGGTCGTCCTCTCGGCGATCGCCCGGCGCGAGGACGAAGCGGCGGTCGCCGCGGCGATGCTGCGCGAAACGACGACGATCGGCGTGCGCACGCGCACCGAGCGCAAATACGTGTTGCCGCGACGGATCGAGTCGATCGACACGCCGCTCGGTCGCGTACGAATCAAGATTTCGGGAAGGGATGAGGAGCAACGCGCGCTGCCCGAGCACGACGATGTCGTAAGCATCGCGCGCATAACGGGCCGGCCCTTGCTCGAGGTGGTCCGCATCGTGCAAGCCTGCGCCGACCGCGCGCTCGAGACCACCTTGCCATGATCGAACCGCTCTCCCCGCCCGCGACCCGCGACGACAAAGAAGCTGCCCTGCGCAGGATCCTGCGCGAGATCGGCAGTTGCATCGTCGCGTTTTCGGGCGGCGTCGATTCGGCGCTGCTCTTGCACGTCGCGACGCAAGAGCTCGGCGCGAACGCGCACGGCGTGACCGCGCGCAGCGAGAGCCTCGCCGAACGCGAATACGAAGGCGCGCTTGCGTTCGCGGCGGCGACCGGCGCGCGTCACGACGTGATCGAAACGCACGAACTGCAAGACCCGAACTACGCGGCCAACCCGCAGGACCGCTGCTACTTCTGCAAACGCGAACTCTACGGGCGCTTGACGGAGATCGCGCGCGAGCGCGGCGTGCGCTGGATCGTCGACGGCTACAACGCCGACGACGTCGGCGATTTCCGGCCCGGCCGCCGCGCCGCGAGCGAGTACGCCGCGCGCAGTCCGCTCTTCGAGGCGGAACTCGGCAAGGACGACATCCGCGGCCTCGCGCGCCGGCTCGGCCTCGAGGTCTGGGAGAAGCCGGCGCTCGCGTGTCTGTCGTCGCGCTTTCCGCACGGCACGCCGATCACGCTGGAATTGCTGCGGCAGGTCGATCGCGCCGAGCAAGCGGTCCTCGATGCCGGGCTACGCGCTTGCCGCGTGCGCCATCACGGGGACCTTGCGCGCATCGAGGTCCCGCCCGGCGACGTTTCGCTCGTCGCCGAACCCGAGCGCAGCGCGGCGATTTACCGCGGCGTCATCGCGGCCGGTTACCGGTATGTGACGCTCGACCTCGGCGGTTACGTCCAGGGGGGAGCCAACCGCAGCGCCTAAAGACCCGCCTGCCGGGCAACTTTCGCGGCTGCCCGTTCGTTAGAATGTGGCGAGAACGCGAGGTCTGCGGCCGCCCCGGCGTTACCTTCCCAGCGAATCGTTGTATACAGAGGCCAAGCCATCCCATCGTTATCAGGAGTCAACCGTTCGTATGAAATCTCGGTTTTTCGGTACCGCCGTCGTCGGATTGATCGGTGCGATCATCGGGAGTTTCTCGATGATGGTGTTCGCGAGCTCGCATTTTGCTAGCGTCGCCGGACCTGGCGACACCCCGCCGGTGGTCAGCGCCGCTACCCTCCCCGTCTCCGGTGAATCCGACCAAGAGCGCATCATCAATGCGGTCAAGCGCGTCGGTCCCTCCGTCGTCGCACTCAACGTCGTGATCAACGGCAAGGTCTTCGTGCCGGTCGACCCGTTCGCGCAGTTCTTCGGCGGTGAGAGCGGCGGGTCGTACCGCAACGTGCAGCAGCGCGCTTCGGGTTCGGGCTTCGTCGTGAGCCGTGACGGCATGATCGTCACCAACGCCCACGTCGTTCCCGCCGGAACGACGACCGTTCAGGCCGTGTTCGCCAACGGCGACAAAGTGAAGGCTCATGTGTACTCCCGCGATCCCGCCGCGGACATCGCGCTCGTGAAGGTCGACGGCTACGCCAAACTGCCGCCGCCGGTCGAGTACGGCGATTCCACGCACGTGCAAGCCGGCGAGTGGGCGATCGCCATCGGCGAACCCTTCGAGCTCCAGCAATCCGTTGCGGTCGGCGTCGTCTCCGGCTTCAACCGCGACGAACCGATTGCCGACGAGAACGGCCAAGCCCGCGAGTTCCGCGGCCTGATGCAAACCTCGGCCCCGATCAACCCCGGTAATTCCGGCGGTCCGCTGATCGACTTCGACGGCCGTCTGATCGGCGTGAACCAGTCGACGGCGAACGCCCGCGCCGGCGCCCAGGGTATCGGCTTCGCGATCCCGGTCAACACCGTCCGCCGCGAAGTCGCGCTGCTCGAGAAGGCGCCGAACGAGACCCTCAACGCAAACTCCACCGGCACCGGCGAAGGCTTCCTCGGAATCGTACCGGTCACGGTCGACAACAGCATCCGCTCGCAGCTCAACTATAAGGGCGACGGCGTCGCGGTCGGGCAGGTCAGCGCCGGCACGCCCGGCGCCCAAGCCGGCCTGCTGCAAGGCGATGTGATCCAGAAGATCAACGGCCAGCCGGCAACCTCCGACGGGCAGTTCCGGGACACGATCTCGAAGATGAAACCCGGCACGAAGGTCAGCCTGACCGTCTGGAGCCAGGGCGTCGAGAAGATCGTGACCGTGACGCTGGGCGAGAAGCCCGTCGCGGTCGAGCAGCAGCAAGACCCAAACGCGACCCCGTAGTCCTCACCTCGCGCGAAACGAAACAACCCCGGCGTCACACCGGGGTTGTTTTTTTTCTTACGCAGCGAGCAACATAAAATGTCATCCTGAGCCTGTCGAAGGATGGGCATGCGAAACGGATGCCGTCCCCGGCCACGATCTTGGCATAACGCGCCACCCGGCTGCCACGCCCATCCTTCGACAGGCTCAGGATGACACGGGTGGCGGCTCGGGATGACATCCGACAGGCTCGGGATACCGTGGCGGCGGCTCTTTTACGGTGGCGGCTCCAGCTACTCCCCCTGGAGTCTCCGGCCGGCGGCGGTGCAACTACTGTGCCACAGAAACTGTCATATGTGGTGGAACAAAGCGCGTTGGCCGACGTATACGAAACGAAGCCGCTCGTGCGGCGTTACCACACCCTCCTTGAGCGACGGTAAGCGGCAAGGCAATTTCGGGGAACAGCAGAGTGCTGGATCTTCGGGAACGCTGGTCCACGACGCTCGGAAAGCGAGAACCCCAATATGGCTAAAGTGGTCGGCATCGACCTCGGCACGACGAACTCCGTCGTAGCCGTGATGGAAGGGCAAAGCCCAACCGTCATCGCGAACGCGGAAGGCGCCCGGACGACGCCGTCCGTCGTGGCC
>Ga0116226_10002033_pt1 | contig 17552 bp, 14 predicted proteins | sample S1TSphfallax_FD_89692 | JGI IMG/M metagenome (GOLD analysis project Ga0116226, IMG submission 89692) | Host-associated microbial communities from peat moss isolated from Minnesota, USA - S1T2_Fa - Sphagnum fallax MG | ecosystem: Host-associated > Plants > Peat moss > Unclassified | place: USA... | reverse complement strand
CGCAGATCAGCCACAGGCCCAGCCCGCGCAGCGCCTGCACCGTCCACACCGTGTTCAGAAAACGCGGATCATCGCCTTCCGTGCTGCGGATCACACTCGGCGCAAGACCAACATCGGAAAACAGCGTCAGCCCCACCATTAATGTGTTCAGCAGCGCCATCAGCCCGAAATACTGCGGCACGAACAGCCGCGTTAGAACAATCGTGCTGCCCAGCCGGATAATCTGCCCGCCCGCGTACGCAACAATCGTCCAGACCGTCCCCTTGCGGGCACTCTTCACCAGCGAAGCCTGGTTTACCTTCGCGGGAACATCGCTTTCAGTCACCATATTTTTAAACGCTCGCCGCCTGCCGCAATCCCTGATTCCGCCGCGAACGGATTTCCGCCGCCGGAGCACCCACCACGCACATCCCGGCCGGAACATCCCTCGTCACCACTGAATTCGCTCCCACCGTCGCATCATCCCCAATCGAAACACCCGGAAGAATCGTCACGCCCCGGCCAATCCACACACGCGCGCCGATTCGTATATCCGCCGCCAAATGCGCGCCGCTTCGCATGCCTCCATCCTCGTCCCGAACATGGTTCGCATCGCGAATACTGGTGTACTCGCCAATCATCGAACACTCGCCAATCGAAACCTTGGCGTACGAAACAATATGCACGCCCCGCGAAATCACAACCCCGTCGCCCACCGCAATGGACCCGTCGCCGCGCGTCTCCAGATAAAGCCCGGGATAAAGCAGCAGGTCCTTGCCCAGTTCAATCTCACCCGTTCCATGAACCTCCGGCGCGCCCAGCACCACCACCGAAGCATCCACTCGCCTCTGAATCCGCGCGCACAGCAAAACATAAGCGCGTATCCGGCTGATATTCTCTATCGGATCTCCAAGCGCCCGGAGCACTGGCACAACGGTGGCCCGAAGCACCGTCTTGATAAGGGATTTCATATGCCCTATTATCAGTCCTGAAGCGACGAATAAGCCAGATCCGCAAGCAAACGGAAGTCCTGCTTATTCCGTCCTTCCGGGGGCTGCGTAGCCCTTTTACCGGGTGCCTTTATATTCAATAATTTCACTGCGCCAATTCTTTCTGGCATTCTTCCAGTAGCGCACCTGGCCCAGGAAAACGGGGATCTGTTGAAAATGCGAATGCGCGGCAAACAGCATCAGCGTGCCCAGTGATCCCGGCTTAGACCGTGCTTTCCACGCCGTCCGCGCAATCACCGCGCCAAAGAAAAGAACCAGCAGCAAAACAGGAATCAGCGATTGCGCGGCCGCCGCCGCCACAATCGCCATGGCCGAAATAAACATGTAAAAACAGGCCTGTCTGGCATTCGCCCGCGAAGCCCCGCTCCACATCGGATCGTTGGTGTTCTTATAGAGAGCCGCAATCTCGGCGTAAGCATGGCCGGCACGGAACGAATGTTTCCAGTACTGCCGCCAGCTCACCATCCCGAAATCGTGCATCGTCATGGGTACGTCGATATGCAGAATCAATCCGCCATTCGCCCGAATCCGCCGGCACAAATCAGGCTCCTCGCCGGCAATTAAGTCTGGATTGAATCCGCCCGCCTTCTCCAGCGCTTCACGCCGCATAATCGCGTCGCCGCCGCAGAAATCCGTCAGCCCCGCCGGATAGATCCAGTTCAAATCCAGAACCCGGTTATACACCGACGCCTCCGGATGCAGTTCGCGCCGGTGACCCCAGACCACCATCACGCTCGCGTTGGCAAATTCCGCAACCGCCTTCTGGACAAAGCCCGGCTGCAGAACCGTATCGCCATCCAGAAAAAATATAAGCGGCGCAGAAGCCTTTTGCCACCCGGCATTGCGTGCGCGCGCAGCCGACATTCGCCCGCCTGTAATCTCGATAACAGTTGCGCCCAGTTCCGAAGCCCGCGCGGCCGACCCATCGCTTGATGCTGAGTCTACATAAATAATCTCGGTCTGGTCGGCATCACCTGCCGCGGCCTTGACCGACTCCAGACAGCGAACTAAACGCCCACCCTCGTTGCGTCCAATCACCACCACGGAAAGAACGGGCTTCGACGGTTCCATTACCAGGGCCGCGGCGGCGAAACTCTCCCGCCGCGCGTTTCCTTCCAGGCCCGCTTCATCAAATCGGCAATAATCCGGCTCTCAGCCGCCTTGTTCTTGCGGTCCTGGCTGCCGCCCATGCCATTCTTGGCCGCGCGTATCTCATACCAGAGCCGTTCCAGCAGATAGGCCAGAAACACCGAACCGCCATGATGCTTGCGATAGTAAAGCAGTTCGCTGCGCATTCGCCACAGCGTAAGTTGCGATCCGGCGCGCGATACCACCGCATCCGACACCGTCTTTGACGATTCGCCCCCCAGATGCACAATCACCACATCCGGCCAGTACTGAATCTTGTAGCCCGCCGCCTTGAACCGCCGGCAAAGGTCCACTTCCTCGTAATAAAGAAAGAAATCCTCATCAAAGAAGCCAACTTTTTTCAGCGCATCCGGCCGAATAATGGAGAACGCGCCCGGAACCCAGTCCACCTCCGCCGGCTCCATCGCTTCGCTCCAGGTCCGGTCAAACCGGCCAAAAAACTTCGATTTCGGATAACGGCTGGCCAGTCCCGACAAACACAAGAACTCGTTCAGCAGGGAAGGGAAACAGCGCGCTGAGGGTTGCCAGGTTTCGGTCTGGCCAATCAGCCTTCCGCCGCCCAGCCCAACCTCCGGCTGGCTGTCCATATGCGCAATCGCCCGCTGCAGCGAATCGGGCCGCAGGAACGCATCGGAATTGAGCAAAATAATATACCGCCCGCTCGCCTGCTCCAGTGCCCGGTTGTTGGCCGCGCCAAACCCCAGGTTCACCGCGCTGCTGATCACCCGCACATGCGGATATTCAGCGGTCAGCATCTCCACCGAACCGTCCTTCGATCCGTTGTCCACGACTATGATCTCCAGCGCAAGCCCCGTGGCGGCATCGTCTAAATGCTGGAAACAGCGGCGCAAAACGTCCCTGGTGTTGTAGGAGACAATAATCACCGACAGGTCATAAGCTGCCATCTTCTCGCCCGGCTGGGTTCCCGCCATTTGGTTTGTCAAAGTCGGCATTCGAAAATCTCCGCCAAACCCTGAATACTTTTTTCCAGATTGTAATGCTGCTGCACCCGCTGCCGCCCCGACGCTCCCAGCCGCCGCCGCAAATCCGGATCTTCAATCAGTTTCGTCAATGCTTCCGCCAGCTGCACGTCGTCCGAGGGCGGAATCAGCATCCCGTCTATCCCGTCGCGGATCAGCTCCGGAATGCCCGCGATGGTTGTGCTCACACACGGAATTTCCATCGCCATAGCCTCCATCAGTGCCACTGGAATACCTTCGGCGAAACTGGGCAGCGCGAATATAGCCGCGCCGTTCAGAATTTCCCGAACCCGGGGAGCACCGGCCGGCCCTTCGAAAATCACATGCTCCTGAATGCCGCGCTCGGCGACCATGGCTTCCAGGCCTTCCCGCTCCGGCCCTTTTCCCACCAGCCGCAGCCGCACATTTAAACCCTGCCGCAGCAGCCGCTCAAACGCCGCAAGCAAAATATATTGGCCCTTGGCACCCACCAGCCGCCCCACGCACACAATCTCCAGCGGATCGGAACCAGGGCACCGTCCGCGCGGCGAAAATTTCTCCGTGTCCACGCCCAGCCGCGAAATCACCAGCTTGTTCCAGTGCGCGGGCGGCGAAGCAAACATCAGCTGGCTCCGGCCAAAATGGCTGATGCAGCACACCAGCGATGCCGCCTCAATCTTCTCGCGCAAGTAAAACTTATTCGTCTCGTAAAATTCATCCGGACCGTGCAGCGTCAATGAAAGCGTAATCGGAAAAATGCGCGACATAATAATGGCCACGCTGCTCGCCGCGCCGCCAAAATGCACGTGCAGATGGCTGCGCTTTTCCCGCCGCATCCACGCTCCCACCATCAGCGCTTCCACGAAATAGAAAAAGCGCGTGAAACTCCCGCCCAGGTTTACCGTGTAGAACAACCCGCGCAGCAAACCCATCGGATGCCGGAACAGCACTTCCGCAAAAGCACGCACCGCCGCCGGCGCCCCGGCGCGCTTCACATAATAGGTGTTCGCCTCTTCCCGCAGAATAATTTCTTCCGCTCCCGGGCCGGACTGGTCACACGCATTGATCGAAGCCGTCACAATATCGAACCCAAGCGCCCGCAAGCCCTGAATCTCATTCAGCACGAACGTAATCGAAAACGCCGGGTACCCGCTCAGCAGATAAGCCATCTGCACGCCGCTTTTGCGCGCCTTCGGCGTGCCCGCCGCCTCCGCCGCCGAAACCGCAATCGCCGGACTCATGAGCCTCTAAACCAGCGCCTTCCCGTCCAGTTGCCGGTAACCGTTCCGGTGCTCCAGCATGGCCCGGTATTCGCGCAAATCACGCCGCAGCGCGCGCCCGGCCCGCTTGACCTGAACATCCTCCAGAATGATTCCAATCGCCGGAACGTTCAGCCGCTCCAGCAAGCGCGCCCCGCGCAGCAATTCCGCCCGCGTGTTCTTTCCGGCCTGCACCACCACAAGCGTCATATCAGCTTCCGCCGCCAGACGCTCCGCCTCGGCCGAAAACATCAGCGCCGGTGAGTCCATCAAAACCACATGGCAGTCTTCCAGAACCTTCAGCACCGACACGCCCGGCCCAATCAGCTTGCTCTGCCCGTTGGCCACGCGCAGCGGCGCATCCGGACGCCAGTGCCCCGCCTGTAAAGTCACTTTCGCGCCATGTTCCGATAGCTGCCGCGAAATATCCCGCATCAGACTCGGCGGAACCTCCTGCTTCAGCCCAATCAAAACCACATTTCGGGCCCCTTCCACAATGCCCCGCTCAATGCCGGCAACCAGCCGCCAAAAATGCTCATCGGCGAAATTCTCCGATTCCGCAGTGCGCGCAATTGTCATCCCCACAATCGGGAAACCCAGCGTGCGCTCAATCGTCCCCGGGTCATGAATCCGCGCATCCGTCAAATCCAGGCCGACCGGAATCGCCACCGCCAGCAAAACCGCCAGCGCACACACCATCCCAATCGCTTTGGCGCGCTGGCTCTTTAACGGCTTGTCAGACGGTTCAGCCGTCGAGAAAATTCGCATCGCGCTGCCCGCCGTCGTGCGGCTGCTCAAATCGGCAATCTTGTTTTCCACCTGCGTCAGCTGCGTCTGCAAACGCGTAATCTCGTTGTTCAGATATTCCGACTGCGCCAGGTCTTTGGCCAGCGCCGGCAAATTCGAAGTTTCCTTCGCAATCTCGCGCGTCAAATCCGCTTCCACCCGCCCTGCTTCATCCGCCTGCGAACGCAGTTTCGCCAGCAGCTGCGCCGTCAGTTTATGGCTGCTCTGGCCCTCGCGCGTGCCTAACTCGGCGTCAATGATGGCCAGTTCCGCTTCCGCCTGCTGGCGCGTCGGATGAGACGGCAGCATATTCTTGATCTTTTCCCGCAGTTCCAGCTGGCGCTGCAGCAAATTGCTCTCCAGTGTCCGGTCCGTCGGGTCCGCATTGGCCAGCTGCTGCGCCTCCAGCGCCACGCCCGAAGCACCGCCTGCAAGCTGTTCTTCCGCTTCCAGCCGCTTCCGGTGCGCGGCCGATTGTGCCTGCCGCAATTGGTTCAGAACTTCATCATCGGGAAGCTGCCCGGCCTTCTGCGGATTCGCCATCTGCAAAGACGCCGACAGCGCCGCCCGCTGATCCATCTGTTTCTGCAATTCCTTTTCAATCGAAGCTTTCTCCGCCAGCAGCGCCGTGCTCCGGTCCACGCTCAAAGACGGATCAGGCCGGTTCCCCACATCCAGAAAGCTCTGGGCCACCGCGTTGGTCAGCACCGCCGCCGCCTTCGGATCAGGACTCGTCAGCTCCACGCTGACCTCGAAACTGTCCGGCACGCGCTGAACGTTCAGCGCCGCCCGCAGTCTGTCCACGGCATGCCGCTCTGTTTCGTGCGGCATTCTCCACATCACGCCCGCCCGCTTGGCCCGCTGCAAAGCTTCGCTCAATGTGGCGTAATGCTCCACCACCATAATCTGCTGGTTCACCAGCGTCGGATACGCAATCTCATTGATCCCGTCCCCGGCATCCTTGCCCAGATCTGGCGGAACATAAATCGTCGTCTCAGCCTGGTAATACGGCTGCATCGTCTGATAGGCCCACAAAGTCCCGATTGACATCACCACGGTGAAAATCGCCGTCGCCAGCATCCAGTGCCGCCGCAAGGTGTCAAGAAGATCCAGATCCACGCCCTGCGGCGCAGCCACTGCCGGCGGCATCACCTGCAGTGTGGGTTGTGGCCCCCGGTAAGAAGCTGTGGAGTGAAGCACCATGGCCTTCTCCGTGTCATTCACCGGCCCAATCGGTGTTCTGCGTAATGTGGACATGAATCTCTATCTCCCCGCCGCAACGGCGCCAAACATTAACATTGAACCGGCCGGGCTGAATTTTTCCAGCACATATCCCATCTTGCCCAGCCCGCTCTTCGGAACATAAATCACATCGCCGCGGCGCAGCGCTACCTCGCTCGTCTGCGCCTTGGCCGGGTCCAGCAGGTCCTTAAACGAAACCTGCCGCGTCATCCCCGTCGACGGCCGGATAATCTGTATCTTGTTCTGCGCCGCGTCCTCCGTCAGTCCGCCCGCCATCGCCAATAAATCCACCAGTCGGGTCTCTTCCATCAAACGGATCGCCCCCGGATGCACCACCTGGCCCAGCACCGAAACCAGGTCTTCCTGTTCATTCGGCACATAAACCACGTCATTCCTGCGCAGGTGCAGATCAATGCCGCTCCCGCTGGCGAACAGCTCTTTCATATCCACCCACAGCACCTGCTCGCTGCCGCGGTAAATCGCACACCGGCTGATCATCTGGTCCGGCGCGCCCGTCTTGTTGATCTTGTTATCGGTCACCGCCTCCATTGGTCGCACGCTGTAAGCGCCGCTCTTGGCCAGCACTTCCAAAAGCGTCGGCGGATTATCAAAATAAATCGGCCCTGGCGTATTCACCCGGCCCACCACCACCACCCGGTTCGATCCATATTTCGTCACCTGAATCGTCACGTTGATCACCGAATAATATTGCCGCCACGCCGTCGCTATCGCCTGCGCCGCGCCTTCCCTTGTCATGCCGCTCACCTTCATCGGTCCCACCAGCGGCAGCGTAATCCGCCCGTCCGGTCCCACAATGTGATGCCCCTGCATGTCCGGCTGGCCCGGCACCTGCACGTCAATTTCATCGCCCGCCGCCAGCGTGTATTCCTGCGCCGAAGCTGCTTCAAACTCGCGTATCAATTCACCCTGGCTGACCTTCAGGCCCGAGCTTCCGGTATCCACCGCTTTGGAGTTGGCCTCAGCCGCCTGCCAGCCATAGCAGGTCGCCGCGCCCGTAAAAGCGGCGCTCATCAAGAAAACTCCCGCCGCCGCTGCGGCTGCATACTTTGAAAATGCGCCTATGACGCGGTTGAACATGCTTTCCTCCACTGTTCGAATTCTTTGCTCGGGCGGATCACCGCCGGTATTCCCACTGCAATCGACCGCGCCGGAACATCTTTCAGAACAACCGCGTTGGCCCCGATACTGCAATCGTCTCCAATCTCGATCTCGCCCAAAATCTTTGCGCCCGCGCCCACATCCACCCGGTTCCCCAGCACTGGCGATCCCCGGTGTCCCGTGCGCCGAAGCCCGATCGTGACGCCATTTCGCAGCACGCAATCGTCTCCGAGCCTGGCGTCGCCGCTCACCACCAGCCCTTGCGGGTGATCAATTCGCACGCGCCGTCCCAGCGTCGCCTCACAGGGCAACTCGGCACCCGTGGCCATCAGAATAAATGCAAACGCAATCTTGTAAGCAAATGAAAACGGCAAACGTAGCAGTCTCCACCGGATGCCATAGCGCCAGCGCCCGAACCGGTAGACCACCATCACCCAAAAGCCCGGGCAGGAGGCGTCCCTGCCATAAGTATGCCAATCTTCGCGCAGGTTATCAAACATGTGGTGCTTTCCCTTTTACTTCGCTCGCTCGCGGCGTTCTCACCCATTGCGTATCCGACCTTGACGACCGCGCAATCGCGCCCATCTTGGCCACTTTCCAAAAAACATAGGCCGGCGCCGACGCCAGTCCCGCCAGGCTCTCCCGCAAATTCCCGCCCAGCAGCATCGAAAACGAAATATGCGCCATCAGCAGGCAAACCACAAACACGCCGTAGTATCGAAACACCTCAATCGGCAGCGCGCACAGCACCAGCGCGATCAAAGCAAGATACGCAACCGGCAGCGTCAGAAGTTCAATCAGCGGTTCCAGCACAAAAAACTCTCCGCGCAATAACCGCCCGCACAGCTTCGGTATCCACGCCTTCGCCACCCGTGCCCGTCCGCCTTCCCAGCGCGCCCGCTGTGACAACTGGGCATCTTTATCGGTCGGCATATCGCCATAAACCGTCGCCGCATCCGCGAAACGAACCGTGCGCTTGGCGCTGGTCAGCAGCAGGTGATATTCCAGGTCCTCCACAATCGAATCGGCCAGATAGGGCACATCTTGCAATGTTTTCCGGCTGAGCGCGAACCCGTTCCCCAAAATCCCCGCCGACATTCCCCAGCTGTCCCGGCCGCGCGGCCGCAAAACCGTGAACGCCAGAAGCGCCACGTCCATCAGCTGCTTGCTCGCCGAATCCAGCGGCTGCGTCACCCGGTAGCGCGCCTGCACCGCATCGGCGCCGCTCAAAAGACCGCGCGCAATCTCCGGCACCAGGTTCTCGCTCACCACCGAATCGGCGTCCACCACCAGAAAACCGTCATAACCTTCCGGCATTAACGTGTCAAAGGCAAAGCGCAGTGCATATCCTTTTCCGCGCTCGGCCGCGTTCTGGCGCACCAGCACGCGCGCCCCCGCTTCCCGCGCCCGCTCCGCCGTCCCGTCCGTGCAGTTATCCGCCACCACCACCACCGTGCAGCTTGGTCCCGCCGCCGCCGAAAGCAGCAGACTCGCCACACAGCGCCCAATCAGCGCTTCCTCGTTGTGCGCGGGCACCACCACCGCCAGCGAAAATCCATTCAGCTTCGCCGCCGGAATAACGCGTTTTCTCACCGCGCCGGTGGTCACCAGCAGCAGTTCCACCACCCCCGGCAGCGTGCCCAGCGTGCCGGCCACGCCCACGGGCATCAGTAACTCCTGAACAAGTTCCATCAAGCAATAACCTTCCTGAATGCAAATGAGGGGGCGGCGTCCGTCCGCTCTGGCCGGCTAATCAGGCACGCGTCACTCCACCCCAGAATCAAAAACAAAATCGGATACAACTGGCTGCCCAGATACACCGTCGCCAAAGCCACCGCAACCGCAATCAGAATCGAGCCCAGCGTAAACAGCAGCGCCCGCTGCGCCCCGTCCAGATTCACATCAAACATCCCCACCCAAAGCAGCCGCGCCGTCGCCACCGTCATCATCAGCGCAAACAGCACCGTCCCCGTCACCCCGTACATCAGCGACAGCAGCAGATACCAGTTGTCCACCGAAACCATTCCAGGAACATGCGGCCAGCTTGTCGAACCCCAGCCCCACACGCTCCGCGTCAGCGCAATCTGCCGGTACTCGCTCACAAGCTGCGTGCGGTATTCAACGGAGGCGATATCTTCATTGCTGGCATACATCCCCGCTCCCGACACATCGGAGGCAGCCACATAGGCTTTGCCGGCAAAATAAATCAGACCGCCCGCCACCGCCAGCACCACAATGTTGCGCTTCAAAGCCCGCCAGCGGTCCGGTGAGGTTCCGGTGGAGGCCACAATCAGCCCCACCACCAGCGCAATCCACGGAGCACGCGAAAGTGTCATCGCGCTGCCCAGAATCAGCACCCCCAGAATCACCCACGATTTCTTAATCCCAAAAGTCGGAAGCCAGCGAAACCGCTCCTCCCACACCCCCACATGCATCCCGTAGCGATGCAGCAGCACCGCAATCGAAATCACCGCGCCCATCAAAATCGCATGTCCGAACGGACCCGCCGTCCTCCCCAGCCCGTAGCGCAATTGCGTCACCCAGGTGTCCACCACCGGAGCACTGAACAAACTCAGCAGTGTGCTGCGAAACGGATTCACCGCCATGCGGCACTCGTAAACCGAAATAATCGCGTCAATAAAAAGAAAGAAGGCGAACCGCCTGGCAAACGCGTACCGCATGCCCGTCTGCTCAATCAGCAGCTTGCCCGCCATGTAAGGCAGAATCGCAATCGTAATCGGCGTCATCACCCGGTCGGCAATGTCAATCAGACCGTTGGCGTGAAAGTCAGCCACCACCGTCCAGCCAATAAAGCCGAACGTCACCACGTCAATCAGCGAAACTTTCCATCTGCCGATCACCACATACCAAATCAGCACCAGCCCAATCGGGATAATCGCGTACTGGTGCGGCGACAAAGGCGGCCACCCCCAGGTGAAACTGTCCGGCAACAGCAGCAGCACCGGCAAATAAACATTCAAAAGCGCGGCGTCCACCGAGACCTTGCTGATCACGACTGCCGAAGCAACCAAAGGAAGCGCTAATAAGGGGTCAAGCGTCATTAGAAATTACCGTTCCTCCGCACACTCCGAAACAACCAGATGTGAGGGGTTCGAAAGTTCATGATACCCCGTTTTGCCTGTCTTTTGTTAGCGTAAACGGCGTAAACAAGTTCTGAAACTCGTCTCCCGTACATACCTTAATCCAGCCTTCAGACCCCGCAAAAACGGGTACTCTGATGCCTGGTTCCTGCCGCTCGGGTCCTATGCCGCACCCGCGACTTGTTCCCGCAACTGCGTCGCCTCTCCCACCAGCCGCACCGCATCCAGCAGCGACGGAGCCGATTGGAACAAGTTGTCGAAATGCGCTGCCCGAAGCTGCCGCTCAAGCGACAGCGACATCCCGGCCAGCCAAACTTCACAGCCGCGCACACTGGCACGCCGTAACAGCCCCGCCAGGGTCCATAAACCATCCGCTCCCATATGCGACGCGCCTGTCAGATCCAGCACCACTGGCTTGCCCGACAGCACCGCCGAACTCAGCGTCTGCTCCAGCGCCGCCAGTCCCGGTCCCGCCAGCGGTCCCGAAACACCAACCACCCGCGCCGACCCAATGGAATCCACGCTCACTGTCAGAACATCCTTAGGCTGCCGGAAAATCTGCTGCACCGCAATCTGCACAAACAGGTAGCGCGACATCCAAAGCGCATCCGCCCAATAACGCGGCACCAGCCTGTGCGGATCCACGCACATCCGGAATACCCATTCCATGCCCACCTTCTGCATCCACTTCGGCGCACGTTTCACCGTGCCCGCCATAAAGTCTAAGGTGCCCCCTATTCCCAGGCATACCGGAACGTTTAAGCGGTGACGGTTGCGGCTAATCCACTTTTCCTGCTTCGGACTCCCAAACGCCACCAGCAGAATGTCCGGCTTCGTGCGCTCAATCTCAGCTAAAATCGGCTCGTTGTCGAACTGGTCCAGCGGCTTCACCGGCGGCGACATCCGTCCCACCACGCGCACCCCGGGGCTGATCGCCTGCATCTTGCGCTCGGCCGCTTCAATCACTTCCGGTGTCGCGCCCAGCAGAAAAATACCGTAGCCCTTCTCGCCCGACAGTCTGACCAGCTCCGGAACCATATCAGCGCCGGCCACCCGCTCGCGCAGCGGAACACCAAACAGCCGCGATGCCCAGATAATCGGCATGCCATCCGCCACCACCAGGTCGCACATGCACAGGATGCGGCGATATTCGGCGTCATTTTTTGCATGCACCAGATAATCCACATTCGCCGTTGCCACCTGGTGCATGCCGCCCTCGGCAATCATCTTCTCCACGCGATCCAGAGCCTCGCCCATCATCACGTCATCAACCGGCACGCCCGATAAACCCAAACCGTTACGCATTTTCGCCGTCTCCCGCATCGCCGTCACGTTAGTAAGCTCCCCGGCCCGACAATACCGCCGGCACCGTGCGCAGCAACAGCTCTAAGTCCAGGCCGAGGCTTTGCTTCTCAATGTATTCAAGGTCCATCGCCACTTGCAGGTCGAATGGAATGTCGCCCCGCCCGCTGACCTGCCAGATGCACGTCAGACCCGGCGCCGCTTCCAGACGCAGCTTCTGATAATCGCTGTAGTTCTTCACCTCGCGCGGCAGCGCCGGACGCGGGCCCACCAGCGACATATCGCCGCGCAGCACGCACCACAGTTGCGGAAATTCATCCAGGCTCAGCCGCCTTATGATGCGCCCCACCGGAGTGATCCGCGGATCGCTCTTCATCTTGAAAGTGATACTGTCGCCATGATGATTGCTGGCCGCGATTCGGTGAATCATCGAATCCGCGCCTTGCACCATCGAGCGAAATTTGGGGAAGGGAAAAGTTCGGCCGTTCTTGCCGACTCGTGGCTGCCAGTAAAATACGGGTCCGCCGTCGCATATCTTGATCGCCGCGGCAATCACTAGGAAAACCGGGCTGCCCAGGATCAGTAAAAACAGCGAGGCTGCTATATCCAGCTGGCGCTTCAAAAGCAGATACAGCTTCTTGCTGTTACTCTCCTTGCGCTCTTGTTCCCACGTCTCCGTGGAACATTCCTCATTCGGCTCAACAACAACATCCATTCTGAAATCCTCCAATTTCCAAATGAAACTAACCACAAACGTCGTGTTCCAGGGTCTGTAGTTTTGACTCCTACCCCTTGGAACATTCCGTCCTCCCACAGGCTTTCGCAGGTGGGGCTTCAAAGGTCTGGGCGGCTGTTCATCTAAGATGCTGTCAGCTCTGCCATCTCGCCGAAGAGAAAGCAGCGCATAAGCTCGGGCCTTTGTGAAGAATGATGTTGGCCGGTTACCTATGTAAACTTGTACTGTTAATGTGACATACGCTTACCGCCACAGTCAACAGGTTTAAGGTACCGGGCCATACATGACCTTCGTGGCATTTCATAGAAACTGCCGCCCCATTAAATAAACAACTACCCGCTAATTCTTAAAATCCGTCTATAATTCCGCCGCTTTTACCGGCTAAACTCTCGAAACTCAATCGCCGCTAAATCAGGCTTCTGTTTACCGCTTCCATCCGGGAGCCACTGCTCTGCCTTTTCAGCCGCTAATTTCGGCCAACCTGATCTCTCAAACTCTCGTTTGGCCTACTGCGAGATTCTCACGTAAACGAAGCTCAGTCAATTGGAGTAGGGGGTACCAAAGGTTTCGTGACTGCTCTCCTTTTGTCCGCTGTAAATAGCTGCATCTAAATGACATCCACTGGCTCATCAGCCGCCCCTCTCCTGCGCGGAGCTTAGTCCCCCCTCACCTGAAGACAATGGCCTCTGCCCCCCCTGGCGGAACACTGGTCAATTCGTAAATCACTGCATAATAATTCGAAATTAAGAGCGTTCTCGCACGATGAATTAAGTGAGGTCCGAGTCTCGCTGCAACCTGCGTCTTATTCCCGGAAATTTCACGACCATCTGAACCGCGCCATGATTCCTGCCCTCGACGGCACGCGAGCCATTGCCGCGCTCTCGGTGGTTCTTTATCATTGGACCGCCGCCAATAATGGTACTTTCGCGCTTTCACCCGGCCCTTACGCGGTTATTTTCTTCTTCGTTCTCAGCGGATTTCTCATCACCACGCTGCTTCTGCGCGAAGAAGACCGCAGCGGTTTGGTCAATTTGCGCGCCTTTTGGCTTCGCCGCGCCATTCGCATTCTTCCCGCGTTTTATGTCTTCTTGTTAATTCAGGCCCTTCTCATCCGCAGGGTTCCGGACGATTTTGTCGCCGCTGCCTTTTATATGTCCAATTACTTTCAGGCATTCAAGGGCTGGGTCACTACCCTGATCGGTCCCACCTGGAGCCTTTCGGTGGAAGAGCAGTTCTACTTTCTGTGGCCCATGCTCTTCGTCTTTATTACCAGCCGCGAAACGCTGAAGAAGTGTCTGCTGTTCGGAATCTTGGCCGTCCAGATCCTGCGCGCCATTGGGCATCACTTCGGAGTCACTTCGGCCTACATGTACTTTGCCTTCGAATTTCGCGCCGACGCTCTCATGATCGGCTGCTTCATGGCCATCGTATTAAGAGGGAAGCGGGCGCTGCCCCAGTGGATGTTCTCCAAGCCCCTGGGCATCGGCCTTCTGGCGCTGTTTCCGCTTTTGATGATCCCGGCGCGCACTGAGTTCGTCCACGCCAAATTTCTCGCGCATGTCGCCTATTCAATCGTGGCTTACGCCTCGGTCTTGCTCATCATGCAAGCCATTGCGCATGCCCCCGCTTTTCTCGAAAACAAGCTGATGAAATACCTCGGGTCCACCTCGTATTCCATTTATCTCTACCATTACGCCGTACTGGACCTGGTTCACAACAAGCTGGCTCACTCCCCGGGTGTCCTGGTCTTTGGCGTCTACCTGCTTGGAACCATCGCCGCCGCCAGTCTTTCTTATCTCGTCGTGGAAAAGCAGTTCTTGCGGTTAAAAGTATTCGTCTCGCCGCAGCTTCCGCCCGACACCGATGCCGTCCTGCCGCCCGTGCCGCAGCCAAAAGTTATTTACTGACCGTAAACCATTTCGTATTTAAACCGGTTATGGATATTCTGGAAGAAAGGTCACGGCCAGCTCAGCCGACAACGGAGACCGATTTGAGCCAAACAATGCCAAAGTCCTCTGTCAGAAGACAAGTCCATAATCCCCCTGACCAGGAGCCGCTCCGCGCCTTGCAGCCCGAAACAGCGCCAGCACCCTCCTATTCGGCCGAGTATAGAAAGTTCTTAGCCATCAGCAAATTCGAATCGCTCGATGGCCTTCGCTGCTTCAGCATCCTCGCCGTCATGTGGCATCACGCCACCGAAGCCGGCAAGGGTTTCCTGGGCGTCGAAGTGTTTTTTGCCATCAGCGGCTTTCTCATCACCACCCTTCTACTGCGTGAACGCCGCAAATACGGCGAAATCTCGCTGGGCAAATTCTACGCCCGCCGTTCACTCAGAATCTTCCCCCTCTACTACGCCGTCCTGCTGGTCTATGTCGCTCTGGTATTCGCCACGCAAAGACACGTCCCGGCCGGCCGCGAGTTCTTTCACAACCTGCCGTTTTTCGCCACCGACACATCCAACTGGTTCGTTCCGCTCAACGGCCGCGTCATCTTCTATTTCTCCTGGTCTCTCGCCACCGAGGAACAGTTCTACCTGGTCATTCCATCGCTCGAAAAATATCTCCGCAACTGGGCCGTGCCCGCTCTCCTGCTGGCCATCGGTCTCCATCTGGCCGCGCAATTTTTCCCGCTCGGAATAGTCATCGCCAAAATTTCTTTGCTCCTCTGCCTTGGTGTGCTCGCCGCTCATGCGCTCGACAATCCAAACTCCTTCCGCTATATCGCCGCCATCACCTACCCCAAGATTTGCAGTCTCTTCTGGCTCGTGGCCGTCATCGTGCTCGCCTGGTTCAATGCGAATGAGGTTTTCCTCGGTCCCGCCATGGCGCTGCTGGTCGTTTCCTCCGTCATCCGCCGCGATCACGCCCTAGCCTGGCTCTTCAACTGGGAACCCTTCCAGGCCATCGGCCGCGTCAGCTACGGAATGTACATGCTGCACCAGCTTTGCTTCACAATGCTGAAGAGGATTTTTCCCTTCCCGCCGCCTGCTGACCTGTTCGCCGTGGGCGCGGTTCTGACCTTCCTCGTCGCTTCCGCCAGCTTCCGCTGGTACGAATCCATCTTCCTCCGCATGAAGAAAAACTACGCCCACTAAGCCGCCGCCTGCTTTGCTACCCTACTTGCAAATATGAACACCATACGCTGGGGCATCCTGGGTACCGGCACCATGGCCGATCTCTTCGTGCAAGCCCTGCTTTCCGTCCCTGACGCCAAAGTCCAGGCCGTCGCCGCCCGCACCCAGGAACGCGCAGCCGCCTTTGCCGCCCAGTACGGAATACCACTCGCTCTGGAAGGTTACGACCGGCTGATTCAAGACCCCGCTGTCGATGTGGTCTACATTTCCACCCCTAACGAACATCACGCCGAACAGTGCCTGAAGGCCCTCAGCGCCGGCAAAGCCGTGCTCTGCGAAAAGCCCTTCGCCCTCACCGCAAAAGAAGCAGCCGACGTCATCCAGCTCGCCCGCTCCCGCGGCGTCTTCTGTATGGAAGCCATGTGGATGCGCTTCTCACCCGCCGTCCGCGAAGCCCTGTCGCTGGCTCGCGAAGGCAAACTCGGCACCCTGGAATACTTTTCCGGCCAGCTCGGCTTCCCTTATCAGGAAGACCCCGAAAACCGCCTCTTCCGCCAGCCCGGCGGCGGCGCACTTCTCGACCTCGGCGTCTACCCTTTATCGCTGGCCCAGGCCCTCTTCGGAACTCCCGAAAAAGTCATCAGCTCCCTCTCGCTCGCCTCCACCGGCGTAGACGATCAGTTCTCCTCCATCCTCAGCTACAAAAGCGGAGCACAGGCCGTCATCTCCGCCAGCATCAAAGCCAAACTCCAAAACTCAGCCTCCATTCACGGCCGAACCAGCGTCCTGCATCTGGCCGAACCCCTCTATTTCCCCGAATCCTACCGCCTCACCAGCACGCCCCCGCACAACACCAAAAAAGGCCCCTCCTCGAAGCTGGCAAAACTGCGCCGCTACCCCCTCATCCGCACCCTGGCCGATTGGCGCAGCCAAAGCAGCACCCGCACCATCAGCAAACGCACCACCCAAAGCGGCTACACCTGGGAAGCCCTGGAAGTCCAACGTTGCCTCCGCGCCGGCCTCCACGAAAGCCCCGAAATGCCCCTCGCCGACACCCTCTCCGTCCTCCAATCCCTGGACGCCATCCGTACGGCATAGACCTCCGGGTCATCGCTGCGTCACTGCTTCGCGCGAAACCCCATCAAATATCCCCAGCGTTCTAACCTAAAGGCATGGTAGTTCCCGGCCGTCACCGCTCCATTGCGTTCTTCATCGCGCTCGGCGTCGGCCTCATTCTCGTTGTCCTGCTGCTCTATGTCGGCTGGGTTGTGGAGAACTGGCACACCGGCATTCTCTTCTTCTTTGGCTTCTTGCTGACGGTCATGGTGATTGCCGGCGTCGTCTTGAACACCACATTTCTAGTCCGCGAGATCCGCCGCAACGAACAGCACGACGCCTTCATCAACGCGGTCACACATGAACTAAAAACTCCCGTCGCCTCTATCCGCCTCTATCTCGAGACTTTACAGACACGCCACGTGGATGACCAGAAACGCAAGGAGTTCTACCAGATTATGCTGGACGACAGTGACAGGCTGTTCTCAACCATTGAGCAGATCTTGCGCACGGGCCGAGTCGGCGCTTCGCGGCGTCTGGTGAATTTTTCGCCCGTCGATCTGGACCGCGTCATTGAAGAAAGCCTGACCCGCGCGCGCGCCTCGCACCATCTGCAGCCGGAAATGCTGACCTATGAAAAGCCATCCCGCGCCCAGGTTTTGGGCGATGAAGAGGAACTGCGCGCCGCCATTTCCAACCTCATCGACAACGCGGTGAAATATTCGGGCGAACATGCACGCGTGCATGTCGAATCAAAGCGCGAAGGAAGGTATGTTTCAGT
>Ga0116226_10002032_pt1 | contig 17552 bp, 18 predicted proteins | sample S1TSphfallax_FD_89692 | JGI IMG/M metagenome (GOLD analysis project Ga0116226, IMG submission 89692) | Host-associated microbial communities from peat moss isolated from Minnesota, USA - S1T2_Fa - Sphagnum fallax MG | ecosystem: Host-associated > Plants > Peat moss > Unclassified | place: USA... | reverse complement strand
TCGGCGGCCAGGGCGCGGGAGCGCGCACTCTCCTCCTTTTCTTCCTGCTGCAGCCGCTTGCGCTTCTGCTCCAGCCACGAGGAGTAATTGCCCTCGAACGGATAGCCGCGGCCGCGCTCGATCTCGAGGATCCAGTTGGTCACGTTCTCGAGGAAGTAGCGATCATGGGTGACCACCAGCACGGTGCCGGCATATTCGCGCAACGTCTTTTCCAGCCAGGCGACACTTTCGGCGTCCAGATGGTTGGTTGGCTCATCGAGCAGCAGCACGTCGGGTTTTTCCAGCAGCAGCCGGCACAGCGCCACCCGCCGGCGCTCGCCACCCGATAATTTGGTGACCGGACTGTCCGGCGGCGGGCAGCGCAGCGCGTCCAGCGCAATCTCGATGCGGCGTTCCAGCTCCCAGCCATCCTCGGCGTCGATCTTTTCCTGTAGCTCGGCCTGCTCGGCCAGCAGGGCGTCCATCTTGGCGTCGTCCATCGGCTCGCCGAATTCGAGCGAGATGGCGTTGAATCGATCCAGTGCTGCGCGCAGCGGCGCGAACGCCTCCTGCACGTTCTCGGACACGGTCTTGTCCGGGTCGAGATAGGGTTCCTGGGACAGATAGCCGACGCGCGCGCCCTCCGCCGCCCAGGCCTCGCCGCCATATTCGGTCTCGATCCCGGCCATGATCTTCAGCAGTGTGGATTTGCCCGCGCCATTGACCCCGAGCACGCCGATCTTCACGCCGGGCAGGAACGACAGGGTGATGCCCTTGAACACTTCGCGGCCGCCGGGGAAGGCCTTGGTCAGGTCTTTCATGACATAGACGTACTGATAGCTGGCCATGGCTGGCTCCTGCGGGCGGCTGGGATGATGGCGTGTTCTAAGGGCGGCCGCGCCCAGGTGCAAACGCAGTGGGGCGCCAACCCGTCTGCCGATGGAGCGGGGGAGCAGCCTGCGCCCGGCAGGGCTCGAACCTGCGACCAAGCCGTTATGAGCGGCCCGCTCTAACCAACTGAGCTACAGGCGCATGGCGGCGCCAACATTCCGCAGACCGGGCTTGGGCGCAACTGTCCCGCTTGCCGCCGATTGCGCGTTTACACCCACCCACGGATCGGCTAGGCGAACGCGCATCGAATTTGGCGACAGGGGCCACGCGCATGGACGTATCGAAAATCTCCACCGGCAAGAACCCACCGAATGATATCAACGTGGTGATCGAGATCCCGCCCGGTTCGGCGGTGAAATACGAGGTCGACAAGGAGTCCGGCGCCCTGGTGGTCGACCGTTTCCTGTTCACCGCCATGGCCTATCCCGCCGCCTATGGCTTCATCCCCGGCACGTTGGCCGAGGACGGTGATCCGGCCGACGTGCTGGTGCTGGTGCCACAGCCGATAGCCGCCGGAGCGGTGATCCGGGTGCGCCCGATCGGCATGCTCAACATGGAAGACGAGGCCGGCCGCGACACCAAGATCGTCTGTGTGCCGCATGACAAAATTCATCCGCAGTTCAGCGATATCACCGAAATCGACCAGTTGCCGGCGATCACCCGCGAGACCATCAAGCACTTCTTTGAGACATATAAGGACCTCGAGAAGGGCAAGTGGGTGAAGGTCACCGGCTGGTCCGACCGGGCAGCGGCCGAAGCCGAAATCACCGCCTCGATCGCCGCCGCGGCGAAGTAGGCAGCCGGCTGCCGGCATCACGCTCCCATCTGGACGTTTCGAGCCTCCTTTCCGAAGCCCACCAGCAGGGCGATCACAATGGCGACGGTGCCGGCAACGCCGGCCAGGGCCCAACTGTAATCATGTCCCATGCGCTCCCCGATGCCTGCCTGCAGGGTGGCGTTGTAGGACGCCAGCAGGTTGCCGAGCTGGTAGACGAACCCGGGGAATGTCGCGCGGATCGAGGGCGGCGACAATTCGTTGAGGTGGGCGGGGATCACCCCCCATGCGCCTTGCACGCAGACCTGCATCAGGAACGCGCCGATCCCGATCACCAACGGCGTGGTGCCGAACGCCCAGAATGGCAGCACCGGCAATGACAGCACGCAGGCCAGCACGATCGCCGTGCGTCGGCCGATCCGTTGCGAGAGGGCGCCGAACGCGATCCCGCCGATCACGGCACCTGCATTATAAATCAGGGCGATCGTGGTGATGGTGCCGTGGTCGAAGCCATGCTGCACGCCGAGGAACACGTTGGGATAGATGTCCTGTGTGCCGTGGCTGAAAAAATTGAATGCGGTCATCATGAGCACCGCGTAGATGGTCAGGCCGAGATGCTGCTTCAGCACGGTGAGCACAGGCACCCGCGGCGTCGACTGACGGGCCTTCCAGTCCGGGCTTTCCGGCACATTGCGGCGGATATAGACCACTAGCAGCGCGGGTAGGGCGCCAATGATGAACAGGCCACGCCAGCCGACCATCGGGAAGAACACGTAGAACGCCAGCGTGGCGAGGAAGTAGCCTGCGGGATAGCCGGCCTGGAGCAGGCCCGACACCCAGCCGCGCCAGTGCGGCGGGATAGTCTCCATGGTGAGCGAGCTGCCGATACCCCACTCGCCGCCCATCGCGATCCCGAAGATCGCACGTAGCACCAGGAAGCTCGCGAGGTTCGGTGCCAGGCCGGACAGCAACTCCAGCACCGAGTAGGACAGGATGCTGATCATCAGCAGCGGTCGGCGGCCGAATCGGTCCGCGAGCCGGCCGAAGATGAAGGCGCCGACGGCGCGCATCGCCAATGTCAGGGTCACCGCGACCGTCACGGCGGTGACGCTGACGCCGAATTCGTGGGCGATATCGCTGAACACGAACACCATGATGAAGAAATCGAACGCGTCGAGCGCCCATCCCAGGAAACTCGCGATCACCACCTGTCGTGCTCGATCGGTCTCGCTCATCTTGTCCACCTTGTGCCTGTTTCACGTCGTGGCGCGGCCTCGCGGGGAGCCACAAAATCGCGCTGATACAATGCCAAGCACGCACGCCGTGTGACAGGGGTACTGCCGAAAAGAGCCGGCCCGTCGGTCGCTATTGGGGAGACCGTCAGCGTGGGCGCCGCGTGCCGTCCACTTATGCGACTTGGTCGTCAGGTGCGCCGAGATCGCTTGAGGGAACGGGGCGCGGAGCGGCTGTGGCAAGTGTGAACGCCAATAATGGAAGGGGTCTTGGACGTAGTCCGTTAAGCGGTTGTTAAGACGCGATCAGTATACCAATGGGTGTGGTCCACACGCACAAAATGCTAAATTCGTCGTATTTATCTCAAAAATTAGGAATTGAAATAACCATGATTCACGAGGATCGTGTCTTTCGGCCTCGCATAAAACTGATAATTCGATGATAAAGTTTCCGTGAACGAAGGGGAGCTTCAATGCGGTCACCGCACAAAACGGCGAACATCATCGCGTTCGTTCCGCGACAGCACCGAGCGGGGCGCATGTCGGAGCATGATCGCCGGGACGCGCAATCCTGGCTCGCCAGATCAACCTACGCACATGTCGCGTTCGAGCCATGTTCCGATCGGGACAACCCCGAACTCGGCGATTTCCTGCTGATCTACCGCAGTGAGGCAACCTGGGCCAGCTGGGGAGTCGGGTGCGCCGGTCAGGGTCTGATCGTGTGGGACTCCATCACCAGCGAAACCCTCGGCTGGTTCCAGACGATGCGAGACGCGTTGAACGCGATTCCCGCCGCCAGCACCAGCCGCAAAAAATTCAGCCGCCGCCGGGCCTCCATTGCGTCGCCGACTGACGCTGTCACGACCATGACTCCGCCGAAGACCACGTTCGTCCCCGCGTCCCCGAACCATGGCCGAATCGTGGCCACACAACCGTCTGCGGGGAGACACGAGACCGCACAGATCCGACACCTCTGGGAGTCCGTTTGATCGGCGTATCCCAGAGCAGGGTCCGCGGTCGTGCGTCGCCTATCTTTTAAAACGCGCCCGCCCACCCGTCGCGGCGCGGATCTGATGCGGCGGCGCGCACGCCGTTCGGCATGACCCGGATCGCTTGCATCGCACACGGACCGTCGAGATGCCCAACCCGGGTCAGCCGATGGCCACGACTTTCCAGGTCGTCCAACACAGCCGCGCCAAAATCACTCTCGATCGTGAGTTTGCCGTCCCCATCATGCGGATAATTCGCACCCTGCCCGGGTTGGCTGCTGGTCCAGCGCGGCAACTCCAGCGCTGTCTGCGGATCGACGCTGAAATCCAGCATCGCCGTCAACACCTGCAAATTCACCTGCACCTGGTTGTCGGCACCCGGTGTGCCCAGCACACCCCATAGTTTGCCGTCGTTGAACACCATCGGGGCGTTCATGGTGTGGCGCACACGCTGGCCCGGGCGCAGCCGGTTGGCATGCCCCTGCGCCAGATGCCAATAGGCCATGCGATTATTCAGCAGCACCCCGGTATCGCCGGCCATCACCGCCGCGCCATACGCCGAATTGAGACTCTGAATGCCGGACACCGCATTGCCCGCCCCATCGATCACGCAAAAATACGTCGTGTCACCCGCGACAGGCTCCTCGGTCAGCGAAATCTCGGCCGCCCGCCTCATGTCGATCCCTGCCGCCAACTCGGCCGCATAGGCGTCCGACAGCAGCCGCTCCAGCGGAATATCGACAAACCGCGGATCCCCGCCAAATCGTTCGCGATCGCGGAACGCCAGCTTCTTGGCCTCCACCAGCACATGCACCCGATCGGCGGGCGACAGCGCCGCCAGATCGAACCGCTCGACGATCTTGAGCATCTGCAAAAACGTGAACCCGGTCGAGTTCGGGGGCGTCTGCCGCACCTCCCAGCCGCGATACGAGACGGCAATTGGCGCCGTCACCTCGGCTGTGCACTCCGCCAGATCATCCACCGTGACCAGTCCCCCCGCCTCGGCAATCCCCAGCGCCAATCGCCCAGCCAGCCGCCCACGGTAGAACGCCTCCGGCCCGTCCGCCGCGATCTCCTCCAACGTGCGCGCCAAATCCGGCTGCAGCACGATGTCCGCCAGCCCCTTGCCGAGAAAACACCCGGCACTGCACGGATCCGCGGCCAGCCGCGCCGCATTGTCCGCGGTGAAATTCAAATACCCGTAAGTCACGGCAAACCCATCCCGCGCCAACCCGATCGCGGGCTCCGCCAACGCGCTCCATGGCATGGAGCCGTGGGCGACATGCATGGCACCCAGCCCGGCCAACTTCCCAGGCACCGAGGCACTCACCGCCCCGGTGACCGGAATCCCGTCACGGAACCGCTCCGGCGTCGCCGCCCGCGGCGCCGGCCCGGTGCCGTTGAACACCCGCGCCATCGCCCCCTCGGCCTTGAACACGTTGTAAAACCCGTCGCCGCCCAACCCGGACATCATCGGCTCACAAACCCCAAGCGCCAATGACACCGCGACGGCCGCATCCACCGCATTCCCTCCCGCCCGCAAAATGTCGAGACCAGCCTGCGTCGCCATGGGATGATTGGCCCCCACCGCCCCCCGACGCCCCATGATCAACGGCCGATGACTGCGTGGCGTGGGGTACATGTTTGGACGCTCCTGTGAGAAAGGGTAGCAAGCAAGGCGGGGGCATTGCCCCTCGACCCCACCAAGGGCGGAGCCCTTGGAACCCGATACTTTCTTAAGGCGTGGGGTTCCAAGGGCCCCCGGCCCTTGGCGGGTCCAGGGCAGAGCCCTGGCCTTGCTTGCTGCCCCTTCTCACAGGAACGTCCGAAAATGTCCCGCCACCGCCGCGTAGACGCGGCGGCGGTGGTCGGGGCGGATGAAGCCGTGGCCGGCGTAGGTGAAGCGTTCGTAGGTAACTTTTTTCTGGCGCAGTTCGAGGGCTTCGGCGAATTGGTCGCTTTCGTACATGGGCACGCGCGGATCGCGATCACCGTGCAGCAGCAGCATCGGGGCTGTGACGTTATCGATATGGTGGATGGGGGAGATGCGTTGGAACAGCGCGTCGTCGGTGCCGGCGAAGCCGTATTCGCGGGCGCGATGGTTGCGGCGCCAGGGGCCGGTGCGTTCCAGCAGGGTCGCGAAATCGGCGATGCCGTAGTAGTCGACGGCGACTTTCCAGAGGTCCGGTTGCAAGGTAACGGCGGCGAGCACCGCCCAGCCGCCATAGGACTGACCCATGATGCCGATGCGGCTGGCATCGATGCCCGGCTGGGCTGCGAGCCAGGCACGGCCGGCAGCGAGGTCGTCCATATAATGCGGACGTTTGGCGACGTCGTCGGCTTCCATATAGGCGCGGCCGTAGCCGGTGCTGCCGCGCGCGTTGGGCATCATCACCGCGTAGCCCTGCGATAGCAGCATCTGCATGTCCGCGCGGAAATTGGCGCGGGTTTGCGAGGCCGGGCCGCCATGCACCCACACCACCGCCGGGAAGCCGGCGGCGGGGGCTGGGCCATGCGGACGGGCGAACCAGCCGGGGATGCGCAGCCCGTCGGGGCTGTCCCATTCGACCAGTTCGAACGGCACAAGGCTGTCGGCGGCGATACCGGCGGCGGCCAATGGGTCATCCATCGGCACCTGGCTGGCGTGCCCGTCGCGCCACAGCCAGATGCCCGGCGGTTTGGTGGACGATTGGGCGGTGAAGGCCAAGGTGGTGTTGTCCGCGGACCAAGCGAGATCAGCGACGATGCCGCGCGGCAGGCCCGCCACCACAGGCCGCTCACTGCCCAGCGGCCCGACGCGGAGGAGGCTGTAACCCCGATCATTCTCGATGGTCGCCAGCAGGCTGCCATCGGGTGACTGCGACCAGGCTTCGAGGTCGCGGCCCGGCGCCTCATGCACCAGTTCGTACGCGCCGGTGTTTGGATCGAAGCGGCATAGGCGCATGACGTCCGAACCTACGTCGCTGAGGCCCATGAGAGCGCTGCCGTCCTTAATCCAGCGCAGCGCTGCGAACCGCATGGGCGCGCGGCGCGGCAGGTGGCGGGCCGCGCCGGAGACGGCATCGATGATCCAGGGGCGCTGATCGGAGCTGCTGAAATCCTCGATCATCAGCAACCGGCTGCGATCCGTGGTCCAGCTCGGCACGGTCAGTACGCCCTGGCCCTCGCGCAGGCGGGTGCGCTTGCCGGTCGCCAGTTCCATCACCACCACGTCGAACGCGCTTTCGTCGCGGTCGTTGGCGGCGAAGGCGATGTGGGCGCCGTCCGCCGACCAGGCACCGAAATCATGATTGGCTGTGGGTGTGTCGGTGAGTTTGTCAGGCACCCCGCCGGGGCTCAGGATGATGAATTGCTGGCGCTCGTCGCCACCCGCATCGATGCCCCAGATCAGCGTGTCGTCGACCGGCGAACGCCGCAGGAATGCCACCTTTTCGTCATGGTGGCTGAGCTGGGTGGCGTTGCTGCCGTCGAGCCCCATCGCCCAGACCTGCGGCAGGCCGGCGCCACGCAGATGAAACAGGGTCTTGCCGTCCTTGGAGAATACCGGTGTCGTGGCGGCACCCACGTGAACCCAGGCATCGGTCGGGATGGTCATGCTTCACTCCCACGGCGCAGTGGCAGCATACGCCGCTCCGCGCCGGAGGGAAGATGGGAGGGTTTTTAAGGAAGAATCTTCTTTTTCTGAAAAAAAGAAGCAATAAGACGTCATCCACTAGAGCTGAGCGGTTGCGACCGCTCAGCTCTAGTGGATAAAAGTTCTTTGGTTCTTTCTTTCAAGAAAGAACAAGTCTTCTCTTAACTTTCTAGATACGCGCAGCCGGAAGCCCCAACACCGGATCAGCGGCGCTCAAGCTGCCTTGCAGGTCGTCATGTCCAGGCGCGCCGTAATAATCATCGACCCGGTGGCCCCAGCCGCGATCATCCCACGCTGCCTCGTCGCGTCCTTCATAGACGGGCGCACCTTCCAGGCGATCGCGATCGAGATCGACCACATAGCCTTCCTGCAGCGGGTCATAGTTGAGGATGTGCCACGGCAGCGGGTGATATTTTTCGCCGATGCCGAGAAATCCGCCAAAGCTGAGGATGGCGTATTCGCTTTGTCCGGACTGCTTGTTCAGCATCACGTCATAGATGCTGCCGAGATGCTGGCCGGCGAGATTATACACGTTGGTACCGCTGACTTTGCTGGCGGCGATCAGCTGGCCTTCGGTGTCGGCCGGATCGTTCACGGTGGTCATGGTCCGGGTTTCCCTTCGCTGTTCCGGGCGCTGCCTTTGGTGAGGCGCCCGTTGGCAAGGAAACACCGCCCCCTCCTGGAGGTTCCCGGTCAGCCGCCCCGGCCCGCAGCCCGCCTCAGTCGCGGCTTGGGTTGCGGGGCAGTGGCGTCGAGCAAAGCGTGCAGGCTGGCGATGGTCTCTGGCGTCAATCGCTTGATGGTCAGGGCCAGGCGGTTGGCCAGTGCCGTCTGCTCCGGCGTCATCCCCGCCGTGTCCACCACCACGCGGGGGTGGGACAGGCGGGCCAGTTGCGCGAGCTCTTCCGCCTGGTCCCAGATCAGGCCGAACGCGTCGCACACCTGATGCACCAGGCCGGAACTCGGCGCGCCCCGCTTGCCGTGTTCCAACGCCGATAGGTAGGCAGACGAGATCTGCAGCTGCGCGGCGAGCTGTTTCAGCGTCATCCCGCGATCGGCGCGCAGGGCCCGTAGCCGCGCGCCGAATGGCGTCATGCTCGCACCCTTCGCAACAGCAGCCGCACGGACCCGCTGTTGGCCGCGTGCGGGTGGCTGGCGGCGAGTACCAACGGGCGAAGCTGCGGCAGGTTGAGCCAGAGGGGAAGTTCGCGCCTTAGCACGCCGCCATTTTCGCCGGAGCCTCGCCCGGTGATAACTTCGACACAGCGCACCTGGTCGGCGTGGGCCGCGTGCAGGAAGGCCTGCAGTGCATGAAACGCGCGCTGGGCGGTGCGGCCATGCAGGTCGAGCGTGCGGGCCGGGGGGAGCTTGCCCGAGCGAAACCGGTTCCAACTGGCATTGTCGAGGCCGCCCGGATGTTCGCCGACAGCCAGGGTGGGTGGCGGACGATGGAGGATCGGGCGCGCGGCTGGGGCGGGTTGCGGGGGCGCTTCCCCGACGCCGCGCGGGGCGGCTAGCGGCGGCGGCATCTCCCGCCCGTCAAGCGGGACGATGAGACGGGTGAACGCGGCCCATTCCTGGCGGTCGGTCTCCGTCAACGCGCCCCGGCGTCGCACGTCACACCGGCGCGGGCTTGGCCGCCGGATCGTCGTCGACCAGCACAACGTGCAGGCGCCGCGGCCCGTGCGCGCCCAGCTCCAGCACCGATTCGATATCCGCCGAGCGCGACGGCCCGGTCACCAGCATCACGTTGCGTGGCATGAACCCGCCGGTCAGCGGATCGCGCCATTCCGCCCGCATCATGTCCCACGCCGCCTCATAGGCACCCACCACACGGCTGGCGCGCAACACCACGATCGCGGTGTCACTCAGCAGGTTCAAGGTCGTCGGGCGGTCGGCGGCCGAGGGCAGCACCAGCGTCCCGGTTTCTGCCACCGCCGCCCAGCCATGCTGCACGCTGACGAGGTCGCTCGGCATGGCGCGGCCGACGCGGATGCTCAGCATGGGTCGCACATGCCAGGGCAGGTTCTGCAGTTCGGGATGCGGCGCCATGGCGAAGTCGCTGGGCAGATTATGCGACGACAGATAGTCGCCAACCGCCGCGGGTACGTCATCCGGGCCGGTCACGCGGTGCACGGTGCCGTATTCGCGCTCGATGTTGCGCACCAGCAGCGCGATCTGCTCGGGGCGGGGGACCTGGCTGCGTGCCGGTACGAGCTGGCGTGGATGGGCGGCCAGGCGCGCGCGCAGCGCCATCGCCTGATCCTCCGGCAATGGTCCGCGCTTGAGTCCTCGGCGGATCGCGCCGAGAATCGCCTCGCGGCTCACGCGCGCCCGGCCCGCTGCTCGCGGGCGTAGCGGGCGAAGAAGGTCTCGCCTTCCGGCGCGGGCAGATCGCGCCCCTCGGTCCAGCCGCCGGCGAACGGCAGGGCGGCGAATTTGCCGCGCCGGCGTCCCAGCAGCCCCAGCATCGCCGCGGCAACCCGTGTCGCCAGCCGATAGGCCGCCGGGCGGCGGGCGAACCAGGCCCACAGACCGAGGTTGCGGCGCATCGCCACGGGTGTGAGATGCCGCTCGAACTCGCGCTCCCGCCAATGGCGCATCAGTTTGGGCAGCGGGATCTTGACCGGACAGACGCTCTCGCACTTGCCACAGAAGGTCGAGGCATTGGGCAACTGCCCTGCCTGATCCACGCCGATCAGGCTCGGCGTGAGCACGCTGCCCATCGGCCCCGGATAGACCCAGCCATAGGAATGGCCGCCAACGGTCATATAGACCGGGCAATGGTTCATGCAGGCGGCACAGCGGATGCAGCGCAGCATCTCCTGGAAATCCGTGCCGATCATGCCGGTGCGACCATTATCGATCAGTACGACATGATATTCCTCCGGCCCGTCCCAATCGCCGTCACGCCGGACGCCGGTGGAAAATGTCGTGTACACCGACATGTCCTGCCCGGTCGCCGAGCGCGCCAGCAACCGCAGCAAGGATGTCGCGTCCTCCAGCGTGGGGACCATCTTTTCGATGCTGGCCAGCACGATATGCACGCGCGGTAGGGTTTGCGTGAGGTCGCCGTTGCCCTCATTGGTGACGATGACGCTGCTGCCGGTCTCGGCGATCAGGAAATTGGCGCCGGTGATGCCCACGTCGGCGCCGATGAATTTCTCCCGCAGCAGGGTGCGCGCCTCGGCCATGATGTCGCGCGGCTCGTTGAACACGCGATCGGCCGGCAGATGGGTGTGGGAGGCGCGGAAGCTTGCCTCCCAATCCTCGCGATTGAGGTGGAAGGCCGGGCCGATGATGTGGCTCGGCGGCTCGCGGCGCAGCTGCAGGATATACTCGGCGAGATCGGTCTCGATCGGCGCGATGCCATGGGCTTCCAGGTGCTCGTTGATGCCGAGCTCCTCAGAAATCATCGATTTGCCTTTGGTGACGGTGCGCGCGCCCACCCGCTCGCAAATTGCCAGCACCGCGGCCCGCGCATCATCCGCGGTGCTGCACCAATGCACCTGGCCGCCGGCGCGGGTGACGTTGGCCTCCCAGGTTTCCAAGTAGAAATCGAGGTTGGCCAGCGTGTGGTTCTTGATGTCGCGGCCGATATTGCGGAGTTGCTCGAACTCCGGCAGCGCCGCAACGGCGGCGGCCCGCCGGGCCGGCAATTGCGCGCGGGTGCGGGTCAGTGCCTTCTGCAGGCCGGAATCGGCCATCGCATCGCTGGCGTTCTGTTTGAACGCCGGACTGGTGGCGAGCATGGGTCCTCCTACCTTCGCGGCTGGCCGATTGGCGGCACGTCGTTGGTCATGCCGGCCAGCACCTCGGCAACATGGCGGACCTTGATGGGGCTGCCCTGGCGTTCCAGGCGTCCGGCCATGTTCAGCAGGCAGCCCATATCACCGGCCAGCAATGTGTCGGCACCCGTGGCCGCGATGTCCGCGGTCTTGTCCGACACCATGCGCACGGAAATCTCCGGGTATTTCACACAGAATGTCCCGCCGAAGCCGCAGCACGTGTCGGGCTCGGCCATCTCGGCCAGCGTGAGCCCCTCGACCGCGCCGAGCAGCAGGCGAGGCTGGTCACGGATGCCCAGCTCGCGCAGCCCGGCACAGGAATCATGGTAGGTCGCGACCCCTTCATAGGCGGCGTTCACCCGGGACACTCCCATCACATCTGTCAAAAACCCCACCAATTCGTAACAGTGCGCGGCCAGCGCGTCGGCGCGCGCGCGCATGTTGGGATCGTCGTCGAACAGATGCGCCATGTGATGCCGCAACATCCCGCCGCAAGACCCTGAGGGAGCGACGACATAATCATAGCCGGAAAACGCCTCGATGATCCCACGCGCCAAGTCGCGCGCGGTGTCGCGGTCGCCGGCGTTGTAGGCGGGCTGGCCGCAACAGGTCTGGGCACGAGGCACCTCGACCTGACAGCCGGCCTGCTCCAGCAGCCGGATCGCGGCGAACCCGACGGTCGGGCGGTGGAGATCGACGAGGCAGGTGACGAAGAGGGCGACGCGGGGTTTCGAGACGGGTGACATGCGAAGAGTGTAAGCGTGAGGAAGCCGGGAAGGAAGGCTGGGGCGCTGCCCCTGACCCCGCTGGGGCTACGCCCCAGACCCCCGACGCTGGGATGCGGCGACCTTGCTGGACACGGCGGCATCGCGGCGACGAAAAATCGTGATGCCGCGAAACCGGTGGTTGGTGGACTTCCACATGCCGATGGTCGCCTCCTGGGCGAACGCGTCCTTGCGATACATCGGCAGCACCTGGTCGAGCCACACCACATGCGCGCCGATCGGCAGTCGCTGCAGCGCGCGCATCACCACGTTCCGTTTGACCATGGTGGTCTGATAATGGTCGGCGTCCTCGACGCTGTACGGCGGATCGGCCAGCACCAGGTCGTAGGTATGCAACGGGACTTTCAGCAGCGTTTGTGCGTCATCGAGGTAGGTGGGGTGCAACGCCGGATTGATATCGACCGTGTCACCTGGGAACACCGACTGGTCGACCTTGCCGCTGAACAGATGCAGGGTTTTCCGCTTGTCGGGAAACAGCGCGCGAACACGGCGCAGATAGCCAGCGGGATAGCCGCCGTAATAGGTGGATTTCACCCGGTAATCATTGCCCATGATCCAGGTGCCGACGACACGGCCGTCGGGGTCGACGAACAGCGATTTCGGGAAGCCCGTCTCGCGCGCGTAGTTCTCGATCCGCTCTTCCCAGAGCATCCGGCATCTCCAGAGTTGCGCTGCGGAGATTACAATGTCCGCGAGACCAGTACAAGCCCTTGCAAAGTTCGTCATCCGCAGGGTATTTCGGTATCTAAAAAATAGTAAGAAATTGTTCTTTCTTGAAAGAAAAAACCAAAGAAATTTTGTCTGTTTATTATTGAAATTTGAATAATTCGTAGACAAAAGTCTTTTTTCTTCTTTTTTTTCAGAAAAAGAAGATTCTAACTTACTCAAACTATACCTGGCACTCCCGATCTCATCGTTTAGGTAGCAGCACGACCTCCGTCCCCTGCTGCCGCATCTTCCCGGCGTGCGCCTCCGCGTCCGCCCCCCAGCCAAAGAAAATATCCGCCCGCACCGGGCCACGAATGGCGCCACCCAAATCCTGCGCCGCCATCAGACGCTGGATCGGTTTGCCGTCCAGCGAGTCCTTGGTGTCGATCCACACCGGCGCGCCCAGTGGCACGAACGACTTATCGACCGCGATCGAGCGCATGGGCGTCAGCGGCGCGCCCAACGTGCCGGGCGGACCCATGTCGGCGCCATAATCATCGAGCTCGCGGAAGAACACGTAGGAGGTGTTCTGATCCATCAGCTCGGTCGCGCGATCAGGATGCGCGGTCAGCCACGCGCGGATGCTCTGCATGGACACCTGGTCCAAAGCCATCTCGTGCCAGTCCACCAGCACGCGGCCGATCGGCACGTAGGGCCGGCCGTTCTGGCCGTCGTACGTCACGCGCACGATGTGCCCGTCCGGCAGGCGCACGCGGCCGGCGCCTTGCACCTGAAGGAAGAACACGTCCACCGGGTCCGCCAGCCATAGCAGTTCCAGCCGCTTACCGCGCAGCGCGCCGCTCTCGATCGCGGCGCGTGGTGGCAGCACGGCCCCTGGCACCAGGCCGGGCGGCCGGCGATAGAGCGGGTATTTGTAGGTGGCGTCCGGGATGCGTGAGCCGGCAACCTCCGGCTCGTAATAGGCGGTGAACAGGCCGGCGGCACTACCGTCCGCCGACACGCCATAGGGCTGCAAATTGGCCTCGAAGAAAGCTCGCGCGGCGGTGTCGTCGTTTGGCGCCACGGCGTGGGCGGCTGCGCACACCGAGGTCCATTGTGCCGCGGTCCCGCCCAGGGCGGCCGCCTCGCCGCCGCCGCCGAGGGCCTGCGTGGGGTTGGTTGCCATCTGGGCGCAACTGGCGAGGAAGGTCAGTAGCGCGTCCCCGGTGTGGTCGGCATTCCAGCCGGGCATCTGGTCGTAGCGAATTGGCGTGAACGCTGGTCCCGCGCCCTGCGGAACCGGCCAGGGCGGCGGTGGCAGGCGGGCGACACCGCCGGGTGGCACGCAACCGGAAAGGATGAGGCCGAGCAGGACGGCAAGCCGGCGCGCGTGGCGCCGCAGCGGCCGCGGCATCAGGCGCTGCGCGCGGCCACCAGCCGCCAGGTGGGATCACCCGACGCCAGATCGCGTTCGAAGGTCCATAGATCGGTGATCTCGGTCACCGCGTCCGCACCGGCGACCGGCAGCCCGTCGGTGCCCAGCGTGACATTCACCTGGTCGGTCACGAAGCGCACGGTGATCGCGGCCAGGCTGCCCGACAGCTCGGCATGCTCGATCGCTACCGTCGGCATGGCGCGGATTTCGGTCTGCTGCTTGTGGCCGGCGGCATCACGCGCCGCGATCGCGCCGTCGAACGCCGCGAACGTGTCAGGCGACAGCAGCGGGCGCAGCGTATCGCGGTTGCCGGCGGCGAACGCGGTCACGATCATCCGGAACGCGGCCTCCGCCCCTTCCAGAAAGTGCGAGGGGTCGAAGCCGCGGCCGATACGGGCCATCTGTGCGAGGATGGTGCCCGCGGGACTCGTGGGGTCAGGCATTGGGCGAGCGGGGATGGTTTCCGCCACCGCGTCGATGGTTCGGCCCGGCGGCGCTGCGCGCGTGCCGGCGGCGGCCTGGGTCGGCTCCTGCGAACGCTCGAAGCCCGTGCGCTTGCCCAGGATGCTGCGCAGCCGCAGCACCAGGAAGGCGGCGATCATGCCGAACAGCACCAGATCGATGGGGAAACCCCCGGTAGCACCCATTCATCGCCTCCTGACCGCGACATGCGCGGCGTTGACCATCAAATAGGGATGAAGCGGTCGCCGCACAACAAAACCCGGTGCGGCGCCGCCGCACAGCAAAACCCGGCGCGGCGCCGCCGCACCTGCCCCGGCATTGCGCCATCGCCGTGTGCCGGCTAAGTGGCGGTTATGATCCTGCTGCGCCACGGCCAGAGCGAATTCAACCTGCATTTCACCGCGACGCGCCGCGATCCCGGCATCGTCGACCCGAAACTGACGCCGCTCGGGCACGAACAGGCCGAGCAGGCCGCCGAGGCGCTGCGCCACGAGAACATCCGCCGCATCGTCGTCTCGCCCTATACGAGAGCGTTGCAGACGGCCGCCCCGGTGGCGCGCGCGCTCGGCCTTCCCGTGCTGGTCAACCCCGTGGTGCGCGAGCGCTATGCCTTTTTCTGTGACATCGGCACGCCCCGCGCCGAGCTTGCCGCCGCCTGGCCGGAGCATGATTTCTCCGCGATCGAGCCGGTTTGGTGGCCGGCCACCGAGGAGCCTGCGGCTTCGGTGATCGACCGGGCGGCTGTATTCCGCGCCGAGATGGCGGCGCTGGCCGACTGGCCGCATACGCTGGTGGTGAGCCATTGGGGGTTCATCCTGTCAATGACCGGCCAGAGCGTGATGAACGGCCAGTGGCTGCGCTGCGACCCGACCACGCCGCCGCCGGCCGAGATCAGCTGGCGCCACTGACGCCCGCGTGCTACCGCCACCCGGGCCTGTATTCGATGCAAGGAAAGAACGATGTCCGATAGTCCCGCAAGCCCGCCTCTGGTGGTGAACGTCCAGTACATCAAGGATTTGTCGTTCGAGGTGCCCGGCGCACCGGTGATTTATTCCACGCTGAAGGCAGCCCCCCGCGTCGATATCAATCTCGATGTCCAGGCCCGTCGCATCACCGAGGATCAGAACGCCTTCGAGGTCGTGTTGACCATCCACGCCGACGCGACCGAGGCCACCGACCCGGTGGCCAACGGCAGCGCTCCGAAGGGTGCCCGTGTGTTCCTGGCCGAGCTGACCTACGCCGGCGTGTTCACCCTGACCGGGATTCCGGAGAACGCCATGGAGCCGGTGTTGCTGGTGGAATGCCCGCGCATCCTGTTCCCGTTCGCCCGCAACATCCTTGCCGATGTGTCGCGTGACGGCGGTTTTCCGCCGGTGCTGCTGCAGCCGATCGATTTTCTGGCACTCTGGCAGAGCCGCCGAGCGCCGCAGACCGCCTCCGCGTGATGGGGGAGAGTTATTTCTACCAGCCGTCGCTTGGCCACGGTCTGGCACATGACCCGTTCAACGCGATCGTCGGCCCGCGCCCCATCGGCTGGATCTCGTCACAGGACGCCGCGGGCCGGGTGAACCTCGCTCCTTACAGCTTCTTCAACGCGTTCAACTACAAGCCACCCATCGTCGGCTTTTCCAGCATCGGCTGGAAGGACAGCGTGCGGAATATCGAGGCGACTGGCGAGTTCGTGTGGAACCTCACCACCCGGGCGCTCGCGGCCGCGATGAATGAAACGGCCGCCCAGGTGCCCCCGGAGGTCGATGAGTTCGAACTGGCCGGCCTGACCCATGCGCCATGCCGGCAGGTGTCGGTGCCGCGCGTCGCGGAAAGTCCGGTGGCGCTGGAATGCCGGCTGGTGCGGATCATCCGACTCAGCGACAAGGAAGACCGCGAGCTCGATACATGGCTGACCCTGGGCGAGGTGGTGGGTGTGCATATCGACACGGCATTGCTGAAGGACGGGGTGTACGACACGGCGGCCGCCTTCCCGGTGCTCCGCGCCGGCGGTCCGGGCGGCTACGCGCAAATCACGCCGGACTCGATGTTCGAGATGCTTCGCCCCGGATAAAAGATGGCGCGCCCTGCTGGACTCGAACCAGCGACCCACAGCTTAGAAGGCTGTTGCTCTATCCACCTGAGCTAAGGGCGCCCTGGAGGTCAGTGCGTCCAGTTCTCGGCGCGGCCGAACTTGAAATTGTCCGCATACGCCTTGGGCCGCGTGTGACGCACCCGCGGCAACTCCACCTCATAGGTCAGCCCGGCGCGGTCGGCATAGGCGATCGCCTCCTCGCGCGTCGCGAACCGCAATTGCACCTGCGCCTGCGTGTCCGCGCTGCCGATCCAGCCCATCAGCGGGTCCGCGCGCCGCGCGTCGGCAGGCTCGAAATCCAGCACCCATTCCTGGGTGCCGGCGGTGCCCGACTGCATCGCCGTCTTCGGCTGCTGATAAATGCGGGCTCTCGACGCCATCCATGCCTCCGTTTGCACTGGTCGGGGCGGCCGGACTCGAACCGGCGGCCTCGTGTACCCAAAACACGCGCGCTACCAGGCTGCGCCACGCCCCGAACCGGGGGTGTCGTACCGTAGCTGAGAGAAGCAAGCAAGGCTGGGCTCTCCCTCCGGTGGCCATTCCACTCGACGAAGCCGTCGAGCGGAACCTTGGGCCACCTCCGCCCAGACCCGCAAAGGGGCCGCGCCCCTTTCAACACCCTTCACATCTATGAGTCCGTTTGAAAACTCACCTATGGTGGCCATCTGACGCGCTTTTCCTGCGCTCCGTTCGCTCGGCAAGCGACCGAGCGGAGCTCACGACCCAGCGGTCGCTCCGCTTCGGTGCTCGGAAAAACACGCCAGCTTGCTCACCCTAGCGAGTTTTCAAACGGACTCTAAGGTCCAGGGGCTTGGCCCGTCGCGCGAAGGCGCGCACCAGACCTGGCGGGT
>Ga0116226_10002031_pt1 | contig 17555 bp, 17 predicted proteins | sample S1TSphfallax_FD_89692 | JGI IMG/M metagenome (GOLD analysis project Ga0116226, IMG submission 89692) | Host-associated microbial communities from peat moss isolated from Minnesota, USA - S1T2_Fa - Sphagnum fallax MG | ecosystem: Host-associated > Plants > Peat moss > Unclassified | place: USA... | reverse complement strand
GAAATTGATCATGCCGATGATGCCATAGACCATCGTATAGCCGATGGCGATAAGACCGTAGATGGCGCCCAGCGTGACGCCATTGATCATCTGCTGCAGAAAATAATTCATGGCCCCCGCCGAGTTCGGCATCCACCCCGGAAATCCAGCGGAAACCGTAGCCGATGGGGGAGGGCTGTCAAGCCAAAGTGAAGCGAGTGGCCGGACACCCGGATGGGACGCGGGGACGGACTTCCAATCCGACCACCGCCGTATTAGAGTCGTTCAATGCAACACGCACTCAATCTTCTTCTGGGCCTGTCCCTCGCCGCGGTGCTGATCGTCCTGCTGACCGGCGTCGCCGTGTTCGTCAAGGGCGGCGAGACCAACAAGCGCTGGTCGACCAGATTGATGAGTCTGCGCGTCGCCACCCAGGCGGTGGCGCTGATCACCGTCGGCCTGCTGCTGTTGTTGCGCTCCTATTGAGCCGATCGGATCGAAGTCCTCGAGGCGAAGCTGAGCGGCCTCTATGATGAGAGAAATCTATCCATCGCTCTTCTTGCTCAGGCCGGACAATCCGTCTGATAAGACCCAATTCACCTATTTTCTCAAACGACCCGACGGCAATATTCTTTTTGCGACGAAAGCTGATGTTTCGCCCTTCGTGGATGAGCTGAACAGGTTTGGCGGTGTCTCGCACATCCTGCTGGGCGACCGCCATCATGCGTCGCCGGCCACCGTTGCGCTGGCCAAGAAGTTAGGGACGGTGCTGAGCGCCAGCCAAGTCGAAGCGGCGGTGCTGGGTCGGCTCGGCGTGACGGTGGAGCACATCATTCCCTACCAGCGACACCCATATTCCGTCGATCTGGAGGTCGTTCCGACGCCGGGCCATACGCGCGGCGCATTGTCCTACCTATGGACAAACCAGGGGCGAAAGTTCCTGTTCATCGGCGACACGATCGTTCCGATCAATGGCGCCTGGGACTATTGGGTGGTGAGGCCGAACCGCGCCGAAATGCTCCGAACGGTTCAGATGCTTGCGGACCTTGCGTTCGACGTCATCCTGTCCAATTCCTTTGCCGCGACGCCGGTCGCATGGGTCGAAAGCGACCCGGCCTCTCGGCAAGCCATGGTCGCTGAATTGGCAGCAAGCCTTTCGACATAGGGCACGGCATGGCCTAAATCAAAAGCAGTTCCTCCGCCGGCCCAGGCATGCCGTAAAGATAGCCCTGGAACGCCGAGCAGCCGCTCTTTGCGAGATAGTCCCGTTGATCGAGTGTCTCTACCCCTTCGGCGATCACGGCCAGTCCGAAGCTGCGGCCCAGTTCGATGATGCTCTGCACGATCGCGGCATCATTGGGGTCCCGCAACAGGTCGGCGACGAAACATTGGTCGATTTTCAATTGCGAGAGCGGCAATCGCTTGAGATAGGCCAAGGACGAATAGCCGGTGCCAAAATCGTCAAGCGAGAATTGAACGCCAATAGCGCGCAGCGCGCTCATTTTCTCGATCACCGTCTCGACATTGTCGACCAGCAGGCTTTCGGTCAATTCCAATTTGAGGCGACTGGGATTGGCTCCGGTCTCGTCCAGGGTTCTGATTACCTGTTCGACGAAATCCAGCTGGCGGAATTGGCTTGAGCTGACATTGACGGCCAGTGTCAGAAAATCCGTCATGCTGCCCCGGTCGGCCCAGTTCGCCAATTGTCGGCAGGCCTCCCGCAAAACCCACAATCCGAGCGGGACGATCAGACCATTTTCCTCGGCGCGCGGAATGAATATGGCCGGCGAGACGATCCCGCGGTGAGGGTGCCGCCAGCGGACCAGCGCCTCGGCACCCAACAATTGGCCACGGCTATCCACTTGCGCCTGGTAGACCAGAAAAAACTGATCGAGTTGCAGGCCGGCCCGTAGATCGACATCGAGCGCCATCTGAAAGACAAGCGCCGACTGCATCTCCGCCTCGTAGAATTTCAGGGTGTTGCGGCCCTGCTGCTTGGCCCGATACATCGCCACCTCGGCCCCTTTGATGAGATCGCAGGCATGCTCCGCCGGACCGGTGAACAGAATGACCCCCATGCTGGCGGTCAAGCCATAGGTGTAATTGCCAAGATCGAACGGCGTGCAGAGCGTCGCCAGAATTTTTTTTCCGACCATCTCCGCCTCGGCCGTCGCGGCCGCCAGGGAGGCCGGCAGATCGACCAGCATGACGACGAATTCATCGCCGCCCAATCGCGCCACCATGTCGCATGGTCGCAGACAGGTGGTCAGCCGGTCGGCAACCTGCTGCAGCAGCAGATCGCCCAGCGCAAAACCCGAGGTCTCATTGAGACGTTTGAAGTCATCCAGATCGACCAACAGCAAGGCGCCATGCAGGCGATGGCTGAGATTGGACTCCTGTTCCTTGGTGATCCGAGCGATGAGCCCACGGCGATTGGGCAGCCGGGTCAGGGCGTCGAAAAACAGCAAATGCTCAACCTTGTCCTCGGCGGCCCGACGCACGGTGATATCGCTGAGCACGCAGACATAATGAGTAGCCCTGCCGTCCAGATCGATAACAGCCGCGATACTGAGCCATTCGCGATAGATCTCGCCGGTCTTGCGCCGGTTCCAGATTTCACCTTGCCAGGCGCCGGTTTGGCCGACCTCGCTCCAAATTGTCCGGTAAAACGCGTCGTCATGCCAGCCAGACCGCAAGATCGCCATCGGTTGACCGGCGACCTCGGCCGCAGCGAAGCCGGTAATGCGGGTGAATGACTGGTTCACGGCGAGGATTCGGTGATCGCGATCGCAGATTATGATGCCATCGACAGAGTCGAAAACGATATCGGCGATCCGCAACCGGTCATCAGCGGAGAGACGCAAGGTCACGTCGCGGGGAGCATCGCACATCGGGCTGGGAATGATTGTCCTTGAATTCATCATCGGCTCTCCGTCCAGGTGCCGCCGTCAGAACAGTTCGACCAGAGGCCCCTTGTCCTCGGCCACTTCGGCTCCGATCGCCTGATTGTGGATATTGCGTTGCTGCGACATCACATAGCCCGCCATCGCCGCCGCGATCTCCGTTTCGATGGCGGGGACCTCGTGATCGAGCTGATAGTCGCGCAGGACCCGCCCAAGCCCCTGGCTGTGGCGGCCGATCATATCCATGGATCGGGCGACATGCTGCAATTGCTGGCGCGTCACATCCTGAAATTGTATTGACCCGATCAATTGCAGGATCGGCCCGGCGATCCGCTCGCTTTCGCAATGAACCTTGGCCATCACGTCGCGTTGGTGGCCGATCAACTGATCGAAATTGACGGTGAGATCGCCGATCGACCCGGCCAGATGGTCGAAGCCTACTTTTTCCGCTTCGAGACGGTCGAGCACCATGGTCTCCATGCTGGCGCGAATCGCGGTCTGCAGGCCGCAAATGCCCTCCCCGATATCGCGCGCCGCCTGGTCGGATATGTGCGACAACTGCTTTACTTCGCCGGCCACGATACGAAAGCCCTTGCCGGCCTCGCCGGCTTGCGCCGCTTCGATCGCCGCATTGATGGCCAGCATGCTGGTTTGACGCGAGACCGTCCGCACCTGACCGACAATGCGATTGAGCCCCTCGACCATGCGCAGGATCTCGTCGAGACTTTTGCGTGTCTCATTGGCCGCGCAGTCACGGCTTGCGCGAAAATCATCGAGCAGGCGGCGGCTTTCCGCCATGCGCGCTTCAGAGCGCAGCATCAAGTCGGTGACGTCGTCGTCGGTCCCGGATGGCTCGACAAAGGCGATGATCGCCTGGATACGGCGATCGATTTCGCTCAGGCGGGTCAGGATGTCGAGGGCCGCACCCTCGGTTTCCAGGCCGACATTGCCGATCTGATCGCGCAAGATACCGAGAAAATGCTGATAGTGACCAAGCTCGGCGACCACCGATGCCGCTTTGTCGTGCAGCCCATCGATCGACGTCGCGGCCTCACTCGGCGGAGCTGTGACCGACTCCGGCGCGGGAGGATATTGGATCGTCGGGATCGACCGTCGCTTCATCGGCGCCAGCCAATAGCTCCCGAGCGCACCGACCGCTCCGCCTGCGGCCAGCGCCGCCAGGATGGCGGGAGAGGGGGCGAGCGCCGCGACGCCGAGCATAAGCAGCAGCGAGAGGGCGGCGCTCATCAGCAACAGCCAGTGGGGCTTGGTGATGATGGGGCGCAGCGTCACGGCGTTCATGCTCCCGGCACCACCTGTTTGATCACCTGCAGCAAGGCATCGGACAGCACCGGCTTGACCAGCCAACCGGTTGCGCCGGCCGCCTTGGCATCGGTGCGCTTATCCTGCTGCGATTCGGTGGTGACCAGCAGCATCGGAATGAACTGCAAACCGGCCATTTTCCTGACTTCGCGCACCAGTTCGATGCCATTCATCGCCCCCATATGAAAATCGGTAATGACCAGATCGGGGCGCAAGCCGCTCTTCAATGTGCCTATCGCCTCCTCGGCGCTGGAGGCTTGCGTGACCGTATGGCCGGCCCGTTCGAGGATGCCCGACATGCTCAGCAGGATGGTCGGCGAATCATCAACGATCAAAATCTTCTTAGGCATCGAACTCTCCTTATTGACCGACAGGGCCGTTTTGCGCCGGGCCTCCGGCAAGCAAGCGACCGATCCAGCGCGCCAGACGCGGATCGCCCGGTAAAGCGACGATCTTGACGCGGCCCATGAAGAGAAGCTGCAACAAGGCCGAGTGCAGATAGGTGCAGCGCGACAGATCGGCCTTGGCGGTCTTGCGTCCGCGCAGAAACTCCAGCAAAGGCAATGCTTCTTCGACCGTGCAGGCCTCTTCGAATCGCGCCAGAGTCTTGGTTATCGTCAGCGGCATCACAGCAATTCCTTCAAATTGAGCACCAGCAGGACCCGCCCGTCGCCGAGCATGGCCGATCCGCTATAGCCACGCATGCCGGCCAACAAGCCGTCCATTGGCTTCAAGATCACGTCGATCCCTTCGCGGAACCGATCGACCACCAGACCGACGGTCCTGCCGCCAATGCGCGCCACCAGCACCGCCTCTTCGAGGATTTCGTCCAACAGGCGCCGGGGTGTCTCCAGCAAATCATGCATGCGCACCATGGGAATGACGGCGTCGCGCAGCACGAAGGCTTCGGCCTGTTTGATCCGCCGGATCCGCTCGACCGGCAGTTTTACCGTCTCGACGACGCCATCCATCGGCACCCCGAACAGACCGTCGCCAACCTCAACCATCATCACCCGCGACACCGCCATGCTGAGCGGCAGCGACAAACGCACAAGGGTTCCTTCCCCCTTGCGCGACGCCAGGGTGACCGACCCGTTGACCTTCTCGACGGCGCTGCGCACCACATCCATGCCGACGCCGCGGCCCGATAGATCGGATACCTCCTGAGCGGTCGAAAATCCGGGCAGAAAAATCAGATCGATGGCCTCCTGGTCGGACAGGGACTCAGCCTTGTCCTGGCTGATCAGCTTCTTTTCCAGCGCTTTTTGCTTGATCGCCTGCGGGTCGATCCCCTTGCCATCATCGGAGACTTCGATGATCACCTGGTCGCCCTCCTGGAAGGCGCGCAACAAAATGGTGGCGGCTTCCGGCTTGCCCATATCGACGCGATGCTCGGGCAGTTCGATGCCATGGTCGATCGCATTGCGCACCAGATGGATCAGCGGGTCACCCAACGCCTCGATGATAGTCTTGTCGGCGGCGGTTTCCTCGCCGATCACCTTCAACTCGATCCGCTTGTCGAGCCGGCGCGAGAGATCGCGCACAAGGCGCGGAAAACGCTCGAAGACTTCCGATACGGGCAACATCCGCACATCGAGGATGGCGCGCTGCATTTCCTGCGCCAGCCGATCGATCACGGCGTATTGATCCTTGATTTCGCGGCCCATCTCGCGCGAGCCGTAAACATCCTCGGCGCGTCTGGCCAGATAGGGCAGGCTGTTCTTGGATACCACCATTTCCGCGATCAGGATCATCAGGCGGTCGACCTTGTCCTGATCCACTTTGAGAACCCGTCCCTGATGCTTCGGCTCGGCAGCCGTCGGCGCACGGCGACTGGCTTGGACGGCGACGGGATCACTGTCGCCGGGCACTGCTTTCAGGTGGCTCTCCAGGGCGGCGATCAGGCCGAGCAATCTGTCGGGCTCGCCGATGCGCGCCTCGGCGGCGGCGGCAGCCAACTCGCCCGGTGGGGCGGTCCAATCCAGACTGGCGAGCAGACTGGCGAGAGTCGCTTCCACCGCGGTGAGGCGAGCCTTGAGCGACGCCTCATCGCCCGGCAGAGCGATGATACGACGCTGTTCCGCCAGGATCATCCCCGCCACCACAGGATTGGACGGACGCGCCGGCATGGCCATGGATTTGTCCCCGCAAGCCGGATCGAGAGCGCTGGCGGGAACCGCAGCGATCACGACCTGGTCGATGACATAGCGGAACAGATGTTCGATCTCGCTGCGGGGCTGCGCCACCAAGGCGTTGTAGGCCAAGGCGCTGCGAAACGGGTCGGCCTCGGCTAACCCCTCCGCGTCGCGCCGCACCAACGTCAGAGACAGTAATCCGGGCAACTGCAACACCAGATTGAACGGATCTTCCGCACGATAGAAGCAGCCATCGTCGGGCGTATAGCTGACCGCGTGCAGGCTGAGCCCCTCCACCAGAATGGCATTCAGCGCCTCCTGGCGGTCCGACGCCGTCACATCCGCCAGCCAGCCGGGCGGCGGCGCCAAGTCCATGCAATCGGCCGCAGCCGGGTTGGCGGCGCCTGTGGATGAGGGCAACAGGGCCCAAAGCTGCTTGGACAGCACAGCCGAAATCCCGTCGGCGTCGTCGGGCAAGCCAGCGGTTGCTTCAAGCGAATCGACCCACTCCGAGACCCGGTCGAGCGCGCCGAGCAACAGATCGACCATCGCCGAATCAAGGGGCAGTTGGGCGGCGCGGACGGCTCCCAGAACATCCTCGCCGGCATGCAGCAAACGGGTCAAAGCGGGGATGTCAAACAGCCCCGAGGCCCCCTTCAGCGTGTGGACGGAACGGAACACCTCATTGACCAGACCATCGTCGGCGGGATTGCGCTCGAGTTTCAGCAACCCGGCCGTGGCGCTGTCCAGACAATCGCGGGATTCCGGGATGAAGCGGTCGAGCAGCGTCGTCATCTGAGGGCCCCCGCGGTCAGAAGTCTGACCATTTCTTCCAGATCACGCGGCCGCACCGGCTTGACCAGATAGAGATTGGCGCCGGCCTCGTAGGCGCGGATGGCGTCCTGTTCCTTGGCTTCCGAGCTGACCGATATGACCGGCAACCGCCAAAGAGCCTCGTCGGCCCGTACCGAACGCATCACCTCATAGCCGTCCATCTTCGGCATATTGATGTCGACCACCAGGAGATCGAAGTCCCCGGACATCGCGCGCTCGACACCTTCGACGCCATTCACCGCCTCTTCGACGTCATAGCCGGCGGTTTCCAGCACATCGCGGTAGAACATCCGCATGGTCGCGCCATCCTCGACGATCAGAATGCGGCGTTTGCGTTGGGGCGGAGAGAGAGCATTCATCGGCTTTTCTCGCTTGGCTTCTGATACAGAATGACGTCGCCGAATTTGCGCGGACGAAACAGCGCGGACATGCGGCTCATGCTCTCGGAGTGACCGAGACAGATATATCCGCCCGGCGACAGGCAGTCATAAAACGCCTCGATGGTGTCGCGCTGCGAGGTTTCATCGAAATAAATCAACATGTTGCGGCAGAAAATCACATCAACGCCGCGAAATCGCTTCATGAATGGCGGTTCGACCACATTGCCCTGGGAAAAATCGATCGAGCGGCGCAAATCAGGGCAAATGCGGAACCGCTCACTGTCCAATCTGGTGAAATATTTGGCCACCAGAGCGGGGGGCAGGCGCTGCAGCGAGCGCGGTCCGTAAATGCCCGCTTCCGCTTCGGCGAGAACCGCGGAATCGATGTCGGAGGCTTGAATCTGGATGTCGAAGCGATCGGCGTCGCGCCACTGTTCAAGAATATAGATCGCCAGCGAATAGGGCTCTTCGCCCGTCGAACACGGGACCGACCAGATCCTGATCGGACCGTCGAAGGATGGGCGCATGGCGATTTCCGGCAAAACACCCTCGACCAACGCCTTGAACTGATAATCTTCGCGGAAAAAATAGGTTTCGTTGACGGTCATCTGATTGACCAGTCGCTGCATTTCCTTGCCGTCCGGTTCAAAGCGGATCTTATGGAAATAATCGCGGAATCCTGCGCAGTCGGTCGCGTTAATTCTGTCTAATATTCTGCGGTCTACAAAGTATTTTTTCTTTTCCTCGAAAAGTATTCCAGTCTTTCTGTAGAAGAATTCACAAAATTTTGCGAAATCCTCGCGCGATAGAGCGGCGTCCTGAGAGAGCTCTGCCATCTTCATGAGTTTCACCCGAATATTTTTTTGCACCGTCATTATCAGCGGCCGAGAATGCGACGGCGCGCGGCGTCGACCGCGAATTGAACGAAGGCAACATCGTGAAATCGCCTGGCCAACGCGGCCAAAGCCGGAATCGACTGCGGTTCGCCGACCTCCGCCAAGGCATCGATGGCGGCCGCGCAAACATTGACATGCGGATCTCGTTCGATCACTCCCTGCAGCCAATTCGGCACTTTGGGATGGCGCAGAGCCGCCAAAATCGCGACCACGCCGATACGCACATCGCTGTCGGGATCGACCAGCATCGCTTCCACATGAGGCGCCATTTCGTCCGGCATTTCCTGCAGCGCCTCGATCGCGCCGCCGCGCAGATTGGCGTCCTCACTGGCGAGAAGACACAGCAGGTCTCCCGCGACCGCGGAGGATTTGTGGTTGATCAGTTCGACGAAGATGAGACTGCGGACAGAATTGTTCTGTTCGACCGTCAAATTTTCGTACAACACCCCGGCGCAGTCGGGAAACGCCGCCAGTCCGCGCACCGCGGCGCGCCGGTCGGCGGCATCGGATGATCTGAGCTGGCCGATCAGATCGCTCCGGGTGACCGCCGGGCTAGGGACCAGCGCAACGGGAAGCGTATCCGCTTTAATAAGCGCCATTGCGTGCCTCCCTCGCCTCGCCGATCTGCCGGCCGGCCGACAACCAGGACACCAATTGTTTGGCGATCAACTGCGCCGGCAACACCACATCCGCCCCGTCCATTCGCACCAGTTCGCCTGGCATGCCCCACACCACGGATGTGGCTTCATCCTGGGCGATGGTGCGCCCACCCCGACGGCGCAGCTCTGTCATCGCTTTGGCGCCGTCGTCGCCCATGCCGGTCAATTGCACCGCGACGAGCCGCTCGGCCGGCACCACCGCCAGTGCGCTTTCGACCATGCGGGTGACGCTGGGATGCCACAAATGCTGGGTGCTGGCCGGCGCCGGCAATGCCATCAAGCCGAGAACCGTCTTGCTGAACACCAGATCGGCATCGCCGCGGGCGATATAGACAGTGCCGCCTTCCAGCACGGTCTGCCGGGTCACCTCGATGACCGGCACCTGGCACAAGGAGGCCAGCCGGCGGGCAAACACGCCGGTGAAACTGCCCGGCATGTGCTGAGCGATCACCACCGGCCAGGGGAAGCGGTCCGGCAATTGCGGCAAAATCTCTTCCAACGTGCCGGGCCCGCCGGTCGACACGCCGACCAGCACCAGCCCCGAGGATTCGCGCGCCAATGGCGCCATTCTCTTTTCCAGCGCGGCCGGACGGGCCGGCGGACGGCGCTCCTCGATCCGGCTGGTCAGATGGCGGGCGCGCCGGACCCGCGCCGAAGACGCCGCGCGCACCTTCAGCACCAGTTCGCGTTCGATGCGGACAATATCGAGAGAAATGGTGCCATCGGGCTTGTGCACGAAGTCGACCGCCCCCAATTGCAGCGCCTCGAACGTCGCTTCGGCCCCTTCCTCGGTCAGCGAACTCACCATCACCACCGGCTTCGGATGTTCGACCATGATGCGGGACAGACAGGTCAGCCCGTCCATCTCGGGCATGTTGATGTCAAGGGTGATGACATCGGGGTCGAATTCATGCAGCAATTGCAGCGCCTCGACCCCGTTGCGGGCCACGGCCACCGCGAAATCCCGCTCTTTTTCGAACAGCTGCACCATATGGCGGCGCATCAGCGCCGAATCATCGACGATCAGAATTTTGGTCAAGCCTGTCTCCATCGATAGAGGGTTAAGCAGCCCGTCGAGGCGATCGATCAGACCTCCGCTTCCTTCAGCGCACCCAGTTCCCTGACATCGAGCAGATGATCGATGTCGAGCAGCAGAATCATCCGTTTCTGGACCTCGAGATTGGCCACTCGGCGGATCAGTTTCTGTTGCTCGGCGGACAATTTCGGCGCGCTGCCGATGGCACGGGCGCTGATGCGCATCACTTCCGAAACCGAATCGACAATAAAACCGGTGCGGATGTCGCGGATGGTAAACACCATGATCCGCTGACGGTCATTGCGCTCGCCGGCGGCCAGACCGAAGCGCCGCCTTTGATCGACCACCGGCAAGACGCTGCCGCGCAGATTGATCACGCCTTCGATGAAAGACGGGGTCTTGGGCACGCGGGTCAGTTGCTCAGGAACCCTGACGATCTCTTGGACGGCGGCGATCGGAACGCCATATTCCTCGTCCATCAGCCGGAACACGACGAACTGTTCTTCGTCATCCGCTTCGCCGGCCCGCGTGACGTCTTGCGATTGCGTCATCGCGGTGTCCCCCTCAGTCGTTCCTTCGGTCACTTTGCGGAGATCGGCGGCGCTGAACATGTGGCCGGCCGACAGGATCGACACCAGCCGCTTGCCACCCTCGAGCCGACAGATCGAACGGATATCGTCCAGCATGCGATTCTGCGCCAGCATCGGCGGCATGGCATCGATCGAGGCGCGCCCGACCCTCAGCACTTCCTTGATGCAATCCATCGCCACACCGACCGAGCCGGCGTCGGAGCCGCCGGGAGAAACCACGACGACCTTATTGGCCTCGTTCGCCTCCGCTGGCGGCAGGCAGAACATCGTCCGCAGGCTGACCAGGGGCAGCAGGCGGTCGCGCAGGGTAATCACGCCCAGCACATGCGATGCGCTGTTGGGCAACGCGGTGATTTTCTCCGGCAGTTGCACGATTTCCTGCACGTCTTCGATCGGGAATGCATATTCCTGCCCGGCAACTTCGAAGCTGACCAATTGCACCTCATCGACCGTTTCGCGCTGCACCCCGTGCCCGTCGCCCGCGATACGTCTGTCGTCATTTCCCGGGGTCGCCGCTGAGCCCGAGCGGTTGCGGATATCGCGGAATTCCCGCCTGATCAGGGCGGCGGCGTCGAGAATCATCACCATCTGCGCGCCCCCGACGCCCTTGATCATCCCGGTCAGCAACTCGGTATCGACGGTCGATTGGATGCTGCCGGTCGACTCGATCGACGCCGCATCCGCCGTCACCACATTGGCCATGCGGTCGACCACCAGCCCGACCTGGCTGCCCTGATCGAGCACCACCACCCGTGTGGTATCGTCATGCGGCCGTGGCTCGAAGCCGAAAACGCTGCGCAGATTGAGGATCGGCAGCATGGTGCCGCGCAGATTTGCCAGGCCTTCCAACGCCGGCGGGCTGAGCGGCATCCGAACCATGTCGGGCATGCGGATGATTTCCTGCACCTCGGCCAGGGGCACGGCGAACATTTCGTCCTTGACGTGAAAGATGACAAATTGCCGCGTCTCGGTCGCTGGGGCGTCGCCGCCGGACTCGTCCGATGCTGTCGATGACGCTTTACGCGCAGTGGCTGTCTTGGGCATGGCGTCTCTCTCGCTGAGGCTGATTTTGTTGGGAACGCTGGGCCGTCGGGCGGACCGACGGAGTCTTACGAACCCGCCTGCAGTTCATCGGCCAAGGACGCGATTTCCTCGACGGCGGCGGCCAATTCCTCGGTGCCTTTGGTCTGTTCCTTGGCGGCGAGCGTCGCCTCTGCGGCCGAGCGGCTGGCTTGCTGCGCGGCGGCGGCGATCTGTTCGACGCCGGTTTGCACATCCAGAACCACCGCAACCATCTTGTCGCTGCCTTCCAGCACTTCCGTGCTGCCCAACAGGACGGCGGTCATTTCTCTAGCCACGCTCTGCAGATTGAGCGAAATCTGTTTGTTCTTGTCGACCTCCAGGGCGGCCGTGTCGGCGATTTCGGTCAAGTCGCCGCGCACAACCACGATCTGGTCCTGGATTGCCTTTACCGTGTCCTTGATCCGATCCGCGTTCTCCGATGAATCGCGGGCAAGATTGCGAATATCGGTCGACACCACGGCGAACCCTTTGCCGAACTCGCCGGCGCGCGCCGCTTCGACCGAGCCATTGACCGCCAGCATGTTGGTCTGGATCGACACGGTCGTGATGGCATCGACGATCTTGTCGATCCGCCGGCTGATCTGTTCCAGTGCGGTAATCTGTTCGCGGCTCTGTCGCCCGGCGACCACCGAGTTTTCCACCCCGGCAATCAACTCATCGACGGCGGCGCGGTTCAAAGCCAGCATTTCGTTGATGGCCTTGCCTTTATCGAGGGCTGATTGCGACTGGGCCTTGGCCAGTTGCGCCCCCTTCTCGATCTGCGCGATGGCCGCGGAGGATTGCTGCGTGGCGGCGCTTTGCTGCTGCGCGCCTTTGCCGATCTGGTCCAGCGCGATGGAGATCTGGGTCGCGGCACGGTTGATTTCCTCGACCGCGCTGGACAGCTGCTCGGCGGCGGAGGCCACTTCCTCGGCGCTTTTTGCCACATCGGTCGAATTTTTCAGCTCATCGGCCAATTCCGACAATTCCTGCGCCGCCTGTTCGCATTGGCCCAGCGCATCGGTCTGCTGGTCGATGGTTTTGCGCGCTTGCTCGCATGCGGCACTTTGTTCCTCGGCGGCGGCGGCGATCACTTCGGAGCCCTTCTGCGCCTCGCGGGCCGCGACATGGGATTCCTCGGCGGCCCGCGCGATGTCGCGGCTGCCATTGATCACCTCGGTCATTTCCTGGCGAATCTGCTCGAGCATTTCGGCGGCCTTTCGGCCCTTATCGACCTCGTCGCGCGCCGCTACCGCCGATTGCTGGATCCCAAGCGCGATCAGCTTGACGTCCGTCTGAATCCGCACGATCAGATCCTGAATATCGCGGGCACTCTTTTCGCTGGTTTCCGCCAGCGTGCGCACCTCGTCGGCGACGACCGCGAATCCCTTGCCATGCTGGCCGGCGCGGGCCGCTTCGATCGCGGCATTCAGGGCGAGCAAATTGGTTTGATCGGCGATGCGCGCCACCGCTTTGACGACTTCGCCGATCGTGGCGGCCTGATTTTCCAGCTCTTCGACCATGCCGACCGAGGTCTCCTGTCGTTGGGTCGCCCGGTTGATCGCTGCCAGCGAGTTGCCGATCTGCTGCGACACGTCGGTGGTCAGCGCCTGCAACGCCTCGATCCGGGTCACCGCGCTATCGGCGTTCTCCTTGGTTCGAGCGATCAGGGTCGCGCCCTGATTGACTGCTTTGAGCGATTGCTGCGCGGCATTGGCGGCCTCTTCGGCGCCGGCGGCGATCTGGTCGGAGGCTTTGCGCATTTCCTCTGCGGCTGCGGACGCCTCGGAGATTCCGCTGGCCAGCTGCGACGTGGCGGCGGCGATGCGCTCGGCCGCTTTCTGCTGCCGCGCGAAGGTCCGCGCCTTGCGCTTTTGCGCCTCGGCCAATGCTGAACTGCCGCTTGAACCGCCGATTGTGGAGATGTTCGACGCCAACCCATGCTGGGCTGTCTTGCCGATTTGCGATTTCTTGATGAGCGTCATGCCCTACCCCTCCGCTGCGACCCGCCTGGGACCTCTGACCGATCAGGAAGAACGGAAGGTTCGGCGTCCATCGCTAGAGAGTGCGGGGCGGCCCGGAAATAGGCGAGACGATCAAAAGTGTCGATAGGCTATCGTTGGATAGTGCTCAACCTAAGATTGCTGGTCCGTCATCAGCGCCATGACGGCCTGCGCCCGGTTGACGACGCCCATTTTTTTGTAAATGCCCCGCAACCGGGCTTTCACCGCGGCCTCTTCGATGCCGAGCCGATCCCCGATCACTTTATTGCAAAGTCCGCTCAGCAAGAGCGGGACGACCTCGCTCTCGCAGGGCGAGAATCCGGCGGGCGCTACCGTATCGGGGACCAACCTGACCGAGAGGGCCGCGATCTGCGCAATGGTGGCGGATGGGAGATAGGTCTCCCCCTCCATCACCAGCCCGAGGGCGGCCACCAGCGCCGACGCCGAGATGCTGGTGAAAATGACGCCGGAGACGCCGGCGTCAATGGCCGCCAGGACCGAGACTGGATCGAGGCCGTCCGTCAGCAGGACCAAGCGTGTCTCGGGAAATCGATGCCGAAACACTTGGATACCGGCCAATCCATCCAGCCCCGGCAGTTCGTCCCCCAGCACCACCATCCTGATGCCGCGAGAGGTCTCCGCAACGCGGACAGCCTCATCGAAGGTGGTTGCTTCATGCAGCACCGATTGGTCGATGATTTTGGTCAGCAAGGGCCGGATCGACTCGCGCAAAAGGCGATGCTGATAGGCGACAAGCATGTTCATTCCAGTCATTTTGCCGTCGGGACCATGGGAACAACTCCGTCATAAGCCAGTTACATTTGGTGTCCTTCGCGCGTCGAGCGGGGGGGCTATCCAAAGATAGTTTTGGGCCGAAATTTCGCTAAAAAATGACAGATATCGCTGCCGAGGCAGTGACCTTGTCGTCCCGATTGTGGTCAGGACGACCTTAAATTCCGTCTAAGAACTTTTCCTTATGCGACAGCGGCGCGTGTGCCAGAACAATCAATGCCTGGGCCCGGCTGGAAACGCCCAATTTGCGGAAAATAGTGCGCAGCCGCGCCTTTACCGCCGAGACTTCAATCGCGAGCAGCCGAGCCATTTCCCGGTTGGGCAAGCCCTTCAGCAGCAGGGGCAATACTTCGCGCTCGCGGTCGGAAAAACGGTCCGCCAGGGCGATGCGCGCCCTGTCGCCGGCGATCGGCGAGATGGTGTGCGCGGCATCTTCGCGGTGGGTCGCGTCGGACAGTGCTCGGGCCAGGGCGCGTTGGCGGTTCACCAGGCGATTGTTCAAGGCCACCATGGCGTCCAGGGTTTCATGCGACGACGCGAACCCGGCACGCGCCAGCGCGCGCACCGTGATCAGCAATTGGCCATCGATCTTGCTGCCTTCGAAGCGCAACGACCCGCGCCCGCCCCGGCGATCCACCGCCAACAGGCGATCGAACACCGCGCCATCCCGGCGGATGGCGGCGATAAGATCGCCTGCCAGAGTGGAGTCGGTATCGGCCACCAGGTGATCGATCTGCCGCCCGATGGTAAAAAAATCCGCCATGCCCAAACCGTCGGCGACGATCTCGAGGATCACGCCGCCGATGTCACAGCGCAAAATGGTTGCCCCGGGGCTCATCGGCCGCCTCCCAGCCGGCGACTCCATCCCGGCAATGCCCTTGCCCAGTCCAATGCCTGATGCCCGTCCGCGGCATATCCGTCGGCGCCAACCCGGCGCCAGAGATCCGCATCCAGCGAGAATGGGTGGCCCCCGACCAGAATCTTGCGCTTCCCATCGACATCGCGGGCCCGCAACAACGCGATCTGCGCCGCCAGCGCCGGCAAATTCCCGGTCATCATCGCCGAAAGAGCCACCAACTCGGCGTCGACATGCTCGGCAAAGGACGCGACCATGCCAGGCGCGGTGTCGGAACCGAGAAAATGGCTGTCCCAGCCATTCGCCTGAAACAGATCCGCCACCATCCGGGGACCGATTTCATGCAGGTCGCCTTGCACGCAGGCCACCATCATCACTGGACCTTTGGCGGGTCCGTTGAACAGCCTCGGATAAAGGGCGCCCAGCACCGCTTGCACCGTCGCCGAGACGTAATGTTCCTGGGCGACGGAAATCCGATTGGCGTGCCAGAGCCGGCCGACTTCCCGCATCACCGGCCCGATGATTTCGATATAGATGTCGGCCAGCGGCATGCCGCGATCCGCCGCATCGATCACTCGTTGCTCTGCCGCGCCGTCACGGCCTGCCAGGACATCGTCGAGATAGTGCGCCGCCATCCCGGTGAGCGGGCGGCTGTCGCAGGACTGGCTGATATGGCCGGGCGCCAATTGGTCGAGCCGTCGCTCGGCCCGGCGCAGCAGATTGGCCAGGCGTCCGCCGTAAAATCCGCCATCCCGTTCGATGGACATGGCCAGATGGTCAAGCGACGCGGTCAGGTTTTGCCCCGGAAAGCCAAGATTGGCCATCAGGCCGCGGGCCCACGCCAGATAATCGACCACCAGGTCCACACTATCGACGTTTTCAGCCGCGACCAGTATGTCGAGCAAATAGATCAGGACATCATTCGGGCATTTGTCTGCGCTCTCTGCGGGGCCGGGCAAATAGAGCGCCACCGCTTGCGCCACCATCCCCCGCGGTTCGAGTTCGCCACCGCGTTGCTGCTTTTGATGATCGATCTGTCGGGCTATCGGCTGTGGCAGGTTATCCATGCAACACAGTCACTCTATCGGCCTGATCGCGCATCAGGCGGAGTTGGTTTGCCGGCAGACTCGTCAAATCCGGCTGGAGCGCCATCTCGATCAATTGTGCTGCCATCGCCATATCCCTTTAAACGCCAGGATTTATTGTCATCCAAGACTCGGGGTGGGCTTTCTTATATTAATATTCTTTAAGTAGTGGTGAGATATATACACGCATTTATGCGTATTTTGATGCTATCTAAAGATAGTGTCAGCTGTTTTAGTCATTGGTGGATCAGGGATTTGGAATTTTTCTAATATTTAAGTTTATTTTTAAAAAATAAGCCAGAAGGCAGAATTATTGAGAGTGAAAGTGAGACTTGATGTGGTATTGGCCCATGAAATAAGAAACAGAGCTCAAAGGAGTTTTCTCGCTGGGACAAACAGAATTTTTCTTTTCTTGCTAAATGAAAACATAGTGTCTTCATTCCGAAAAATTCATGAATTTCAGAGTAGATCAATAACACATTGATTTTTGGGGCAGAAGGTTCGGAAAATACGATATTGCAAAGTGAAGAATGGCAATTCTTCAAATCTATATCGTAGCGCGACTTATTTTCGGAAAATACCTATGGGTGAGCGGAATGCAAAAAGCTCGCCTCGTCAGCCCATTACTTAGCGTCGTTCTTCGAAAGGCTTAATGACGCGCCGGCGCCGGCGAGTAGAAGCGGCGGTCGAGCAGAGCGGAGACCGACATGATACGCGTCTCGCCGGTCTTGCCTTCGAATTCCAGCCTTGCATGAGGCAGGCCGTCGGTTGCGGTCCACAGGCGGACCACCACCCACACGCGGCCAGACGGATCGTCTGCCTTGTTGAACCGGTCATTGACGTCAATCGTGCTCGGATGTGATCTGGCCATGACCCACTATATCATAGCCGGGAGACTTTGCCGGCTTTGCTCTCAGAGAAAACCGTTCTCCACCAGGAACCGGTGCGCGTCCTCGACCCCCTGTTCCAGGGGCGTCATCCGATAGCCCAGCGCGGCGACCGCCTTGTCGCTGCAGAAATAG
>Ga0116226_10002030_pt1 | contig 17559 bp, 13 predicted proteins | sample S1TSphfallax_FD_89692 | JGI IMG/M metagenome (GOLD analysis project Ga0116226, IMG submission 89692) | Host-associated microbial communities from peat moss isolated from Minnesota, USA - S1T2_Fa - Sphagnum fallax MG | ecosystem: Host-associated > Plants > Peat moss > Unclassified | place: USA... | reverse complement strand
CTACAATCCGAGGGCTGGTGGCGTCCTTCTCTGAAAGCTGAGAGCGGCCGCGTTGAAGACTGGGTCGTCTCACATCGGCGGTTTGGCTCACTGGTGAATTGGAGGTCTGCCTCAGAGATGTGACCCAAGGGGCGCGAAAGTCGGTCTCGCCCACTGTCTTAGTCAACTGCCTGCGGCGGCATTACCTGCCCTGTCCAAGCAGTGACTCAAGCACTTCAGCCGAGATAGCGTGGCTGGCGCTGTCCAGCAACTGTCCAATTGCCGCCGTCGCCGCTTCGGGCTGCTCCAGGACGCTGCTATGGCCGCACCGAGGAATCACGATCAACCTCGCAGCGTGAATGTTGGCCGCCATTGCCTGGCATTCACTGGGAGAGCACGCAATATCCTCATCTCCAGTGACCACCAGTACGGGGCAATGAATCTTGCACAACTCGCCCGTGAAGTCAGTTCGATTCATGACCGCGAGGAACGACCTTACTGCGGTCCTGGGCCGGAACAAAAGCCTCTGCTTCCATCCCTCGAGCATTGCGCGCTTCGCCGGATCGCTGCGTGTGGAAGCACCGAAGAGCTCATTCATCGTGATGTCGATAAAGGGTGCCGGATTGGACAGCGTGGCCAAACGCGCCAAGATATTGTGCTTCAGCCGTCGGAGTGGCGGCTCGGCGACGGCCCTTGTATTCAGAAGGCATAGGGAAAGCACAAGCTCGGGTCTGCGGGCCGCGACCCGCAGACCGACATTTCCTCCCATTGAGATCCCAACGAAATGGCAAGGCGCGGCGTTGAGAGACTCGATGAGGGCGATGGCGTCTTCGCTGAACGTATCCATGTCGAAGCCCGAGCGCGGATGTGAGGATTCCCCCTGGCCGCGATGGTCGTAAACAATCACGTGATAGCGGGACTCGAACGCAGCCCGCTGGGCTGCAAACATCGTATGGTCGGTAAATAAACCGTGCGCAAAGACGATGGTTTCCGGGCCACCGCCGGACTCTTGGTAATACAGTTCAACGCCGTTAGCCTTCAAGATGGGCATGCTCGTATCTCCTCTATGTCTATGCCGGATATGGTTGCAACTGAGGTTCCTAGAACTGATCGTTCATGAGGCCGGCATGAGGGCACTGTGCGATCGATCTCTCGTGCGACCAATATCTGAAGTTCCGCGCTTGCTTCATGCAGGAAGAAGTGACCGCCGGTGAACTGAAAGTGGCGAAACTGCTTTCTTGTCTGGATGCTCCATGGCAGTACCTCCCAGTTATCCACTTCGAGATCGGCATGGCCGCTTAGAGCGGTTACAGCGAAGTCGAAGGGCCTCTCATCGCGGTACTCGTAGGTGTCGAGCAGCGAGAAGTCCGCGCGCAGTGCTGGAAGCATCAGGTCGAGCAGTTCATCGCTCTTCAGCACATCTTCCGGGGTACCGCCGAGCTTCCGCAAATCCGCGATAAGCTCCTCGCGTTTCAGGTTGAATCGCGGCGGTCGGTTGGGACAGAGTTGGGGAGCGGAGCAGCCCGATGCGAAGAGATGAAAAGGGGTGGGCTCTCCTCTCTGTCGAAGCTCTCTCGCGATTTCAAAACATAACAACGCTCCAGCGCTATGGCCGAAGAAGGCGAACGGCTTGTCTAGCGGGAGCACGTCGGCAATCGCTCTGGAGAGATGACGCAAGTTGGTAAAGGGCCGCTCGGCCGTCCTGGCTTCGCGGCCAGGTATCTGGATCGGACAAACCTCGACCGCTTCGAAGGGCGGGCCGTTCCACGGCCGGTAGATGGAGGCGCTTCCGCCCGCATAGGGAAAACAGAATAGCCTTGAGGCGGCTTCTGCGTTGCGCTTCGAGTAGTCGATCCAAGACCCGTTCGAAGACTCAACCGACGCGCCGCCCGGGTTCATCACAGTGAAAGGTACACTCACTTCTCTAGCCTTTCTCTTCCATCCTCTTTCACAGCGCGCGTCAACATATGGATTGGTTCGCCTCTCATCTGCACGGCGATACGTCCGATGTGGTTGCCGAGCGTCATGGCGCGGAATGCATCGACGATCGCGGAAGCTCCGAAAACCCGGGTGGGGAGAGCCTCGATACTTCCAACCTCCAGTGCGCGGCGAATCTCCTGAACCGCCAATGCAACATCTTGAACGCTGTAAGCACCGACATCGATGGCGGCGAACGTGAGGGCTCTCCTGAAGTGGGCCAGATCCAGCTTTCTCCCCGCTGCAAGGTCCAGCTTTCCCAGCTCGAGAAACCTGCCTCCATAGCGCAGCACGCGGATGCCAGCTTCGATCGCCTCACCGGGAAGAGAGTTCAAGACCACGTCGACGCCTCTGCCGCCGGTGATTCCCATAATTTCGTCCGCGAAATTTAGGGACCGGGAGTCCATGACGTGCTGGATGCCAATCGAACGCAGGTACTCGCGTTTTTCACTGGTGCCCGCAGTGGCGAAGATCTCAGCCCCGATCAACCGCGCGCATTGGATTGCGGACAGCCCAACGCCGCCTGCGGCGCAGTGGATGAGAATACTTTCGCCCTTCCGGAGCCTGCCCGGAACAAGCAGCGAATACCAGACAGTGATGAATGGGAGACCCAGCCCGGACGCTTCCGCAAAGGTCCAGTTCGCCGGCTTCATGAAGGTGTTCCCCTCGACCGCGCTGGTATAACGGCAGAACGTACCCTTCAGGGTTGAGAAGAACACCTCGTCTCCCACCTTGAACCTGGTAACGTCTTTGCCGATCGCCACCACGCGGCCTGCTCCGTCACATCCGATCCGAGGCAGGACGCCGTCCGGCGGAACGGGATATAGCCCCAGCGCCAATGAGATGTCCTTGAAGTTGAGTCCGGCGGCCTCGATCTCCACTTCTACTCTGTCCGCCTCAAGTGGAGCACGAGGCTGGGCCATAAAGTGCAGGTTTTCCAATGCCCCGGGACCTGACGACTCAAGCTGGAAGTTCTTGTCGCGGCCCTCGTCGAAGAGGCGAAAGGCGGGCCCGGTATCCGGTGCTTGCGGTTGAGATATCTTCTTCGTCTTGAGGTGCCTCATCAGGAGGTCCACCTTCTCCGGGGGAAGACTTCGCATCCTTTCGGCCAGTGTAGGTAAAGTCGCTTCAGTCATCTACGAATCCTCAATTACGGCGGAGATATCTGCGAAGTGCGAGCTTTCGTAAGGTTGTTCCAAGACGGTGTTACGGGCGGAGTTCCGTTCCGAGTGCTCCCTGTGCCTCAATCTCGTCGAGGGCCGAAGCGAGTTCCGCCTCGCTTAGTCCTTGATGCAGCGTCTCCAGAATGCTCTCCGCAAGGCGGGCGATCGTTGGGTTCTTGTAGAACGCCGCGATCGAGAGCTCGATCTCGAACTCAGTCCGGATGCGGGACGCGACCTGGATGCTCAGCAGCGAATTGCCGCCAAGTTCCACGAAGTCGTCATGCACGCCAATCCCCTGTATGCCCAGGTTCGACTGCCATATCTCCGCGAGGGCAAGCTCCAGATCGTTCCTCGGAGCAACAAAATCGGAAGCGAGGGTTGGCCTCTGATGCATCTTCTGGGTCTTCTGCTCTTCCGCCTTACCGAACTGAGACCTGGCGCCAAAGACCTCCTTCAGCTCGGCGTGAACCTCCTTTAGTGGGCGGCACGCGACGGCGATTTGAGGCAGGTCCTTCAGATGGAGCAGGCGCCGAAACACCTCGATTCCATCGGAGGAGTGGATGCGCGCACCGGGTTTCGCGTTCTTTGGGATGTGGCTCTTGGGTGCCGTGAGCCGGTCGGCCTCGGCCTCGGCACCGATCAGGTCGGGGTTCCCGCTCTTTACCATCTCTTGCGAGATCTTATGCACCTCATAGCCATCGATCTGCACCAGCTGCCGGCCTTGCTCATCGATCAAAGTCAGGTTCGAGCTGATGAACGAATCCCCCTTCTCGAATCGCGCGTGGCTGTACAGCCTGTCAGGCAGCCTGTCGTTGATCCGCACCCGGTTGTAGGCAAACGGCAGATACTGAGCGGCATCGGTTGTCCGCGCCTGGACGATTGCAAAACTGGTCGCTGTGTCCATGATCGCCGGGTGGAGTTGATAGTCATCAAGATCGGATGCGAACTCAGGCGCAAGCTGGAGCCTGCCAAGGGCCTCGTTCTGCCCGAAGTTCCACGCCTCGATATTCTTCCAGCGTTTGCCGAAGCGAAGGAATGGAACTTCTCCCGTCTCAAGGCCGGTCAACTCGTTCGGCGACTCCAGGGGACTGCATCGATCGAGGATGGCAGACAAATCATGCGTGGGTAGGCTGACATCGCGGTTTCGACCGATCTTGCCGACCGCATGAGTCTGCCAGTGTGCATTCGCCTTGCGGCTTTTCACCGTGAACTCCCAAAACTGGTCTGCGGTCTGCTCCAGAACGACATGGACCTCACGGGTTGACTCCTGCTTCATGGTTAGAGGCACGAGGAAGAGCACATCGCGCATCTCCACTGGGCCTTCACCGTTCGCAAGTCCAAACGCGCTCAGGGCGAACTGCAGGTGCGTCGTTCCCACAAGGGTGGGAACGCCCATCAGGACGTGGTCGCCGACCACCCAATGCTTTTCCGGATCGAGGTGAACGACAAACGTATGGGTCTTATTGGTCTTGGAGTGAGAGGTGAAGAGAGCGTGCTGCAGGGCTTCGAATTCCGGCTGCCGCTGCGAGGCATAGTAGCTGGCGATCATGCCTACGTCCTCCCAGCTGTCCCACTGGACGGAGAGCGGCGGACTGAGACTCTTTCTACGCGAATTGGCAAAGGCGTCGAGAAATGCGTTGGCGGCGATGTAGTCCGAAATCCCACCCTGGCCGCAGAAGGAGTTGAGCGACGAGCAGAGAATGAAGAAGTCCAGGCTCGTTTGCCTGAACAACTCTTCGAGAACCAGGGTGCCTTTGATCTTGGGTAGGAGCACGTCCATGAACTGGGCCTTGGATTTGAGAAGCATGATTCCGGCACCGGCGACGCCGGCCGAGTGAATGACCCCACACACCGGGCCCAACTCCGCCTCGACCTGGGCCTTCATCGCCGACATCTGATCGAAGTCGGACACATCGGCGCTCAACACCATGGTGCGCGAGCCGAGCTCTTCCATCCTCAGGAGACGGCGAATCTTATCGGCTGTGAGGTCCGACCCTTGCTGTAGCTCGTCCCACTCGTCCCTCGGCGGAAACGGGGAGCGGCTGAACAGAGCGAGGTTTGCGGGGACGATGGTCGCAATCGCCTCCGCGAGCACGATGCCGATACCGCCCATTCCGCCGGTAATCAGGTAGGTTCCGCCGCGCTTCAGTTTTGGCGTCTGCGCGGGGGACTCCACGATCAGGGGTTCAAATGCCTGTAGCCAGCGGTTGGTGCCGCGGTAGGCGATGGCATCATCCGTGGGCTCCGCGAAGAGCTCAGCGACGAGCTTCTCTGCAATATCCTCGGTCTGCTGTCCCGCTGCCGGGGTGCCGATATCGATAGTGCGGCACACGATATTGGGGCACTCGGAACGCATCGCACGGCAGGGTCCGGTGACCGCCGCCTTGGTCGCCGCTGCGATCGTGTCGTCTGACACGTTGTAAATGTCGCTCGTGACCACGGCCAGGCGAATCATCTTGGAACCGAACTGTTGGCTCATCGCTGGAGCCAGGTAGAAGACGCTCGTGAACCCGCGAGCCAAGAACTGATCGTGTACCGCCAACTCCGAGAAGTCTGGAACGGACTTTGGGGTTACACCCCAGAGATGAAAGACCGCGGTGGCGGTTCGCTGCTGCCGCGCTAGTTCATCCACAAGCGCCAGGTAGTCCTGCTGCTCTCCGGGTCGGATAACGAAGGAACTCGATCCATCGAGAGCGAAAGCCGTTCCTTCCTCGACCGTGAGGACCTCCCACCCCGCCGTGCGCATGCGCTCGGCGACCTGTTTGCCCACCCCGCATGCATCCATGAAGATGAGGCAGCATCCATCCGCGGCCGGAATTGGCGGTGCCGGCCACAGCTGAGATCGCCGCCACGACTGGTAGTGGAACCATTTGGAGATGTCCAGGATTTTTTCCTTGGACACACTGGCTTGCTGCGGCACCCTGGCCTCGATCTCGACTTCATAGCTTTCGTGATCAAATGGGTATGTCGGAAGCGAAACGCGACGGCGGCGTTCCTCTTCGTAAAAGGCCTGCCACCGGAGCGGCTTGCCCTCCAGCCAGAGCTTGCCGGCTGTCGTCATGACGAACTGCAGGTCGCTCGTCGCATCGTTCTTCGGGTGCGGCAAAGAGGAGAAGACGGGCTGGTCGTTCTGCCGGGCCGGATGCTGGGTCACCAGGGAACTGAGTGTGCGGCCTGGGCCGACCTCGAGGAGAAGCACCTGAGGATCGGCAAGCAGATTCGCCACATTTTCCGAGAAGCGGACCGTGTTGCGCAGGTGCATGATCCAGTATTCCGGGCTTGTCGCATCTTCGGGGGCGATCCACACACCGGTAAGATTGGACAGATACCGCTCTTGCGGTGCGTTCAGCTTCACCTTGCCGAGCGCCTTCCGGAAGTCATCCAGCATCGGGTCCATCATTGCCGAATGGAAAGCGTGCGAAGTGTGCAGCGGACGGCACGGAATGCCCTGGCTCTCCAGTTTCGCTTCAAACGCCGCAATCTCCCGCGCGGGTCCTGCCACCACGGAGGCCGAAGGCCCATTGGAAGCCGCGAGGGAGAGGCCGTCCGTTGACTCAAGCAGCGTCAGGAGTTCATCCTGCGGATGAAGCACGCCCAGCATGCAGCCGGCGGACATACTCTGCATGAGGCGGCCCCGGGTGGCAACCAGTTGAAGTGCATCTTCGAGCGAAAAGACGCCTGCCAGGCAAGCAGCGACATACTCCCCGATACTATGACCGACCATCGCCTGGGGATGGATACCCCACGCACCCCAGAGTCTCGCCATGGCGTACTCGATGACAAACAATGCAGGCTGGGCGAATTGCGTCTTGGCGAGCTCCTGTTCCGCCAGCTCGATCTTGTCCTCTTCAGGATAGAGCAGCGTTCGCAGATCGAGTCCCAATAGAGGTTCGAGCAACTCCGCACAGCGATCCACATGAGAGCGGAATACGGGCTCGTTCTGGTACGTCTCACGCGCCATATTGACATGCTGAGAGCCCTGGCCGGGAAACAGGAAGGCAATCGACTTCGTGTTATGGTCCCTCGGCAGGCTTAGGACTCTGCCCGGCGCCTCGCCTCGCAGCGCGGCAATGGCCTCTTCGCGGCTGCCGCAGACCACAACGCTACGCTGGTCGAAGACTCTCCTGCCGGTTTGAAGCGTATAGGCAACGTCGGCAAGGGGAACCTCCGGGTTCCGTTCAAGATAGTCGGCAAGATTTGCACCCTGTTTTCCGAGCGCGGTCGGACTGCGCGCGGACCACGCAAGCAACTGCCATGGCCGGGAGCCGCTCGTCTCGGGCAGCACAGGAGCTTCCTCGATGATGACGTGAGCGTTTGTGCCGCCCACTCCGAAGGAGCTGACTGCGGCCCGCAAGGGCTTTCCGCTCACAGCTTCCAGTGTGGACAGTTTGGCGTTCACGTAGAACGGGCTGTTCGCGAAATCGATCTCCGGATTTGGACGCTCAAAGTGCAGGTTCGCCGGAATGACTCTGTTCTTCAGGGCCAGTACCGCTTTGGTGAATCCTGCAACTCCGGCCGCTGAGTCCATGTGACCGATGTTTGTCTTAACAGACCCCACGGCGCAGAATTGCTTCTTCTGGGTGTAGGTCCGATATGCCTTGGTAAGCGCGGTCATTTCAACCAGGTCACCGAGCTTGGTTGCAGTCCCGTGGCACTCGATGTAACTGATCTCTTCCGGGCTGACCGACGACATCTCCAAGGCTTCGAGACAGGCGGCCACCTGCCCGTCGACACCCGGAGCGGTGAACCCAACCCGTGACGAGCCGTCGTTGTTCATCCCAAAACCACGAATGACTGCGTAAATATTGTCTCCCGACGCGATCGCGTCCTCGATCCTGCGCAATACGACGAGGCCCGCACCCGATCCGAATACCGTTCCCTTGCCCGAGGCGTCGAAGGCGCGGTTATGGCCGTCCGGGGATACGATGCCGCCCTCGTTGTAGTGATAGCCGCCCTTCTCGGAGGGCAGAATGGTCACGCCTCCAGCAATCGCCATATCGGCGCGGCGATCCAGCAGACTCTGGCAAGCAAAGACGATGCCGACCAGCGACGTGGAGCAGGCCGTCTGGAGAGTGACGCAGGGACCGCGCAGATTCAGCTTGTATCCCACGCGAGTTGCGAGATAGTCCTTCTCATTGGAAGTGAACACAGACAGACCGCCGCGGGTGCTCAGCACGGTCGGATCTTCGAGAAGATGGAAGAGATAGTTCGTCATTCCCGCGCCGCCGTAAAGGGCGATGCGTCCGGGGAATTGCAGTGGGTCGTAGCCCGCATCCTCCAACGCCTCCCACGCGCACTCCAGGAAGATGCGCTGTTGCGGATCGATGACGTCGGCCTCGCGCGGCGTGTAACCGAAGAACGGAGCATCGAACTCCATCGGTCGCTCGTAGGTGGGACGCGCTTTGACATACGACGGATTGTGGACCACCTCCGGATTCACGCCTGCGTTTACGAGTTCTTCGTCGGAGTAGAACGAGATCGTTTCTTTACCGGCCGTCAAATTCTCCCAGAAATGGCCGATACTTCGAGATCCCGGATAGCGACCTGCGATCCCGATTACTGCAATCATGTCCGCCGAACTGCGTCCCTGTCCTGTCTGCACCGAGTGCCTCCGCTCGTTTCTTCGTTGTTTTTGTGTGCCAGAACACCAGGTGCGCTCGGATCGTGCGGAACCGGAATGACTCCGCAAATACCACGAAGCTAGGCACGGGTCTGCTTGCTGGCCCTTAGCTTGAAGACTCTCTCATTTGCGCGCAACGTTCTTTCGGGAGGGAGTATCCCTAGCCATCACGTCGAGTAAGACCCCGCAATTGCGAATGGAGACTTCTTCGTTGCACGAGGTATGATCACCCCGAGCGGTCGTAAAAAAGATCATCGATCGAAGAGCAGATGTCTTGCGTCTCTTAGACTGGAGCATCCCATGACGACGGAACCCCTGATCGCCCTGGCGACGTCAATGTTGCTGGCAACTCCGATTGCGGCAGCGGGTGCGGAACTTAACGTCACCATCAAGAACGTTCGCAATGCCGCGGGGATGGTTTATGTTGCGGTCTATGACAGCGACAGCACCTTCCTCAAAATTGAGCGTGCCAGAGCCCAGATGCGGGCACCTGCCGCAAAGGGCGAGGTTGTCTTTACCATTCGCGATCTGCCCCCCGGACGCTACGCAGTGACGGCCTACCACGATGAAAACAACAATGGAAAGCTGGACAAGAACTGGATGGGCGTCCCAACCGAAGGCTACGGCTTTTCGAACGACGTTAAGGCCGGTCTTGGTCCCCCAAAGTTCAACCAGGCTGCATTCGCCTTCGATAAGGATTCGGAGAAAGCAGTCTCTTTCTCACTGAAATATTGAGGCCGGTCGCTATGATCATCGCAGCGGATCCCGAAAGAGATTTTCAGGCAGCGAACCACCTGACCGTGGCACCGGTGGTGACGCTGTCTCATGTCGCAAAGACGTATCGTGCGGGCTCGGAGAATGTCCCGGCGCTTCGGGACGTTAGCCTCAGCATTCGAAGCCGGACCTTCTCGGTAATCGTCGGGCCGTCGGGAAGCGGTAAGACGACGCTGCTCAACCTCATCGGTTGCATCGACACCCCGACCGTCGGCACGGTTGCTATACGGGGCCAAGACGTCGCGCTGTTGAACGACAATGCCCTCTCCGAGTTCCGGGCGCAGCGCGTAGGATTCATCTTCCAGAACTTCAGTCTGATTCCAGTACTTTCGGCCTGGGAGAACATCGAGTATCCGCTTATGTTGCTTGGCATGCCTGCGGCCGAAAGGCGCGAACGCACCACAAGGATGCTGGAGGCAGTCGGACTCACCGATAAGCGGGGTCACCGGCCAAACCAACTCAGTGGCGGTCAAAAACAGCGTGTAGCGATTGCGCGCGCTCTGGTGAAAGGCCCGGACTTTGTCCTCGCCGACGAACCCACCGCCAATCTGGACTCAAGAACCGGGGCCGACATCATCAGCCTGATGCGCCGGATGCAGGAAGAGCACTCAACCACCTTTATCTTCTCCACCCATGACGACCACCTTATGGCGCATGCCGATGAGACTTTCAGTATCTGCGATGGACAAGTGGTAGACCACGTAACCCGGGGCGGTTCATGCTGACTCTTATCATTGCTCTGCGCAACATCTATCGCAATTCGCGGCGGTCCCTTACCACGCTATCGACGATTGCGTTGGGGGCTGCCGCCGTGACGTTGTTCGGCGCATTCATCACCTACATCGAGTATGGTGTTGAGACCGGGGCAGTGCAGGAGACGGGCCACTTGCAGGTCTTCCGCAAGGGCTACTTCGACTTCGGCAGCGCGGCACCGGCCGCCTGGGGGATGAACAACTACCAGGCCATCCTCACTCTCATCAGACAGGATCCGGAGATGAAGTCGCTGACCGCCGTCGTGACGCCGGTACAGTCGCTCAATGGGATCGTCGGCAACGCGGAGAATAATACTTCAAAGACTTTCTTCGGCACGGGCTTTGTTCCTTCCGAGCGCGACCGTATGAAACTCTGGGACGAGTACGGCACAGGGTCCCAAGGCCTGCAGAACTCGGGACTCAGCGACAGCGATCTCTCCGGCGGCATCAGCGGCATTGGCCTGGTGCGCATCCTCGGATTCTGTGCACAGATGAAGTTGAACGATTGCCCGGCCGCCCCGACAGTCACAGATTCCGGTAAGGATGCAACGCCGCCACCTTCAGTCAATCTCGCCGAACTTAGCGGCCGGGACAGGGACGCGAATAGCGTTACGCAAAGCGTTGCGCCGACCGTCGACCTATTAGCTGCCACCGCTGATGGTGCCCCGAATGTCGTCGGCCTCCAGATCAGGGGTGTTGAATTGCAGCCGGCAAAGGAACTCGACGATAACTACGTCGGCATGAATCTTGGTCTGGCGCAAAACCTCATCTATGGCCGTGGCGAACGGAAAGCGACGGGAATCATCGTCCAGCTGAAAAGAACGGAAGATCTCCAGAGAGCCCGGGCGCGGCTCTCACATCTATTCAAGGAGCACGGCCTCGATCTCGAAATGCGCGACTTCACCCAACTGAATCCGCAATACACGCAGATTGTCAATCTCTTTGGAACCCTGTTCTCTTTCGTATCCTTGCTCATCGTCATCGTGGTGGTCTTCACGGTGAGTAACGCGATGAGCATGAGCGTTGTTGAGCGCACGGGCGAGATCGGGACGATGCGCGCCATGGGCGTGCTCCGGCGAGGGATCCGGCGGCAGTTTCTTGTCGAAGGCAGTCTGATCGGGTTGCTTGGTGCAACGTCCGGAGTGGCGCTCGCCTACATCGCCGCCTACTGCGTCAACCATTCTCTCCTGACCTGGACACCTCCCGGCCGGGGGGCCCCGGTGCCGCTGATCCTGTATATGTCCGGAGCGTACGGGCTGATCGTGATTACCTGGACTGGGCTGCTTGTTATCTCCAGCCTCGCTTCGATGCTCCCCGCGAACCGGGCCGGGCGTATGACTGTGGTTGACGCATTGCGTCATGTCTGAGGGTGAAATGCAACGAGCTGCTTCCAATCTCATGATGGCCTTCCTGATCTCGGCCCTGCTGTGCTCCGCGCAGACCGCCGAAAGAGCTGGCGGGCACCCCACGGGCCTGGAGATCATGCAGGCAGTGGATCGGGTGCGCAATCCCGCCCAACCTTTCAAGATGACGTTAGGTCTCGTCGAGTATGTCAACGGCAAGGAACGCAACCGCAGCGGTTTGATTGTCTACGCAAGACAGGACCCCGCCAGCCTGCAGTTCAATAATCTTGTTCGTTACTCGGAGCCGCGACGCGACGCGGGCAAGTTGGTTCTTTTCAAGGGAATCAACCTATGGTTTTATGATCCGGCCTCCGAGACCAGCGTTCGCATCTCTCCCCAGCAGCGTCTCCTTGGCCAGGCTTCAGAGGGCGACGTGCTTGCGGTCAATCTCGCTCGCGATTACACGGCCAACATCGTCGGCGAAGAGAGCTTGCAGGATGCCGACCGCCAGAACCGGGAATGCTGGCACCTCGACCTGATTGCCGCGACTCCCGACGCCATCTATGGTCGTATTGAGTACTGGGTGGAACGGAGCACGGACCGCCCCATCAAGGCGAAGTTCTATGCGGACAGCGGACGCCTCTTAAAAATTGCCTACTACCACAAATATCAGCAGCAACTTGGCGATGCGCGTCCGATGGAGACCATCCTGATCGACGGCGTTAATCAGAACCTTGCAACGATCATTGACAACTCCGACTATCAGCCGCGGGAACTTCCCGACTCATGGTTTCAGCGCGACTACCTGCCGAGGCTAAGACCGGAATGAGCTTTCGTGTGCATATCGGCCTGATGGCGAGCACACTGCTCTGCGCGGGATGTTCTGTTCCTCGCAGGATTGCGGACCTGCCTCCGCGTTCCGCTCGGTCAGGTTCCCCTGTCCTCTCGGCCAATGTCACCAACGCGCCTTCGACCGGACAAAGGGAAGACCGCGATCTGGTTTCGATCCCCGGCGAGGGCAAGCTGGATACCGGTGCCGTCTCGCCCGTACCGGCCGCACGGGCAGCAAATCAGCGCATCTCCCTGGAGGATGCGTTCGTCCTGACCGTGCAGCGCAGTGGACAGGTTGTGCCATCATCGCAGCAGGACCTGCCGGTTTCGTCCTGGCAAAACCTCCTATTTCTCGACTTTCGCAAGCAGTGGCCGCTCCACGATCGACTGACTCTCACCTTGAGCGATCGCATCAATCTCCGCAGTGAGACCGACCTTCCGGCGTTAGGCAGGGAAGATGTCATCAATAACTTTCGTGAGGGCTATCTGAGTTGGCACCCGGCAGACAAGGTCTACTTCGATCTTGGCAGGATCAATGTGAAGAGTGGCGCGGCCCTAGGTTTCAACCCCTCGGACTTCTTCAAGAGCCGCTCTGTCCAAGTGGCGCTCACCGCGGATCCTTCAGCTCTCAGGGAGGATCGATTTGGAACTCTCATGCTGGAGACGCAGTATATCGGAGAAGGCCGTGCGCTTACCGTTGCGGTCGCACCCGCGCTCGTCGCACCAGGCCCTATCTACACGGACACCACCCTGCCCAGTTTTGATCCGTCGATTAATTGCACGAATGCCTTCAGTCGTTTCCTGATAAGAGGCAGCATCAATCTGGGCTCCGATTTCAGCCCCGAATTGATCTTCTATCGCGAAGGCAATCTGAGTAAGGCTGGTGCCAACCTTACGAGGAGTATCGGACAGCGCGTCGTCGTGTATGGAGAGTGGGCAGGCGGCGAGCAATCCGGTGTCATCGATCGGGCGCTCCAGTTCGGGCGCCGGACAGGAACCATTCCAGTCGGTCCGCCGAGCGTGATCTACGACAATCCAAATGCACGCTTTCAGAATGACGTCGCGGTTGGCGCATCCGTCACGCCGGGTACAAAGTTCACCGTCAACCTCGAATATCACTTTCACGAGGCAGGATTCTCAGGCAGTGACTGGAGCCACTGGTTCAGAACGGGGCGGGGACAACCCGGTTCCTCGAGCATTGCACAGGAGCTCTGGTACATTCGCGAATATTCGAACGACCGGCAGGAGCCTATCGCAATGCATTCAGCATTCCTGCGCGCCGACTGGCCAAGCTTCTTGACCCGCAACCTGGAACTGTCCGGGTTTATCGACACGGACATGCATGACGGATCGAGTCTGGTGCAGGCATCGGTCGGCTATAACCTCTCAGACAGGTGGAGCGCGGGCGCGCAGGTCACCGCCTATCTGGGGTCGAGGATCTCCGACTTCGGCAGCCTGCCTCAAACATCGAGCACGCTCTTTGAAGCGACTCGATATTTTTAGCGAATGAAACGTTGAGACGAGTTCCAACAGATCGCAGTAAGACCCACTACACAAGAGAGGAGACAAGCTATGACTGAAGAAACCGGGGATAAGACCATCTACAAAGCTGTACTAAATGATGAGCAGCAGTACTCTATCTGGCCGGCCAACAAAGCAAATCCGGCCGGTTGGCAGGATGCTGGAAGGGCAGGAACTAAGGAAGAGTGCCTGGCATACATCAAAGAGGTCTGGATGGACATGCGCCCGCTCAGTCTTAGAAGACAAATGGACGCTATGCGTCAATGAAAACGTGATGAACCCCTGGCCGACACGGCTCGAAGTTCCGCCTCACGTCGGCTCTGCGGAACATTCAGAATCAGACAAGTCAGCTGCTGGCATCGAGGTAATCGACCTTGACACTACAAACAATTGATACGTTTCAGACGCAGTCGCCATGCCCCAGTCTCGTCAAGAGTCCTCCGCCGCTGCGGGTTCAATCGCTTGTGAAGCGCTTCGGTCAGACGCTTGCTCTGGACGGCGTAACACTGGAACTGAAGAACGGGGAGAGTCTCGGACTTCTAGGTCCAAACGGTGCCGGCAAGAGCACGCTGATCCGAAGCATCGCGGGACGCGTGACACCCGACTCGGGGACCATCTCCGTGTTTGGTTCGCCTCCTAACTCCGAGGCGGCCCGCGATGCTCTGGGATGGATTCCGCAGGATCTGGCACTCTATAGCAGCCTTACCTGCCGGGAGAATCTACAGACGTTTGGACGCTACAACGGTCTGAGAGGAGCCTTGCTGAGGGAAGCCGTCGATCGCTGTCTGCATTGGACCAATCTCGCAGACCGTGCCGACGAGATCACGAGGAACCTATCTGGAGGGATGAAGCGACGGCTCAACATGGCGGTCGGGATTATCCATCGGCCAAGGATGGTCCTTATGGATGAGCCCACGGTCGGCGTCGACCCGCAATCGCGCAATCACATCTTCGAAATGATCGACCGGCTGAAGCAGGAAGGCATGTCGCTCATCTACACGACACACTACGTGGAAGAGGCCGAGCGCCTCTGCGACCGCATCGCCATCGTGGATCATGGCAACATCATCGCCGAAGGGACACGAGACGAGCTAGTGCGGCGGACCTTTGGTCCTCGGAGCGAGTTGATCGCTGGCTTCGCCAGGGCCGACCAGAACGCGACGTTCTGGGTCGAGGACCGTGGAGGACAGATGATTGACGGCACCGCGCGCTTCAAGATCGACCACCCGGGCGAGGTAGCGAACCTCTTGAACGCTTCGACCTTGGCAGGCATGGAGATTAGCGACCTTACCCTGCGCCGGCCTGACCTTGAATCCGTGTTCCTTGAACTGACTGGAAGGGAGTTGAGAGATTGATCCTCGCCATTGTTCGAACCTCCATTCTTGCATTGCTCCGCGACCGTGGCGCTCTCGCCTTGAACTTCATCTTGCCGCTCGCTCTGTTCAGTATCTTTGCGCTTGTCTTTGGCGGGCGCCGGGATAGCACTCCGCGTGTCAAGGTGCTCGTGGTCAATCAGGACACGAGCGCGTTTTCTCAGCGCATCGTGACCGGGATGAAGCAAGCGGGCTCGCTCGATGTAAGGACCCGGCCCGATTCTATCAACGGCTCCGCGCAGCCCGAATATACGATCGCCACCGCGACGGCAGGGGTCCGGGAAGGAACCGCTCCGGTCGCGGTAGTTATACCTCCCGGTCTGGGCGACCCGGGGGTCGAGCCTCTCGCCGGCAGCGCTGGCCACGGCGAGATCCGCCTGCTGGAGGACATCAGCGATCCGGTAGCTCCATCCGTGGTCTCTGGCACTCTCAAAATCGTCACCATGCGGGCGGTCCTCGAAGACCGGACCGATCGCCTTCGCGACGTTCCGGACGCGGCGCAACATAGACCAGAGACTCCCGCGGAAACTCCTCGCCTCGCCGACGAGGGTATAGCCGTTGTCGCGAATAACGTGGTTGGGGAGAACAAGAGAAACCCCCTCATCTCGTTCTACGCTGCGGGCATCGGGGTGCTATTCCTGCTGTTCTCCGCGAGCGGCACGTCCGCGGCCTTGATCGAGGAGTCGGACAATGGAACGCTGGACCGCATCCTAAGTTCGCGGGTCGCCATGACTTCCCTGCTGCTTGGAAAACTTACCTATAACTCGATGCTCGCTTTCGTTCAACTTGTGCTTATGTTTATCTGGGGTTGGGCCGTATTCAAGGTCGACCTCTGGACGCATATTCCGGGTTTTGTCGTGATGGGGATAACGACGGCCGTTACTGTCGCGGCCTTCGGCTTGTTTCTCGCCAGTCTGTGCCGCACTCGCGCGCAACTGGGTGCGTTCTCTTACCTGATCATCCTTGCCATGTCCTCGGTTGGAGGGAGCATGTTTCCGCGCTATCTGATGCCCGCGGCTATGCAGAAAGCGGGTCTTCTAACGATCAATGCGTGGGCCATCGAGGGCTTCACCAAGGTCTTCTGGAGGGATGAGCAAATCATCCAGTTATGGCCCGAGGTTTCAGTTCTGCTGGCAGCCGCAGTTTGCTTCCTGGTCGTCGCACGTGTGGCTGTCCGACGCTGGGAAGCCGTTTAGAGCGGGACGTAGCATTACTCTGCATTTGGCAAGGCGCATCGAACCGATGTAAGTTACTGACATTAATTGGTGGGCGAGGCGGGGATCGAACCCACAACCGTCGGCTTAGAAGGCCGGTGCTCTATCCAATTGAGCTACTCGCCCGGGCGTGACAGGCTGACTGTCATCTGTTCTGATTGTACCGGCTATAGCTATTGCGGCGCACCTCGCCTCCACATGTCCGGCCATACCGAGTTACCGACTCACCCCGAGAAGTCCCTGCCGCGCAGCAACGCTACGACGGCCTCAAGCGCCGCAGCCCAGGTCTGTCGGGCGGCTTCGGCGTCGGGTCCAAGCGCCCTGATGTAAAGCGAGATGGCAAAGCCTTCTTGCGGGCCGGTCAGATCCAGCATCGCCGGCCGCAGCACGCAGTAAAGCATCGCCCCCGGCTGGTCGATGGCGGCGGCCAGACGGGCAAGGCGGTGGAGGATCTGCTCGCACTGATGAAACGAGGCGAAGATCGTCCGGTCCCGCCACACCAGGTCGACGTAGCTGGAGAAGCCCGCGGTCGCCCCTTCGAGCGCGTCGGCCCTGATGTCCAACTCCAGGCGCAAGTCCGAGAGTTCCTCCTCGACGAGCGGCCAGGCATCACACTTTGCCGTGAATACCGGAGACCGCAGCGCATTCAGCGCGCGCAGAGCCTGCATCATTGGAGGGTACTGCTCGGCCTCAGGGATCTGATCCAGATCGTAAGGGTTCTCGCGGAGATCGACGAAGTCTTTCGTTGCTCCCGCGGATCTCGAAGCGGCATCTGAAATCGACCCCTCAACAGACCAGGGAACAACCAGGACGGGATCATCCGCCGAGCACTCAACCGACCAGTCAGCAACCATAACTCTCTATTTTAGAGGCTGATGAGTAGATTTCCTAGATGTTTAGTCCCAGAGATAGATGGTGCATACTTTTCTGAACGCCAGAAGGAGGCACTGTGGGACAGGTTCTTCACGGGTGCGCCCGCACGACAGAGGCAGTCCGTCGAGCGATACAACAT
>Ga0116226_10002029_pt1 | contig 17559 bp, 13 predicted proteins | sample S1TSphfallax_FD_89692 | JGI IMG/M metagenome (GOLD analysis project Ga0116226, IMG submission 89692) | Host-associated microbial communities from peat moss isolated from Minnesota, USA - S1T2_Fa - Sphagnum fallax MG | ecosystem: Host-associated > Plants > Peat moss > Unclassified | place: USA... | reverse complement strand
GATCGGTCCGGGCTGGGCCACCGGGGGCCTGACGTATGCCGGATACAATATCATCTGCGCCGTCGCGATTCTGCCGGTGCTGCGCCACATGCGATCCGACCGCGATGCGGTGGTCGCTGGCCTGCTGGCCGGGCCGCTGGCAATGGCGCCGGCGCTGTTGTTTTTTGTGTGTATGGCGGCGTGGCCGGATGTTCAGCGCGTGGTATTGCCGTCGGATTTCCTGTTGGGCAAGCTGAACCTGCCGGTCGTACGGTGGGGATTCCAGATCATGATCTTTGCCGCGCTGCTCGAAAGCGGAACCGGGTCGGTCAACGCCTTCATCGAACGGGTTGATGGCGTGTTTGCCGAACGCGGCAGCCACATGTCGCAACGCCTACGCCTGATCGTCGCGTTGGCATTGCTGACCAGCGCGGTGTTTCTGGCCGACCGCTTTGGTCTCGTACGGCTGATTGCCAGCGGCTACCGCTACCTGTCATGGGCATTTCTGGCGATTTACGTCGTGCCACTGCTCACGCTTGGACTCTGGCGCGTCTTGCGACACGAGCCGGCCCTGCCCACGACAACGACGACAGCATGAATCACACGGAGAGATCAGCCATGATCGACACGCCTCGCAGCCGGTTTGCATTGTCGCGCCGCCAGACCATCGGGGTGCTGGTTGGCGGTGCGGCATACGCGTCGGGAGCACGAGCCGCCGATGTATCCGGATGGGCGATGATCGATCAATTGGGCGCCGCCGAGATCGCCGATCACCTTGAACCGGGTATTTCGATCAGCGTGATGAAGGATGGCGCCTTTGTCTATTCCAAAGGGTTTGGCCTTGCCAATCTCGAAACCCGCACGCCGGTTACGCCGCACCACGTCTTTCACATCGGATCGATCACCAAGCAGTTCACCGCGGCATCGCTCGTGCTGCTGGCAGAAGCGGGCAAACTGTCGTTCGATGACCCTCTGGCCAGGTATCTCCCCGATTTTCCGCGCGCCGCCGATGTCACTTTGCGCCAGATGCTGCACCACACTTCGGGCCTCGGCAACTATACCGACCGGCTTGATCGCGCAACGTTCATGCGGGCCGGCCGTGTCGATTACACGTCGGCAGAGCTGTTCAAGGCGATGGTCGAACAGACCGCACCGACATTCGTGTTCGAACCCGGCACCGACTGGGCCTACAGCAACACCGCCTATGTGCTGCTAGGGCTGGTGGTCGAAAAAGTCTCGGGCGAGCCCTATGCGGCGTTCTTCAAGCGGCGGCTTTTCGATCCTGCGGGTATGAAGCAGACCGCCGTCGACAACCTTGCGGATGTCGTTCCGGACCGCGTGTCGGGCTATACCGGGCATCCCGGATCGCTGGTCGAATTCGACAACGCGAACTATATCTCGATGACATATCCGGGCGCTGCCGGCTCGATCCGGTCGACCACCGAAGATCTCTGTCGCTGGCATCTGGCGCTGTTCGGCGGCAAGATCGTCAAACCGGCGAGCTTTGCGGAAATGATCAAACCCGGCCGGCTCAACAACGGGCAGCTGCCGCTTGGCGCAATGGGGCCGGGCGGCAAGAAGCCGCTGCAATACGGATTTGGCCTGGCGATTTCGACGTTCGAAGGCCATACTTCGATTGGCCATTCCGGCGGGATCTTCGGGTTCTCCAGCGATCTGCTCACCTTGCCTGACCAGCATATCACGGTAGCAGCGATCGTGAACGCCGACGGCGGTGAGCGCCCGCAGGCCCTCGCCCGGCTGAGAGCCCTGATCGCCGCGGCCGAGCGCGCGGCGCTCGCCTGAATTGACCTCGAGACCCGGGAAAGTGCCTGCAAGATGAAACGATTTCAGCGACTTTGCCCGCAGGCGCACGGAATCGGCCTGTCCCGCAGCGCAGGCACATGCGCGTGACAACGGGCACTTCGCGCCCCATGCGCATATTCATCGGCGGGCTGGCCACCGAAACCAACACCTTCGCGCCGTTTCCAACCGGCATGGCGGGCTTTGCCGAATACGGCCTGGCACGCGACACCTCGCGGCGCGGAGGCAGCCCGATGTCGGGCCCGCTGGCGGTTTTCCGCGCGCGGGGCGAAGCCGAGGGACACACGATTGTCGAAAGCCTCTGCGTCTTTGCGCAGCCTTCGGGGGTGACGGTGCGCGCGGTCTATGAAGATCTGCGCGACACGATCCTGGCCGATTTGCGCGCAGCAGGCCGTGTCGACATCGTCCTGCTGATGCTGCACGGCGCAATGGTCGCGCAAGGCTATGACGATTGCGAAGGCGATTTGACTGCGCGGGTGCGTGCGATTGTTCCACATGGTGTCATCGGTGTGGAACTCGATCCCCATTGCCACCTCACTCAAACACTGGTGGCCGAAGCGGACCTTGTGGTGATCGGCAAGGAATATCCGCATATCGATTTTGACGATCGCGCGCATGAATTGTACGATCTGTGCCTGCGCAGTGCGCTTGGCCAGATCCAACCGGTGGCCGCGCTGATCGATCTCAAAGTCATAGGTTTCTACCCGACGTTTGATCCACCTATGGCGGATATTGTCGCCGAAATGAAGGCGGCCGAAGCTGAGGAGCCGGTGTTGTCGGTAAGTTTTGCACACGGGTTCCCCTGGGCCGACACCGCCGATGTCGGCGCCCGCTTGCTGGCCTATAGCGACGGCGATCCGGATGTGGCAGCCACGGTTGCCGGCAAGTTCGCGACACGCATATATGACCTCCGCGAAACGCTGATGCCCCGTTATCCCGATATTGCCACCTCGCTCGACAAGGCGCGCGGGCTCAACGGGCGGATCGTGCTCGGCGACTTTGCCGACAATCCGGGCGGAGGTGCATCGGGCGACAGTACGTTCTTTCTGGCGGCAATGCTCGAACGCGGGATCGGCCGCGCGGTGATCGGCGCGTTCTGGGACCCGCTGGTGGCCCAAGTCTGTGCCGACGCCGGGGTGGGCGCGCATGTAACGGTGCGGCTGGGGGGTAAATGCGGGCCATGGTCGGGGCAACCGGTCGACCTTGATGTTGCAGTTATGGGCGTGGTGGAAAACCACAGCCAGGGTGTGTTTGGCCAGCGCCAGTCGATGGGGCGCGCGGTGTGGTTGCGTCACCAGGATATCGACATCGCTGTCTGCTCGGTGCGCACCCAGGTGTTCGAACCCGACGCGTTCGCCGGGCTTGGTATCAGCCTCGATGACAAGCGGCTGATCGTGGTCAAATCGAGCAATCACTATCAGGCCGGGTTTCGCCCCGATGCAGACCATATCTGGCACGTAAGTTCGCCCGGCACGATGGGAATGGACTTCGCCACCATTGGCTATACCAAGCGCAACCCGGTCTATTACCCCCGTATTGCAGACCCCTGGTCGGTGTCGGGCGCGCCTGAGCCGGTGATCATCCAGCGCTCGTCGCGGCAAAGCTGATGCCGACATGCACCGTCGCGATGACGCTTCGCAAACCCCGATCTGGGGCAGTGTGCCTGTACAAAGCCTTCGCGTACGCCCTGGTGGCCGCAACAATTGGTTGGGCGGCTCCTTCGGTCGGTTCGGACAAACCGGTCGACCGGTCGCAATGGTTCTCTGGAGACACCGCCACCAGCGATGATTTGCGCCGCGTGCCCGTACCCAGTGGGTTTGGTGAGCCCGTCGACGTGATCCTGATCCGCAACGCGCGGCTGTTTGACGGCACCGGCGCGGCGGCGCACCCGGCCAGCGTTTTGATCGAACACGGCCATATCACCCGGATCGCCATAGGTGCCGAGGCGATTGCTGCGCCCGGGGATGCCCAGGTGATCGATGCGGCAGGCAAAACCGTAATGCCCGGCCTGATCGATCTGCACACGCACCTGACCTATAGCGACGGCGGCGAGGCCACGGGCGCAGACACCGACGACGACCAGGCCTCGGCTGCGCTGCGCGGCGCCGAGCGGCTGCGCTATTTTGTCGAAAGCGGCGTGACGTCAGTGCGCGATATGGCATCGACCGGGATGACGCCGTTTGTGCTCAAGGAATGGGTGGCGACGGGCCGCATTCCAGGCCCACGCGTGTTCCCGGTGGGGCAGTTGATCACCGGCATCGGCGGACACGGATCGGAGGGCGGCGCGCCCACCGCCCCCATGCACCCCAACGCCGCGATTTATGAAGCCAACGGCCCCGACGGGTTTCGCGCCGCCGTGCGCCTGCAGTTCAAGCGCGGTGCCGACCTGATCAAGTTGGCAAGCCATTTTTCGCCGGAAGAAGTGCGTGCCGCCGTTGATGAAGCGCACAACCTGGGGCTGAAAGTCGCAGTCGATTCCGAAACCATTTACACCCAGATGGCAGTAGAGGCCGGGGTCGATTGTGTCGAACACCCTTTGCCGCGTTCGGACGAAACCGTGCGGATGATGGCCGCCAAAGGGATTTGTGCAGACATCACGCTGGTGCCATATCAATATATTAACGCCGGCGGCGGCTATCTGGGATCGACTTCGCGCCGATTTACCGAAACCAACGCGACAATACTGGCGATGGCCAGGAAACTACAGGCTGCGGGTATCAAGATCGGCATCGGCACTGACCTCGTGGTAGGCTGGTACAAATTTCTGCCCGATGCCTATATTCAGGAACTGCGCAATTACCGACTCCTCGACCATTCGCCGGCAGAGGCGTTGATCGCGGCCACCAGGATCAATTCCGAAATCCTCGGCATGGCGGACCGGCTGGGAACCGTGCAGCCGGGTAAGCTGGCCGATCTGATCATTGTCGACGGAAGACCCGACCAATCGCTCGAAGATCTCAGGAAAGTCGATGTGGTGATCGTCAACGGACGTGTGGTGGTGCGGGGCGGCCATGTCAATCTGGTGCGCCACGCGCAGGACAAACCGCCGTATTCGACCGCGCCAACGCCCTGACCGGCGGACCATACACGTACTCTTGCGAGAGGGATTGCTGATGTTGAAGATAGTGTTGGGTTACTTCACGCGCGCAGCGCTGGTGGTCGGGGTTCTGGCTGTTCAGCCGGTCGCAGCAGAGCCGGCCCCATCGCGAGCCGCCAGCGCCGCCGCATCGCTCGGCCATCCGTCCGAAGTGAGCATTGCGGATACGAAGCGGATCGACCTGGTGTCGAGCATCAACGGACGGCGCTATTCGATCGATGTGGCCCTGCCTGAAACGCCGCCCCCGCCGGGCGGGTATCCGGTGATCTATGTGCTCGACGGTTACGGCTATTTCGCCAGCGTTACCGAAGCAGCGCGGGGCAATGGCAATGCGCCGGACATGGTGGTTGTCGGGATCGGCTATCCACAGGATTCGGCCTGGGCCGACCCGATCATCGCCCGGCATCAGCCGATACCGGCGATGTTTGCTTCGACTCCGCCGTTCATGATTGCGGCGGGCATCGAGCGCCAACTGGACATGACACTTGCGGCCGATGAGACCACCATCGGCCGAATGAAGGCCATGGGGATGAACGCCGCACCGTCCGATTTCAACGGCATGGATTCGTTTCTCAAAACGATCGAAGCCGACATAAAGCCGCGCGTCGAGGCGCTCGTGCCCATCAATCGCGCCGACCAGACGCTGTTCGGTCATTCGCTCGGAGGCCTTGCAGTGGTGCACGCGTTGTTCACCGAACCGAGCGCGTTTCACACATTCGTGGCTGCCAGCCCGTCTATCTGGTGGGCAAACCGGGTGGTGCTCGCCGACGAGGCCGGTTTCGGCGCGGCAGTCGCCGCGGGCAAAGTTGCCCCGCACGTGCTGATTGTAGTAGGCGGGCTGGAACAGACCGTGCCCGATCTCCCCGCCGCGATGGCCGACAGGAAAGCCGCGATCGTCGCGGCCGTAAACAACGCGCGCATGGTGGACAATGCCTGCGAGCTGGCAGAACGGCTGAAGCGTCTGCGCGGAGCAAACGGATACAAAGTGGCCGGCTGCATCACGTTCGCCGGGCAGAATCACGGCATTTCGGCCTGGCCAGCCATCGGCCAGGCAATTACATTCGCCGCCAAACCCTGATCGCGAGCGGGCGCTGCGAAAACAGGGAATTTTGGCGATAAGGATGTGGAGATGGCGGCGTGACCTCAATCTTGCAGGATGATCCACTCGTCACAATCGATGATATCCGCGCCGCTTCCAACGCATTTGCCAATCTGATCGAAAACACCCCTTTCACCTATTCGCAAACTCTGTCCGAGCTCACCGGCGCGCAGCTTTGGCTGAAATTCGAAAACCTGCAGTTTACCGGCAGCTTCAAGCAGCGCGGCGCGCTCAACAAATTGCAATCCCTGACGGCCGAGCAGCGCTGTCGAGGCGTGGTTACGGTGTCGGCCGGCAATCATGCCCAAGGCGTTGCCTATCACGCCGGGCAGCTTGGGATACCCGCCACGATCGTCATGCCCCGTAATACCCCGACCGTGAAAGCGCAGCGCACTGCCAAGTTCGGCGCGGAGGTAATCCTGAGCGGATCGAATTTCAGCGAAGCCAGCGCTGAAATACCCCTCCTTGTCGAAAAGCGTGGTCTGACGCTGGTTCATCCGTTCGACGATGATCTGGTGATTGCCGGGCAAGGCACGGTCGGGCTGGAAATACTGGCGCAAGAGCCCGCGATGGATGTTCTGGTCGTCGCTGTCGGCGGCGGCGGTCTGATCTCCGGGATTGCGGTGGCAGCGCAAGCCTTGCAGCCGGATGTCGAAATTCTCGGCGTGCAAAGCGAGCGCTATCCCGCGATGGCGAAGTTTCTGGGATGCTGGGACGGCACCGCCATGGAAGGGGCATCGATCGCCGAAGGGATTGCGGTCTCGGTACCGGGCCTGAGGACCAGGCGTCATGTCGAGGCGTTGGTCAGGGACATTATCGTTGTACCGGAAAGCACGATCGAAACCGCAATCGCGCTGCTGCTGCAAATCGAAAAGACGCTATGCGAGGGCGCCGGGGCGGCGGGCCTGGCAGCGGTTCTGGCGCATAGGCACCGGTTCCGGGGCCGCAAAGTCGGCTTGATCCTGTGTGGCGGCAATATCGACAATCGACTGCTCGGCGCGGTGCTGCAACGACAGATGGTTCGCGAAGGCCGTTTGTTCAGGCTGAAAATCCAGGTCGCCGACCAGGCTGGCGCGCTGGGTTTGTTGTGTTCCGAAATCGGGCTGGTCGGCGGAAACATCAACGCAGTCACCCACGACCGCACATTTCTGGTCAGCGACGCCAAATCCGCGCGCGTAGATCTTGAGATCGAAGTCGCCGACCCCGCAGTCCGCGACAGGATCGAGCAGCGCATTGTTGAATTGGGTTTCAAGCTGGAATGATGTCGAAGGCAGCGCCTGATTGACTGGTCACCCGATTTGACCATCCGTGCCGCTCGAGGAATTGCGCCGCAAACTGCAATCAGCGCGGTGCCGGTGCAACCTCAAAGCGCAAAACTCCGCCGGCCGCCAGATCGCTATGCGGGACAGCCAGCGGATTGAGCGCGTGACCATCATGGCTGAGTGCGGTCAGCCAGTCGCCCGTGCCGATGCGCTCGATCACCAGCTGCGCGTGGCCCGGCACGCGGATCGTGGCGCGCGGCACCAGTGGCACGCCTGCGACATACGTGCCGCTGGCCGGTTGCGCGGGATAGAAGCCGAGCGTCGCAAACACATACCACGCGCTCAATTGCCCGGCATCTTCGTTACCCATGATGCCGTCAGGTGTGTCGTGATAGAATGTCGCGGCGATGCGGCGCACCATCTGCGCCGCTTTCCACGGCGTGTCGGACCGCAGATAGAGCCAGGGCACGTGCTGATCGGGTTCGTTGCCATGCGTATACTGGCCGATCATCGCCTCTTGCCCAAGAAACTTGTCGGCATGGGCCGCGTCGAGGATGAAAAAGCGGTCGAGCATTTTGGTAAAGCCGGCCCGTCCGCCCATCGCCTCGATCAAGCCCTGCGGATCGTGCAGCGCCGGGGTCCAGCTGTATTGCCAGGCATTGGCTTCGGTATAGTCGCCCGGGTGGTTGAGCGGCGATGTCGCGGTCAGCGGATCGAACGGCCTGCGCCACTGCCCCTGGCTGTCACGCCCACGCGCCAGATGCGTTTCGGGATCGATCAACTTGCGGTAATCGAGAGCGCGCTTCCCGAACCTTGCGGCATCCCTGGTGTCGCCCAGCATCGCGGCCATGCGCGCGGTGGCCGCGTCGCCCACTCCGGCCTCAAGCGAGCGTGACACCGCCTCGTTCGAGACCTGGTCGAACGGGTAATAGCCATAGCGGTCGAACAGGCTCCATTGCGAGTGCGCATGGTCGACCGTCGAGGTGCGGATCATCGCCGCCAGCGCAGCCTGCCCGTCAAAGCCGCGAAACCCCTTGGCCCAGGCGTCGGCAATCACCGACAAGGCGGGATCGCCGATCATCGTATCGGTTTCGCGCCCCCACAGCGCCCAGATCGGCAGATAGCCATGTGCGCGGGCATGATCGAGCATCGTGCGGATAAAGTCGTTCACCCGCTCGGGCACCAGCAGCGTGTAAAGCGGTTGCGCGGCGCGAAAACTGTCCCACAGCGATAGCGTTGAATAATGCACATGGCGCGAATCCTGCGCGATCCGGCCATCGGCACCGCGATAGCGCCCGTCGATGTCGGACAAAGTGCTGGGGTGGACAAAGGCATGATAGAGCGCGGTGGTGAAAATACGCTGTGTGGTTTCGTCGGCATCGATCGCCACCCGGCCAAGCAGGCGGTTCCACTGGGCGGCAGAAGCCTTTGCCACGCGATCGAAATTCCACCCCGGCAGTTCGGTCAGGTTGCGCCGCGCACCGGCCACGTCGGCCGATGACACCGCGATTTTGGCCTGCAACCGATGCCCGGTACCCAGATCAAACGCCAGCAGATAGCGCGGCGCCTTGTCTCCCGTCCGTGCCGGCAAGCGTTGCGAGGCAACCACCGGATGATCGAATCTCAGCGCAAAGGCCACTCTGCGCGTCGCCCAGTTGACCGAGTCCACCGTGCCCTCTGCCCCGTTGCGTCGCAGATGCACGTTGCTGCCGGTCACCCTTGGACCTTCGTAGAATTGCAAGGTGTGCTGAAAATCCGCAAGCACCCAGACGCGCCCGCCATGATCAAAACTGTAGCGGTGCAGCGCAACGCGCGTGGTGCTGGTCAGCTCCACTTTCACCGCATTGTCGGTCAGCCGCACGCCGTAATATCCGGCGCGCGCGACCTCACTCGCCTTGTCATAATGGCTGGCAAACCCGGATTGGCGGCGGGTGCTCAACGGCATCAACAAAATGTCGCCCATTTCGGGCAGGCCGGTGCCGCTCTGGTGGGTTTGCGAAAAACCCATGATCAGCGGCGCGCGATACTGGTACCCGCTGGTATAGTCCCAGCCACGCTCGGCGTTGTCGGGCCCGGGCGCGACCATCCCGAACGGGCGCGTCGCGGCCGGCGTGGTATGGCCGGTGCCCTCGCTGCCGATGAACGGATCGACCCGGTCGACCGGCGTCTGGGCTATCACCGGCGATGCCACCAATGCCAGACTTGCAAGCCAGGCTCTCATTGGGCCGCTCCTGAATCGAAAGGAACCGGGTGCATTGCGGCATCAGAGCATATCGTTGGCTGCACCGGCAGTCCGGGGACCCGGGACCAGGCAAGCGCACTTGCGATCAAGGCACCACCGGCCATCAGGAACAGATCGCCGCGTGCTTCAAGCAGCGGGGCAAGCGCGCCAAGACCAAGACTGACCACAAGCTGCGGTATCACCACCGCCAGATTGAATACCCCCAGCAACAGACCCAACTGGCGCGCATCGACGCGATCGCAAAAGATCGCATAAGGCAGACTGACCAACGATCCCCAACCGATCCCGGCCAATGCCATGCACACCCACAGCGCGGGCTCGCAATGCACCAGACCGCCGATGCAGCCGAACGCCATACCCATTGAGATCAGCGCTGCTGCGTGAACATGGGCACGGCGAAAACGGCGGGTCAGGGGGACAAGCAGCAGCAACGGGGCGATCGCGGCAACCAGGTTGAACAGCCCGAGCGCGATGGCAATGTCACTGCCGATCCGGTCATCGCTGGCAAACCGCAGGCGTTCGCGCACCAGCGGCGCCAGAAACACGAACATCGTGAAGACACCGACCCAGCTGAGCCCCTGCCCGATCAGGATCCGATGCGTACCATTCAACGGATCGCCGGCCCGTGCACCAAACACCCGCGCGGCCAACATCGCGGTCAGCACCGCTGATGTCAGCAACAGCGGGCCGACGGGCAGCGCAATGCCGACAGCTTTGCCAAGGCTCAGAACAACAACCAACCCGGTTGCCGGCACGATCGGCAGCAGCATATGCGCCAGGCGCCTGGTCGATACGCCGCCAAAAGTAGTCCCAGAGGTCAGCACCCGTGGCTCCTTGACCAGCAGTGCCGGCAATGCGGTCAGCGGCAGCGTCGTAACCGACGCGACCATGATCATCCACACCGCGCCAAACCACGCCCCGACCAGCGAGATGCCAAGGCCCAGAACACCCGACAGCGTCTGCATCCAGGCAAATGTCAGCGAACGATCCGGACCTGCCGGCATCACATCGCCGATCAGCGCGCGCGCCGGGTTGAGGCCAATGTTGACCGCCACATCAAGCGCAAGGGCAACCGTTCCGGCGACCAGCACCAGCGAAATTCCGCCCAGCGCCCGGGCAACAGCGTCAAGGTGCAGCAAGGCGAACAAGGTGCCCGCGGCCAGCAGGCCACTGATCATCAGCCATGGTCGCCGCCGCCCGCCGAGCAGCCAGGTGCGATCGCTGGCGTGCCCGGCCGCCAGCTGGCCGATGATGCCCGCCAGCGGCCCGGCCGACCAGACCAGCGCAATGCTCTCGACCGGAAGGTGATACCGGCTTTGCAAAAGCCACGACAGCGACGTGATCTGGGTGACAAGCGCAATCCCGAGACCGGCCGAAGGCGCACAAAGCAGCACTCTGGTCACCGGATTGGCGCGCTGTATCAGCCGGTCCGGCCGCCTGCGGGCAGTGTCACAGTTTATGCGACAGACCATCATCGTCCTGCCATGCGCACGATCAATTGGTCATAGCCGACCCAGCGGCGATAAGCGGTCTGTTCTTCGTATTGCCGCTGCTCGCTGACGACGGTGATTGCGCTGGTCCGTAGCCCCAGGTGGCGGATAAGGCTGCGCAAGATGGCGCGGGCCTGAGTCGCGCCAAGGCAATTGTGAACGCCGCTGCCAAATCCCATATGCGGGTTTGGCGATCGGTCCAGTCTGGTCGTCTCGGGTCGGTCGAACACCGTTTCGTCATGGTTCGCCGAGGCCCAGCACAGCGACACGCGCTCGTTTGCCTGAACGGTCTGCCCCCCAACTGGCGTCGCATGGGCGCAGACCCGGCCGATATGGGTCAGCGGCGAAATGACCCTGACAAACTCCTCGGTGGCAAAGGCGATCCGCTTGGGATCGGTGGCAATCGCGTCAAGCTCTGCCCGATGCGTGGCAAACCAGGCGATGATCCGGCTGACCGCGTGAATCACCGTATCGCGGCCGCCCGCAAACGTCAGATTGGCGATCCCGATCATCTCATCCAGGGTCAACTTGCGGCCATCGACTGTGGCATGGCGCAGGAACGCAAAAAAGTCGGTTCCTCCTGCACCATCCGCAGCATGCAGAGCATCGCGGATATAGCGGTCGAGCACTGCCCCCTTGCCCGCGCTGTCGTTGCCATCATGAAAGACGTGGGTTCCCCAGCCGATCCATTCCTCCGCAGCGTCTTCCGGCATGCCCAGCAGATAAGTCAGCGCGCGCGATTGCAGCGGCAAGGCAAATTCGCGGACGATCTCGATCTGCGGCAGGGCAGCGGCCGCGTCGATCAGCCGGCCGATCAACGCGTCGATCGCGGCCTGATAGTCCGGCGCCAAAGGCCGCAGAAAGATCGGCTTGAGCAGAGTGCGGAATTGGCTGTGGAGCGGCGGATCGGCTTCAATCGGCAATTGGCGGACCGACCGCACCGCTTCCTCGGACGGAATCGGCACCCGCATCGGCGCGTCCGACGAGAATGTCTGCCATTCGCTCGCCGCCCGACGAACATCGGCATGGCGCAAGATCATCGGGATCTGTTCGCCGGCAAAATCGGCAACCAGCGTGCCAGCGGTCTGGCGCCTTGCCCGAAACGGATCGCTGATGTCCTGGTCGTCCATGACGCGACTATCGCATTGACGCGTGGAGCAGCGCCAGCGCACGAAACCGGTCAATTGCTTTCGCGTGCTTGTCCTTTTTGGCCACTGGCGCGGTACTCGCGCGGCGTCACGCCGAACCGTTTGCGGAATTGATCGGTCAGATGCGCCGGACTGGCAAACCCGGTCTGATAGGCGATCTGGTTGATCCGCTCGTCGCCTGACAGCAGCCGCCCCGCGGCCAACCGCAGCCGATAGGCGCGCAGATAGTCGGAAAACGTGCTGCCGAATACGTGTTTGAACCGTCGCGAAAAATAGGCCTCGGACAAGTGGCAGGCGCTCGCCGCGGCGTGCAACGTTATCGGCTCTGCCGGATTGCGCGCCACGAGATCGAGGGCAGGTCTGAGCCGATCAAGTCCGCCACCTTTCGCAACCGTGCCTTGCGGGATGGTATCGCGCGCCGATGCGATCGTGCCGAGAATCAATTCGACAATGCCGACGATGATCGCGCGCGCTGCCGCATCGTCGGCCACGACCTCGATCAGCCAGTCGAACAGGCTGTTGATGCGATCACGCATCGCACCGTCAAACGTCGTCGCCCTGCACCGGTCGAGCCGCCCAGGCACGCCGCGCCCGGCCATTGCCGCGGGCAACGATGGATCGAGATGCGCCAGCACCCAGCCGTGTTGTCCGCCGGTGATGGCAAAGTCGTGGTGACGCATCGAAGGGATAAACACCAGGGTTCCGCCATCGAGCGTGAACACGCCATCTTCGCTGACCAGTTCGCCGGCATGATCATGGAACCACACCAGCTCGGCGGCATCATGGAAATGGACAAAACGATCCGGCGCTGGATCGAATGGCGCCGTCATCACCCGCTCGGCGCGCACCAATGCCAGGGGATCGACCTCGACCGGTTCGCAGATTGACCCTTTAGCCATCGTGCAAATCTAGCATCGGCGTCGATCAGGGTCCATTCAATCGGCCAATCCGGTGTGCGGTGCAGACCTGTCCTGCCCGAGCCATCGACACATTTACTGAAACCGACGTTTGGTTCCTTTTTTGTTGACGGCCCAGCCCGATAGCGTAGCGTCAACCTTCGCCTGTGTTCGCGCGGCCAATTTTGCGGAGGAGTGCCCCCTGCCCTTTCAATCACCCGCAGTGTCCGGCCGGCTTGTGGGCACACTTGGCCCGTGGCAATATTTTGCCCTTGGTTTTGGTTGCATCGTCGGATCGGGATGGCTGGTGGTCGTGGGGCAATGGCTGGCCATTGCCGGCCCTGGCGGCGCGGCGCTGGGTTTTCTGCTTGGCGGCGCGCTGATCGCGGTCATCGGCTACAGCTACGCCGACCTGACGCGTGCCATGCCCGAAGCGGGGGGCGAATTTCTGTATGCCTTCAATGGGCTTGGCCGGTTTCCGGGCTTTATCGTCGGCTGGCTGATGCTTCTCTATTACATTGCGACGTGTGCATTCGAAGGCGTCGCTTTGGGCAGTGTGTCCAAGATGCTGGCGCCAGGAATGCTGGCGGAACCGCTTTATCACATTGGCAAAACCGGCGTTGCCGGGCTCGAGGTTGGTGTCGGCCTGGTTGCCGCGATCTTCATCTTTGCCTTGAACGCCGTCGGGATCGGTGCCGCAGCCCGGTTCCAGGCGACGGCGACTTACGGCTTTCTGGCCGTTGCGCTCTGCATTCTCGGGCTTGTCGGGATCCATGGCAGCGCCACAAACCTGGTGCCGCTGATGGCCGGGCTTTCGCGTGGAGAGCAATGGCAAGGCGTGCTGGCAATATTTGTCATCAGCATCTTCATGATGGACGGGTTTCAGGCCGTGCCGCAGGCGGTCGAGGAACGCTCCCCGAATTCTTCGCTGCGCATGGTCAGCAGCGGCATCGCGCTGTCGATCCTTGCGGGCACGCTGTTCTATGTATTTGCGATAGTCGCAACGGGCATGGCCATGCCTTGGCATTTGCTGGCAGGAAAGCAACTGGCAACCGCCGTGGCGGCGCGCAGCTTGCCCATGGGACGGATGCTGGTGACCGGGCTGCTGCTGGCGGGCATGGCGTCATTGCTGAAGACATGGAATGCAATGACGATCATGGCCGTGCGGCTGCTGCTGGCGATGAGCCGGCACGGCTTTGCGCCGCGCATCTTTGCCAATCTTTCGGGCGCGAACCGGGTACCGGTTGCGGCATTGTGCGGTGTATCGCTGTGCAGCCTGGCCGGGCTGAGCTTCGGGCGCGCCGCACTCGATCCGATCATCGCGATGGCATCGATCACGCTGGGGTTCATTTACGGGGCAACCTGCCTGGTTGCATTTCGTCTGCGCCTTGGCGAGGGTCTGCGGGCATTTGCCATGCCGGCGCTTGGCCTCGCCGCATCGGCGCTGATAGTCTGTATCGCGGTACCCGACCCGTTTCGGCATAGTCGGGGCCTGCCAGTCGAATATGCCATTTTGGCCGCATGGTTGGCGATCGGGCTTGTCTATTGGGCCATCGTGCAGCGCCGCGACCGATTGCAGGCATCGGCGTAAGCACGCATTGTCAGCTTTCCCATTGCACGAGGCCATCAACTTCGATTGTCTGTCCGGTGATCGAGCGGCTGGCATGCGATACGAGATACGTGATCGCGTTCGCCACCTCTTCCATCGTGACCTTGCGGCCCATTCCGACATAGCGCAGTTCGTCCGCCTCGACGTCGGCAAGCGTCCGGCCTTCACGATCCGCAATCGCCTGCAGCACACGGTTGAGCCGGTCGTTGTCCATCATGCCGGGGCGGACCACATTGCAGCGAACGCCAAAGGGCGCCGCTTCACGCGCAACTGCCAGAGTGAGGGCTTCGATCGCCGCCTTGCTGACGATATAGGGCGTCCGTTGCGATGGCCGGGTCCGGACCGACGTGGTCGAGACATTGATGATGACACCCGATCCCGCCGCTTTCATCGCCGGCAGCGCTCGCCGCATTGTCCGCACCGCGCCCAACAGATTGACGTCGATCGCCAGTTGCCAGTCGTTGTCGTCAAGCGTTTCCAGCATGCCGCTGGCAGCCGCGATACCGACGTTGTTGATCAGGATGCCAACCGGGCCCAGATCGCGCTCGATTGCATCGAACAGATCGCCAATCGCCGTGGGGTCGCCGGCATCGACGACATATGTGGCCATGCCCAGCGCGGACAAGTCCGCAAGCCCAGCCGCGTTGACATCCGTGACCGCGACACGATGCCCGAGATCGCCCAGGGCCAGTGCCACGACGCGGCCAAGCCCCCCGCCTCCCCCGGTGACCAGCGCGACACTCATGGGGCAGCCTCGTAACGGACCGGCGCCAGCGCGCGATAGAGATGGCAGGTCAGCACGGTCATGTCCCACACCGGCAATCGTGTCGCCATCGCGATGTCGAGCGCATAAGGTGGCAGGTCGCTGCACTGGATCAACCAGCCGCCAATGGCAGGATCGCGTTGGACGATCATCCGCGTGTGTTCGGCCACTTCGCGGCGCAGACGCGCATCGTCGAGCGGCAGTGACGCGTCCATCACGGCACGAAACCCTTCCAGGCCATCCGCCTCGGCAAGCACCAGACGGGAGAGATGATCCGCACCGATTGTGCAAGCCTGCTGCACCCGGGCGGTGAAAGCGGACGTGCGCGCGAACAGGATCGCCAGCTTTTTGGTGGCTGGCAAGAGCGAGAGCAGAAACGGCACCTGGACCAGTGGCGACAGGCAGACCGGCACTGACAAAACCGCAGCCGCGGCCTGCTGATAATGGCCAAACGATCCGCAAGCGCCCACAATCACATCGACGCCGCTCGCTTCGAGCGCCAGAGCGGCAGCAAGGATCGGCGCCGTCGCCGCTTCATCGCCCACTGCGATCTGCGCGAAGGGCACGCCTTTGACCACGCCATACATGACCGGGAACGGGAAGCTTTGCGCATGCTGCATATTGCCCGGCACCAGATCGTGCGCGGTGTCGAGCGTCACAATGCCGACGCGGATGCCGATGAACGGACGACTGGTGCGACCGGTCATGGCTGCGGCAACCCCAGAATTGCGCGGGCATCCGAAGGACTGGCCACGCTGCCCCCCAAGTTGTCGATCAGCGCGCAGGCGCGCTCGACCAGCTGGCCGTTGGTGGCAAACACGCCCTTGCGCAAATAGAGATTGTCCTCCAGCCCGACACGGACATTGCCGCCAAGCAGCACCGATTGCGCCGCGATCGGGAATTCGTAGCGGCCAATGCCGAGCGCGCCCCACACCGCGTCTTCGGGCAATTGACGCTTGAGATAGACGATCGTGTCGACATCGTTGGGCAGGCACCACGCCACGCCCATCACGAACTGATAGACCGGCGGACCATCGATCAGACCTTCGGCCGCCATCGCCTTGCCAAACATGATGTCACCGGGTCCGAACACTTCGAGTTCCGGCTTTACCCCGATCGCCTTGAACCGGGCGGCCAGTGCGCGCAGCGTGCGCGTGGTGTTGAGATAAACGAACTCTTCCTTGCCTTCGACCTGGTTGCTGGTGCTGATGTCGAGCGAGGCCATATCGGGGCGGCACAATTCGATATGCGCCATCCGCTCATCAACCGAAGCGATATCGCTGCCCGGCAAGGCCTGTCCTTCGTTGTCGGGATCGGGCAGAAAAAACCCGCCGATGCCGCACGTCAGGTTGATGATGACATCGCTGCCGGCATCGCGCACCCGGTCGCACACTTCCTTGAACAGGCCGATGTCGCGACAGCCCAGGCGGGTCTGGCTGTCGCGCACATGGATATGCGCGACAGCGGCGCCGGCCGCGCGCGCCTCAAGCACCGCGGCGGCGATCTCGGCAGGCGTTACCGGAAAGCACGGATGATTGGCATTGAACGGGGCGTTGCCGGTCACGGCACAGGTTATGATGGTCTTGCGATCGCCGACATTCATGGCCCAACTCCAACAGCAGCCTGACAGGCAGCGATCCGGCCGAGTCCTTGTCCCCGTACCGACCACATCCCTATTTTCTAAACCCGACGTCGGTTTTTGCAATGGAATTTGTGCGGACCTGCTGTTTTATGCTAGGCGGGTGCGATGCAAGAGCTTTCCAAGCAGGCCGAAGCCATGCCGGCCGGGCGGCGCAGAGCGCGGCAACGGCCCGCAACGGGCGCTGCCAGGCGGCCGGATGGGCGGTTACGGCGATCACCCTATTCCTACGTCCACCATCTCGCAGCGGAACTCGATGCTGCCGGTGATCGCCGCAAGGGAGAGCGTACCAGGCTGCGGATCCTTGCCGTCACGGCGCGTTTGCTTGACGAAAACGGGTTCCGCTCGTTGCGACAGACGCAAATCTGCGAAAGCGCTGAAATTGGAGTTGCGACCTTTTATCAATATTTTAACGACAAGCTCGATGCCTGCAAAGTGGTGTTGTCGGGCTTTCTGGATTTCATGCAAGTTGCCGAAGACCCGGCGCTGGCGCCGCTGGCGAGCGCCGCGCGGG
>Ga0116226_10002028_pt1 | contig 17562 bp, 14 predicted proteins | sample S1TSphfallax_FD_89692 | JGI IMG/M metagenome (GOLD analysis project Ga0116226, IMG submission 89692) | Host-associated microbial communities from peat moss isolated from Minnesota, USA - S1T2_Fa - Sphagnum fallax MG | ecosystem: Host-associated > Plants > Peat moss > Unclassified | place: USA... | reverse complement strand
GGCTTCGGCCGGTCAGAGCAACCCTGGAGCGGATACGACTACGACACCCTGGCCGATGACCTGCATGCCGTTCTCGAGCATACGGGCGCGCGCGATGCCACCCTCGTCGGATTCTCGATGGGCGGTGGGGAGGTGGCCCGTTATCTCTCGCGGCACGCGGGCAAGAACGTGCAGCAGGCAATCTTGATCTCCTCGGTCGTCCCCTACATGCTCAAGACGGCCAACAATCCCGACGGAGTCGATCAGTCGGTCTTCGATCAGATGGCCGAGGCCATGACCGCGGACCGCGCGAAATTCATGACGTCCTTCGCCAAGCAGTTCTACGGCGTCGGCCTCGTCTCGCACCCGGTCAGCGACGAGGTGCTCCAATGGACGGCCAATATGGCCATGCAAGCGAGTCTGCGCGCGACGCTCGCCTGTGCGCAGGCCTTCGCCACGACCGATTTTCGCGGCGATCTGGCCGCATTCAAGGTGCCGACGCTGATCATCCACGGTACCGGTGATAAAACCGTGCCGATCGATGCGGCGGGGCGAGCCGCTGCGGCCGGGATATCCGGCAGCACGCTGCTAGAATACGATGGCGCGCCACACGGCTTGCTGGCCACGCACAAGCAGCAAATCGCCGATGACGTCTTGAGCTTTCTGCGGCGGGTGCAGACGGAATCCAACCGCACCCGGAGCGCTGGCGATTCGTCGATCCGCCGTACTGGCTAGCGCTCAATGCTTCCGCGCGACCTTCGCCTTGATGCCGCCCTACGCAGCGCGTCATGCAACTGTGCTTCGGCCGCCAGCAAAGCGGCTGCGACTGCATCAGGACCCATCGCGATGCCCTCGGCGCGCACGAATGCAAGGTCGGTGAGGCCGAGGAAGCCAAATACCGCGCGCAGATAAGTCTCCTGATGATCCATGAGTTTCATTGGACCGTCGGAATACACGCCGCCGCGCGAGGAAACGACGATCACCTTCTTGCCTTTGGGCAGCAGAGGTTCCGGACCATTGGGACCATACTTGAACGTTCGGCCTGCCCGCATGATGTGGTCGATCCAGGCCTTGAGCGTCGAGGGGATCCCGAAATTCCACATCGGTGCGCCGATCACGATCGTATCGGCCTCGACGAGTTCGTCGACCGCCTCGTCCGACAGCCGTATGGCGTCCTGCAGTTCGGTCGACCGCTGGTCGGGCGAACGTGGCCACGGCCTTTTGGTTCCGGTTCGGGCCTTGTTCATGTGGATCGACGCGGAATGGCCGCAAATCGAGAAATCCCGGGAGGAGTACGACGAGAAGCTGAACGCGCTCAAACGCTAGGCGGCGCGGTTCCGGGCATCGGCGGGGAACTGTCGCCCGCAACCGTCGCAGAGAACTACGTCGCCATTCAGACTGCGCCCGATCAGTCGGCCATCCGGCATCTCGGCCCAATTGCCGCGACCGTGCACCTGCGGCGCCCCGAAACGAACGTGCAATTCGCACGTTGGATTTGCACAGAAAAACGGGTAGTCGAGTTCAAAGGCGCGCATTTCGGGGGGTCCTTCCGGCGGTCCTGTAATTATATACAGTAATCGGCGACACGGGCAAAGCACGCTCCCGGGCGAAATCTCCCGGGCCTTGTCTGACACGATCTTGGGAATATTGCGCGTAGCCGAGCGCAGGTGCGGGCGGCACTGTGGACACCGAGTTTTCAACCCGGAGTTGCCGCCTTGTATCGCGTGATCGTCGTGGCCGTGCTGCTCAGTCTATCCCTAGGATGCACTTCGATGAAAGAACCTTTGCAAACCGTCCCCCAGGTCGATCTGCCCCGCTACATGGGTGATTGGTACGTGATCGCCAATATTCCGTATTTCGCGGAGAAGGATTGCTACGATTCGATCGAAAGCTACGCGTTGCGCAGCGATGGCAAGATCGACAACTGGTTCCGTTGTCGCAAGGGTTCCTTCGAGGCGCCGATGAAGCGCAAGGCGACCGCCGTGGCAAGCGTCGACGACAAGACGAGCAATGCCGTCTGGACTGTGAAGTTCTTCCACATCATTCCGATCAAATATCTGATTCTCGCGCTTGATCCGAATTATCAATGGGTCGTGGTCGGCCATCCGTCGCGCAGCTACGGCTGGATCATGGCGCGCAAGCAAACTCTCGACGACGACATTTACCGGCGCCTGCTCGCTGATCTGGGGCGGCAGGGCTATGATCCGGCGAAATTCCAGAAGGTGCCGCAGCGGCAAGCGAGCGACGCGCCGGTGCCCGCCGGTGCGACGACCAGCCACTGAAGGACTGTGCTCGCATGATGTCCTGTCTCGCGATCGCCACCGGCGTTGCCGTGCTCGGCTTCGCCCTCGTCTGGTGGCTTTGCGTTCGCATCGACAACTACGGTTTTCTCGATGTTGCGTGGTCCCTGAGCATCGCCGTGCTCGCACCGATCTATGGGCTGCTCGGCGACGGCGATCCGTCCCGTCGATTGGCCTTTACCGCGATCGGCGCTTTGTGGAGTTTGCGCCTGGGCCTGTACGTGCTGATCCGGGTGTCACGGCTGCATCCGCGTGAAGACGCACGCTATCGAACCCTGCGCGAAAAATGGCGCGGCCCCTGGCGTTTCCTGGCCTTCTTCGAATTGCAGGCGCTGATTGCGGTGGTATTTTCCCTGCCCTTCCTGTTCGCTTCGCGTAATCCGGAGCCGCAAATCGGCCTGTGCGAGTGGGCGGGGCTCGCGCTCGCCGTGCTTGCCGTGGCCGGGGAATCTCTGTCGGACTGGCAGGCGCAGCGATTCAAGCGCGACCCGGCTCACCGCGATGCGGTGGTCAACGTGGGCCTATGGCGCTATTCGCGCCATCCAAATTATTTCTTCGAATCCCTGGTCTGGTGGGGCTTCTTCATTGCGGCGCTCGGTTCACGCGGGGGTCTCCTGACCGTCGTGTGTCCTTTGCTGATGCTCTACTTGTTATTCCAGGTCACCGGTATTCCCCTGACCGAAAAGCATTCTCTCGAAAGTCGTGGTGAAGCGTATCGCGCCTACCAGCGTCGGACCAGCCGCTTCGTCCCGTGGTTTCCGAAGGACGCCTGAGCCGATTGCACTGCACTGCGAAACGACTTTTTGTAGCCGGCGTGGCAGTGTTCAACACCAGCGTCGGATAAACTCAAGTCGGGGATGGGCATCGATGGTTCGGTGGCAAGTGCTCGATCATCAAGCGCGGCCATACGCCTGTGCGGTGGCCCTCATTGCGCTGGCAGCGATCTGCCAGGCCATCGGGTATTCGCACGCGGAACATCTCCGTTCATTGATCGTCTTGTCGTTCCCGCTCATGGCTCTCGCTGTGATCGGGCTGCTCTACGCCGCCAAATCACAGTCGCGCTCGGTGCATGCTGCAACCGCCGCCGAGCAATTGCGCCTCGCCCAGGACGGCACGGGTCTGGGCGTCTATCAACTCGACTTTAAGCAAAATACTGCCTTTGCTTCACCGAGTCTGTGCCGACTGCTCGGACAACCTGTCATGGCGCAGCCCATTCCGCTCGATCAGTGGTTCGCGGCACTGCATCCGGCGCATGTGGCAAATGCCATGCGAACCATCGAGCAGCGCATCGCGCTGGGGCAGTTGCGCTATTCGGTCGATCAGCAGATCGAAACGGCCGATGGTTCTATTCGCTGGCTCGAGACTCAGGTGCAATTGTACCTGGACCCCGCGGGGGCGCTCGCGGCGGCGCACGGCGCAACGATCGATATCACGGAACGAAAACTGCTGCTGCAAACCCAGGACGAGTTGCGGCAGACCGTCGCGGACATGCGCCGTCTGCACGCGCTCGGCACGGAGTTGGCCGCGGCGCGGGACGATCTGTCGGGTCCGATGGACTCGCTGTTACAGGTCATCCTCGAATTTCATGGTGCGGCTCAGGGGCTGTTGACGCTACGCCGCGAGGGCGGCAAGGACTTTGCGATCGTCGCGCAACGCGGGCTCGGCGCGGACCACACGGCCGCCGCTGGCGCCACGATCGAGGTCCGGGCAACGGCCGGCGAGTCCGTGCTCGCAGCGCATGCGCGCTATGGGCGGGAGGCTGGCTTTCCCGCCGTTCTCTGCACGCCGATGCTGGCTGCGGACGGGAGGCCGACGGGTGTGATCGCCGTGCTCCCGCCGCAAGCGCGTGCATCGACTGCCCGCGAAGCCGAACTCAGCGAATTGTGTGCAGCCATGGCCGGCGCCGTCGTCGAACGCGAGAGCGCCCGGGCGCGCGCGGACGAGGAGGGCAGTCGCTTCGCGGTTGCCCTGGACTCCTCCACGGTGCCCTTCAATATTCTCGCACCCGTACGCGATGCCGAGGGCCGCCTCATCGACCTGCGCTGGACTTATGTCAACGCGGCCGCCGCGCGTCTGGAGGGCCGTGAGCCGCGGGAACTCCTGAACCGCGTCGTCACGGACATTCGGCCTCGCAACTGGGAGACGCCGGGCTTGCTCGCGCGCTTCGCCACGCTGCTCGATGAGGGCGGGGTCTGTGAGTTCGAAACGCAGTCGCTGTACAAGCCCGAATTATGGATGCATGTCATCGCCGCGCCGCTGTTGGGGTCAGTCGCTGTGTGGTATTCGGATGTATCCGAGCGCAAGCGTCAGGAGCGGGAGCGGGCCGAGGCGGACCGGCTCAAAGACGAATTCCTGGCGACTCTCGCCCACGAATTGCGCAACCCCCTGGCACCGATCCTGCAAAGCATCCGAATCGCACGCGTCGCGAACGCTTCCAAGGATCAGGTCCGCTGGGCCCACGCCGTGATCGAACGTCAGGTGCAGCATATGGCGCTGCTGCTGGATGATCTGCTCGACGTGTCCCGGATCACGCGCGGCAACCTGCTGTTGCGCAAAGCGCCCGTTTGCGTGTCAGAGATCATTGAGGCGGCCATGGAAGTCGCGCGTCCGCTGCTCGAGACGCAGGGTCATCGCTGCTCGGTGCAGTTGCCGGAGGACAGGGTCTGGGTGGACGCCGATTTCCTCCGTATGGCACAGGTGGTCGCCAACTTGCTCACGAATGCCGCCAAGTACACCGATCCCGGCGGCGAGATCAGCGTGCGGGTTGCGACGGAAGGTGATGCAGTCCTGATCCGTGTGACCGACAGTGGCATCGGCTTCACGGCTGAGCAAGCGCGCACCCTGTTCGACATGTTCTCGCAGGTGCCCGTGGCTTTGTCGCGATCCAAGGGCGGCTTGGGGATAGGATTGGCGCTGGCGCGCAGTCTCGTGCGCTTGCACGGCGGCGAGATCGAGGCCTACAGCCGGGGACCGGGCCAGGGCAGCGAATTCACCGTGCGTTTTCCCCGAGGCGATGTCGCAGCGCCGGTACCTGCGGCGTCGGCATGTCCCGCCGTGGCCGGCAGCGATCGACCCCGGCGTCTGCTGATCGCGGACGACAATGCCGATGCCGCCGACACCATGGCGAATCTTCTGCAATTGGAAGGTTACGAGGTGCATGTCGCCTACGATGGCGACCAGGCCGTCCAGCAGTTCGTCGTGCACGAGCCCGCTGTCGCGTTGCTCGACGTCGGGATGCCGAAGCGATCCGGCTACGACGTGGCGCGCGCGATCCGCAGCCTGCCCGGCGGGCGAGGCGCCGTGCTCATCGCGATCACGGGTTGGGGACAGACGCACGACCGCGATGCCGCTTTCGAGGCGGGCTTCGATCATCACAGCACCAAGCCGGTGGATCCGGTGAAGATAATTGCCCTGATCGATTCCGCCGGGGCGAACGTACGCTCATAGGCGCCGATCTCAACCAGCCACTCGCTGAACCGCGAACCTTGGACGTTTGATCGGCTACAATCGCGAGGTGTCTCCGACCAGATCAACCTGATCCGACCGTGACTTCGTGATCAAGCTGCTGTCACGAACGCCGCTCTGGGCGCTCTACGGCCTGGCCGGCTGTGTTTACGTTTTCGCCTATTACGTGTTCCGGCACCGTCGTCACGTCATCGTCGCGCAGCTGGACAAGGTGTTTCCCGATCGCAGCGAGACCGAGCGCCGGGCGATTCATCGCCAGTTCCTCAAGAACTATTGCCAGGTCATGGTCGAGATCCTCAAAGGGGCATCGATCTCGGGACGGGCGCTGGTCGCGCGCGTTCCGATCGCCGACATTGCGCCCGTGCGCAAGCATCTCGATGCCGGCCAGTCAGTGCTGTTGCTCACCTCACATATGGGCAATTGGGAATGGCTGCTGCAGGCCGTGACCCTGCAGTTGGGATTTCCGATCGATGCGGCCTACAAACCGCTCCGCTACGCGCGTGGCGAACGGCTCATGCTGGAGCTGCGCACCCGGTTCGGCGCACGGCTCGTACCCGCCAAGGACGTTCTGCCGGATCTGTTGCGCCGGCGCGCCATCGTGCATCTCGTGGCGATGAACGCCGATCAGACCCCGAGTCCGAGCGAGCGCCAGCACTGGACGCGGTTCCTCGGCCACGATACGGCGTTTTATCTCGGCGCCGAGCAGATCGCCCGCGCCATGCGCCTGCCGATTTTCTACGTCGCCATGCGCCGCGTACGCCGCGGGTTCTATGCCGTGGAACTGCGCGAGTTGTGGGACGGTCGAGAGCGCACCGAACCCGGTGAGCTCACTGACCGCTATGCCCGAACCTGCGAGTCGGATGTGCTCGCCCGGCCGGCCGACTGGCTCTGGACCTATCGACGCTGGCGCTATCCGAAACCGCTTTACGGCACCGCCTAGACCGCCGCCGTACTGAGCTTCTTCTCGATGTGCCCCGCGAGTGCGGCGATCGTCGGAAAGTCGAACAATTCGGTCAGATCGATCAGTCCCGGAAAATCGCGATCGATCGTCTCGTGGATCTCGATCAATTTCAGCGAGCTCGCCCCGAGCTCGAACAGGTTGTCGTCGATGCCGATGCTCTTGCCGGGCAGCGCCGTCTCGCAGATCGCCAGCAGCCGCCGTTCGAGTTCGGTGCCCGTGAGCGCGGTGCCGCCGCTCTGCCCCTCGCGCAGACGCGCGAGCTCGGCGAGCGGGCCGTCGAACTCGCCGGCCGAGTAGGCCGCCTCGAGCAGGTGGCGCTGCACTTTGCCGCTCGTCGTCTTCGGGATCTTGTTCACCGGCACGACGTGCGCGACTTCGAGCCCGGTCAGTTCGTTGATCAAGCGGCCGACGGCGACCGCCGTCGGCAGGAATTCCGCGGTCCCCGTGCGGTGCAGGACGAACACCACGAGCTGTTCCACCTGTTCGCCCGGGCGGCGAATGCCCGCGGCGACGACCTTGCCGAGTTCCAGCCCCGGTGCCCGTTGGGCGATGTTTTCCAGATCGTAGGGGTAATAGTTCTGTCCGTTGACGAAGATGATCTCCTTGCTGCGCCCCGCGATATAAAGCGAGCCGTCGACGAGGAACCCCAGGTCGCCGGTTGCGAGCCAGCCGTCTGCGTCGATGGCGCTCGCCGTGGCTTGTGGGTCGCCGATGAAGCCCTGCGTCACGTTCGGGCCGCGGATCAGGATGTGGCCGACCTTTCCTTGCGGGAGCGGCCGCCGTTCGTCGTCGGCGATTCGCAATTCCAGGTTCGGCAGCGGTTCACCGACGCAGACCAGTTCCAGGACATCGCGCGGGTTGGCGGGATTCTGTTCGATGGGGGCGCCGACCGTGAGATGGTGGCGGTTCACGCGCAACCAGCGGAATTCCGATCCCAGCTTCCCCAAGGTGACGGCGAGCGAGGCCTCGGCGAGCCCGTAGACCGGATACATCGCCGAGCGCTTGAGGCCCGTATGGGCGAGCTTGCTCATGAATTCATTGCACAGTTCGACCGTTATCGGCTCGGCGCCGTTGTAGATCAGGCGCAACGAGGACAGGTCCAGGCCGTCGAGCCGGCGCTCGCCCAACACCTTGAGAAAATGCCGGTAGCCGAAGTTCGGCGAGCAGGTGATCGTCGCGCGCTTCTGCGCCGCGACCTGCAGCCACAGCAGAGGTCGGCGCACGAAAAGTTCGGTCTGCATGAGATTGATGTGCACGCGATTGGCGAACTGCATCAAGTAGAAGCCGATCAGTCCCATGTCATGGGTCAGGGGCATCCAGCTCAAGCTCACGTCGTCGGTGTTGAAGCGGTCCACCGCGGTGGAGCCGAGCGTGTTCGCGACCAGGTTCGCATGCGTGAGAATCACGCCCTTCGGCTCGCTCGTCGAGCCGGAGGAGAATTGGATGAATGCCGCATCCTCGGGACGCGGGCGATGCAGTTTGCCGGGTCGCGAGATGTCGGTCAGGGAGTCGACGAGAAAGCAACGGGCTTTCAGTTCGGCGAACAGCAGGCCCTCGCCGAGTTGCGTCGCGAGCGTCTCGAGCCGCTCCAGGTTCTTCGTATCGGTGTAGAGCCAGGGTCTGCGGAGCTTGCGGGCCACACGCAGCAGCTTATGACGATGTTCATCGCTGATCCCGACCGCGAGCGGCACGGGGATGATGCCGCCGCAGACGGCCGCCCAGAAGCCGTCCAGGAACTGCTCGTTGTTGCTGAGGAACACGATCAGGTGGTCGCCTTTTTCCGCCCCCAGCCGCTGCAGGTGATGGAGTATCCCGAGCGCGCGCGCGTAGACGTCCGCATAGGCCACGCGTCGTTCCGCGTGTTCGCCCTCGACGTAACAGACGGCGCGATCGACGCCGCGGTTGTTCTCTAGTATCTCCACCAGGGTCGTGTAAGTCATCGTTCCTCGACGTTCATCATGAGAGTGGATCGAGGCCGCAGATTGATCTGCGCCTCGAGTTCGATCGGCTCGGTGCTCGCCCGCGACAGTCGAAAGCGTCGCGACGCCTGCTGTACGTGCACGAGCATCTCGAACATCGCCATGTTCTCGCCGATGCAGTGTCGCGGACCGACCGAAAAGGGTATGTACGAGAAGCGGTGACGCTCCTCGGCGTCGGCCTCGGCGAAGCGTTCGGGCCGGAACTGCTCCGGACGATCCCAGTAGTCCGGATGCCGGTGCAGCAGGTAGGGGCAGATGAACACGTCCGTGCGCGCCGGTATCCCATAGCCGCCCAGTTCGTCGGCTTCGATCGCGCGTCGCGTGAACAGCCAGCCGGGCGGGTATAGGCGCAGCGATTCCTGCAGCACCTGGTGCGTGTAGCGCAGAGCCTCCGCGGCATCCAGGCCGAGCGCGCGTCCTTCGGCGATGCCGTCGGCCTCCGCGCGCAAGCCTGCGGCGACGTCCTCGTCCTGACTGATCAAGTACCAGGTCCAGGCGAGCGAGGAGGCCGTCGTTTCGTGGCCCGCGACGATCAGCGTCAGGACCTCGTCGATCATCTCCCGGTCGCTCATGCCCAGGTCGCTGTCCCGGTCGCGCGTCGCCATGAGCATCGCCAGGAAGTCGAAATGTTCCTCCGGTTCGCGTCGGCGCCGCTCGATGAGCTCGCCGACGAGCCGGCCGAGCGAGCGAAAGCGGAAGGCGAACTTCAAATCGCGGTTTTGGTCCTTGGCGACGACTTCGAAGGGATTGACCCCCAGCTGCCGTTCGAGCCGTGCGAGATCGGTGCCGAAGATCGAGCGCAGCACGATCTCGAGCGTCAACTCACTCGTGTCGTCGGTGAGGTTGACCGGTTCGCCGGCCGCGGCCTTGGCCGCCCAGCGCTCCATGGTTCTGGCATTGACTTCGCTGATCAGCGCGGTGAACTGATCGATGATGCGGCGGTGAAAGGCGGGCTGCATCATGCGCCGTTGCTTGCGCCAAAAGTCCCCCTCGCTGGTCATGATGCCGTTGCCGAGCAGGATCTTGACCTGATCCATCCCCAGGCCCTTGGTGTAATTGCGGTGATTCGACAGCAGCACGCGTTTGACGTCGTCGGGATGATTGATGACGTAGTTGAAAACGCCCCGGGCCGGAGCGAAGACCCGATAGATGTCCCCGAATTGCGCGAAATAGGCCTGCATGCGCGCCAGCGATTCGTCGCTGCCGCCCAGATCGAAGCCTTCGCTGGGGCCGGGGGGGATGGCGGGGGTTTGCATCGGGACTATTGTAACCGAGCACCGCTATTGCGCGCCGCGCGCCGCTTCCAGACAATGGGATCCGTGGAACAAGAACCCGACGGTGGCGGCCTTCGCAACACGATTTACCAGCAGCAGACCAGTTCCAGCCGCCGGTTGACGCGTCGGCGTTTATGGCTCTATCGCGGCTTGCTGCCGGTTGCGATGGGGCTCCTGCGTTTCGGTTTGGGTTGGGCGCGCATCAAAGCCGTGCTCGGCGCCGAGCACGTGCCCGCCGCACTCGCCAAGGCCAATTCATTCATTCCGGTGTATTGGCATCAACATCAGCTCTTTTGCGTCAAGTACCTGCTGAGCCAGCGGGCGCTGGGGCTGAGGCTCGGCTTCTTGATCAGTCCCTCAGTGGACGGCGAGATCGGCGCCATGATCGTCGCGCGCCTGGGCGCCGTGGCGATCCGCGGCTCCTCGAGCCACACCGGCGCGCGCGCGTTGCGCGATTACTATCAGGCGCTCGCGCACGACGGGCTCTCGCCGGTGATCACGCCCGACGGACCACGCGGGCCTGCGTGGAAGTTCAAACCCGGCGCCATTCTCCTCGCCCAGTTGTCCCAGCGCCCGATGATCCCCATGGCCTATGCCGCTTCGCGCGCCTGGAAAATCCAGTGGGATCGCTTCGTCATCCCGAAGCCCTTCGCGCGCATTGCCATCGCCGTCGGCGAGCCCGTCTATGTGCCCCGGGGTCTCGATGCCGCCGGCCTAGCGGGCTTCCAGGCGCAGATGGAGCGGCGTCTGCGCGCCTTGTTCGAACAGGCCAGAGTCGCCCTCGATTGAGGATCGCCTGAACGGTGGACCCCGATCGGACCCCCGCCAGGCCCCCCGGCGACCCGATGGGCGAGGGTCGAAAACCATCAAGGCTCATTAATACAATCGCTTAGCTTGTTTTCCTCTACTGTTGTGCGAGAATTGTGTCGTAGGTACCTATTCAGCGGTTCGCCGGAAGTGTGTGACGCATTCGGTATCGACGGGAGACTGGGTGGCAAACTCTTGAGCCATAACGGCACAACCTCGCTGGGATCGAGTAACGCGTATGGCCATCGTACCCACTGAAATACGACACCCGGACTTCTCGGCGTCAGACATATTGTCGCCGCAGACCTGGCCCCGGCGAGGCGCCCTTCCCGCCGTCGGCCTCGACGTGATTTGCATCAAGATTGCGGTCGACTTCCAGTCCATGACCGCGGCCACGGCCGCGCCGACCATCGCCGCGAACCTGGAATTGTTGCGCGAAGCGACGCGCGCGGACGCCGCCTTTCACGTTCGTCTCGATCCCGACACCCAGGAACTGACCGACGTCACGGCCGTGCGCAGCATGCTGGCGACCGGCAATCCGGAGCAGCTGCGTGGTCAAACGCTGGCGATCCTGCCCTGGTTTCGATCGCGCCTCGCGCCGCTGCGCGTCTCCGAATTGCGCGACACGGCGAATCCGCGGTCCGACCAGCTGGAGGACGGCGCGGTTTGGGCCGATCTCGGGATCGGTTCGGTGCTCATGATCGGCTACTTCATCGAGGGCCGCCCCGCCGGCATCCTCGGCATCGGCGGCGCCCTACCGCGCGAGCAGTGGGACGTCCAGCTGCACCTGCTGCTCAAGCTGGTCGGCAGCAGCCTGGCAACCGGCCTGGAGCGCATCTCGATCCAGTCCCATTTGAGCGATCTCGAGGAACGCAACGAACTCGCCTTGTACAGCGCGAACGACGGACTCTGGGACTTCGATACGCTCCACAATCGCATCTATCTTTCGCCGCGATGGAAGGCCATGTTGGGCTACGACGGCGTGCCGACCGGCCAGGCGCCGGACTGGCGCACGCTGGTGCACAGCGAAGACTTGTCGCGCGTGCAGGCCGCCATTCGGGATCACGTCGCGGGCAAGACGCCGCTGTTCGAGAGCCTGCATCGCATGCGCCACGCGAGCGGTGAATGGCGCTGGGTGATCAGCCGCGCCAAGGCGCGGGTCGACGACAAGGGGCGGCTGCTGCGACTGGTCGGCGTCGAACTGGACGTCACGGAGCGCAAGCTCTACGAAGAGGCCTTGTTCCGCGAAAAGGAAAGTGCGCAAATCACGCTGCAGAGCATCGGCGACGGCGTGATCACGACCGACGAGAAAGGCGTCATCGATTACATCAATCCGGTCGCCGAGTCCCTGACCGGCTGGCGGCTCGAGGACAGCCAGGGGCGGGCGATCGAGGAGATATTCCGCGCCTTTCACGAGGAGACCTGCGAGCCCTTGGAGAATCCCTTGGCCGTGGCGATCCGGCGCACGCGTTCGATCAAATCGGTCCGCCCGATGCTGCTGATACGGCGCGACGGCAACGAGATCTACGTTGAGAGCACGGCCTCGCCGATCCGCGACGGCAGCGGCGCGGTTTCCGGCGGCGTGTTGGTGTTCCACGACGTCAGCGAAGCACGCGAGTTGAATCGCCGCCTGAGCTACCACGCGAGCCACGACGTATTGACCGGGCTCGTCAACCGGCGCGAATTCGAGAACCGGATGGAGCGGGCCCTCAAGAGCGCCAAGGCCCGGGAGACTTCCTACGCGCTGTGTTGTCTCGACCTCGACCAGTTCAAGATCGTCAACGACACCTGCGGTCACAGCGCCGGGGATGCGCTGCTCGGCCAGGTCGGCGCACTGCTCAAGTCGAAGGTGCGCTGGCGGGACACGCTCGCCCGCCTGGGCGGCGATGAATTCGGCATACTGCTCGAAAGCTGTTCGCTCGACGAGGCGCTGCGCACGGCCGAGACGCTGCGCGAGGCGGTCAGCAACTTCAAGTTCACCTGGGAGGAGCGGACCTTCCGGCTCGGCGCGAGCATCGGCGTCGTGCCGATTTCCGTCGACAATAGCGACGTCGCCGCGGTGCTGAGCGCGGCCGACAGCGCCTGTCAGGCCGCGAAGCAGGCGGGCCGCAACCGCGTCCACAGCTTCGAGGAAAACGACATCGATCTGATGCGTCGGCGGCGCGAAATGCAATGGGCGGCCCGCATCAACACGGCGCTCGAGGAAAACCGTTTCGAACTTTTCCGGCAATCGATTCTGCCTCTCAAGGGGCAGGAAACGGGCGCCCACTACGAGCTGCTCCTGCGCATGCGCGACGAAGCCGGCAAGATCGTCACGCCCGACAATTTCATGACCGCCGCGGAACATTACGGCATCACCCCGAACATCGATCGCTGGGTCATCGAGAACGCTTTCCGCTGGCTCGTGTCCGATGCCGACGAGCGGCAAAATCTCGCCCTTTGCTCGATCAATCTCTCGGGCCTGAGTCTGGGCGACGACAAGTTCCTGCCGTACGTGATCGATCAGCTGAGCCGCAGCGGTCTCGATGCCACCAAGATCTGTTTCGAGATCACCGAAACGGCCGCGATTGCGAGCTTCTCGCAGGCAAACCGCTTCATCGGGGCGCTCAAGGATCAAGGCTGCAAGTTTGCCCTGGACGATTTCGGTTCGGGACTGTCCTCGTTCGGATATCTGAAGCACTTTCCCGTGGATTTCCTGAAGATCGACGGCACCTTCGTGAAGGAAATCCTGCACGATCCGATCGATCGCGAGATGGTGCGCTCGATCAACGAGATCGGTCATCTGACCGGCAAGCAGACCATCGCCGAATTCGCCGAGAACTCCGAGATCATCAACATGCTGCGCACCCTCGGGGTCGACTACGCCCAGGGCTACGGCGTCTCCCAGCCGCAGCGCGTGCTCAAATCGGTGGCGAGTCTCTAGCCGGACGGCCCGACGGCCTGTCTCAAGCTTCCCACTCGAAACGCATCGACAGATCGACCGCGCGCACGTGCTTGGTGATCGCGCCGACAGAAATGTAATCGACGCCCGTTTCGGCGACTGCCCGTATGTTCTCCGCGGTGATTCCGCCGGAGGCCTCGAGCTGCAGCGGCCGGCCTGCCGCGCGGTTGACGGCCACCGCCTCGCGCAGTGCGGCCGGTGAAAAATTGTCCACGAGCGCCACGTCGGCCGGGGCGGCGATCGCCGCGCGCAACTCGTCGATGCTTTCTACCTCGATCTCCACGCGCGCCTGGGGGTGCAGTTGCCTCGCGCGCGTCACCGCCGCCACGATCCCACCGGCGGCCATGATGTGATTTTCCTTGATGAGGATTCCGTCGTACAGACCGAAGCGATGATTGTGGCCGCCGCCGACACGCACCGCGTATTTCTGCGCCGTGCGCAGTCCCGGTATCGTCTTGCGCGTATCGAGCACGTGGCATCCCGTGCCGGCGACCAGCGCGGCGTACTGATGCGCGGAGGTCGCGGTCGCCGACAGGACCTGCAGAAAATTGAGCGCCGTGCGCTCCGCCGTCAGCAGCGCGCGCGCAGGACCGCTGACCCGCAGCAGCAATTGATCGGCGCTCACCGCGGCGCCCTCGGCGACCTGCCATTCGACCACGACGCGCGGATCGATCTGGCCGAAGGCAGCATCGACATAGGGTTGACCGCAGATGATCGCGGCCTCCCGCGTGATCACGCTCGCCCGCCCGAGTCTGTCCGCGGGAATCAGTCCGGCGGTCAAATCGCCGCCGCCGACATCCTCCGCAAGGGCCCGCTCCACCTGCGATTGCAGGTCGGGCGGCAGGGGTACGATGCTCACGCTTGCCCCGGCAAGAAGGCAGGCGACCGACAGTCGGATGGACAGGTGTTCAGCCGCGGAAGGGGCGGGTGGGCGGAGGCTTGCATTGCGATATACTGGAGGATAGGTGAGCGACTTCAATATTTCAACGAAAGCCCTCGAGCGCCCACAGTCGCCCTGCATCAATATTTGCAGTTTGGATGCACGTGGCTACTGCCGGGGCTGTTATCGTACCATTGAGGAAATATCCTCCTGGCCGCGCTTGTCTGCGGGTGATCAGTGGAGCTTGCTCGACCGCCTGGCACAACGTGGATCCAGACTCCGGATCGAGACCGATCTTTAACCCGTTTGGAGAGAGAAACGATGAGTGCAATCGACCGGATCAAGACGCAGCTCGCGGCCGCCCCCGTGGTGCTCTACATGAAGGGGACGCCCGACTTCCCGCAGTGCGGTTTCTCCGCGCAAACCGCCGGTGCGCTGCGGGCCTTGAAGGCCCAATTCGCCCACGTGAACATTTTCGAGGACCCAGAAGTGCGCGAGGCCCTCAAGACCTACTCGAATTGGCCGACGTTTCCCCAGCTCTACGTCAACGGTGAACTCATCGGCGGCTGCGACATCACGCTCGAGATGTACCAGAGCGGCGAATTGAAACAACTGCTCGCCGAGGCCGGAGCCGTCGCGGTCTGATCGTTTAGGGCGTGGGGTCACGCTCGGCGTCGCGCGAATCCTCGATCTCCAGCGGCCCCATGGACGCCAGGCGCCGGCGACTGGCCTCGAACACGCCCTGGAATTGATTGCAGACCGTGCAGAAGAGGTCGGCCGTTCGCTCCGCGTCATACGAGGCTGAGTGCGCCGAGGCCGAGTCCCACTCCAAGCCCGCCGCCAGCGTTGCCCGCATCAGCACCGTTTGGCCGAAGGCCACGCCGCCCAGGGTGGCGGTGTCGAAACTGGAGAAGGGGTGAAAGGGATTTCGCTTGATCTGCGTTCGCGCCACGGCGGCATTCAGGAAATTCAGATCGAAGAAGGCGTTGTGACCAACGAGCACGGCTCGCGTGCAGTCGGCCAGTCGTACGGCATTGCGCACCTCGCGAAAGATCCTCTGCAGGGCTTCCTCCTCGGGGATCGCCGGACGCAGCGGATGATGCGGGTCGATGCCGTTGACCGCGAGCGACGCCGGCTCCAACTTCCCGCCGGGGAAGGGTACGACGTGGAAACGGTGCGTCTCGCCGCGCGTCAGCGTCCCGTCGCTGCGCATTTCGAGCAGCACGGCGGCAATTTCGAGCAGCGCATCGGTTTGTGCGTTGAATCCCCCGGTTTCCACGTCGACGACGACCGGCAGGAAGCCGCGGAAGCGCGTGGCATAGGTGATCGGCGGCAAGCGGCTCATGGAGATTCCTCGGGCACCAAACGCCAGGCGATCTGCTCGCCCGCGCGATACGGCACGAGCGTGCCGTCGGCGAAACCATACGAACTCGGTGGCATCCAATTTTCCTTGATCAAGCGAATGCGGTCGCGATGACGCGGCAGGCCGTAGAAGTCGGCGCCGAAATGGCTCGCGAAACCCTCGAGCGCCGCGAGCCGGCCGGCCGCCTCGAAGGCCTCCGCGTATAATTCGATGCCGGCATGCGCGGTGAACATGCCCGCGCAGCCGCAAGAGGTCTCCTTGCTCGCGCGTTCGTGCGGCGCGCTGTCGGTGCCCAGAAAGAAACGCGGATTGCCGCTCGTTGCGGCCGATAGCAGGGCGATCCGATCGCTCTCGCGTTTCAGGATCGGCAGGCAATAGTAGTGCGGCCGAATACCGCCCGCGAAGATCGCGTTGCGATTGTGCAGCAGGTGCTGTGGCGTGATCGTGGCGGCCACGCCCGGACGGGCTGCCCGGACGAACTCCACGGCGCGTGCTGTCGTAATGTGCTCGAACACGAGCTTGAGGCGCGGGTGGCGCTCGACCAGGGGCGCGAGCACGGCATCGAGGAAATGTGCTTCTCGATCGAACACGTCGATGTCGGCGCCCGGTGTCTCGCCGTGCACGAGCAGCGGCAGGCCCACCTCGGCCATGCATGCGAAGACGGCGTCCAGGCCATGCACGTCGTTCACGCCGGCGTCCGAATGCGTCGTCGCGCCGGCCGGGTAGAGTTTGACGCCGTGCACGAAGCCTGCCGCGCGCGCGCGCTCGATTTCGGCGGTCGTCGTGTCTTGCGTCAAATAGAGCGTCATCAGCGGCTCGAATCGGGAGCCCTCCGGCAGCGCCCTGAGGATGCGGTCGCGATACGCACCGGCGAGCGCGGTCGTCGTCACCGGTGGCTTGAGGTTCGGCATCACAATCGCCCGCCCGAAGCGCGCCGCGGAGAATCCGACGACCGCCTCGAGCGCCGCACCATCGCGCAGATGCAGGTGCCAGTCGTCCGGTCGCTGTATCGTCAGCGCCGTCATCAGGTGGTGCGCGCGTCGCGAGCGCTCGGCCAGCCGCGCGTGACGAGTTCGAGCGTATAGCGTACGCCGAAGCCCGTGATGTCCGTGGCGATGTGCCCGAGTCCTCCGGCACGCGAACCCGCGGACAGGTCGATGTGCAGCCACGGGATCTCCTTCGGCACGAAGCGGTTCAAGAATCGCGCGGCGAGTATGTGGTCGCCCTTGCCGTCGACCGTGCACTGCAGGATGTCTGCGACGGTGCTGTCCAGGTCCGTATCGAAATCCTCGTCCATCGGAAAGCACCAGACACGTTCACCGCTCGCCGCCCCGGCGGACTCGATCAGATCGCGCGTTTCGAGCCGGTTCGTGAAAGCGCCGCTGTAGCGTTCGGTCAGGGCATAGACGCAGGCGCCCGTCAGCGTCGCATAATCGATGATCGCGCGGGGTTTCTTCATGGCTGCAAGACTCAGGGCGTCGGCGAGCACCATGCGACCCTCTGCATCGGTGTGGATCACCTGGATGGTCGTGCCGCTCAGGGTGCGTACGATGTCTTGCGGCTTGTAGGCCGTGGGGCCGCTCAGGTCTTCGGTGACTGCGAGCCAGCAATCC
>Ga0116226_10002027_pt1 | contig 17571 bp, 16 predicted proteins | sample S1TSphfallax_FD_89692 | JGI IMG/M metagenome (GOLD analysis project Ga0116226, IMG submission 89692) | Host-associated microbial communities from peat moss isolated from Minnesota, USA - S1T2_Fa - Sphagnum fallax MG | ecosystem: Host-associated > Plants > Peat moss > Unclassified | place: USA... | reverse complement strand
TGGTGTCTCGCGATCACGGTAGGGCTACAGCGTAGACATAGTGCTCATCATGGTCGGTCGTGGCCCGCCAATTTACTCCAGGCCCCGCCATGCTGTCCGGCATACCACCCGGTAACCTACGCCGCGGCTAGGGCTTTTCGCAGACCTTCTGGATCGGCTTTGATTGCGCGCAATAGCGTACGCGCCGGACCACTCAGCTTCTTGGCGCCGCGCTCCCACTCCTGCACCGTTCTAATGCTGAACTCGTACGTGTCGGCGAATTGTGCCTGCGTCATGCCGGCAGCGTGGCGTATTGCCCGCACATCGATCTCCGGCGCCATGTCGGGCGCAGCGTCGGGATTGGCTGCGATCTGCCTGGCCAGGTCATCGTCCGTCATTGCGTCGATCTTGCTCCAATCCGTCGCTGCCAGCGCATCGCGTGCAGCCTTACTCAAGTTTCTCTCCATAGCGCTTCACCTCTCGCCTGTTCGCCCGGCGCAGCGAGATGACCCGCCGCTCTGCTTCCTGGTCTGTATAAACACACACAAAGAGCCGATCGTTGATGAGGCCGAATGCCACTTCGCGAGCCTCGCCGTATTCAAAGCGATCGTCCGTCATCGACAGATGGGGGCCCGCGAACAAAACCTCCGCCAATGCGAGGGAAACGCCATGCTTTGCCCGGTTGGTCCTATCCTTGGCCGGATCGTACACGTATTCCACATGCCGCTCTATACGCCTCTGGCGTATAGAGCGCAAGATATGCTGGTCTTCAATCGCGGCATCAGAGTGCTATCGCGTAGACATAGTGCTCATCATCGTCGGGCATGGCCCGCCAATCTCCGCCATTGCCCGCCGGCATAGTCGCTTTTATCCGGGGCAGCCGCGCAGATGCGCGATCCACACAGAGCTGTCGACGAGGATCACGGCCGGCGCGACAAGCGGCCTTGGGGCCGGCCTTGACGCATTTCGTCCAGATCGCCGTCCCATCCCAATCCGTCGATGTCGGCCAGCGCCCGGGCCTGTTCGTGAACGCGAACCAGAAGACGCAAACTTTCCTCGACCGTGGCGCGCTTGGTGGTCAGGCCGGCGGCGAGCATGGCCTGGGACAGTAATGCGTCGTCGATTTCAATGTTGGTCCGCATCGCGGCCCCTGAAAATGTGTATTGAGCGCTACATTTATACACATCGGATGGCCAGGCAAGCGGTGTTCAACACGCGGTGTTCAAGATGGGCAACTATGCGGCGCTCCTCGACTGCTCTGATCAAGAGGGGCCGATCAAAAGGCGGCATGTTCAATGATGCTCCCGGCGCTGTGCATAAGCGTGGGTTATGCGTGGCCGGACTTAATTTATTTGGCCATCCGGCGCGCCGAGCTTTAACTGCGCGGCGTCGGTGACAGATGAAGGGCATACCTATGGGCGGCGTGGTTTGACTGATCTGCCCAATGCGATGCACCAGGTGATTGCCGCGCGCAGCGGCCGTGCGCTCCGGATGGCATGCGGAGAGACCGTGCGGGTTATCAATGTGCATGGTCGGCAGGTGGTGGATACCTGGGCATTCTGCGCCGATGATCCGGCGGAATTCATGTCGATGGAACACAGCCGCACCTCGTGGCTGCGGGCAAATCCGGTTGTCGGCGATATCCTGCTTTCGAATTTGCGATGCCCGATCGCGCGCCTTGTGGCGGATACGTCGCCCGGCGTGCACGATACGCTGATCGCTGCGTGCGATACTGCGCGCTATGCGCAGCTTTCGGGCGATGCGGGGCATGCGAATTGCGTCGATAATTTACAGGCCTGTCTTGCGCAACTGGGTATTTCGGCGGCCAGGGTGCCCGCGCCGCTCAATCTTTTCATGAACGTGGCGATTCTCGAGGGTGGCCGATTGGAATTCAGGGCGCCGGTGTGTGAACCCGGCGACTACGTGGATCTTCGGGCTGAACGTGATCTGATCATGGTTTTTTCCGCCTGCCCGCAGGACATCTTGCCGGTGAACGACCTGCAGCCTCGGGATGTGGCCATTCAAGTATTTGAGCACGTAGGGCGCGCCTGAAAGGAAAGGCGAGAGACCGTGAGTGAGTGTTCGGATAGGGGTGGGGGTCGCGCTCGCCACACGTAAATGTGCAAGCCTTTCTGCTCTTGAAGATAAATGCGGTTCTTTCTCTATTTCGCTGTGCGGCGCGAACCCCCACCCCGGCCCTCCCCACAAAGGGGGAGGGGGAAGCTGGGCAGTTAGCTTTTTTGAGCTGATTGGGCCTTTCGCCGCAATCGGTATCGATGCGGCTTTGATGGCCGACTGGTGGATCACCTGCATCCCCCGTGCGCAATGCGGTGGATGCCATGGCCTCGTTCTTGCTCGGTAGGATCATATGACAGCGGTTCACATGGCGGCTGACGATGAGCCGGGACCGGCCACGACGGACATCTGGATTCCGCTGCAGGACGGTACGCGCCTGGCCGGGAAACTCTGGTTGCCGCAGGGCGAAGCGGGGGCGCGCTTTCCTGCCGTTCTGGAATGGATTCCCTATCGGCAATCCGACTACACGGCCGTGGCCGATTCGATGCTGCACGGATGGTTCGCGCAGCACGGGCTGGCCTGCCTGCGCGTGGATCTGCGCGGCAGCGGCAATTCCGATGGCGTGCTGGCCGACGAATATACCGCGCAGGAGCAGGACGATGCGGTGGGCGTGATCGCCTGGATCGCCGCACAATCCTGGTGCACCGGTGCTGTGGGGATGATCGGTATTTCCTGGGGCGGATTCGCGGCCTTGCAGGTGGCGGCGCGGCGCCCGCCCGCCCTGAAAGCCATCATCACCTGCTGCTCCACGGATGATCGCTACCGCACCGATGTGCACCGCATGGGGGGGGCGCTGCTGTCGGACGGGCTGCAATGGGGCACCGGGCTGTTTACGCAACTGGGCCGCCCGCCGGACCCGGCGAAAGTGGGCCCGCGCTGGCGCGAGATGTGGCTGCAGAGATTGCATGCGCTGCAGCCGCCGCTCGCGACCTGGCTTGCGCATCCCGAACGGGATTCTTATTGGCGGCATGGCTCGGTGTGCGAGGCGTACGGCGCCATCGCCTGCCCGGTGTTTGCCGTCGGAGGCTGGACGGACGGGTATCCGGATGCCGTGCTGCGCCTGATGCAGCATCTTGCCGTGCCCAGGCGTGCCCTGATCGGGCCATGGACGCATCTGTATCCGAACTGGGGTCAGCCGGGGCCGCGCATCGGTTTCCTGCAGGACTGTTTGCGCTGGTGGCAACGCCACTTGTTGGGCGAGGAGAACGGGCTGGACGAGGAGCCCAGGCTGCGCCTGTGGCTCGGCCGCGATCTGGTGCCGGGCGCGGCTGGGCTTGGGATCGGCGGCTTGTGGATCACGGTGCCGGACTGGCCGGTGGAAGCGCCTGTGCGCGTCTTCGGCCCGGGCGACGGATTTTTGGCGCTGCCCGAGCCGGATAAGGCCGTTCCGCTCGATACGCCGCCACACTGCGGCAGCGCCGGCGGGGAATGGTGCCCGCTGGATGGCGGCGGCACCGCGCCGGAATTCCAGGCCGACCAGCAGGCCGACGATTTGCTGTCCGTGTGTTTCGAAACGGCATCGTTGACGGAGGAGGTGACACTCGTCGGGCTGGGGGAAGTCTGCCTGGATATTGCCTTGCAAGATGCCCCTGCCCTGCTGGCGATACGCCTGTGCGAGGTGCGGGAGGATGGCGTTTCCGCGCGCGTGACCTTCGGCCTGCTGCGCGTCGTCCGGCCGCCGGGTGTGGCCGCCGGGCAGTTTTTTTCGGTGCGCTGCGATCTCAAGTCGGTCGCTTATGTCTTTGCCCGGGGCCGCCGGATACGGCTGGCGCTATCGAGCACGTATTGGCCGATGGCCTGGCCCGAAGCGAGGCCGCCCGGACTTTTGATCCGGCCCGCGAGCGTGCACGTGCGCCTGCCCGGCTTGCCGCCGGCGGCCGAGGCCCCCGCGCCATTCGGGGTGCCCGTGCAGGCGGCCCCCCTGCCGCACGAGGTTCTGGCGCCCGCAAGCGACACGCGGGCGATGAATCACGACGCGTCGACAGGCAGCTTCTGCCTGGAGGTGGCGGGCAACCGCCAGACCACGCGGCTGGGCGAGCTGGTTTTCGGCGGGACGAGCACGGAAACCTACCGGATCGGCATGGCAGGGGCCGTGGCAGCCCAGGCGCGCTTTCGCAGGGTGGGTTTCATGCAGCGGCCGGGCTGGGATGTGCGGCTTGAAACCAGCGTGGAGATCGGGCTGACGGCGGATGGCCTGACCATGCAGTCGAGCTACACGGCGTTCGAGGCCGGCGCTGCCATCTTCGAACGCAGATGGGAGCATCGTTTCCCTGTTTCCGGGCCGGATACGCCGGATGCGGACACCTGATGCTGCTGCTGGTGCTGCGCCGCGCGGGGCATGGGCTGCTGGTGATGCTGACCGCCCTTGCCGTGCTGTTTTGCCTGATCGCCGTGGTGCCGGGCGATCCGGCTTCGGTGGTGCTCGGCCCGCATGCGACACTCGCCCAAAAGGCCACGCTGCGGCACGACATGCACCTGGATCAGCCGATCGTACTGCAGTTCGGGGGCTTCGTCTGGCGCCTGCTGCACGGCGATCTGGGCACAGATGTACTCACGCGCACGCCGGTGGCGCAGCTGGTGTTCCAGGCCTTGCCGCATACCGCGGCGCTGGCGGCCTCTGCCATTGCCTGGGCGCTGCTGATCGGGCTGCCGCTGGGCTGTTTTTGCGCGTTGCGGCGGGATGGCTGGTTCGACCGCGCGATGGCGCTGGCCTCGGCCGCCTGCATCGCGTTGCCCACGGCCCTGGTGGCGATCTTCGCGCTGCTGCTGTTCGCCGTGCGGCTGCACTGGTTTCCGGCCATCGGCGCCGGCCGGCCGGGCGATGTGCCGGATCAGCTGTGGCACCTTGCGTTGCCCTCGTTCACGTTGGGGGTGGGCTGGATCGGCTATCTGTGCCGGCTGATGCGCACCGCCATGCTGGAAAACCTGGGCGCGGACCATGTGCGCACCGCGCGCGCCTTCGGCGTTGGCGAGCTGCGCATCGCCATGCGGTTCGTGCTGCCCATCGCGGTGGTGCCGGTGATTGCCGTGCTGGGCGTGGGCATCGGCAGCCTGCTCTCGGGCGCCGTGCTGGTGGAAATGGTGTTCGATCGGCCAGGCCTGGGCCTGCTGACCTACGATGCGGTGCTGGCGCGGAATTTTCCTGTCATTCTCGGCGCTGTTCTGGTGACGGCGCCGCTGTATCTGCTCAGCAACCTGGCGGCCGATCTGCTGATCGCGTCGCTTGACCCGCGGGTGCGGGCGCATGTCTAGGGTACGTGGTCAGTCATTTGGCCAGGGGTGTTGCGCCCGGGTGGTGGTGGGCTGTGGAGCGGCCCACCCTACGGTTGGCCGGCGCGTTCAATGATGGGGGGTGCGCGCCGTCCGTTGATGTGGGTGGGCGCCGCTTGTGTGGCGGTGATCGTGCTGGGCGCGCTGCTCTCGGGCGCGCTGGCGCCGTACGACCCGATCGCCATTGCGCCGCATATGCGGCTGCTGGGGCCGAGCCTGCGCCATGTGCTGGGGACCGATCAACTTGGGCGGGACGTATTTTCCCGTGTTCTGGCGGGCAGCGCGATCGCGCTGGAATTGGTGTTTTGGAGCGTGTCGGTGGCCTTGGGCGTGGGGCTTATTCTGGGCCTCGCTGCGGGCTGCGGACCCCGCTTGCTGGGTGGCGCCATCATGCTGGTGTGCGATTCCATCATGACGCTGCCGATGATGCTGTGTGCGCTGGCGCTGGCGACGGTGATCGGGCCTGGCCTGTTCACCGTGGGCCTGGTGGTGACAGCGTTTCTGGCGCCCGCCTATGCCCGCATCGTGCGGGGCCAAAGCCAGGTGCTGATCCGGCAGGATTACGTGATTGCCGCGCGCGCCATGGGGGCGGCGACGTTGCGCGTGATGCTGCGCCATCTGTTGCCGAACATGGCGGGGCCGCTGCTGGTGCAGGTGGCGATGGATGTGCCCACGGTGATCGGCATCGAAGTGGGCATGACGTTTCTGGGCCAGGGCGCCGAGCCGCCGCAGCCGAGCTGGGGGGCCATTGTGAGTGACGGGTTTTCGTATATCCGGGCGGCGCCGCATATCGTTCTGGCGGGCAGCTTGCCGATTGTGATCGCGACAATGGGGTGTACGTTTTTGGCGGAAGCTTTGCGGGATGCGATGGAAGCAAGGCAAGGCAAGCATGTTCTTTTTTGAAAAAAAGGATCGGCGAGACGTGATGGGTGACGCTTCGCTTACCCATCCTACGGCATTCTGTACGTATCTTTCCGGCCAACGCCGAAGAATAAAAGTCTTTTGCTTCTTTTCTTCAGAAAAGAAGGCCTTTCTTCCTTCATGCTGATCGAGATCGAAGATTTCTCGGTGAATTACGGCCCTGTAAAAGCGGTAAGCGGCGTTTCGCTACAGATCGCCCGCGGCGACGTGCTGGGCATTCTGGGGGAAAGCGGATCGGGCAAGTCCACGCTGGCGCTGGCGCTGATGGCGTTGTTGCCGAAGCAGGCAAGCGTGAGCGGCAGGCTGGCTTTCGAAAGTGTGGATCTGGCAAGCCTGGATGCAGCCGGGCGAAGGGCGTTGCGCGGCCGTAAGATCGCGGCCGTGTTTCAGGATCCGTTTGCGTCGCTCAATCCGGTGATGCGGATCGGCACGCAGCTTCGCGCATTTGCAGGCAGCCCGCATGAAGCGGCCCTGGACATGCTGCGCCGTGTGGGCATCAGCGAGCCGGACCGCAGGATGCGCCAGTATCCGTTCGAACTCAGCGGCGGATTGCGCCAGCGCGTGGCCATTGCAGCCGCCCTGCTGTGCGCGCCCACCGTGCTGGTGGCCGATGAGCCCACCACGGCGCTGGATGCCGCGACCGAACGCCAGATCATTTCACTGCTGCGTGAAAGCCGGGCGCTGGTGGATGGCGCCATGGTGATCGTCAGTCACGATCTTTCCGTTCTTGCGGCGCTGTGCACGCGCATTGCCGTGCTGTACGCGGGCGAAATGGTGGAGGTTGGCGCGGCCGCTGATCTGCTGCGGGCGCCGCGCCACCCTTACACGCGCGCCCTGCTGGCGTGCGACCTGAGGCGTTCACCGAAGAGTTCGGCGCGGTTTCCGACCATTGCGGGGCAGCTTCCCAACCCCGGCGCGGCGCGGCGCGGCTGCGTGTTTGCGCCGCGCTGCACCGCAAGGCTCGCCCCCTGCGCCGACCATGCGCCGCCGGTGATTGCCGGGCCGTTTGGGTTCGTGCGGTGCCATGCGATGGGTGCATGAGCCCGGTTCTGGAGATCGAGGGGCTGAACATCAGTTATCCCGGCGGCTTCATGCGCCCGCCGCGCCTGGCGGTGTGCGGCGCCGGTTTTTCCATCGCGCGGGGCCAAACGCTTGCCCTGGTGGGCGGCAGCGGCAGCGGCAAGACCACGCTGGCGCGCGCGCTGCTGGGCCTGGTGCCGGTTCAGTCGGGCATCCTGCGCATCAATGGGCGGCAGCCGACATCGCCGCGGGACCGCCAGTGGAACGTGATCAGGCGTGAAACCGGCATGATGTTTCAGGATCCCGTAGCCTCGCTCGATCCGCGCATGAGTGTGTGGGCCAGCGTGGCCGAGCCGCTGGCCATTCATGGCGGCCCGGGCGCGTTGTTCGGCCGGGCACGCTGGGCCAAAGCCGCCTCGATGCTGGACATGGTGGGTTTGCCCCGCGCGATTCTTGCCCGCCGGCCGGCGGAGATTTCCGGCGGCCAGGCGCGCCGCGTGGCCATTGCGCGGGCCCTGGTGCTGCGGCCGAAACTGGTGATCGCCGATGAGCCGACGGCCGGGCTGGATGTTTCCGTGCAGGGCGATGTGCTGAACCTGCTGGCGGATTTGCAGGCCGAACTTGGCCTGGCCTATCTGGTGATCACGCACGATCTTTCCGTGGCGCGCCATATGGCCGACCGCATCGCGGTGATGCAGGAGGGGCGGATCGTGGAGCAGGGGGCGGCGGACGACATACTTGGGGCGCCGGCGCATGCTTATACGCGGGCGCTGATCGCGTGAGAAAAGTAAGGCAAGAGTCTTCTTTTCTGAAGAAAAGAAGCAAAAGACTTTTGTTTCTGGGGCCGCGGAGAGATCCGGGACTTGGCCGGAGAGTTGGGCGCAGCGCAGGACATAAAAGTCTTTTGCTTCTTTTCTTCAGAAAAGAAGAGTCTTTCTTTTGATCTTATCCCGCCGCACTCTGCTTTGCCTCGCCGGTGCCAGCGTTGCCGCGGCACCGCTGCCGCGCATCCTGCGCATTCAGAACGATGTGGATATCCAGAACCTGGATCCCGCGAACCGCCACGGATGGTACGACGAACTGGTGCTGTACGCCGTGCAATCCGGGCTGTGCCAGTTCTGCCCGGGCACAGGCTGGGGCTGGCGGCTGGATGCCGCCGAACGCCTGGTGCAGCGCGATCAACTGACTACGGAATTCGCGCTGCGCCCCGGCCGCCTATGGACCGGCGGATTCGGCGAGATGACCGCGGAGGACGTGAAATTCTCCTTCGAACGATTCCTCGATCCGCACATTCAGGCGACCTATCAGTCCGACTGGGAGGCGTTGGACCGGGTGGAGGTGACCGGCCGCTACACAGGACTGATCCATCTGAAACGCCCGTTTGCGCCGCTGTTTTCAGCCACACTGCCGGGCATCTCCGGCACCATCGTGTGCCGAAGCGCGATGCTGCGCGCCGGCGGCACCGTGCAGACCGATCCGGTGGCAAGCTCCGGCCCGTATCGCATCGGCAACTGGCGGCCGCGGGAATTGCTGCGCCTGGTGCGCAACCCGCACTGGGCCGGACCGCTGCCTTGGTTCGACGAGATCGAGGTGATCCCGATGGATTTTCGCGAGGCGGAAACCGCGTTCGACTCCGGCGATCTGGACATCACGCGCATCGGCATCGGCGCGATTCCGCTGATCCGCGATGCGCATGATCCGGGCACCAGCCTGACCTTGCGGCCTGCTTTGGACTATAACTGGCTTGGCATGAACATGGCGCATCCGAAACTTGCCGATCCGCGCGTGCGGCGTGCGATTCAGCAGGCGGTGAACGTGCCCGATGTGCTGCAGGCCGCCTTCGGCGATGCGGTGACGCCGGCGCTGGGCCTGGTGCCGCCACCGTTGCCGGGCGCGCGCAGCCGATGCCTGTATCGGTTCGATCCGCCGCGCGCCCGTGCGCTGCTGAAGGAGGCGGGCGTCGGAAATCTCTCGCTGCGCCTCGATTTCGAACACGATATCGACCGGATGACCATTGCCCAGGTGATCCAGTCGCAACTGCGCGATGTGGGCGTGGCGTTGCATCTTCACCCGATGGACGAAGCAAGCTTTGTCGCCGAGGGTCAGGAGAGCGAAGGCGAAGCGTGGCGCGATTTGCAACTCTCGATCCAGAAATTCACCGCGACGCCCGATCCTTCATCGGTGCTGGTGTGGTTCACCTGCCGGCAGGTGGGCATCTGGAACACCGAGCGGTTCTGCGATACGCGGTTCGACCGCCTGGTGGCCGAGGCGGTGGCCGAGCAGAACGAGGCGCTGCGTGCCGCCAAGTATGTGGCGTTGCAGGATATGCTGGAGGAAAGCGGGGCATTTCTGCCCCTGTACCATGGCGTGAATGCCTGGGCGTGCCGATCCGGCATTGTCGGGGCATGGTCGCCGGATGGGCAGTGGCCTTTCCTGCGCGATATCAAGGCAAACTAGCCCCGCGGCGGCTGATTTCCGGACAGTTCATAACTTTGGCTTATAGGTGGCTAGGGCGATCTTATTGGATGCGCCCGCACCCGGCTGCTTTGCTGCGGTGCCGTAACCCGTCGTTTATGGGCTGGCATCAGCCCTGCATGGCTGCGCAGGGATCAAGGAATTCGACACGTGATATCGCCGACCCGTACGTCGCCTGTTTCGGAAAAATTGCTGACGCCTGCGCAGATGGAGGCTTTCCATTGCGATGGCTTCGTGGTGGTTCCCGCATTCTTTTCACCGGCCGAGATCGCACCTTTGGCGGAGGCCTGCCTGGCCGATCCCACGATCGGCCGCCGCATCCGGGCGGTGGCCGATAGCGACGGGTTTGCCCAGGAAGTGGTGGGCTGGACCGAATACAGCCCCACTTATTTGGGCAAAGTTCCTTTTTTGGCCTGCATGATCGATAATGCCGCGGCCCTTCTGGGGCAGCCCGCCTACCACTGGCATTCGAAACTTTCGATGAAGCGGCCGCAGGCGCCGGGCAAATGGGATTGGCACCAGGATTATCCCTTTTGGTACGACGAGGGCTGCCTGTGGCCCGACATGCTGACCTGCACCGTGGCGGTGGACCGCACAGACGCGGAGAACGGCTGCATGAAATTGGTGAAAGCCTCGCACCGGCTTGGGCGGGTAAACCATACCACGGTGGGTCAGGCTGTGGGTATGGACCCCGCGCGCCTTTCGTTGGTGCTGGAGCAATGCGAGACGGTGCCGATGGTGCTCGCGCCCGGCGATGCCTGTTTTTTTCACGCGAATCTGCTGCACGCTTCGGGCCCGAATGTTTCCGAACGGCCGCGCACGCTGCTGCACTGTTCCTACAACGCCATCGCCAATTCGCCCTTCATAAGCGAGGGGCAGGAGCATCATCTGTACAAGCCCTTCGAGATCCTGCCGGATTCGTGCCTGCTGGACGGTAGCCCGGTTTTCGAAGGGCATCGGTTCAATCAGGAAACCCAGAAAATGGGCGCGGGGCGGACAAACGCGTATGGCTACAAATCCGTGGTCGGCCATCTGGAAAGCGCATCCTGATGCGCCGCGACACGCGCACGGCACGTGGCGGCAAGCAGCCCGGCCTGAAATCCATGCTTCTGCTGGGCGGCGCATTGCTGGCGCTGGCGCCTGCCGGCGCGCAGACGCCGGACGCGCCGGCCGCGCCGAAAAAGCCGGCCGATGCGGCCGCCGCTGCTGCCTCCGTGCAGGTGGAGGACATCAACGTGACCGCCACGCGCACCGGATCGCAGAACATCCAGGACGTGCCGATGGCGGTGACGGCGCTGCAGCCGGCGACGCTGACGGCGCTGGGGCTGACGAGCATGGAGCAGATTTCGCGGCTCGCGCCTTCGCTCAGCATGATCGATGAAGGGCCCGGCATCAGTTCGATCACCATACGCGGCCTGGCGGTGCGCGGCATCGACACATCGGAGACCGAAGATCGGCCGCTGGTGACCACCTATCTCGACGATACACCGCTTTCGGTGAAATCGGCGAACCCTGATCTTAAAGTGGTGGATCTGGAGGATGTGGAAATTCTGCGTGGCCCGCAGGGAACTTTGTATGGCGCGGGATCGATGGCCGGCACCATCCGGCTGGTGACCCAAAAACCTAATCCCAACCAGTTTTTTGGTTACGTTGAAGGCAGCGCTTCCGGCACCGCCGGCTATGGCGGGTTCAACGATAGCGGCCGGGTGATGATCAATATCCCGCTGATCCAGGATCAGCTGGCGTTGCGCGTATCCGGCTATCACGAGGATTTTTCAGGCTATATCAAGGATGTGGCGACCGGCATCCTGCAGGTGAACAGCGGCAAGACGACCAATCCCGAAACCAGCGACCAGGGCCGGGTGGCGTTGCGCTGGAAACCGAGCGAGGCGTTCACGCTCGATCTCAGCCTGCTGAACACCAACACGCAAGGCGGCCTCGATTTCGAACGCTCCGGCTTGCCCCCGTATGAAACCAATGTGCCGACGCAGACGGCGGCCGAGCAGAATTTGACGATGTATGCGGCGGATGCACGGTATGATCTGGATCATGTGTCGCTTACCTCCTCCACCAGTTTCTCGCATTTCCGCAGTTTCTACCGCGAGGATGAAAGTGCGGCGGACCAGTATTACTATTTTTATGGCGCGGAGCCGCTGGAGCCTGCTTCCTTCGTTGCGCGCAACACGATTGACGACCTGGCCGAGGAATTGCGCGCCACAACGCGCGATACCGGGCCCCTGAAACTGACCGGCGGCATTTATCTGGAGCGGCAATCGCGCGACACTGTGGAGGAAAATCCTACGCGTGGCTTGGACGCTTTTTATAGCGGGATCGTCGGCCTTCCGAATTACAGCTCCGAGGCCAACGACCTGGCGTTCGAGCCGAACGATTCCTACGATGGCCGGATCAGGTCGCGCAACAGCCAGTTGGCTCTGTTCACAGAGGGAACGTATACTTTCTTCGACAAGCTGGACGTGACGGCCGGCATCCGGTTTTTCGATTGGGCGGAGCGTTACAAGATCTACGCGGTGGGCCTGGCCGGCAATCTGGTGCCGGCCAGCGGCACCGCGCCGGTCGGCATTCCCACGACGCAGAATGCGACGGCGGCGGCCACGGGTACCACGCCGCGTTTCGCAGTGATGTATCATTTTACCAGCGACCTGAACATCTGGGCGGAGGTGGCGAAGGGGTTTAGGTATGGCGGCGCGAACCAGCCGATTCCCATCGGATTTTGTGGCGCCGATCTGGCCGCCAACGGTCTCAAGACAGGTCCCCTCGCCTTTGGGCCGGACAAGCTCTGGAGCTATTCGTTTGGTGAAAAGAGCGATTGGCTGAACCATCGGTTCACGTTCAATCTCACCGGCTTCTGGATCAACTGGAGCCATACGCAGACCACCAATTATCTGGAATGCAGCTACTATTATACCAGCAATGTGGGTGACGTGATCAGCCGCGGCATCGAGTTCGACTCCACCATGAAGCTGGCGCCCGGGTTGAAGCTGCTGCTGAACGGATCGTATAACGACGTTTATGCCTCGACCGCGATTACCAATCTGAATGCGCCGGTTGGAACCCAGGCGCCGTTTGCGCCGAAATACATTGCGAGCGTTACCGGCACTTACGATCGGCAGCTTGAAGGGCATGATCTGCAGCTGAGCCTCAACTATTCCTACAAGGGCAGTTTCGTGAACGGGTTCGATCACACGGATGGTTCCTTCCGGGTAATTCCGGCTTCCAATTCGCTGAATGCCGCCATCACGTATTACCTGCCGCGCTGCCAGGTGAGCGTGTTTGCCGACAATCTCACCAATGAGGCCTCGATCTACGACATCAATGCGCAGCCCTATGGGGCCATCCAGCCCGGCGACGATCTTGCTGTGGCGCGGCCCCGCACCATTGGCCTGCGGCTGCACGCGCCGTTCTGAAAGGAGAATAAAAGTCTTTTGCTTCTTTTCTTCAGAAAAGAAGATTCTTCCTTGCTTTTTTCTCCTCGTGGATCATTACGCTGGCCGGCATGCAGGTTCGCCAACTGGAATGTTTTCGTACATTGATGTTGCACGGCACAATGACGCGTGCCGCCGAACTTCTTGGCATTTCCCAGCCTGCCGTGAGCAACATGATCGCGAGCCTGGAACACGAGATCGGCTTTGCGCTGTTCCACCGCCGCGCCGGGCGCGTGCATCCCACGGCTGAAGCGCATCTTATGTATGTGGAAGCGAACCGTGCCCTGGATGCGGTGGAAAACACCGCACGCATTGCAGGGGAGATTGCCAAGGGAAAGCGCGGCCATCTGGCGATCGTCGCTTATCCCGCCATTTCCACTGCCCTGCTGCCGCGGCTGATGTCGGTGTTCATGGAAAACCGGCCTGATCTGACGTGCAAGATCATTTCCCGGGATTCCCGCACTGTGCGGGATCTGGTGCTGACGCAGCAATTCGATCTGGCGATCTGCGAATTGCCCATGGATTATCCGGCCGCCTTGATGGACGTATTCACCTACGCTTGCGAATGCATGCTGCCGGCCGACCATACGCTTGCATCAAAAGAGGTGATTACGCCTGCGGACCTGGACGATGTGCCTTTCGTGACCCTGTTCCGCGGCGACCCGTTGTATCAGCAGGTTTCCGCCGCGTTCAGCCGGTATGGGGCGCGCTGGCGCGTGGTGGCTGAAACCGAATATTTCGCGACTGCTTGCGAGCTTGTATCGGCCGGCGTGGGTGTGGGGATCATCGATCCGGTGGTGAGCGTGCCGTTTACGGCCCATGTGGTGCGCCGGCCGTTTCAGCCGCTGATCGAATATCAGATTGCGATTCTTTACCCGACGGGTGCGGAGAGATCGCAGATTGCGGATGCGTTTGCGGGTTTGTTGAAAGCGCATTTGAGTGCGCCGGGATGAGCATAGAGGGTGGCTGCGGAGAAGCCCACCCTACGGCAGGTTAGCCTTCGGACCAGCCGGGGTAGTGGCGATCGAGCAGGCGCAGCATGGCTGGCCACATGCGGTGGCCGGCTTTGGCGGCTTCGCGCCGGCTGGTGAATTGCGTATCGGTGCGCGCCAGGATGTCGGACGCAACCACCGCGAAGGGGTGGCCGCTGCCCAGCACGTCCATCTGCACGCGCGCCGACTGTTCCAGGTAATACATGAAATAGAAGGCTGCAGGAATCGTGTGCCCGACTGTCAGCAGACCGTGATTGCGCAGCACCAGGGCCACATTGTCGGCCAGGTCGCGATGCAGGCGCGGACCCTCGTCCAGTTCGAAGGCGATGCCTTCGTAATCGTGGTAGCCGACCGAGTCATGAAACTCGATGGCGAACTGGTTGAGCGGCAGCAGCCCCTCCTCCAGGCAGGAAAGTGCCACGCCGGCGCGGGTATGGGTGTGCAGAACGCAGGCAAGATCGGGGCGGCGTTGCAGAATGCCGCCATGGATCACGAACCCCGCCGCATTGGCCGGATAGATGTTATTGTCCAGCACCGTGCCCTCGAAATCCACCTTCACCAGCGATCGCGGCGTAATTTCCTCGAACATCAGCCCGAACGGGTTGATCAGGAATGCCGCCTCGCCCGGGATGCGGGCGGAAACATGCGTGTAGATCGTGTCATCCATGCCGAAATGCGCCAGCAGGCGATAGACTGCGCAGAGATGCAGCCTTATCTGTTGCTCGGTTGTAATGGTGATGAAGTCGGCGGGCTTATCGTGCACGGTCATGGCTTTCCCCCTGTTTTTTCCGGGCATGGTTCCGGCAGATGACATTCACGCTCGTAGCCCGGTGCATGAGGACCGGTGACTTCGGCGTGGCGGTTGCCAGCGCCAGCCTGGCGGTGGGCGCGCGCTGCCCGCATGCGCGCAGCTTCACCGGCGCGGTCACCACGCAATCCCGCACCGACCCCATGCTGGGGCCGCGCGTGCTCGATCTGCTGCAGGCGGGGCAGGATGCGGCTTCCGCGCTGAATCTGGCTGTTGGCATGGCGGCTTTTGCGGAATGGCGCCAGCTTGCCGTGGTTGATGTTGCGGGCCGGGTGGCTACCCATCACGGCGCATCCTGCGCGGGGTTGTGCGCCGAGGCGCGCGGCGATGGCTGCGTGGCGCTGGGGAACCTGCTGGCTTCGCCCGATGTGCCGGCGGCGATGATCGCGGGTTTTGAAGCTGCGGCTGAAAATAGCGTGGAACAGCGCCTGCTGGCGGGGTTGCGTGCGGGGCTTGCGGCGGGTGGGGAGACGCAGCCGCTGCGCTCGGCGGCGCTTCTGGTGGTTGCGGAAGATGCTTTTGCCCGCACCAACCTTCGTATCGACCATGATGCGGATCCGGTCGGCGCCCTGCAGGCGCTGCACGATCAATGGTGGCATGAGGCCGGCACGATACGGCTTTGGGCGCTGAACCCTGGCGGCGTTTAAGGAAGGCCTTCTTTTCTGAAGAAAAGAAGCAAAAGACTTTTATTCTCCGCGCATTTGCAACTCTCCGGCCATGGCCTGGATATGCAAGCTGCTGAGGAATAAAGGTTTTTTGATTCTTGCAGGGCGGGCGCCGCCTTTTTTCAAAAAAGACCATGCTTGCCTTACGCTTCCATCGCCGCAGCCACATCGCCCCGCGGCAGCCGCGCCAGCGCAGCCTTCATTGCCGCCGCCCCGGACGCACGCAGATGCCCCCGCATCGCGGACTCCGCCGCTTCGGCATCGCCGTTCTGAATGGCGCGGGCAATGCGCATATGTGCCGCCTTTGCCGCACCCGTTTCTTGCAGCGAATAGCTTTTCAGGATGAGCGGGCTGGCAAAAATGGCCTGGTAATTGCTGATCAACTGCGCAACCCGCGGAGCGTGCGCGGCCTGCGCCACGCCCAGGTGAAACGCCTCGTTCAGCCTGGCCCGGGCCTGCACATCGGCCGGCGCCGTGGCTTTTCCCTGTTCCGCCAGGGCCATGATGCCCGCCTTTTCCCCTTCCGTGGCCCGCAGCGCCGCAAGCCGCGCCGCACAGCCTTCAATTGCCTCGCGCAAATGAAAGATCTCGATGAACTCGTCGCGCGGATCAACCACAACCACGCCGCCGCGCGGCGCGGGGCACAGCAGCCCATCCTTTACCAGCCGCGCGAAAGCCTCCCGCACCGGCGTGCGGCTCACCCCCAGGCGGTTTGCAATCCGCGCTTCCGCCAGCCGCTCGCCGGGCGCCAGATCGCCATCCGAAATGGCGCGCTTCAGCCGCTCATACGCCTGCACCGCGCTTGTTTTGCTTGCTGGCAGCGACCACGAATCGGCGTCCATCAGGCGTGAACTCCCGTTGCCATGAACCTTGCCCGTGCCACGGCCGAATCCCGGTCGTAGCTCGCGAACAGGGCCCCTTCCTGCGCGAAAACCGGCGTTTCGGCAAATAGCTGATAGGCCTGCATGCGCCCGCCATGAGACGATGCCGTCAGTTCCCGCGCCAGATGCATCACCGGCAGCCGCTCCTCCGCCGCGTGCGTGCCTGCGGCAAAGAACTTGCGCACATCCGCGCCGATCTGCGGATGCGCCAGCATCGCGTGGTCGGGCAACATCACCACCTGGCCGCCGGCAATTTCACGCAACAGCTGGATCATCAGGTGATAATTCTGCGAACAAAAAATCCGCCCCGCGTTCTGAATGGCCTGGTTCGGCATCACGAAGCCGGAAACAGTCGTCTCGCAGGCGCTTTCCGATCCCAGTAGAAACGCCTCGATCGTTTGCTTGAACATCATCAGCTGGCTGATGCGCGAGCGCACAGGCGCCAGCCCGATGGTGCCGGAGTGTTCGGCCAGCAGCAGCGCCGTGCCTACCAGCAGATCGGCCTTTGCCAGGCAGCGCGTGATATAGCCATGCGCCGCCCAGCGCGAAAACTCGCTGCGCATCAGCGCCGCCAGCTCCGGCTGCCGGCTGAAAATCACATTTTCCCACGGCACAAAGCAATTTTCGAACACGATCAGCGTATCGATCTCGTCGAAACGCGATGTGAGCGGATGATCCGCCGCCGATCCGCCCCAGTGATGCGGCATACGGCAAATATGCCGCACACCGGGGCTGTTCAGCTGAACAATGCAGGACACCGCATAATCGCGGTTCTGCTCCACCCATGCCCCCACCGTGGGTTTTATAAAGGCAACATGCGCATAGGGCGCCCCGGTCTCGAACTTCGCGCCGCTGATGTATATGCCCGCATCCGTCTCGCGCACCACGCGCAAAAACATGTCCGGATCGGGCTGCTCGCAGGGCTGCAGGCTGCGATCGCCCTTCGGATCGGTGTTGCCGCTGGTCATGAACAGATTATCGCGCTGCAGCCGGGCCAGCCAGGCAGCCGCGTTGGCACTGTAGCGGGGATCGAACCGGTTC
>Ga0116226_10002026_pt1 | contig 17574 bp, 21 predicted proteins | sample S1TSphfallax_FD_89692 | JGI IMG/M metagenome (GOLD analysis project Ga0116226, IMG submission 89692) | Host-associated microbial communities from peat moss isolated from Minnesota, USA - S1T2_Fa - Sphagnum fallax MG | ecosystem: Host-associated > Plants > Peat moss > Unclassified | place: USA... | reverse complement strand
GCGCAACAGCGACTGCGCGAGCGAGATGCCGCGCTGGGCCATGGCCGTGCCTGCGACCAGCAGCGCTTCGATCGCGACGTATTCCAGGACCGCGTGCAATGCGAGCAGGCCGCTGCGACGATGCCAATCGGCGGCGTGCACGACCGCGTCGACGATCAGCGCGCCCACGTAAGCGATGCCCGCCGGAGCGAGGCCTGCGAGCACGGTCAAGACCATCAAGGCGACCGACAAGGCGCGGTCCGTCGTCCAAACCAGCGATAGCGCACGACGGCTGTAGGCGAACACGCCGACGAGGCTGGCGGGGGGGGTGACGCTCAAGTGGGACGGTCAGGGACTATAATCGGCACGATCGACCCTCGTATGGTGGAATCCGTGGTGAAATTCAAGCCCTTGCTCGAGAGATGGAAGAAAGAAACCGGTCCGCAGCTGACCGCCGAGGAGTATCCGGTGCGCCTGCCGCTCGACGACGCTTCGCGGATCGAGGCGCTCGTGGCGCTCTTCCCGGGACGCAGCGCCGCGGAAATCATCACCGATTTGCTGCACGCGGCTCTCGACGAGATTGCCGCCGCGATGCCCTACGAGGCCGGACCCAAGGTCATTTCACGCGACGACCACGGCGACCCGGTCTACGAGGACGTGGGTCTCACACCGCGCTTCGTCGAACTCACCCGGCAGTTCAAACGCAGTCTGGAAGCGGCCAGCAAAGCTTGACGCTATGCGCCCGGTGACGCGATACTCCCTGCCATGAAAACGATCACTGCGCGACTCCGGCTAGGCTGGTGGTGGGGATTCCATCCCTGACAAGTGGGCGCTGGTCCGCACGTAAAAACACTCCGTTCCGTCAATCCAGAACCCATTTCCGACCCCGGTAATGGGTTTTTCGTTTGTGCAGACTCGAACAACGTATGAAACCTCCTTTCGACATCGCCGCCGATCTGGATACTCCGGTGTCCGCCTACCTCAAGTTGGCGCCGTTCCGGCCGCGCTTCTTGCTCGAAAGCGTCGAAGGCGGCGAGCGCCTCGCGCGCTATTCCTTCATCGGCTTCGGCGATTGCCTCGAGGTGAAATTGGACGCTGCCGGCCTGCATGTCGGCGCGCGGACCTCGCCGCGGCCGGCCAACCGCGCCGAATTTCTTGGCTGCCTGCGCGCCGCCCTCGACCAGGCGCCGCGACCCCGGCCGGAGCTTCCCGGGGTGCCGCTCTCGGGCGGACTCGTCGGCTACACCTCGTATGATGCCGTCCGCTATTTCGAGCGCTTGCCAGGGCGCAGTCTCGACGCCACCGAAGCCCCGCACGCGCATTATGTCGCGCCGCGCTCGCTGCTCGTTTTCGATCACCTCACGCGCGGCGTCGCACTGCTGCACGACGGCTCCGACGCCGAGCGTCAGGCCCTGCGCCGCGAGGTCATCGGTGCGCTGCGCGGCGCCGTGCCCGCGATCCTCTCCCCCGGGAGTTTCTCGCTTGCGAGTCCGTCGCTGTCGCCCCTCGAGCATGCTGCGGGCGTGCGGCGGGTGCAGGAACATATCGCGGCCGGGGACGTCTATCAGCTGGTCCTCGCGTCCCGCTTCGACGGCCACCACTCGCTCTCGCCGTTCGAGGTGTATCGCGCCCTGAGGCTCCTCAATCCGTCGCCTTACATGTATTTCTGCGAGCTCGGCGACCTCACCGTCGTCGGTTCGTCGCCCGAGGCGCTCGTGAAGCTGCACGCCGGTCACGCGCAATTGCGACCGATCGCGGGTTCCCGCCCGCGCGGCGTCGACGCCGCGCGCGATGCGGCGCTCGCCGCCGAACTGCTCGCGGACCCGAAGGAAAATGCCGAGCACGTCATGCTCGTCGACCTCGCACGCAACGATCTCGGGCGCGTGGCCGCGGCGGGAACGGTGCATGTGGATCCTTTTCGCGTGATCGAACGCTACAGTCACATCATGCATATCGTGAGCGGCGTGGGCGGCCGGCTCGCTCCGGGTTGCGACGCGTTCGACCTGTTCGCGGCGACGTTTCCAGCAGGCACGCTGGTCGGAGCGCCCAAGGTTCGCGCCATGCAGCTCATCGACGAGCTCGAACCGGTTGCCCGTCAGCTCTATGGCGGGACCGTCGGCTATTTCGGCCGCGCCGGCGACATGGACCAGGCGATCACGATTCGCACGCTCGTGTTTCGCGGCGACACGTACAGCTATCAGGCAGGCGGCGGTATCGTCGAGGGCAGCACGCCCCGGGCGGAATACGACGAGGTGATGGCAAAGAGCGCGGTGCTGCGCCGGGCGCTGGAACTCGCGGCGGAAGGCTTGTGACCATGGCCGCCGCCCGCTTGCTGCTGATCGACAACTACGACTCCTTCACCTACAACCTCGTGCAGGCCTTCCTGCTGCTGGGCGCCGAGGTCGACGTCCGTCGCAATGACGAGATCAGCACCGCCGACGCCTTGCGGCTGGGGTCCACTCATTTGGTGATTTCGCCGGGACCCGGCACACCGCGGGACGCGGGGGTGTCGCTCGCGATGATCGAGGCGTTCGCGGGACGCGTGCCCATCTTCGGCGTCTGCCTCGGCCATCAATCGCTCGTCGAGGCTTTCGGTGGCAGGGTCGTACGCGCTGGACGTCTGATGCACGGCAAAGTCTCGCCGGTGAAACACGACGGCAAGGGCTTGTTCGCGAATCTCCCCCAGGATTTCGCCGCCGGCCGCTATCATTCGCTGATTGCGGAGCCGGCCAGCTTTCCGGATGCACTGGAAGTCACCGCCCGCACGCCCGAGGGCGAGATCATGGGCTTGCGCCATCGCACGCTGCCCATCGAGGGCGTGCAATTCCATCCCGAGAGCGTGCTGACGCCCGTGGGACCGGAACTCATGGGCAACTTCCTCAAGCTTTGAGCCGCGCAATGCAAACCGCACGCCACATGCTCGAAGCTTTGTCGAACCGGCAAGATCTCTCCGAGGCCGAGGCGGCCACGCTGCTCGGCATGCTCACGGATGAAGCCATGGAAGCCGCACTCGCCGGTGCCCTGCTCACGGCCTTGCGCGTCAAAGGCGTGACGGCGGCGGAAGTGCGCGGGTTTGCCGCAGCGATGCGCGCCCGCGCGCGCAAGCTCGACCTGCCGCATTCGCCGGATGCGATAGATCTGGTCGGCACGGGCGGCGATGGTTCAGGCAGCTTGAATCTCTCGAGCGGCGCGGCGCTGTTGACCGCCGCCTGCGGCATGCCCGTGATCAAACACGGCAACCGCTCGATCTCGAGCCGCTCCGGCAGCGCCGATTTCATCGAACGACTCGGGCTTGGACTGCCGCTCGATGAGCAAACGGCGCTGCGCTGCCTGCACACGACGGGCTTCACGTTCCTGTTCGCGCCCTATTTCCATCCGGCGATGCGAAACCTCGCGGCGGTGCGCACGGCGCTCGGCATACGCACGATCTTCAACCTGCTGGGACCCCTCACCAATCCGGCCGCACCGCGTTTTCAATTGATCGGAGCCTATGACGCCGAGGCCGCTCTACTCATGGCCGACAGCGTCGCCGGCATGGACGTCGAACGTGCCTGGATCGTGCATGGGGCACAAGGCTGGGACGAGGTGACGCCGATCGGGCCCTTCCTCGCATACGACGTGACCCGCGGCCGCGTTCAACGTCTGCAGATCGATCCGCGCGATTTCGGCTTGGAGCCGTGTTCCCCGGCGGCGCTCGCCGGTGGCGACGCGAGCGCGAATGCGTCAGCTTTTATCGACGTGCTCGAAGGTCGCGATCGCGGCCCGCATCTGGCCGCGCTGACGCTGCAGGCCGGTGTTGCGCTGCATATTGCGGGCCGTGCGCCGAACATCGCGGCCGGCGTCGGTGTCGCGCGCAGTACCGTGGAGAGCGGTGGCGCGCGTGCGTGGCTGGCACGCCTGCAGCGCTTTGCCGAGGAGACCGCAGCATGAGGCGGGGGCGCGGATGAGCCGGTTTCTCGACGAGATGGCGCGGGCCAGCCACCTGCGCGTCGCCGCGGCACGGGAGGTCCTGCCGCCGGCGGCGCTCGAGCGGCGCGCGCGGGCGACGCCGCCGCCCCCGCCGCTGTGCCTGTCGCCCGCGGGTTTCGATGTGATCGCAGAAATAAAACTGCGTTCGCCCGCGGCGGGCGTGCTCGGGGCGGCGAGCGACGATTGGCTCGGACGCGCCGCGAGCTATGCGCGCGCGGGTGCGGCAGCGGTCTCCGTCCTGACCGAACCGGACCGGTTCGACGGATCCCTGCAGCATCTCGAGGCGGTTGCCGCGGTTTTGCGTGGCTCGGGCGTGCCGGCGATGCGCAAGGATTTTCTGGTCGATCCCTACCAGGTCTGCGAGGCGCGCGCCGCCGGCGCGGGCGGCGTGCTGATCATCCTGCGCATGCTGTCGCCTGAGCAGATCGTGACCTTGTTGGACGCCGCCGCGCAGTGGCAAATGTTCGTGCTGCTCGAAGCCTTCGATGCCGAGGATCTGGCGCTCGCCGCGAAGCTGCTGCAGACCCGCACCGCTCCTGCAGAGCCGGTGCTCATCGGTGTCAATAGTCGCGATTTGCAGACTCTCGAGGTGGTCCCCGAACGATTCGCCGCGCTCGCACCGCTGCTGCCGCGCGGCTTTGCCGCAGTTGCCGAGAGTGGTGTCGGCGATGCCGCCGGTGCGGCGTCGATGCGCCGCTTGGGATACCGCATGGCCTTGATCGGCACCGCGCTGATGGTCTGCGACGAACCGGCGCAATTACTCGCGGAGATCTTCAAAGCGAGCCGGACAGTACCGACTTAAATGATTACACTCGTACTCATGTGGATCAAAATATGCGGATTGACCAGTGCGGACGCCGTGGCGGCCGCGGCCGAGGCGAAAGTGGATGCGATCGGCTTCGTGTTCGCACCGAGTCCGCGCCAGGTGACCCCGGGCCAGGCTGCGCAGCTCGCCGCGCTCGCGCCGCCGGGCATCCTGCGGATCGCCGTCTCCCAGCATCCCTTGCAAATGAAAGTCGACGAGATCTGCCGCAGCATGAAGCCCGACTACTTCCAGACGGACGTCGAGGACCTGCGCGAATTGAAGATCCCGGCGCCGGTGAAACTGCTGCCGGTCGTGCGCTTCGGGCGCAAGACACCGAATCCGCTGCCGGCGCTGATGCTGTTCGAAGGGCCGACCAGCGGCATAGGCGAACTCGCGGACTGGGGCCGGGCCGCCGAACTGGCGCGGCAGACGCAGCTGATCCTCGCCGGCGGGCTCTCGATCGAAAATGTCGCCGAGGCGATAACCGCCGTGCGGCCGTACGGCGTCGACGTGAGCAGCGGCGTCGAAGCCACGCCGGGCATCAAGGATCCTGACAAGATCATGGAATTCGTACGCGTCGTGCGGGCGGCCGCCGCACGCGTGGAGCATGACTCATGAACAGCCGATTGCGCGACGAGCCCCCGGGCCCCGACCATGCCTCGCACACGTCTTATCCCGATGGCAGGGGACGCTACGGCAAGTTCGGCGGGCGCTACGTTCCGGAAACGCTGGTGCCGGCACTCAACCGGCTGCAAACGGGCGTGGACCGCTATCTCGGCGATGCGGATTTTCAGGCTGAGTTCCAGCACGAGCTGCGTACCTGGGTGGGACGGCCCACGGCTCTGTCCCGCGCACCCGCATTGAGCCGGCGCTGGGGCGCGGAAGTCTGGCTCAAGCGTGAGGATCTGGCGCACACCGGCGCGCACAAGATCAACAACGCGATCGGTCAGACCTTGCTGGCCAAGCGTCTCGGCGCGAAGCGCATCATTGCCGAAACCGGTGCGGGTCAACATGGCGTGGCGAGCGCCGCCGCCGCCGCGAGACTCGGCATGCCCTGCGTCGTGTACATGGGCGCGGTCGACGTCGAGCGGCAGGCCCCGAACGTCGGACGCATGAAGCTCATGGGCGCGACCGTCGTTCCGGTCACGGGCGGCGACCAGACGCTGCGCGCCGCGATCGATGAGGCGTTGCGCGACTGGGTCGCGGATCCGGACGGGACGTATTATTCGCTCGGTTCGGCGGTGGGGCCACATCCCTATCCTTACTTGGTGCGCGAACTGCAGGCCGTGATCGGGCGCGAGGCGCGTGCGCAGATGTTGGCGCAGGCCGGCGCGCTGCCCGACGTCGCGGTCGCCTGTGTCGGCGGTGGTTCGAACGCCATCGGGCTGTTTCATCCGTTCTTGCAGGATGTTTCGGTGCGCCTGCTCGGCGTGGAAGCCGGCGGACGGGGTCCAGGCCTCGGCGACAACGCGGCGTCGCTGAGCTTCGGTACGCCCGGCGTATTGCAGGGCAGCTATTCGCTGTTGCTGCAGGATGCGGACGGCCAGATCCAGGAGACCCATTCGGTATCGGCCGGTCTCGATTATCCCGGCGTCGGTCCGGAGCACGCCTACCTGATGCAAAGCGGTCGCGTGGCGTACGAATCGGCGACGGACGAGGACACGCTCGCCGCCTTGATGGAGTGCGCCAAGTTCGAGGGCATACTGCCCGCGATCGAAACAGCCCATGCCTTTGTCGGCGCGCGTCGATTTGCCGAGCGGCATCCCGGTGCGCGCATCTTGATCTGTTGTTCGGGGCGTGGCGACAAGGACTTGCCGATCTTGCAGCGCACCGTCCTGCCGGCACTGGCGTGAGCGAGTTGGGGCGAGACCGTATCTCCGCGGCGATTCGTGCCGCCACCGATGCCGGGCGTCCCGCCTTGGTCGCCTTCCTCACGGCGGGATTCCCTGACAGGGCGAGCTTCAAGACCAATCTTGCGGCTGTTGCCGCAGCTGCCGACGTGGTCGAAATCGGCGTTCCGTTCACCGATCCGATGGCAGACGGCACGACCATCCAGCGCGCGAGCTTCCAGGCGCTCAGGGACGGCGTGACGCTGTCGTGGATCCTCGCCGAGCTCGGGTCGCTGTCGCCGCGGCCGCCGGCGCCCATTCTGCTCATGAGCTATCTCAATCCGCTCCTCGCCTATGGACTTCACCGCCTGCCGCGCGCGGCCGCCGCCGCCGGCGTCACCGGTTTCATCGTCCCCGATCTGCCTTACGAGGAGAGCGAGGAACTCGCCGGTGCGCTCGATCGCGAGGGCCTCGCGCTGGTGCAAATGGTCACGCCGGTGACACCGACCGAGCGGCTCGAACGCCTGTGCCGTGTGGCGCAGGGCTTCGTCTATGCCGTGACCATGACCGGCACCACCGGCAAATCCGTCGCCCTGCCCGACGACGTCCTCGCGTACATGGACCGGGTCAAACGCGCCTCTTCGGTTCCGGTCTGCGCCGGCTTCGGCATCCGCTCGCGCGAGCAGGTGGCGCGCTTCGGGACGCACGTCGACGGCGTCGTCATCGGCTCCGCGCTCGTCGAGACTTTGGAGCGCGGCGGCGACGTCGGCGCATTTCTCACCTCGTTGCGCTAAGCTCGACGCACCATCGGCCGTACTGGGATTGCCATCCGTGAAGCGGGTCTTTCGCGCGCCGTCGCTGCTCCAGGTCGCCCACCACCGCAATCTGTTGCTGGTGGCGGGCATCGAGTCCGAACTGCGCAATCAATATCTGGCCGGCGCCATGGGCGAGTTGCCGATGCTCGAAACCTGGCCGCAGTTGTTCGTCGAGGATGCGGACGAATCGCGCGCGTTGCGTGTGCTGCGTGAAGCCGCGTCGCCACCGCGCGGCTCCGCGTGGGTATGCGAAGTCTGCGGCGAACGCTCCGAGCCGCAGTTCACGAGCTGCTGGCGATGCGGTACGGAAGCCAAGGCCGGGTCGGCGCGCGACTCGGTTTGATGTGCTCGTCCGCTAAGTTGCAACCCATGTGCCAGCAGTCCTGAGATCCCGGGACGGCCGGCGACCGCCCGCTCGAGCGGAGGCGCATCGGCTTTCTTTTCAATGACTTAAGTCGCCCTGTCAGACAGACACCTACAGGCAATCGCGCGCTGTCTGAGCCTAAGGTTCAGCCCGGGCCGATGGCGGCCCCCGGGGCCTCAAGGTACAACTTACCTGACTCGCAGTGTAAGCATTACACGATGGCGATACGAAGGAGTTTGACGATGACTGTGGCGACTACGGAATTTCCCAGCGTGTCGGTGGCTGTGCCCAAGGATGCGGCGTTGCTCGGCAATTCCGCTGCCATGCAGGAGGTCTTGCGGCTGATCGAGCGCGTCGGGCCGACCGATGCGAGCGTCTTGCTGACCGGCGAGAGCGGCTCCGGCAAGGAGCTGGCGGCGCAGCTGATCCATCGTCGCAGCGCCCGCCACGCGGGACCTTTCGTCGCGATCAACTGCGGCGCGGTGCCCGCGGGACTGATCGAAGCGGAACTGTTCGGCCATGAGAAGGGCAGCTTCACCGGCGCGATCCGCGCTCACGCCGGTGTCTTCGAACGAGCCCACGGCGGGACTCTGCTGCTCGATGAGGTGACCGAGATGCCTCTCGACATGCAAACGCGCCTGCTGCGGGTGCTCGAGACGCGAAAATTCTACCGCGTCGGCGCGAGCATCGAATTGATCACCGACGTGCGCGTGATCGCCGCGACCAACCGCTGCCCGCTGAAGGCCGTGGAGAACGCAGCGTTGCGCGAAGATCTGCTCTATCGGCTCGCCGTTTTTCCGATTGCGATGCCGCCCTTGCGCGCGCGCGGCAACGACGTCGACCTGCTCGCCGAATATTTTCTGGCCGAGCTCAATGCGCGTGCGGGCACGCAAAAGCGCCTGTCCGCGGTCGCGCGCATGATGCTCAAACAGCATTCGTGGCCGGGTAACGTGCGCGAACTGAAGAACTGCATCGAGCGGGCGTTCATCCTCGGCGACGAGGTGTTGGAGCCGGCTCCGCTGATCCATGCCGGCGCCTCGCCGCGCGGCGGGGATTCGGGCGACAGCCGCGAACGGCTGGATATTCGGGTAGGATCCAGGATCGAGGACATGGAACGCTCCTTGATCGAGGCGACGTTGGATCATTTTCAGGGCAACAAGCGCCGCGCGGCGGATGCCCTTGGCTGCAGCCTAAAAACTTTGTACAACAAACTCAATGGCTATTCTCAAAATCAGGAATTCGCCAGCAACTGAACGGGGGCGAAAAGGGTGCTATCAGTGTCACGCGTTTTGATCGCGGACGATCATGCGGTCGTCCGTGCGGGCTTCAAGCAGTTTTTGGAGAACGATTCGAGTATCACCGCAATTGGCGAGGCATCGACGGGCAGCGAAACGCTCGACCAGCTGCGCAAGCAGTCGTGGGATCTGGTGCTGCTCGACATCCACATGCCGGATCGCAGCGGACTCGATATTTTGCGGCACATCCAAACCGGGCATCCGAACGTCAAGGTGCTGGTCATGAGCGGTTTGCCCGAGCAGCAATACGCGGTCAACGTGCTGCGCGCCGGGGCGAGCGGCTATCTGTCCAAGGACAGCGCCCCCGAGGAGCTGATGAAGGCGGTGCGCACCGTGCTTTCGGGGCGCCGCTACGTGAGCGCCGCACTGGCGGAAATCTTGGTGGCGGATCTCGATGGCGATCCGGACAAGCCCATGCACGCGCGGCTCTCGACGCGTGAGTTTCAAATCTTCTGCAAGCTGGCCGCCGGTCGCGGTGTCTCGGACATCGCCAATGAACTCTCCCTGAGCGTCAAGACGGTGAGCACTTATCGCAGCCGGATTCTGGAGAAAATGAACTTCACGGCGAACGCCGATATTACGTCATATGCGCTGCGTAACGGCCTGATTCAATAAGGCCGCGACTGTGAGAAATTTCCTACAGAACTACCTGGGAAGGGAATGTGGTCACGGTCCGAGTGGTGGCATTAGACTTGCCCCCGTGTGAACACTACAACTATGGACACAATGGCGATGACTGATTGCTTGCGAGTCTTGCTCGTCGAGGACTCGAAGGTATTGACCGAACGTCTAACCGAAGCGATCAGGCAGATTCCCGCGGTCGAGCTCATCGGCACCGTCGACACGGAGAGCGCGGCGATTGCGGCCGTCAAACGCGAAACGGTCGATGTCATCATCCTCGATCTGCATTTGAAGCAGGGCACCGGCTTCGGCGTCATGCGGGCGCTCGCCGGCGGGACGGCCAAACCGCGTATCGTCGTGCTCACCAATTACGATTTGCCGGAATACAAGAACGCCGCGACGGCGCTCGGTGCCACGCATTTTCTCGACAAGGCGCGCGACTACGGTCGCCTCGCCGAAGTGCTCCAGGAAATCTGCCAGGAACAGGTTGTCCGTCGCTGAAGGGCTCGTCCGGCCAACCGGCAAGTTCTACCCGCCCACGCCGAAATTTCTACATGGCCGAGCGCTAGCCTCGTGCTGCAAGACGCAGGCGAGCCTCCGCAACGCCCGATCTGCGTTGGCACGGCGCTTGCTCTGAACTCAATCCAGACGCGTCGCGGCGACGCCGAACCATCTCGAGGAGACACGCTATGAATTGGGATCGAGTGCAAGGCAACTGGAAGCAGTTCAAAGGCCAGGTGCAGCAAAAGTGGGGCAAGTTGACCGACGATCAATTCGCCGCGATCAACGGCCAGCGGGAGATTCTCGCCGGCAAGATCCAGGAGGCTTACGGCATCGGCCGCGACGAAGCGGAGCGACAAATCCAGGATCTCGCGAATTCGCTGCAGGAAGCCGCCGACCATGGCGACGCCGCCGCACACAAATTCAATGCGCGCCATTGAGCCCCCTCATCAACCAAGGAGTAAATCACCGTGAACAATCATCGCATCACCCGTGCCGGCGCCGCCGTCATCGCCATCGCGAGCATCGCAGCCTTTGCGGGGTGCGCCTCGACCCCGCCGCCAAACGACAAGATCGCAGTCGCACAAGCGGCACTGAGCCGCGCCGAGCAAAACGGCGCTCCGGAGTACGCGCCCGTCGAATTGTCGACGGCCCGCGACAAGCTGGCCCGCGCCCAGGCGGCGCAGGCGGACCACAAGTTCATGCCGGCCACCGAGCTCGCCGAGCAGGCAAATATCGACGCGCGACTCGCGGAAGCGACCGCGGACGAGCAGAAGTCCGAAAAGGCCGGCGCGCAATTCGACGCCAGCATGCAGGCCTTGCGCCGAACCTCGCTGCAGAACGCGAATTCCACCAATTGAGGTATGCCAATGAAAACTAAAATTCTGTTGACCGGGGCCTGCGCGCTGGTGCTGGCCGCGTGCGCCGCGACGCCGAAGACCGACGCCGCCCTGGAGAACGCGCAGACCGCCGTGCGTGCCGCAGAGTCGGATCCCAACGTGCCGAAATACGCCGCGCTCGATCTGGCGGACGCGCAGAAGGATCTCGCTGCCGCACAAGCGGCGGCCAACGAAGGAAAAATGGACGAAGTCGATCAACCGGCCTACCTCGCCGCGCAGACGGCGCGCCTCGCGCAAGTGCGGGCGAAGGGCAAGGCTGAAGACGCGCGCGTCGCCGCGGGTCAAGCCGAGCGGGATCGCATCTTGCTGCAGGCGCAAACTCAGGCCACGAGCAATGCCAAGGCGACCGCCCAGATCGCCCTCGATCAGCGCGATCAGGCCGCCCAGCAAGCACTGGCTGCGCAGGCGCAAGCGGCGAGTCTGCAGGCGGAGTTGGATCAACTCAAAGCGACGCAAACGAACCGCGGTCTCGTGCTGACCCTCGGTGACGTTTTGTTCGACACCGGCAAGGCACAGCTGAAGTCCGGCGCCGAGCGCAAGCTCGACCAACTCGCGCAGTTCCTCAAGGACCACCCGGACCGCCGCGTTGAAATCGACGGCTTCACGGACAGTGTCGGTTCGGACTCCTTCAACGAGCAGCTCTCGCTGAACCGCGCCGACTCTGTCAAGGACGCCTTGATGGCCCGCGGCATCGATTCCTCGCGAGTCACCACCCAGGGGTTCGGCAAGGAATTTCCCGTTGCCAGCAACAATGAGGCCGGCGGACGACAGTTGAACCGACGCGTCGAGGTCGTCATCGGGAACGACAGCAATCCGATTGCCCCGCGCAGCTAAACCGCGCTGCGACTGAGAACGCGCTCGAGGGGTATCACGGCCGTGACCGTGGTACCCCCTTCCGGCGGCGAGCTCAGCGTCCAGGTCCCGCCGAGTGCCGTCACCCGGTGGCGCATCGCCCCGAGGCCGTGCGAGACCAGGACACCGAGGCGGGCGTCGGGCACGCCGCGACCGTCGTCGCCGATTTCCAGGACCAGAGACGCGTCATCGACCCGCACGATCAAACGCGCTTTTTTCGCCATCGCATGTTTTAGGATGTTGGTCATGGCCTCTTGCGCGACCCGGAAGATGCCGATGGCCGCCACCGGATCGAGCGTCGGCTCTTCGTCCGGAAAGCTCTCGATGCATTGCATCCCGGTACGGCGGCAGGTTTCCTTGAACTGCCATCGCAACGCAGCAAACAGCCCCATGTTATCGAGCAGCGTGGGCCGCAATTCCTCGACCACGCGGCGCTTCAGATCCACGCCCGCGCTCAAGGACTCATGAATGCGCTTGAAGCGCTGCTCGATCGCCGGATCGCTCGTGGGCAGTCGCTGCTGCAGCCAGGACAAGTCCATGCGCGCGGCCACCAAGAGGCCGCCCAGCTCATCGTGCAGCTCCCGCGACAGCGCCGACTTCTCCTGCTCGGAGACCTCCTGGAGATGCGTCGACAGCGCCCGCAGTTCGCGCGTCCGCTCCTCGACCTGGCGCTCCAGTTCCTGCTTCTGATCGCGCAGGTCCTGCGCCGGGCGCGCGCGGCGCCGCATCTCGATGAAGACCAGGCGCATCGCGAGGATGATCAGGGCAAAGTTCAAGGCGCCACCGAGCACCGTGAACCAGCGCGACCAGACGAGGTCGTCGCGCCAGCGTCGCGTGGCGACCGCGAGCTTCATCGACTCCGTCGTTCGCAGCGTCGCGACGACGGCGAGTATCCGGTCCATCGTGACCTTGCCCTCATCGATGCGCTTGACGTCGAACGGCTGACTGGCGCGATTCTCGTAGGTGAGCAGAGTCTGTTGCATTTCGGCGAGCTTGTCGGCGGTCAGCCGGTCGAGTTCCGGCGTCAGATCCGCATCCGGATCGTTTGCGTCCGCATAGGCGCGCCGCACCCGTCCGAGCGCGCCCGGTAAGCGTCCCGCATCGACCGTATACGGCGCGAGATAAATCCGCTCGCCGGTTAGGATATAGCCGCGTTGCGCCGTTTCCGCACCCGTGATCAAGGCGAGGTATTCACTGAGCGATTGTTCGCGCAACTGCGAATCGTGCACCTGGACGTTTGCGTCTTCCAGACGATTCTGCCCCGCCACCGCCAGCAGGAACAATGCCAGCAACAAAGCGAGCAGTGCAATCGGCGGGAGAACGATGTACCAGCGCCCGACCCGTCCCAACTCCTCGCCGAAGAACTTCATGCCGCCAGTCTCCGTTCTGGCCGCCCATAAGTCCAGGCAATCCAAGCCGCTGTGGGTCATTTCCTACAGTCGTCGACGGACCGCACCGATGGCTCGGCAGCGGTATGGGGCGCAACATCATACGACGAATCGCATCGCCCTTTTTGGCTCCAGGAGGAACACCACATGCTCTACTACGCCGTCGTTTTTTTCGTCATCGCGCTGGTCGCTGCCCTGTTCGGATTCGGTGGCATCGCCGCCGGTGCCGTGGGCATCGCCAAGATCTTGTTCTTCGTGTTTTTGATCGTTGCAATTCTGAGTGCCGTGCTGGGCCTCGCCCGGCGTGCCTGAACCCCACGCGTGCGCCCGGCACCGATAAGATAAAGACCATAGCAAAGATAGCAGGAGAATCGAGATGGAAACGACCTACGATGGGTCCCCGGACAACGTCAGCCAAGCGTCCGACCGGCTGCAGGCCGATTTCAAAAACGGTGCCAGGCACGTAAGTGGCGTGGCTGCCAGCGAGATTCAGAATCTGATCGCCGACGTCGAGGACTTGATCGGCCGGATCAGCAATCTCAAAGACGCCGACGTAGCACGGGTTCGTACCAAGGTTGAACAAGCCCTGGCGTCCGCCAAGGAAAGCATTGCCACGGGCACCGACACGGTGCGTCAGCAGGCTCGGCGCGTTGCGAGCACCGCCGATGACTATGTGCACGAGAGCCCCTGGCAAGCCTTGGGGATCGCCGCCATCGCGGGAGTCGCGATCGGCTTCCTGGTGACGCGCCGCTCCTAGGCGCCCGCTCATGGATCTTCTGCGCGCGTTGCCGGAGGCTGCGCCGATCTTGCTCCGGCATCTCGCTGCCTACGCGGAACTGCTCAGTGAGGATCTCGCCCGGGCCCAACGTGAACTGGCCGCCCGGATCATGGCGAGTGTCATGATCGGCGTGAGCCTGGCGTTTGCCCTCGCCATGGCCTGCCTCGCAATTCTCGCGCGCACCTGGGATACGCCCTATCGAGTTGCATCGATCGCGTGGATGGGCGCGGCCTTCCTGTTCGTCGCCATCGTCTGCGGCCTCATCCGCTCACGCGTCGTGCGCGCGCAGGCACCCTTACTCGGCTCGATCAAGGACGAATGGCGCCAGGATCGGATTGCCTTGGAACGGATTCTGTCCGTCAACTCGGACTGAGGGGCCGTGAGCGCTGCAATCGAGAACGATCGGACCCGCACCGAACAGCGGCTTGCGCAAACGCGTCAGCAACTCGTCGACCTCTTCACCTCCGAACGGGCGGAGCCCGGGTCTGGTCAGCGGTCACGCGAATCCCCCGGCAGCTTTCCGCGCAGCCGTACGATGCGCCTTCTGCTCGGCAAGCAGGGTCTCGGTGCGGTCGCCGCGATCATGGGCGGCATCCTGGTGGCGCGTCCGGCGATTGCCTGGCGCATGTTGCGCTTGCTGCCTGTCAAAACCTTTGCGCGCACGATGTTCGTGCGTTTCCTCACTTCCCATGGACCCAAACTATGAACAAACCAATCGAAGCCGACACCGACGCGCCGCAGACGACCACGCATCCGAGCGGGCAGCTGAGCGCCCATCTGAGCGACATTCAAACGATACGCGAGCGTGCGCGGCAGCACATCAGCGCCGGCGCCGTGACGCCCAGCTACGATGCGAATCGCGAGGTCGTGCTCAAGCTCCTCAATGAAGCGCTCGCGACGGAACTGGTGTGCGTGTTGCGCTACCGCCGCCACTACTACATGGCCGACGGCGTGCTCGCCGAGGCGGTCAAGAAGGAATTCCTCGAGCACTCCAACGAGGAGCAGGAACACGCGGACCTCATCGCGGAGCGCATCATCCAGCTTGGCGGCGAACCGAACTTCGATCCGACCGGACTCGCCTCCCGCAGCCATGCGGAATACAAGGCGGGAGACTCCCTCGAGGACATGATCGTCGAGGACCTCGTGGCCGAGCGGGTCGCGATCGAGTCCTATCGCGAAATGGTGGAGTACATCGGCAAGCACGATTCCTCGACGCGTCGCATGCTCGAGAAGATCCTCGGGGTCGAGGAACAGCATGCCGAAGAAATGGCCAGCATGCTCAAGGGCGTACATGCCTTGAGCCGGGCGCCCGGCTTCGGCGCGAAGCCCGCCGGCTAGCCCGGGCTTCGCGGGGGTGCGGGCTCCTCAGCCGAGGACGACCCGCACCGCATGGCTGCGGCCATCGTCGCGCAACGCGATCTCGCAGCCAGGACCCGGCAGGGCTTGGTCATCCAGTGCAGATTCGCGGATCCCCCGGTTCACCCCGTGTGGGTTGGTGATGCTGATCACGTAGCGTGCGCTGCGATACCGATAGACGATTTCCAGGCTGGGCCAGGTACGCGGGATGCACGGTTCGATCCGCAGCCTGTCGCTGCGCAGATTGAATCCCAGCATGCCTTCGATCGCCGTCCGATACATCCAGCCCGCCGACCCGGTGTACCAGGTCCAGCCGCCGCGACCGACGTGCGAGGCCGCGGTGTAGACGTCCGCGCAGGCGACATAGGGTTCGACCTTGTAACGGTGGATGCCCGCCCGCGTGCTCGCATGGTTGATGGGGTTCAGCAGCGAAAACAGCTCCGCCGCCATGTCTCCATCGCCGAGCATGGCAAAGGCAAGCGTCGTCCACATCGCGGCATGCGTATATTGACCGCCGTTCTCGCGTATCCCGGGCGGATAGGCTTTGATGTAACCGGGGTCGTGCCCGGTATGGTCGAATGGCGGCGTGAACAGTTCGACGACCCCGTCGCTGCGCCTGACCAACTGGGAATTGACCGCGGCCATGGCCCGTTGGGAACGCTCGCGATCGCCGCCGCCCGAAATTACCGCCCAGGATTGCGCGATCGCATCGATGCGGCACTCGTCGCTCGCGACCGAACCCAGGGGCGTGCCGTCATCGAAGTAGCCACGTCGATACCAGTCACCATCCCAAGCCTCCCGTTCGATCGATTGTTGAACCGCGAACGCGTGCTTGCGCCACGCAGCACCGCGCGGCACTTCGCCGCGACCGTCCGCAATCGGCGCGAATTCGAGCAGCGTCGCGTGCAGGAACCAGGCGAGCCAGACACTCTCGCCCTGGCCGCCGATACCGACGCGGTTCATGCCGTCGTTCCAGTCGCCGGCGCCGAACAGCGGCAGGCCGTGCGAGCCGATCGCCAAACTCGAATCGAGCGCCAGGGCGCAATGTTCGAAGAGTGTCGCGGTCCGCGCGCTCGCGGCGGGCGCCCCAAAGGTCTCGTGCTGCTCAGGGGTCAGCGGTGGTCCCTCGAGGAAGCTCACCAGCTCGTCGAGCACGCCGGTATCGCCCGTGATCTTGAGGTAATGGGCGACCACGTAGGGCAGCCAGATCCGGTCGTCGGAAATGCGCGTCTGCACGCCCTGGCCCGTGGTCGGCAGCCACCAGTGCTGCACATCGCCCGCCTCGAACTGCCGTGCGGCGGCACGCAGGATCTGTGCGCGGGCGAGCTGCGGACGCGACACGCACAGCGACATCACATCCTGCAATTGGTCGCGAAACCCGTAGGCGCCACTCGCCTGATAGAACCCGGCGCGTGCCCAGACGCGGCATGCCAGCGTCTGGTACAGCAGCCAGCCGTTCAGCATCACATCCATCGAACGGTCGGGCGTCTTCACCTGTACGGTGCCGAGCGTCTCCTCCCAAAATTCCGCGACGGACTGCAGCGCGAGTTCCAGGTCCTCCTGACGGTATTCTTCGATCAGACGCAACGCGTCGGCGCGCGTCGCCTCCTCGCCGAGCAGCAAGACGAACTCCCGCATTTCGCCCGGCGCGAGGCGCAATCTCGTCTGCAGGGCGCCGCATGGATCGAGGCCGCCGCCGACGCGGTTCGAGAGCGGCGCGCCCACGAGCAGCGCCACGGGCTCGGCGAGCGAGCCGTGCCGCCCGATGAATTCGGTCCGGTCACCGAGCCAGCTCTGCTGCCGACCGCGCATGTCGATGAACGCGGTACGCGAATGAAAGTCGGAATTCCAGGGATTGCGCGCGAGCAGCGCACCGCTGGCGGCGTCGATCTCCGTGACGATGAACGGCGCCATCTTGGCGCGCTGGTTGCCGAGCACCCAGTCGACGTAATAAGTCAGCGACAGTTGCCGCACGTGCTTCGACTGGTTCGTGATGCGAATGCGTGAAACCTTGAGCGCACTCTGCAGCGGTACGAATTGCAGGAGATCGAGCGCGATCTCGTGCGCCGTGTGTTCGAAGCGCGTATAGCCGAAGCCATGGCGCACGATATACGGGGAACTCT
>Ga0116226_10002025_pt1 | contig 17577 bp, 15 predicted proteins | sample S1TSphfallax_FD_89692 | JGI IMG/M metagenome (GOLD analysis project Ga0116226, IMG submission 89692) | Host-associated microbial communities from peat moss isolated from Minnesota, USA - S1T2_Fa - Sphagnum fallax MG | ecosystem: Host-associated > Plants > Peat moss > Unclassified | place: USA... | reverse complement strand
TGACTGGAATCGGCCTTCATGAGCCGGCGGTTTGAGGCTGATACAAATGCTCTGCAAACAACTGGCTGGAGCGGCCCGCCGGATGCCGATGATTTTCCAGTCAGGATGAAGCCGCTCTAGTTCGATAGTCATGAGCCGGGCGAGCCACCCCGCGTGCATGTCGATCGTGCGGGAGCCAGTGCGAAGGTTTGGCTGGAGACGGTGGCCTTGGCCGGAAACGCAGGGTTTCGGGCCGCTGAGTTAAGTGAATTGTTAAGGTTGGTTCGCGCCAATTGTGAAATATTTTTGGAGGCGTGGCATGGCTTCTTTGACCCTGGCTGAGGCCGCTGACATTCGGGTGCGCGATGTGTCTGTGACCGATGACGAATTGTCGGTGGCACTGATGGATGGCCGCACGATTACCGTTCCGCTTGCGTGGTACCCGCGCCTCGCTGGTGCGACACCGGCGGAGCGTGCGAATTGGCAGCTCGCGGGGGCCGGGTACGGTATCCACTGGCCGGATATCGACGAGGATCTGAACACGAAAGGGTTGCTGCTTGGCTTGCCGGCGCCGCAACGCTCAACGGGTTGGAATCCAACGTAGCCAACGAAGGTCAATCCTGGCGTCAGCAAAAACAGGATTTTCGCTTAAGAAAGAGATGATATCAGGGTAAGGGCGGCCCCACATAACCCAACTGCCCCGTACGCCGAATGCAATGAACAAAGGTTTTTGCTTCTTTTTTCAAAAAAAGTTCTTTCTTCCTTCGCAAGAAACCGGGACGCCGCCGCGCCACGCCCCGGTTTGGCTCATCAATAAAATACGATCGCGCCGACCGACACCGAGTTGGCACTCGTGCTGTCGGGCCCGTGGCTCTTGCTTTCGGCGTGGGTGTATTCGCCGAGGGCTGTCAGCCAGGGCGTGACGGCGTAATAGAGTCCGCCGGTCTCGCTTTCGTTGCGGCGCAACAGGCCTTGCGTGGGGTTGATAATGATTGGTTGGCCGAGGGAGTTGAATGAGGCGTAGGAGTCGTAGGCGGCTTCGCCGTTGGCGAGATAGAGCGAGCTGACACCGTAGCTGCCGATGATTTTCAGCTTGTCGGTCGGCTTCACAAAGGCCTGGATGTAGCCGCCCTCGGAGTCGCGCAGTTCGCCGTTCAGTGCAATGCTGTCGAGGAACAATCCGGTCGTGCCGACCCCGCTGGCGCGGTAGTAATAGCCGGTGACCCCCACCGGACCGAAAGTGAGCGCAAGGCCCGCCTCGCCGCCGATGCCGGTTTTGTCCTTGACCGAAGTTGTTCCGGCGACGCCCGGCACCGCAATGTCGTCAAGCTGCTGCTCGACAAATCCGGCCCAGGCATGCGCTGTCCACGCGTCAGTCTTGTAATCATAGGTCAAGCGGCCCTGGAGCATCGGAGCGCTGTGCTGAAGGGACTCTTCGGAGAGCGCCGCACCGGTGAAGATGTTCGCACCGTTCAGCGGCTGGAAGATGCCCAGGCTGGCCTGCAAGCCAGCGAAGACCGGGGTGATATAGGTAATCTGCGGCATGAAGTCGGTGTAGATGTAACCGTAGCCGATACGACCGAGAGAGGTGTTGCCAGGGTCCGCGTTGCCGCCTGTGGCGCCGACGCCGAGCAAGGTCTGGTCGTTCAGGATGGCATCCTGCCCGAAAAGGCCGATATCGCGGCCGAGCTTGATGGTGCCGAAGGTTGGCGTGCCGGCGGTGATATAGGTTTTGCGGAAGTCCACGCCGGCGGTGCCGAGCGCGGTTGCAAAGCCGCCATTGTTGGCATTCAGCGCACCGACCGAGCTGCTGTCGATGCCGGGATACATGCCGAACACGGCTGTAAGATCGATCCCATCCTGCTGCGTTGCAGCCGAAATGATCAGCGCGCCGGGCAGCAGACCGTTGCGCACCGATGACGAGTCAAATCCGGAGGCTTCGGTCAGGCCGCCGGCAACCGAGTGGGTCGGCCCGGAGACACCGCCGTCCGAGAACGTATAGAAGGCGTTGACGATGCCTGAGATATTCAGGTCGACATCGCCGACTTTCATGGTGAGGCCGGCGCCCGGCTTGTACGGCATGGCGTGGACGATGTCGGGGGCGGCGATCATCGCCTCGGTCTTGGTCATTTCGTCGTGCATCTGGGCGGCGGCAGCCTGGGCGGCGGCGGCGGATGCGGCGGCTTGTGCTGCCATGCGGGCGCTGTCGTCGATCACCGGCGTGCCCGGCTCCATCGGCATGCCGCGATGGCGCATGTTGTGCATGTGCTTGGCCATCAGGGCGCGGTATTCGCCCTGTGTCAGGCTGCCTTTGGCCTTCAGGATGTCCAGCAGGTCGGTATATTCGTCGGCCCGGGCTTGTGCTGCGCCGAGGACCGCAACCGACGCGGCCGCAAGCAGAATCGTGCGTGTCTTGACCATGTTTCCCCCATACGGCCTGCGTTGTCGCGGCCACCCTTTGACGTGTTGGATACGCTTACCGGGCGATGCGATTTCGACCCATTCGGCGTACATGACGCGTAGCCAGAATCTAGCGCCATGAAGCGTTGAAATCGAATGATTAGTGCGTGGACGCCAGCCTACTTTGGTACAACCGTAGGCCCTCAGGATCGTAACATATTATAGACAGCCCTACTGAACTGACACAGGGCCATGCCAAAATTCACGATTTTCTTGCGGCGGCGTGCAAAAACCGGCAAATGCTGCGTTGCAATATAGCGTTTGGATCATTGCTGCAATGCAGCGTGCCTGTGGCTGGGTAGTGCGATTTTGCAACACCCTCTCACGCGAAGGGAGGCGTTCCACCCGGCGTCGAAGGTTCGATTACCCCTATTACACAATAGTTTTTTGGCTCCTTTTTTTCAAAAGGAACTACTTTCCCTGTCTTCGAGGCCTGAATTCAATTGGGCAACGAGGGCGGCAGAAGCTGGCGTTGAAACAGCACGATTGCCTGCGCCCGGCTGGTGACGCCGAGTTTGCGCAGGATCGCGGTCATGTGGGCCTTGACGGTTGTTTCGCTGATCGAGAGTTCCCACGCGATCTGCTTGTTTGATTTGCCGCTGGCGACGAGTTCCAGCACGGCCACCTGGCGCCCGGTGAGCGGGCCGCTATCTTCGTCGCCGACGTGGCGGCGGATCACGGGTTGCAGGGGCGCCACTTCGTGGTTTGGTGCAATCGATTCCGGAATGTAGACCCCGCCGTCGAACACGGTCTTCAGCGCGACGGCGATCAGTTCCTTCGACGATGATTTCGGCACGAACCCGGCCGCACCACAGGTGATGCATTGTTTCACCGTTTCCGGATCCGAAATCGAGGACAGAACGATGATCGGTGTGGACGGCAACTTGCTGCGCAGTGCCACCAGTTGCGAGAGACCGTGGGCACCCGGCATGTAGAGGTCGAGCAGCAGGACGTCGAGTTCATCCTCGGATTCTGCGATTCGCATGACCTCGCCGACGGTGGCGGCTTCGACGCAGGAAAACTCCCAGCCGGCGTCAGCGAAAACCTGTGCGACGACGCCGCGTATGGCGTCGCGAAACAGCGGATGGTCGTCAGCAATCAGAACCCGTGCCATTCGATGCGTTCTCCTCCGATGCGCGCGACCGGGGTGCATGTTGACCAGGGTGCACGGGAATCGACATTTTTCCGATTGTCACACGGCCGCGTGTACAAAGTCCAGTGCCGGCTTGCACATATGTAAGGTTTCGATCACTACGACCTTCGGCGCACGGTTTGCCGCCGGGCGCCACTTCACAGGGCGGCACTACGACTAATTGATAGCACGGTTGCGCCACTATTGCTACTCGATTACGACCATTTGCGGATGGTGGCGTGGCAATGCCGCCCCTAGCGTGCGCCGCATTGATCGTGCCTCGCAAGGCGGGCGGTCATTACTGTAACAATTTTTGTAATGAGCGGCACGCCAAGCCGCGATGGGAGACGTCATGTTGAAACGGGCAAAATTGCTGGCTGGCGCTGCGATATTCGCGGGCGTGACGGGTGCGCCGATGGCTGCAAGCCTGGCGGCGGGCGGTGCCGTGACGCACCTAGCGAGCACCGATACGGGCTGGGCGCTGAACGGGCATGATTACGCCAATACGCGATACAGCCCGCTCAGCCAGATCAACGCGCGCAATGTCAGCCACCTGAAGCTGGCATATTCGTTGCAGTTAGGCTCGCTGCGCTCCAATGAGAGCACGCCGATCGTCGTCGGCGATACGATGTATGTCTCCACCTCGTGGGGCCCTAAGTATGTTTACGCGCTGAACGCCGCGACCGGCGCGCGCAAATGGGTGTACGAACCTGATATCCCGGACGACGTTCTGCAATATGGCTGCTGCGACGTGAACAATCGCGGCGTTACCTACGACGACGGCAAGATCTTCGTCGGCCGCCTGGATGGCAACCTCTCCGCGGTCGACGCCACCACCGGCAAGGAACTGTGGACCACGAAGGTCGTCGATTACCGCCAGGGCTCGGTCATTACGTCCCCACCGCTGGTTGTTCACGGCAAGGTCATTACAGGTTTTGGCGGCGGCGAATATGGCGCCCGCGGCAGCTTGCAGGCCTACGATGAGGCCACCGGCAAGCTGGTATGGCGCACCTACACGGCGCCTGGCCCGGGCGAAGCCGGTAACGACACCTGGAAGGGTGACAGCTGGAAGCATGGCGGCGCCGCGGGCTGGCTGGTTGGCAGCTACGATGAAAAGACCAATTCCGTATTCTGGGGCTTCTCCAACCCGAGCCCGTGGAATTCCGTTGTCCGCAGCACCGGCAACGGCGATTACGGCAAACTTTCCAATCTTTATTCCGCCAGCACGGTCGCCTTCGATGCCGACACCGGCGCGATCAAATGGCATTTTCAGGCGACGCCCGAAGATGCCTGGGACTATGACGGCGTGAACGAACTTGTTCTCGCCGATCTGAAGATCGGCGGCCAGAAAGTGCCGGCGATGATGAAGGCCGACCGCAACGGTTTCTTCTTTGTACTGAACCGCGAAACCGGCAAACTGCTTTCGGCCGAGAAATACGTGCCGACAAACTGGGCCAGCAGCTACGACGTTGCCAATGAAAAGCCGGTCGGCGTGCCGGCCATGCGCGCCGGCCCGGGTCACCCGGTTTCGGGCGTGTGCCCCAATTTGATCGGCGGTAAGAACTGGCAACCGATGAGCTACAACCCAACCACGGGCTACGTTTATATCCCGTCGAACAATGTGTGCATGGACTGGTCGACCAGCGATGTCACCTACAAGCGCGGCGTGATGTTCCTGGGCGCCGAATTCCCGACCCATCCCGGCCCAGGCGGCTACCTCGGTGAAATTCAGGCGTGGGACCCGGTGGCGCAGAAGAAGATCTGGGGTGTGAAGGAAGATCTGCCGTTCAACGGCGGCACCCTCACCACGGCGGGCGGCCTGACCTTCTATGGCAACATGCACGGAGAGTTCCGTGCGCTGGACGCCAAGACCGGCAAGCCGCTGTGGAGCACCAATCTCGGTTCCGGCATCGGGCCGGGCGCGGCGACCTACTCCGTCGGTGGCAAGCAATATGTCGCGATCGTGGTGGGCCGCACTGCATCCATTCCCGCGTTCCTCGGCGCCGACATCGGCGGCCGGCTTACCGCGGCGACGCCGGAAGGCGGGGCGCTGTTTGTGTTCAGCGAGTAAAGGAAACGAAGGGAGCACTTCTTTTTTCAAAAAAGAACTGCTTCCTTTCTTTTGAAGTTCATTTCGGGGCGACGCCATGAAGACAGCTTTCCTACTTGCCATGCTGCTGCCAGGGATCGCCGCCGCGGGCCCACTTCGGGTTTGCGCCGATCCGACCAATCCGCCGTTCTCCAGCCGGGACCCGGCGACACCTGGCATGTATCTGGAACTTGCCGGTGCGATTGGTCAGAAGCTCGACCGGCCGGTGGAGCCGGTGTGGGAAATGACGTATTACGGCAAGCACGCCGTGCGTGAAACATTGCTGGCCGGCAAATGCGATCTTGAGGTTGGCCTGCCCGCCGATGCAAATTTCATGGGCGGCAAGCTGGCGTTCTCGCGGCCGTTCCTGACCATCGGCTACGCGGTGGTCACCCGTGCCGATGCGCCCGTCGCCGCACTGGCGGCACTACGCGGCAAGCGGGTGGCGGTGCAACTTGCAACCGGGCCGCAGAATATTCTCGCCGAGCACGATGACATCACCATGGTGACCGTATTGTCGCCGGAGGAGGGGATGCGGGCGCTGGCGGAAGGCCAGGCCGACGCCGCGTTCATCTGGGGGCCGTCGGCCGGGTATATGAACCATGCTGCGTTGCACGATATTTGGCGCGTGGCGCCGGTCGCCGGGCCGGGCCTGCGGTGGAAGGTGGCGGTGGGCTTTGCGCGCGGCAACACCGCTCTGCGTGACCAGGTCGACCAGGCGCTCGCGGGCATGGGTGACACCGTCGCTTCCCTGGCCCGGAAATATGGCTTTCCGGCCCAGGCGCCAATCCAACTTGCGTTCGGGCAAGCCGGCGCGGCTCAGCCGAAGGTCGCCCTGGCAAGTTTTACGCGGCTGGTCTACGACAATGAACGGGGTGCAACACTGCCGATTGTGCGGGTGGCCACGGTGGATACGACGACGGACGACCAGCAAAGCAATGCCGATTATGTGGCGCCGAGCCCCACGGCTGCCGATCGCAAGTTTCACCCTTCGACGTCGCCGAATGCAGCTTCTGAAGGACGCACCATCTTCAATGGCACCTGCAACCACTGCCACGGTCCGGACGCCGAGCAGTCGGTGAAAAAGATCGATCTGCGGCTGCTGCATCATCGTTACGGGGGTGCGATGGATCAGGTATTCCACTACACGGTGACGCATGGCCGCGAAAGCAAGGGCATGCCGAATTGGAGCGGCGTGTTCACCGAAGGCGATTTTACCAAGATACTGGCATTTCTGCACACGGTGCAGGCCGAGTAGTCAACAATCAGCCGCGAGGGCGGCCCGATAAAAGGGAGCAGAAGAATGGTCGAGAAGGCACTCCACGACGTAGCTCAGCACATTGCGCTGCGGTCCAACTACGAAAACTATATCGGCGGCAAATGGGTGGCCCCGGTGCGCGGCCAGACGTTCGAGAATGTCTCGCCGATCAACGGCAAGGTTGTCAGCACGCACGCGCGCTCGACGGCCGAGGATATCGAGTTGGCGCTGGATGCGGCGCACAAGGCGCGCGTGGCCTGGGGGCAGACGTCGCCGGCCCATCGCGCACTTTTGCTGAACCGGATTGCCGACCGGATTGAAGAAAAGCTGTCGCTGCTGGCGACGGTGGAGACGATCGATAACGGCAAGCCGATCCGCGAGACGATGGCGGCCGATCTGCCGCTGGCGGTGGATCATTTCCGTTATTTTGCCGGCTGCCTGCGCGCGCAGGAAGGCAGCATCAGCGAAATCGACCACGATACCGTCGCCTATCATTTCCACGAGCCGCTTGGCGTGGTCGGGCAGATCATTCCGTGGAATTTCCCGCTGCTGATGGCGGTGTGGAAGCTGGCGCCGGCGCTGGCCGCGGGCAATTGCGTGGTGCTGAAACCGGCGGAACAAACCCCGCTGGCGATCATGGCGCTGATGGATGCGATCGGTGACCTGCTGCCGGAAGGCGTTCTCAACGTGGTGACCGGGTTCGGCGTGGAGGCGGGCAAGCCGCTGGCGCAGAACAAGCGTATCGCCAAGATCGCGTTCACCGGTGAGACCACCACCGGGCGCCTGATCATGCAATATGCGTCCGAGAATATCATTCCGTGCACGCTGGAACTGGGTGGCAAGTCGCCGAACATCTTCTTCGCCGATGTGGCGGCCGAGGATGATGATTTCTTCGACAAGGCGCTCGAAGGCTTCACCATGTTCGCGCTGAACCAGGGCGAAGTGTGCACCTGCCCGAGCCGCGCGCTTGTGCATGAGAGCATTTACGACCGCTTCATGGAGCGGGCGATTGCCCGCGTGAAGGCCATCAAGCAAGGCGACCCGCTCGACAGCAGCACGATGATCGGCGCGCAGGCCAGCAACGACCAGTTGGAGAAGATACTCTCCTACATCGACATCGGTAAGGGCGAGGGCGCGAAAGTGCTGACCGGCGGCGGGCGCGCCCATCTCGGCGGCGAGCTTGAGGGCGGCTACTACGTCACGCCCACGATCCTGGAAGGCAACAACAAGATGCGGGTGTTCCAGGAGGAGATTTTTGGCCCCGTGCTCGCGGTGACCACCTTCAAGGACGACGCCGCGGCGCTGGCGATTGCGAACGACACGCTGTATGGGCTTGGCGCCGGCGTGTGGACGCGCGACGGCAACCGGGCCTATCGTTTCGGCCGCGCTATACAGGCAGGGCGCGTCTGGACGAATTGCTATCACTTGTATCCGGCGCATGCGGCGTTCGGCGGCTACAAACAGTCCGGTATTGGACGTGAGAACCACAAGATGATGCTGGATCATTACCAGCAGACGAAGAACATGCTTGTGAGCTATAGCGCTAAGGCGCTCGGATTTTTCTGATGATTCGGCTTGGGGGCGCTTCGGCGTCCCCGAGAAGGAAGTAAGCAATTCTTTTTTTCAAAAAAGAACTGCTTACTTAAGCTGCCCGCAAATCGCCACCTGAAAGTTCTGGAACGAAAACCAACCTTTGACCGATGTGCTCGGTGGCGCGCCGAAGAACGGCGGGAACAGCAAATCCTGCAAATGGTACGTAAAACCGTTCAATTTGTAGGGATACTGGCCGTAGGGCGGCCTGCCCGGCCCGCCACCCGCCGGGCCGCCAAAGTCGTTGTCGATACAAGACGAGTTGTTTGTGGTCAGCGGGTCGTTCATCCATTCGCCCACCAATCCACTGAGCACGGAGACGTCCTGGCCAAATGTGCCCGGCTCCTGGATGTAGGTTGCATCCAGATAGAAATGCTTGCCGTTATAGTTGTGATACCCGCCAATGCAGCACTGTCCCCCCGTCGTCAGGTAGGACTGCGTGGTGACGAAGATCTCCAAAGCATTTTCCGGTAGCTTCGCTAAAATCGGCTGAAGCTGGTCGTCGAACCAGTTGATGTCGACTTCGATCGCTGCGGTCCCGAATGGGTTACCGACCTGACCCTCGTCGCCCGGAATATCGAGGGTGACCAGCTTCTCCAGCTTTGGCTTGCCGAGCAGCACATGGTAGCCGGGATGGTGTTCGACACCGACACCCCAGAACGCACCACGCTGGACCGCGTCGTTATACTGCGTGGTGCCGAGGTCGGTGCCCCCCTGGACGAAGTCGATATAGCGCCGGAACACCGGGCTTGCCAGGGTGTAGTAGATGACGCTCTTGCCGTCCTGGTATTTGGCGAGCGGATTTTCCTTCGTGCTGCCGTATTTCAAGGCAATAGGAATAAGGTAGGTCGGGACGGTAGTGGCGGTGCCGTCTTTCGGGTTGGTCCCGACGACGCGGGCGCTGTAATGGTATCCGTTATAGACCCATGTGAAGGTCCAGGTGGGCAAGTCGACTGGCTGGATAATGTTCGCGAGCGGGCCTGGCCCACGGGTGAAAATCGGGTGAGCGGGCTGACTGGCCTGGGCCGCGGCCGCAACGGCGAAAACAGCAATGACAGCGATCATCGGGGAATTTCGCACGGCGACCTCCACCGGCCGGTCTGGCCTTGTTGCTGGAGTTCATTCATGGCAGAATCTGTCCGAAATAGCAACATGTCGGCGAAGGGCGCGGCGAATTGCCGCCGCCGGCAGGACGGAGCGTCGAGAAGCACCTATATTCCAGGTTGGGTCCCGCGAACGTCCGGTGGGTGCCCAGTTTCATCCCGGTAGGAGCGTCCGATGGTTGATCGCGTTCTTGTTACCAACGAAGCCGCCGCCCTGATCGGCAAGCTGCGCGCCGTCCACGGCGACCTTCTGTTCCACCAATCTGGCGGCTGCTGTGACGGCAGTTCGCCGATGTGCTACCCGCTCGGCGAGTTCCGCGTCGGCGCGCAGGATATTCTGCTCGGCCATATCGAGGGCTGCCCTGTCTATATAGGTGCCGCGCAATTCGAATTTTGGGCCCATACCCAGCTCACCATCGACGTGGTGCCCGGCCGGGGCGGCGGTTTTTCACTCGAATCGCCTGAGGGGATGCGGTTCCTCACGCGCAGCCGGGTTTTTACCGACGCCGAATGGGATGTTCTGAGAGCGGCTCCCGCACCCCTGACCGGCGCTGACGCTTGAGCAGCCGCGCCACACAAGCACTTGCCGGCTCCTCCGAAAGTCTCATATGAGATAGTACATTCGGGTTCCTACCCGGGCGATCGGCGCCACAGAGCGCTGGCTGGAGGGAACATGGCCGGGCTTTCCCATATCCGTCGTGGGTTTTCGTTATCCACTGACCCTGCCACGGCGGTGCGGGAGCTGCACGCCGGGATCGCGCAGCCGGACACGGCGCTGGTCGTTTTCTTCTGCTCGAGTGCGTACAATCTGGATGCACTGGCCGTCGAATTGCGCGGCCGTTTCGATGGCGTCACCCTCATCGGCTGCACGACGGCGGGCGAAATCACGCCTCTCGGCTACCAGGAAGGCTCGATCACCGGCTTTTCCATCGGCGGCCTGGGCAGCCGCGCTGTGACCACGCGGATCGATTGCCTGGGTGACTGCGCCATCAGCGCCGGCTTTCTGGCTGCCGAGGAACTGATGAGCCGGCTGACGCAAACCGGCCCGCCGGTCACCGATACGAACACCTTTGGTCTGATGCTGATCGACGGCATGTCGGCGCGCGAGGAAGTGGTTGTCAGCACCATCCATTGGGGTATGGGCACCATTCCGCTGCTGGGCGGATCGGCCGGGGACGACATGCATCTGTCCAACACGTTCGTGTATCATGAGGGCGCTTTCCGCAGCAATGCTGCCCTGCTCGCGCTGGTGCAGATCGATGCGCCGTTCCGTACCTTCAACACGAAGCATTTCCGCGGCAGCGAGGAAAAACTGGTCGTCACCAAAGCGGACCCCGAGCGCCGGTTGGTGATGGAACTGAATGCGGCGCCGGCCGCGGCTGAATATGCCCGCTTTGTCGGCTGCCGGGCGGCCGACCTGTCATCGGAGATCTTTGGCGAGCGTACGTTGATGGTGAAGATCGGCGGCGAGTATTACGTGCGCTCGATCCAGCGCGCGCACCGGGATGAAAGCCTGACATTCTATTCCGCTATCGAGCAGGGCGTGGTGCTGACGCTGGCCAGCCCCGGTGACCTGATTGCCGATTTGCGCGACATGTTTGCCGCCCTGCAAAGCGATATCGGGCCGCCGCAACTGGTCATCGGGTTTGATTGCGTGCTGCGCGGGCTGGAAATGGAACGCCGCCAGGTGCGTCACGTCGTCGGCCGTTTGATGAGTGACAATAATGTTATCGGCTTCGCGACCTACGGCGAGCAATACCACGCCATGCACCTGAACCATACCTTCACCGGTGTGGCGATAGGACGCACCGCGTCTTTATGACGGAAACGGACCGGCTTGCCGTGCTGGAGGAAGAGAACCGCCGCCTGCGCGAAATCAACAGGGTGCTGATCGGACGTGTCGAACGCGAAATGGACCCGGCGGCGAGCAGCGCGTTTTCCTTGTTCTACAACACCGTCACGGTGGACAGCAACGTCACCCACCGAACCACCACGCTGACCAATCTGGCGCGCCGCCTGATGCAGGAGATCGGGGAGCGCAAGGAGGCCGAAAAGGCCCTGCTGGAAGCCAAGGCGGTGGCTGAACAAGCCAACGAGAGCAAGACGAATTTCCTTGCCGCCATCAGCCACGATTTGCGGCAGCCCTTGCACGCGGCCCGCCTGTTCCTGGCCGAAAGTGCCGAAACCACGGCGCCCGCGCGCGGCCTGGCACTGCGCAGCCAGATCGAGTTCGCACTCGATGCGATGGACGACATGCTCGAATCCCTGCTCGACATGTCGCGCATGGATGCCGGCTCCTGGCGGATCGATCCAGAAACGTTTGCCATCGGCCCGCTGCTGGCGCGTCTCATCGCGGAATTCCAGCCGGAGGCGGTGGCCGCCGGCCTGCGCCTGCGTCACGTGGCAACGCAGGCCGTTGTGCACACGGACCGGCGCTTGCTTGAACGTATCGTGCGCAATCTCATTGGCAACGCGCTGCGCTACACGCTCACCGGCGGCATTCTGGTGGGCGCCCGCCCACGCGCCGGCTCATTACGTATCGATGTTATCGACACCGGCATCGGCATTCCGCGCGAACAATGGCAGATCATTTTTCAGGAATTCCACCAGGTCGCTGTTCCAACGCGCCAGCATGGCAAGGGTCTCGGGCTGGGCCTGGCCATCGTGGATCGCGCTTCGAGGCTTCTTGGCGCGCGCCTCGAGATTTTTTCCGAGCCGGGCCGCGGGAGCCGGTTTTCGGTCACCGTGCCGCGCATCGAGGCGGCAGCGCGCCTGCCGACGGAAGTGGCACCCGAAAATACCGATGCCGCCGCCCTGGAGCGCCGCAGGGTGCTTCTCGTGGAGGATGATTTTGCCACCCGCGCCGGCATCAGCAACTTGTTGCGGAGCTGGCAATGCGATGTGCTGGAGGCTGACGGCACGGAGGCGGCGCTGGCCCGCATCGCCCACCTCGGCCGTGGCCCCGACGTGATCATCGCCGATTTTCAGCTTCACGGCACTGATTGTGGCACCGCCGCGGTGCGCGCTGTTCGGATGAAATGCGGCCGCGATGTGCCGGCGCTGATTGTTTCTGGAGACCAGTCAGCGGGCTTGCGCACCGCGGCGCGCGAGGCTGGTGCGATGTTTCTGGTGAAGCCGGTGCCGCCTTCAAAATTGCGTGCGACGTTGAATTATCTGCTTAGCAGGAGTGATGCGACGTAAGGAAGGAAGCAGTTCTTTTTTGAAAAAAGAACCAAAAAACTTTTGTCTGTTACGCGCAGCACCAAATTGGCCCATTTTGAACGTGTGCTGGACGCAATGAGCAAAAGTTTCTTGCTGCTTTTTTCAAGAAGGAAGACCTTCCGTTCCTTCTTACTGTTTGCGCTGGGCGAGAAACGCCTTGCGATCGCCCGAATTTTCGAGATGCATCGAAAGCCGCTGCCACAGGTCGCCAACGCCGGTCGCCAGCGCGGCTTCGCGCCGAACGAGAATTCCGGCTACAGGCCCGATAAATCGGGCCAACTCGCGCTGGGCAACGCTTCGTTCCGCATCATCAATAAGAGCCTTGGGTGGCACGACTTGTCCCGCCGCCTCCCGGCGGAACGCTTCGCGATCCTGGGGGCGGCGGGCAGGTCGGGGGCGATCGCGGCGCGCAGGGCGGCGGACATTTCGATTGCGGTGGCGAAGCGCGCCTCGGGTGATTTGGCCAGCGCGCGGCCGAGCACCTCCTGCAAGGCAACCGGCACGCCAACGCCGAGCGATGCGATGTCGGCAGGGGCATCGTGCGCCGGTCGGCGTCGGTCATCCTGGATTCGTCGGGCACCGGGGCGGCGGCGGCGACCGGCGGTGCGCCGGCACTGCCGGAAGCGGAACCGCCAGCCTCCAAACGGGCAGCGGCGGGGCCGCCGAGTAGTCAGGCGGGATCGGCGGGTGCGGCGTGCGAGGTCGTGATGCCGGGCCCGCCTCCGTTCTTGCCGATGCCGGTCTTGACCTCCGCCAAGGTAACGTCCGGCTTGGCGAATACCGCGGCGATGGCGGCGGCGAACGCGGTCGCACCCTGCGGCGCCGCGGCGGTGCTGACCGCCGCGTCGAGGCCAACGCCGGGTGATGCCGGTAGGCTGTGGTAATGTGTGCCGGCGCTCGTATTCGGTGTGGCCACCAGGTCGAGCAGAAGCAGGCGGGCGCCGGTTCCCAGAACCGACCGCGCAGCGATGCCCTGGGTGAGAGCATCGCTGTCGCGATCGATGCTTGCGTTGGCGGACAGCACGAAATCGCGGCCCTGATAGTCGATTGTGTAGCCGCAGATATAGAGGATCGCAGCCGGGGCGGCCGGGGCGGCGGCGGCAAAGTCGGCAATGGCGGAACCCATTTCGCCATTGCTGGCGTCGGCATTCCCGGTCACCGCGATGCCGGCGCGGTGCAGGGCGGCCGCGACCGTGTGGGCTGAGGCGGCGCAGTTCGGCAGCGCCGGAAGTGCTGGGTAGTTGGCGTTGCCGATGACCAGAGCGAGCCGCGGGCTGGCGGCGAAGGTAGCGTGAGATAGCCCAAGCGCAAGGCAGACAATCAGGCAGGCGGGCTTAGGTCTCACGTATTGGCCCTGGTTTGATTGAGGGTTGGGTTCGTTTGAGGGTGGCGCGGTTATAAGGGCGGTGCGGGGCGCGGACCAGCATTGTGACAACGCCTGTGCAGGGCTGACACAGTGGCGGAATCAAAGTAGCGGGGCGGCCCGTGGCCATCCCCTTGGCAGCCGAATATATACCGTCACTATTGGGGAATTGGGCCAGCACCCAAAACCTGCAAAAACTGGAGGCCGCCCTTGTTCCCGCAACTCTTGACGCCGGTTGGCGACAGCCTGGGTCTGTCGTTCCTGACCGCAATTCTGCCGGTGGTTGCGGTGCTGGCGTTGCTGGGCGCGTTGCAGCGGCCGGCGTGGCAGGCGGCACTCGCCGGGCTGGTAGTGGGACTGATCGTGGCGGTGGGCGTCTGGCAGATGCCGCCGGTGCTGGCGTTCGATTCGGTGCTGAACGGCGCGGTGTTCGCGCTGTGGCCGGTCATGTGGATCGTGGTGAATGCACTGCTGCTGTATAACATCGCCGTGCATTCCGGCCGGTTCGACGCGTTTCGAACGTGGATCGTGATGAATTTGCCGAATGACCGCCGCGTGGTTCTGGTGGTGATCGGGTTTTGTTTTGGCGCGCTGCTGGAGGGGATTTCGGGGTTTGGCACGCCGGTGGCGATTACCAGTTCGCTGCTGATTCTGGTGGGCTACCCGCCGCTGGAGGCACTGGTGTTCGTGCTGATATTCAATACGGCACCGGTGGCGTTCGGCGCTTTGGGCGCGCCAGTGACAGTGTTGGGCGCGGTGACCGGGCTGCCGCCTGGGGTGCTGGCGGCGATGATCGGGCGGCAACTGCCGGTAATGGCGGTCATTCTGCCGTTCTATGTCATGGCGCTGTATGGCGGGGTGCGATCGCTGCGCGCGCTGTGGCCGGTGCTGCTGGTGGCCGGCGGCAGTTTTGGGCTGTGCCAGTTCCTGGCGTCGAACTATGTAAACTACACGCTGACCGATGTGCTGTCGTCGTTGGGGTCGCTGGCGGTGACGCTGCTGTTCCTGCGGGTGTGGAAACCTGCGCCGGACCCGGAGTTCGCCATTGCGGCTACGACGCTGGCGGGCGGCGGTCGCGGTGTGGCGCCCTGGCAGGGGTGGCTGCCTTGGATCGTGGTGTCCGCCGTGGTGATCTTCTGGACCACTGCCGGCGTGTCCGCCGTCGGCCAAAGGAAGATCAACTGGCCCGGCCTGCACAACGCGATTTCCATTACGCTCTATGCGCACAAGCCTTATGCCGCATTGTGGGTATTCCAGCCGCTCTCCACCGGCACGGCGATTTTGCTGGCGGCGATCGTGACAGCCGTGCTTGTACGGCTGGAGCCAGGTGCGTTCGTTGCGTGCATCGTGCAGACGGTGCGCCAGGCGTGGCTGGCCGTGGTGACCGTGATGCTGATCGTCGGGCTGGCCTACCTGATGAATTATTCCGGTATCGCTTATACGTTGGGGCAGGGCGTGGCATCTACCGGGCGGGCGTTCGTGCTGCTGTCGCCCTTCCTGGGCTGGGTCGCGGTGCTGCTTTCGGGCAGCGACACGTCGGGCAATGCGCTGTTCGGAAATTTGCAGGTGGTGGCGGCGAGGCAACTGCATCTCAGCCCGGTGCTGTTTGCGGCAACGAATTCTTCGGGTGGCGTGATGGGAAAAATGATTTCGCCGCAGAATATTGCCACTGGCGTCTCGGTGACGAATTTGAAGGGGCAGGAAGGCATGGTTTTCGCCCGGACCTTCGTGCACAGCGTCGTGCTGACGTTGCTGCTGGGGGCTTTGGTGGCGTTGCAGCAATTTGTGGTGCCCTCGATCATACCAACTATGCCTTAGGAATTCGGTAATGGTCGCGGCGCAATTTCGGCCCATGCGACATCACACGACGGGTCCTGTGCGAAGTGTTATCCGCGTGGCACCGGTCGCGGCGATTGCGGCGCATGGCCGCAGCGTCGCATCGCGCATCATGTCTGCCACCGCGCGTCAGTTTTATGGCCGCCAGTTGAGGGCGGTTGCAGCGGAGCGTCGGTGCGCCGAGGAGTCCCGCGAGGCACCCGATGCTGCACAGTCCGATGTGGATGTCGTAGCCTAAGGCGCACCTGGCGGACGGAATTGGCAAAAGTTTTTTTCGTTCTTTTTTCAAATAAGAAGTGCGTCTTCTTCGAACTGCCCGGCACACCCCGCTCGGCATTTCTTGCCGCCCGGCCGTTCCGCCAAGGCAAGCTCCGATCCAACAAGTTGAAATTATTGACTTATTTTACTGGCAACGGCCTTGCGAGGGTCGGCGTAGGCCTGCGATTGGCGCGGGGCCCGATGCGACGGAGTCCTTGCCATGCCATACGACACCAAGCGGTTGGCGGGTTGGCTTGCAACATTGGCGTGCGGCGCTGCCGCGGCGTTATCGTTCTGCGGCGAGGTGCACGCGGCGCCGGCCTTGCATTATGGCGAAGGCGGCCGGCCGCTCGATCCGGTGTTCAACCTGCCATATGATACGGCAAAGGTTCATTTTGATAGTATCGCGCTCTCCGAGGTGGGGGAATGCGCGCCATTGCTCGGGTCGCTTGGGCGTGCCACCGGCCGCCTGAGGGTTTTCGCGCGATTGATCGGCGATGATGGCGGGGTGTTGATTCTGGGCGACGAGGATCCGGGCGCGCCGCGGGGTCTTTCCGGAATTGTTTTGGTAATGCGGGACCGCGGATGCCGCACGTCCGGCCCGCTGTTGGCGCTGCGGCGCACGAAGGTCGACGATCCGGAGCTCGACCCCGGCCTGTCGGCGCAAGATGTCTCGACATTGCTGAAGGACCTGTTTGATCGTTACGAACGCGCATTCGGTAGCAAGGCGGCATTCTTGAGTTGGGCGGACCGGTTGACCTACGAGGCCGAGTGCGCCCAGCGCGCCTTCCCCGACATGCCTTGTCCGTTGCTTTACACCAGCCTGTTCACGCCAGAGATGCGGCAGGCGCTGGACCGCTTCCGGGGTGCCTGACCGGCGTCGAATTCCTGCCTGTGGCGTAACTTCCTGAGTGGCGTAACTTCCTGACCGGCCGGCGCTTCGTCATGAGAGGGTCGGCGGGCTCCGGCGCCCGAAGCAGGCTCGCCGCCCGCCCCATATTCAGAAGTCAAAATTTAATTGTTTTTTGTAAGGCGCCGAAGCGACCAGTTGGCCGGAACTTCCATCAAACGAAGATTGGCGAAGTGGAATTGCAAGCCCGGAGCGGCCAATACACGTAAATAGCCCGAATTGAAGAAGTCGGCCGCCGGCCCGGGCTCGCAGCTACGGCGGGCACCGCAAATCGAATTACCGAGCGGACCCTAGTCGGGTTGCAAATGCAACGAGCGAAACTGTGCTCGATCGCGCGCCATTCTACAACCGCCGCGCGTGTTAATGTGGCTAATGGG
>Ga0116226_10002023_pt1 | contig 17587 bp, 12 predicted proteins | sample S1TSphfallax_FD_89692 | JGI IMG/M metagenome (GOLD analysis project Ga0116226, IMG submission 89692) | Host-associated microbial communities from peat moss isolated from Minnesota, USA - S1T2_Fa - Sphagnum fallax MG | ecosystem: Host-associated > Plants > Peat moss > Unclassified | place: USA... | reverse complement strand
GTCATGACTGAAAGCAGTGCGCCGTCCGACGACCTGACGCTCATCGAAGAAGCGCGGGTGGATATTCAGGCAGGACGGACAGTATCGTTCAGGGCCGTAAAAAGGTGGGTCAGAAGCGAGGGCAAACTGATCAGGCTGCAGCCTCCACGCCCGGGCTGAGACATGCGCCGCATCGCCTTCACACTGAGTGCGATCAAAGACTTGGAGGCGTTGACCAAAGGCGATCGGTTCGCCGCTGTAAGCGCGATTGAGGGCCTGGCCCGCAATCCTTGCATCTACGAAGTTTGGGCCGAAGCCCGCGCGCGTGTCATGGTTTGTGGCCGTCAGCGGGTTGTCTATGAACTCAATCCCGACACCGCCGATAATCGAACGGCCGGTGACATAACCATCTTGCGCATCCTCGGCCCCGAGATGCCATAATTAGGAAGTCCCGTGGCCCTACGCCTCTCCCCCCACATGACCGTCATGCAGAACGCCGCCCAAAAGGCGAGCAAACGCATGCTGCGCGACTTCAACGAAGTCGAACAACTGCAGGTCAGCGTCAAAGGCCCCTCGGATTTCGTGAGCCAGGCCGATCTGCGCGCCGAGGCCACGCTGCGCGAGGAACTCGCCAAGGCACGCCCCGGCTACGCCTTCCTCATGGAAGAAAGCGGCGCTTCCGGCGGCGACAACTGGACCTGGCGCTGGGTTGTGGACCCGCTCGACGGCACCACGAATTTTCTGCACGGAATCCCCCACTGGGCCATTAGCATCGCCCTGCAGCGCCGGCTGCCGGATGGCGCCATCGAGCTTGCCGCCGGCCTCGTCTACAGCCCGGCCGCCGACGAGATGTTCTGGGCCGAGCGCGGCGGCGGCGCCTTCCTGAACGAACGCCGCCTGCGCGTCTCCGCCCGCCGCGAGTTGAAGGATGCCCTGTTCGCCACCGGCATCCCCTTCGCCGCCGTATCCCCGCGCAACCGCCTGGCTTTTGCCCGCACCCTCGGCGCCCTGATGCCCGCCACCGCCGGCGTCCGCCGTTTCGGCTCAGCCGCGCTCGACCTCGCCTGGGTCGCCGCTGGCCGCTACGACGGCTACTGGGAACTTGGCCTGAAACCCTGGGATGTCGCGGCCGGCGCCCTGATCGTTCGCGAAGCCGGAGGCACCGTAACCAACCCGGACGGCAGCGAATTTCAGGTGACCGACGACGCAGCCAACGACCTCGTCTCCGGCAACGCGCATCTCCATCCCAAACTGCGTGAATTGGTTCACGAGGGCCTCGCCACCTGAGTGCGTATTAAGAAGAAAGCATGTTCTTTTCTGAAGAAAAGAACCAAAAGACTTTTGCTTCTGGTGACCGCGGCAAGGTTCAGGCCATGGCCTCGATCGTGGGAGCGGCGGAGACGTAAAAGTCTTTTGCTTCTTTTCTTCAGAAAAGAAGACCTTCCCTACTTTCTTGTCTCCAACCAAGCCTGAATGCCTCTCGCCGCCCACCTGCCCGTACTGAAACAGGCTTGCAGCAGGTAACCTCCGGTTGGCGCCTCCCAATCCAGCATTTCGCCTGCCACGAAAACCCCGGGTAGCCGCTTCAGCATCAGCCGCCCATCCCATTCGTCGCTTAAAATGCCTCCAGCCGATGAAATCGCCCGCTCGATCGGCTGCATGCCCGCCACACGCACCGGCACGCACTTGATGAGCGCCGCCAGTCTCTCCGGCAACGCGCCTGAATGCAAAGCCTCCTGCACAAGCCCGATACCCACCGGCGACAAGCCCCCCCGTTGTCGCAAGATATTTGCAAGCGATCGCCCGTGCCGCGGCCCCGCCAATCGGCGATCCAGCACATCCTCTGCAACGTCCGGCCGCAGATCTATCCGGATCTCGGCCGCTCCAAACTTGTCGAGTTCATCCCGCAGCCTGGCGGAAAGCGCGTACACTGCACCGCCTTCCAGGCCATCGCGCGTCACCACCGCCTCCCCACGGCTTGATAATCCGCCTGCCGACATCTCGATCCGCTTCAGCGGTGTTCCTTCGAACCGCGCCGCAAACACCGCGGACCACGCAACTTGCACCCCGCAATTGGCCGGTCTCAGATCCCGCACCCCGATGCCCGCCGCCCGCAAAACCGGAACCCACCCACCATCCGACCCCATGCGCGGCCACGACGAACCCCCCAGTGCCAGAAGCGTCGCATCCGAAGGAAAATCCATGTCTCCCTCGGGCGCAGCAAACCGAAGCGTCCCTCCCGTGCCAAAGCCCAGCCAGCGACGGCGCCCCTCGAAGCGCACGCCCAGTGCATCCAGCCTGCGAAGCCAAGCCCGCAGCAAAGGCGCCGCCTTGAAGGCAGCCGGAAATATGCGCCCGGAACTGCCGACGAAAACCGCCTCGCCGAGCCCCTCGCACCAGGCCCGCAAATCCTCAGGCGAGAACGCCGCAACGATCGGCGCCAGCCATCCCGAATCGTCGCCATACCGCGACAGAAATCGCGCCAGCGGTTCCGAATGGGTCAGGTTCAATCCACCGCGTCCGGCCAATAGAAATTTGCGTCCCGGCGAGGCCATTCGGTCGAACAGCGTCACTTCATGACCGGCGCCGCCCAGTGTCTCCGCAGCCATAAGCCCGGCGGGCCCGGCGCCGATAATTGCAATCTGGGCCATGCACCCGAGTAGACCGCCGGCGCGGATCTATCCACCCTCTGCCGGCTCACGCCCCGCCAGATCCCGCCACACAGCAACCGGAAACCAGGCCAGTGCGCGCGCATACCGGCCCGCCAGCCGCCGCGGCTCCCGCCGCAGCCGCCACAGCCACTCCAGCCCCGCGACCCGCCATGCAGGCGGCGCCCGCTCAGCAAGCTGCAATTCAACCCGCAGCGCCTGCCCCACGCACAGCGCCCAGCAGTTCGGCAAGGCATGCCGGTGCCGGTGCACAAACACCTCGCTCACGGGCGCACCCAAGGTCATCACCAAAATAGTCGGTGCGGCCTCTGCGATTCTGCGCACCAGCGCATCCTGCGCCGCCTCATCAACGCGAAGACGCGGCGGTGCCACTGCAATTTCGATACGATCCGCCAATCCAACACCAGCTGCCCAGCCGCGGGCCGCGGTTTCCGTGGCGCGGCTTTCCACCACCAGAAACAGGCGGTGCCGGCGCAATCCGGCATGCCGCATCAGCAGCGCCACCACCTCACATCCCGTCACGCGCGCCCGCAGCTTCAGCCCCCTTAGCCGCGCATACAACAGCACCGGAAACCCATCCGGACACACCAGATGGGCGCTCGCATAGGCGGCCGCAAAGTCCGGCCGACGCAGCAGCCGCACATGATCGAGATTTGGCGTGACCATCAGCCGCACCCCGTCGCGTCCGGGCATCTCGACAATTCTGTTCACCACCTGCTCTGCCGACAACGGCGAAAGATCCATACCCAGCGCGTGGACAATCCTTCCGCGTCCAACCATGATGCGCCGGAACAGACTTATATGCGCGTCCGCACAGGCCGACGCGGTAAACCCTGTGGCACGCGACTGCAGTGTTGCCGCCTCCACGGACCTCGTAGATACAAGCGCCATCGCTTCAGCCAGCGCCTCCGCATCACCAACGGGCACCAGTGTACCCAGCGCGCCCTCAAGGAGCACCTCGGAGGGCCCATGCGGGCAATCCGTTGCGATCACCTGTGTGCCGCAGGCCAACGCCTCCACAATGGCGTTGCCAAGTCCCTCATACCGCGACGACGAAACCAGCGCGTCGGCATGCCTGATCCAGGGCAGCGGATTGGCCTGGTAGCCGACAAAAGCCACGGCGTGAGCGAGGCCGCGCTGAATCGCGTAGCGTCGTAGCGGCGCCTCCTCCTCACCTTCCCCAACGATGATCAGCCGCGCCTTGGCCGTATCGAGCAGCATCCGGAAAGCCGCAAGCAGCGTAAACAGATCCTTCTGCGCGGTCAGGCGTCCCACACATACAAAGACCGGGGCAGCCTTGTCCGCGAGCCACGGATACGGCGGTGGCCCCGCGCAGTTCCCCGCAAAATCCGCATCGACGACGGGATTGTAGATCACCGAAATCTTCGCCCGCCGGATACCGGTCAGCGAGCAAAGATCGTTCGCAACCCCGCGTGATACCGCGACCCACGCATTGGCCGAGTGGTGCAACATCCGATATGCCAGCGGCACCAATCGGTATTTCCAGCCGAGCGTACGCTCCGCCGAAAGTGCATTATGCTGGCAAACGACCAGCCTTGCCGCCGAGCCCGACAGCACGCGCGCAATCATCGCTGCAATATTGTTGTGATCAAGGCTCGATATCAGAATATCCGGCTGAGTGTCGCGCAGCAGCTTGGCCAGCTTCGGAATCGCCTGCCAGGTTCGGGCAGCCCCCAGGTCGATCACCGGCACATCCCGCGGCAGCAGCGCCACCAAAGGTCCCTGTTTCTTCCCCACCACCAGGCTCGCATCAACCCCTCGCGCCCGAAGCGCCGCAATCAATGCAAGCCGCATGCGTTCGACGCCGCCGCCGGAAAGATCCTGCATGTAGAACGCCACACGCAGGCGCTCCGCCGGCACCGCAATATGCCCGTTCATGACGCACCAACCAGGGCGCCAGGCGCCAGGCGCCCGCGTGCCTCGTTGCGCAATGCAGGCCATATGCTTGTCCGCTCGACCGAGAGACACGAGATGGCCGCCACCAGACCAACCAGAAGAGTCGATTTGCGTCCCAAGGAATTGCTCGTCGATGCAACAAGAATGACCGCAACCAGCAGCACCCTTCCATGCAAAGTCGTTCTGCTCCAGCACCAGCACAACAAGCTCGAGAACCCGGCAAGAAAAATCAAGAATCCTGCGGCCCCCAGGCTTGCAAACATCAGCAACCAGAAATTCTCGATCACCTCCACGCCATAATTCAGCCAAAGCGGGTCCAGCAAGGCAATCAGATCTTTTCTGGCGGTACCGAACACCAACTGCGATGGCGTGAGTTCGCTGATCAGGTTCCACTGCGCCAGACGCACCTGGGCGCTCGGATCCCAGTAAAGATGCCTCGTCAGGCGCGAGCCCAACCCTGCACACAGCGCCGCTGCAAGGCACCCGGTGCCGATCAGCACACCGCCAAGATACGAAACACACAGATGCGCGGCGCGCCTGTCACGCCGCAGAACCCGCCTGCCGAGGTCGAAACACACCAGAAAAACCCACGACATCGCGACCGCCGCCGCAGCAACCCGCCCGCCAAACGCCAGCATCGCACCCAGCAGAACACACGTATAGAGGCCGCGCAGAACAACGTGCCGTGGCGGCAAAGCCAACCCGATCATGGTCATCACACCGCCGGTCAATGGATGATCATACAGCGCAGTCGGCCGGAATTCCTCGACAGGTGCCTGGTATTCGGTGCTGTTCAGATAGAGCGGCACCAGGCTCGCATGCGCCGCAGCCTCGCCCAGGGCCAGTATTGCGTTCAGCATCACGCCCCACTGCAGCAAACGCCGCAGTGCATCGAGTTCTCGCCGCGACGCATTTTGCAAAACCGCGGCAGTCAGGCCGGCTGGCAGAAACGTATCGATCAGAACGATCAAGTTGCCTGTGCCAGTGGTCAGCAGCGCATAGCAAAGGCATGTCAAGATCGCGATCAGGTAAACCGCCAACCACCGGTCCTGGCCTACGACAGTCCAGAAAAAGCCGCTCGGCCGCCCTTGCCGGGCGCAATGCACAAGAAACGCGGCGAACAGCACATACGTACCGGGATGTATTTTCAATGGCAGCGCACCGCCGTCCGTCATGTAGGGTACGCCGGCCCATGTCAGCAGATTCGCACTGACGCAGAATTCGATGGCAAGCGCGCATACTACCAAAAGGCCTTGGGCCGAGCAGGACTCATCGCGCTGCAGGTTCATCCCGTAAGCCGCCGAAAGCCCGGCACACGCGGCATCCATCTCCCTTTACCTGCCGCGGGCAACAGCGGCGCATCATACAGCACCGACCCCAGCAGCGTGCCGCCCGCGATCTGCACCTGCTGTGCCGCTGCGCGCACTGCCGAAAGCTGTGTGGCGCCTGCTTGCACCGTCAGGATCGACCCGTGGCAGCGCGAAGCAAGTTCCACCGCGGCGGGAATCCGCTCCAGCGGTCCGCAATCGATCACCAGAAGCCTGAATTCAATGCGCGCCTCTCCCAGCCAGATAGCGGGCGGCACGTGTGACATCTGGTTGGCTTCGCCGCAGCCCGAACCGATACGCGCATGATACAATCCGTGCAGGGCGGCATCGGGCACGATATCAGGCGCGTCGTTCGCCGGCTTGCGCGCCCGCCGCCGCCCCACCGCAGTGCCGCCGCTGCCATCAGGCAAGCTCGCCCGCGCGATCTCCGGCTCGTGCAAACTTGCAAGCAATGTCCGGCCCAGCCTGGTCAGCGATGCCTCGGCGAAGTCGCGCGCCACCATCGCCGGCTTCGCATCGGCGGAAACCTGGATGAATTGCACCACCGGCACATCCAGCCCATGCAGCCGCGCCAGAACCTGCGACAACAAGGCGACCGCCTCTTGCTTCGGATGGCAAACACAGGCCAGCGCCGTCGACTCCGACGCAATGCGCAGCGGCCGTGCACCCGTGGCACGCGCAGGCTTCGGCGGTGGCCCGGCCAGCGTTTCCATCAATACGCATTCTCCCCGAACAGACAGAACGCCGTTCGAACAAGTATCTGGAAATCGAGCCATATCGACCAGTGCTCGATGTAATAGAGATCGTAAGCGACACGTTGGCGCAGCTGCTCGACATCGGTGGTGGCACCCCGCGCGCCATGGATTTGCGCCCAGCCGGTAATGCCGGGCTTAACCCGGTTGCGCTGCGCGTAATCCGCCACGATTTCGCGCCCTGCCCTGTCGACGCCATGCAGGTAATCGGCATGTGGCCGCGGCCCGACCAACGACATGTCACCGCGCAACACGTTCCACAACTGCGGCAATTCATCGAGGCTGGTGCGGCGCAAGACTCTTCCCACCCGTGTGCACCGTACATCGTTACGTTCCGTCTGCGACAGCCAGCCCGCCCCGGACGGAGCTGCATGCATCGTGCGAAACTTGAAAACGGTAAAATCCCGGCCGCAAAAGCCTTGCCTGACCTGCCTGAATATGATCGGCCCTTCGCTCGTCATCCCTATGGCCAACGCTATGCCCACCATGACGGGCGTGAAAAGCGTCAGCAGAGCCAGCGCAGCCAGTTTGTCGAACAGCGTCTTGAGCAGCAGATCGCGCGGCTTGATCGGCCGGCCGGCCACCACCGTCACCGGCACGCCGCCGACAATCCGCACCTCCGGCCCAGGGGGTCGCAGCCAATCCCGGTCGGCGCACACCGCCACCTCGACCGGCAGAACCTTCAGCCGCTCCAGCAGTTCCGCAACCTCGCCCGATTCAGCCGCTTCGGCTGCAACGACCACTGAATCGACCGCGCCCCCGCGCCCAAGCTCCAGCAATGTCGTGATATCGTCCTGGCTCAGGTGATCCGGTGCGTGGGCACCATAAATGCCCACCACATCGGCTGAAGCCGAAAGCCGCGCCGCCAGCCGGTGGCGCTGGCCAGAAGCCCCGATCACCGCAACCGCCTCTCGCAGCCCCCCGCAATCTTGCAGGCGCTCCAGATAAGCGCCGAGCGCCCAACGCGACAAAGCCACCATGCAGGCGAATATGGCGAGCCAATAGAACAGCCACACCTCTGCCATTCTGCTAACGGAATGAGAAACCAGCACTATTCCGATGAGCATCGCAAAACCGAACAAGCACCGCTTCTCCGCAGCCCATACCAGACGGCCGGTGACGATGCCTTGTCCCGGGTTCGACAGCGTCGCATCGCGCAGCGCCAAAGCCATCGCCAGGCTGCCCCAGCAAATATCATGCGACATCATGCCGCGCAGGGTGAGATCTATCGTCGGTATAGGGATCGCGCGGCCCAGCAGAAAGCGTGCCGCTTCCGCCGAGAGCGCGCATACAGCGAAATCCCAGACCGCGAGCATTTCATTTAGGACAGGCAACACGTCCTGTGCCCGCCGCATACTGCGAATCTTGCCAAATTCAACGTTCGTCCAGTCGGTCAAGAGCGGCTCCCACGAGGACGGTCGTTCGTTGCGATATAATTATCAATTCGTCCGGAACATGCAACTAAAAGTTTTGTGGATAATATTTTGAACCCGAAATGTAGAAGCAAAGGCCACTCTTCGCGTTGGCAATCGCGCACCCGGCCCCCAGGTCGCGAACCTTCGAGCAGGCCCGCAACGCGTCCAAAAAATCGGGAAATTGCTAGAAGCGAGGGTCTGTTCTCTTCTTTTTCGTAAGACAGAAAAAGACTCTTGTTCTTTTCTGAAGAAAAGAACCAAAAGACTTTTACGTCCTGCGCAGGTTCGAAGATCCGGGATTTGGTCGGATAGTAACTCTAGCCCACGGCTACTGCGCGTTGGCCGACGCCTCGCTGCGCGTGGCGCCTACGCGCGCGGCCAGGGCGGCCGCCATGAAATCATCCAGATCGCCATCGAGAACGGCGTCCGGGTTGCCCTTCTCCACGGCCGTGCGCAAATCCTTCACCATCTGATACGGTGCCAGAACGTAACTGCGTATCTGGTGGCCCCAGCCAATCTCCGTCTTGCCTGCCTCCGTCACCGCCGAAGCAGCTTCGCGCTTCTGCAATTCGGCCTCATACAATTTCGCCTTCAGCATCGCCATCGCCGTCGCCCGGTTGCGGTGCTGGCTGCGATCGGTCTGGCACGCCACAATGATACCGGTCGGCATGTGGGTGATCCGGATCGCACTCTCGGTCTTGTTCACATGCTGCCCGCCGGCGCCCGAGGCCCTGAACGTATCCACTTTCAGATCAGCATCGCGGATGTCGATTTCGATGCTGTCATCCACCACCGGATACACCCATACGCTCGCGAAACTGGTCTGCCGCCGCGCCGCCGAGTCAAAAGGGCTGATCCGCACCAGCCGGTGAACCCCGGATTCCGTCTTCAGCCAGCCATACGCGTTCGGTCCATTCACCTGCAGGGTCACCGATTTGAACCCGGCCTGCTCGCCTTCGCTCGCTTCCAGCATATCCACCTTGTAGCCATGCTGCTCCGCCCAGCGCGTATACATGCGCAGCAGCATCTCCGCCCAATCTTGGGCCTCCGTGCCGCCCGCCCCGGCATTGATTTCCATGTAGCAATCGTTGCCGTCCGCCTCGCCCGAAAGCAGGCTCAGGATCTCTTGCCGCTTTGCTTCCTCAGCCAGCGCACGCAGGGCGGCGATACCTTCTGCCACCATCGCGGCCTCGCCTTCCGCCTCCGCCAACTCGATCAAACCGGCCGTGTCGGCCACCTCGCTCTGCAACTTCTCCAAACCCTCGATGCCGCTCACCAGGCGGTTCCGCTCGCGCATCAATTTCTGCGCGGCCTCCGCGTCGTCCCACAAAGCCGGGTCCTCGACGCGGTGGTTCAGTTCATCCAGTCGTGCGACGGCGACATCCCAGTCAAAGATGCCTCCTCAGCAGAGCCAGCGACTGCTTGATCTGCTCGTTAAGGGTGTCGGCCTCGGCAGCCATGATACTCGCCTTGGTTGAGAAAAATGCGGGCGCGCTTAGTACAGCCCGCCCACACCACTGTCCACCCCTGTACCAGAGGCAGGCTTGCCGGGTGCAGCCGCAGCGCTGGCTGCGCCGGAAGCCGGCGCATCAGGGTCCGGATCCACCATCTGCACGTCGCCGTCGGTCGCGACCACATCCTCCGCGCGAGGCCCCACGCCAGCAGAACCCGGCACCTGATCCGGCTTGAACGCATCCACGCACATATGCGTGCCGCAGCCCCAGGACTCCAGCGACACCCCGTCCGGCACGCGGAAATCCAGTTCCGGCCGGTCGTGCAGAGCGTACTGCATGAAATCATGCCAGATCGGCGCTGCCACCTCCGCACCCGTCTGCTTGTCGCCCAGTGTCTGCGGCGCATCGAACCCAACCCACACCACCGTCACCAGATCAGGGGTGAAGCCGGAGAACCAGGCATCGTTATAATTCTGGCTGGTGCCGGTCTTGCCCGCGATCTCGCGGTCCAGGCCCGCCACCGCGGGCCTCCCCGTGCCGAACTTGGCCACGCCCTCCATCATCTTCACCACCTGAAAGGTGCTTTGCGGATCGGCGATGGCCGGCCGCGGATCGGAGAGCACCGGCGGCTGAGCAGGATCGCCAGCCCCGGTCACCAGCGAAGGCGGCCGCCACAAAACATGCCCATCCCGATCCTGCACGCTGTCAATCAGGCTCGGCGTAACCTCGTGCCCGCCCTCCGCGAGTGAGGCATAGGCCCCCGCCTCGCGCAGCACAGTCGTCTCCACAGCACCCAGCGCGGCCGGCAAAACACGCGGCATCGAATCCGCCAGATGGAACGCAATGGCTGTCTTGGCCACCGCATTCATCCCCACATATTGGGCCACCCGCACCGTCACCAGGTTCAGCGACTGCTCGAGCGCGATGCGCAGCGGCGTTGGGCCGCCGAAATTCATCTCGTAGTTGTTCGGGCACCAGCCATTCAGGCAGAACGCCTCATCATCGAACCGGGCGCTCGGCGAAATGCCATCCTCCATCGCCGTCAGATACACGAACGGCTTGAACGAGCTGCCAGGCTGGCGCTGCGCCTGGGTGGCGCGATTGAACTTGCTTGCATCGCCATCCCAGCCGCCCGACATAGCCAGAACCCGCCCGGTCACCGGATCGAGCGACACCAGCGCACCCTCCACTTTCGGGATTTGCCGCAACGTTAGATGAGCCAACGACAGCACTTCGCCCCGGCTCCGGCTGCGCGCTTCCCGGCCCTCGTGCAAGCGCATCTCCAGCATGCCATCCTGCGGCTGCACCATCACGATGTCGCCCGGCTTCACCACATCATCCATCCGGTTGGGCGAGGCGCCGAGATCGCCATTTTTGAGCACCGGCCGCGCCCAGCCAAGCTCGCTCAGCGTGATCTCGCCCGTCTTGGGCACCCCGCCAGTTTCGGCCCCTTCCGAGGGATCAGGCTCCAGATAGCCGAGCCTTGCGGCGCTCGCCGTCTCATCCAGCACGACGGCCAGGCGCCACTCCGGCAAAATGCCACCCGGCTTCTCCACCTTGCCAAGCGCATCCGCCCAGTCGCCCGAAAGCGACGCCATGCTGCCGATGCGCGCCAACGGCCCGCGCCAGCCGCCATGCGAATGGTCGTAGTGCATCAGCCCCGCACGCAGCGCCCGATCGGCCTGCGCCTGCAGCGCCGGGTCCAGGCTGGTATGAACGATCAAGCCGCCTTCGGTGGTCTGATCCTCGCCAAAGCGTTCAACCAGCCGCCGACGCACCTCCTCGGCGAACCACGCCGAGCCGGTCAACGCCTCCGGCTTGCGGTAGCGGTTCGGCACCAGCTTTTCCGCCTTCCCCTGCGCCGCCTGTTCGGCGGTAATGGCGTGCGTCTCCACCATGCGGTCCAGCACCCAGTCGCGGCGGTTGCGCGCCGCATCCGGAAAGTGAAACGGATTGTAATTGCTGGGCGATTTCGGCAGCGCCGCAAGCATCGCGCTTTCGCCGAGCGACAACTGATCGAGCGGCTTGTTAAAATAGGTTTGTGCTGCCGCAACCACGCCATAGGCGCCCTGACCCAGATAGATCTCGTTCAGATAAAGCTCGAGGATACGCTGCTTGGTCAGCGTGCGCTCGATCCGCACCGCGAGCAGCGCTTCGCGCACCTTGCGTTCCAGCGAAACCGTATTCGATTCCAGCAGCATGTTGCGCGCCACCTGCTGCGTGATGGTTGAGGCGCCTTCCGGCCGCCTTGCCTCGCCCATGCGCTGCAGGTCGGTATAGGCCGCCCGCGCGATTGCCATCGGATCGACGCCGTGATGGCTGTAAAAATTCTTGTCTTCGGCGGCGATGAAAGCCTGCTTCAGCCGGTCCGGGATCGCCGCGATCGGCGCGAAAATCCGCCGCTCATTGGCAAGCTCGGTCATCAGCCGGTCATCCCCGGCATATACCCGGCTCATCACCGGCGGCTGATACGTACGCAGCCCGTCCAGCGTCGGCAGATTGGCCGAGTAGCGCTCGTAAAGATTCCAGCCCACCAGCCCGGCCGCGCCGGCGGCCACTAGCCCAACCGCGAAGATCAGCCCGAACAACCCGCGCACGAAAGCCAGAACGGGGCTACGCCGGCGTCGCTGTGCTGCGGTGGTAGTCGCCTTCCGGTTGCCCACGCTGTCGTCGGGTGCCGGATCGACCGAAACCGGCAGGCGTTCGCGTGGACCGTCCATGTTCAGCAAAAATTCCCGTCAGAGACCCAAAGCAGCATCGCCAGGCCGCGTCATATGAACATAACGCGATATGTCAGGTTTCAGCCCGCAACGCGGGTCAGATGCCCTTGGGACGTAAAATAGCCATCGATGGCATGCCGTATAGCACTCGCAACCATCGCACGGTGCCCCGCCTGGCGCAATGCAGCCTCGTCATGGGGGTTCGACATGAACCCCATTTCTACCAACACGCTCGGAATATCTGCTGCCTTGAGCACGGCAAAGCCGGCATGCCGCGCCGGGTTCTCCAGCAATGGCACCTCCTGCCCCAGCGAGGCGACGACATGCTGCTGCATCTCGGCCGAATCAACTCTGGTCTCGTGCCGCACCAGGCTCGCCAGTATCTCGGCGACCTGCGGCGAAACGCCTTTGGCCCCCGGACCGGCATAGCGGTCGGCCGCATTTTCCCGTTGGGCCAACGAGGCGCTTTGTGCGTCCGAGGCGGTTGCCGCCAGCGTATAAACGCTGGCGCCCCTGACGGAATGATCCAACAGCGCATCCGCATGCATCGAGATGAACAGCGATGCGCCTTTCGCCTGCGCAATGGCCACCCTATCCTCAAGCGGAATGAACACATCATTTTCCCGCGTCAGCGACACGCGATAATGGCCGCTGGTGTGCAATTGCCGCGCAAGCTCACCTGCAGCGGCGAAGGCGACATGTTTCTCGTACGTCCCGGAAACACCGATCGCACCGGGATCCTTGCCGCCATGCCCCGGATCGAGAATAACCAGCGGCGCCGGCGCCTGCTGCGCGTGCCGCGCCGCCCGGTGGTGAAGCTCGGCGCGCCCGACGCCAGGCAGCAGCAGGGCGGCACCAAACCCGTGCCCAAGCAAAAGCCGACGTGTATAGGCTGGATCAACCGGCATACCTACGCTTAACACATCGGTTTCGAAAAATCAGCTTAGAGACTGATTAATCTCCCGACATGTGGTATGGGCAACACGCCGAATGATGCTGCACAGCAACAATATCGCCGCCCACATCTGGCGAGGCCGCCTACGGACGAAATCCACGATTCGATCGGGCGACAGCCGGGCCGGTCATAAACGCTCACCCACCTATCCGGCCATGGCCTGGATCTTTCAGCGAGCGCAGAGGCAAAAGTCTTTTGGTTCTTTTCTTCAGAAAAGAACATCTTCCTTCATTTAACCAATTGACTTAAAGGAGTTTTTCGCTTCGGGTCTCACTCGCCGCATGCGCATCCAGCAGGTTTCGCAGTTTTTCAAAAACCAAGCCTAGCCCCCCGGTGCAGCCCTCCCCTGAGGCGATCTGTGCAGCACTGATCGCAATCCGCAAACCGCCAAGGCCACTGCCTCCGAGGTCGACAGGCTGCCCGATCTGGCAGATGCCACCGCGCCCCGTCACGGCGCCCGAACCATCCTCCCCCATCAGCCTGTAGATCCCGCGTAGCTCTGCGGGACTCATCAAGCCGGCCGAGCCTTTCACGGTGAACGTAAAAATGCTTCGCCTGTCCGACCATCCCAAACCGGGCGGGCGTGGTGCTGCCACCATGCCCAGGCTCGTATTCTTGCCTATACCGGCGGAAATGGCGTGATTCAGGCGGTCCAGCCGCGCCGCCACAAGCGCGGCCGGCATATGGCCGAAAATCGCCATCTCATGCAGCGCTGCCGTCCAGCGCAGGATGAGGCCAGCACATCGGCGAGACCCAAAGCCGCCCTGCAGCCGCGCATAGGCGGCAAGCCCGGCCGGCAGCCGTCCGGCCCGGGTGATCCGCTGCAACCGCGCGCGCGGGAACAGCACTGCGCCGCAAAAGCCGGGCGCCGCAAAAAATTTTGATCCAGTCACAAGCACCGGAAAGCCTTGTTGCAAATACCAGCGCACCAGAGCCGGCTCGATCCGCGCCTGGCAGGCGTCGATCACGATATCCAGCTTCGGGCCGTATGTGTGTGAAAGCCTGCGGCAAGCCGACCGGTCAGGCGCCGTCAGACCGGTCTTCGATCCGTCGATCGCGTGCAGTACCACGCGTCCGGTCGCGAGACCTGTCCGGATGGCGGCCTCAAAATCCGCTTCGACAGTGGCGGCCGGAATTGGCGCCCCCGCATCGTCGCGCAGCCTCACTGCCAGCAGGGCAGGCCCAGCGGCCAGCCCATCGATCGGTTGCCCCTTTCCTACCAGGCTGCCACTGGGCGCGCAGCTCGCAAAATGGCGCCCCTGCACGGCATCAGGCACACCACTTCCCGTCTCGGAAGGGCTGACCAGAATGCTCGTAAGCCTTTCACCCGGGTGTTCCGCCGCCAGCAGCCCGGTCACCACCAGCGCCGCGTCGGTGCCTGAAGCCGCCAGCACCGCCTCTGCCAGATTTTCCACCCCGAAATGGCGCAGCAGCGCAGTGCCGATCGCGTCCGAGGCCTCCGCCAAAGCAGTCGCCGGCGAGGTTACCAGCGCGGAGGCAACCAGCGCGCGCCGCGCCCGCTCGGCCGCGCCGAACGCACCCTCTGACAGGCAGGACGCGGTGCAGGATCCGAAACTGATCAGCGCCGGCCGCGGCCACGGCGTACATCCATATTTATTGAGTCCGGTGACCGGATCGAGCGAAAGCCGGTCATCGCCGCCGGACGCCAGCAGATGCTCGGTCGGCGCTGTCAACGGCCAAAGCGCATTGATAAGCCTCAGGTCCTCGGCCGACAGCGCGCGGGGGCGATCGGCATCCTGCAGCAGCGCCGCAGCAATCTCCTCAAGCGTGTCCGGATCAGGACAAACCGAAGCGAGACCGGATAAATTCGCGCCCTCCGGCTGTGCGCAATAGTCCCGGGGCTGAAGCGCCATCATGCAGGCAACGGCATGTGCCGCGAGCAGTGAGGCCGCAGTCCGGCCAAGCCCGGGCAAAGTGTCGATCCACGCGAGCTCGCGGCGAAACCTTCGGGCCGCCGTATCCGATCGGAAAATCTGAGCAGCGCCGCCAGCGGCGGCTTGGCTCGCCATCTCCCGCGCAGAAGCTGCCTGAGGAAGCAATCGACTTACCGCCGTACTCTGGCTGGCCACCGACGTCTGTGACACAGCTTCCTGTGACACAGCTTCATCCAGTGGCTTCAATTGCATTCAGCTACCCCCGGCGTTGCGCTCAGCCGGCTTTCTCTGTGTGCCTCCGTCCTTGCACATAGACAGCCAACCCACGCACGACCCTCGCATCCGACTTCAGACGTATGGCAGAAGCAAAGGTTCGTCCGGGCGTCACTGCCCGGCCTGCTCACACGGCGTATATGCTCATTAGCCACAATCCCTGCGGCCTGTTGCCACGCAATCCTGGATGGCGCCGACACTCCCCAGCCGATGCACCAGCCAGAGCCCGCAGGCAAGCAGCAGAGCAATGACGACAAGGGCGGCTATTTTCCCGCGCCCAGATGTCTCCGGAGACCCATCTATCATCACTGCACCGCCTTCAACCAGACCTTCTCCGGCCAGGAAGGCGGCCCGCAAACCGACCTTCCGATGCACGGGCGGCTAGCCAAAGGCTGCGCCACGCTCGGGGCTTGTTATGCAAGTAGCGCTACCCATCCGGGAGTCGAACAAGCCCTGAGGCGTGGTTTTGTTGGGCAGCTTTATCGGAGTGCCGACGCACTTATCTCCGATGCTGCCCTTAGTGGTGATGGAAACCGCCCGCAAAGCCGACGCCGCCATGACCGCCGACTGCGCCACGACCGCCCCAACCGCCATGCCAGCCGCCGCCACGCCAGCCGCCGCCCCAACCGTAGCCATAGCCCGGGCGATACCCCCAGCCCCAGCCTCCGACCACGACGCCGGTTCCGACATAGCCGGGGTAGTAGCCATACCCGCCATAGCCGCCATAACCATAGTATCCGCCATACGGTGCATAGCCGTAAGGATACGTGTAGCACCCCCCTAATGTCGTTGCGGCCAACAACGCCGCAGGCAGTGCGACCCGCCGCAAAATCCGTGCGAACATCTAAAAAGTCTCCCTCTCTGCCGTATCCTCGGCCGAGTTCCATTGTATCCATCTAGGTGCCGGCACCGCCGCGAACATGGGGCGATTCGCATCCGTCACACTATGTCACGCCATGCAAACCGCCATAGTTACCAAGCGTTACCCGGGCGTCGCGCCCTCGCCATGATTTGAGGGTTGGTTGCCATGCCGGCGACCTTCGCCAGACTGTCCAGGAGTACTTCGTTCATGCGTGCCAATTCTGCTAACGGCAGACCGGTCACCCGGTTTGCCCTTTGGCTGGCGACGACCAGCCTCACGCTCACCACACCTTTCAATGGTATAGCGCAACCCGCACCCCCGCCGGGCGCTTCAGCCCCTGCTGGCCAGGACGTGGCGGGACAAGCCGATACCGACCCGCCGGCGATCGCCGGCAGCCTGGCGGCCATCGCCGGCTCCGTCTCCTTCCATGCCGCGGGCGAAACCCAATGGTCGCCCGCTACGCTGAACTACCCGGTCACCAACGGCGAGGGTTTCTGGACCGAGCCGCAAGCCTCCGCCACCATCGACGTCGCCGACAACCGGGTGGTGCTCGACGAATCGACCGAGTTCGATGTGACCACGCTGGACAACAGCCAGTTCGTCGCGACCGAAGCCCAGGGCGCCATCTTCGTCCGGTTGAACACCCTCACGCCAGGCCAGACGCTAGTCGTGAACACGCCCCGCGGCAGCGTGCAGATCGCCCAGGCCGGCGAATACGAGATCGTCGCGGGCGACACCAACGACGCCACCACCGTCACGGTCGTGCAGGGTGCAGCCCATATCTCCGGGACCAATCTGGCACTCGATGTCGGCCCCAACCAGACCGCCGCCATCACCGGATCGGACACGCTGCAAGGCACCGTGGGCGCCCTGCAGGAGGACGCGTTCCTGAAGACGCAACTGCAACTTCTGGCACAGCAGCCGCAGCAGGTTGCCGCCGTGCCGCCGGAATGCCGCAGCATGACCGGCGGCGAACAGCTGGCCTCCTACGGCAGTTTCACCCAATCACCCCAATACGGGCAGGTGTGGTATCCGCACGACGTGCCCTCCAACTGGGCGCCGTATCGCGACGGCCACTGGGCCTATGTCTCACCCTGGGGATGGACCTGGGTCGATAACGCCCGCTGGGGTTTCGCACCCTTCCATTATGGCCGCTGGGCGCAGATCGAAGGGCGCTGGGGCTGGATTCCCGGCGGCGGTGCCGGTTATGTGCCCGGCACCTATCCGATATATTCACCCGCCCTTGTCTCGTTCGTCGGCGTCGGCGCCGTCGGGCTCGGTTTTTCGCTGGGCATCGGTGTCGGCGGCTACGCACCCGCCTGGGTCCCGCTCGGCCCGCGCGAGCCATACTATCCCTGGTATCATACC
>Ga0116226_10002022_pt1 | contig 17587 bp, 9 predicted proteins | sample S1TSphfallax_FD_89692 | JGI IMG/M metagenome (GOLD analysis project Ga0116226, IMG submission 89692) | Host-associated microbial communities from peat moss isolated from Minnesota, USA - S1T2_Fa - Sphagnum fallax MG | ecosystem: Host-associated > Plants > Peat moss > Unclassified | place: USA... | reverse complement strand
CTGGATCGGCTTGCTCAAGGCGAATGGGGTGATCAACAACATCCTCATGGCTCTCGGATTGATTCACGAGCCGCTGGCGATGCTGTACACGCCGTTTGCGATGTACGTGGGCATCGTCTATTCGTATCTTCCGTTCCTGATCCTGCCGCTGTACGCCAATCTGGAGAAGATGGACTGGCAGTTGCTCGAAGCGGCCGAGGATCTGGGCTGCAGGCCATGGCAGGCGTTCTACAAGATCACGCTGCCGCTGTCGCGCAACGGCATCCTGGCAGGCTCGATGCTGGTTTTCATTCCTGCGGTCGGCGAATTCGTGATCCCGGCGCTGCTCGGCGGCCCGAATGCGTTGATGATCGGCCGCATCCTCTGGGACGAGTTCTTTTCGAACCGCGCCTGGCCGGTGGCGAGCGCGGTCGCGATACTGCTGCTGTTGCTGCTCGTGCCGTTCATGATGTGGTACCAGAGCATCCAGGCGCGCGAATCGGCGGTGGCCAAATGAATCAGCGTCGCTCCGTGTTCCTCATCTCCTGCGTCGCCTTCGGTTTCGCGTTTCTCTACATACCCATCCTGTCGATGGTCGTCTTCTCGTTCAATGCCTCCAAACTCGTCACCGTCTGGGACGCGGCGAACTCGCCGACCCTCAAATGGTACCGCTCGCTGCTCAACAACGAGGAAATCCTCGATGCGGCCTGGATCTCGCTCAAGGTCGCGGTCATCAACGCGTCCGGTTCCGTGATCCTCGGAACGCTCGCCGGGTTCGGCCTGTCGCGCTTCACGAATTTCCGCGGCCGTTTCACCTTGAACGCCATGGCGACCGCACCGCTCGTGATGCCCGAGGTGATCACGGGTCTCTCCCTGCTGTTGTTGTTCGTTGCGCTCGAGCAGGTGATCGGCTGGCCGGCGGGACGCGGCATCACGACCATGACCCTGAGCCACATGACGTTCTCGATGGCTTACGTGACCGTGGTCGTGCAGTCGCGGCTCGCGACCTTCGACACGGCGCTCGAGGAGGCGGCAATGGACCTCGGTGCGAAGCCGCTCAAGGTCTTCTTCGTGATCACGCTGCCGATCATTTTTCCGGCGATCCTGTCCGGCTGGCTGCTCGCCTTCACCCTCTCCTGGGACGACCTGGTGATTTCCAGCTTCACCTCAGGTCCGGGCAGCAGCACGCTGCCCATGGTCGTGTTCTCCAAGGTGCGGCTCGGGGTGAGTCCGGAGATCAATGTGCTGGCGACGCTGACGATCGGCTTCGTCACGTTGATCATCGTCGGCGTGAGCTTCTGGATGGCACGTTCGAATCGCGTCGGGCGGGGGACCTAGCGCCGTTCACACGAGCACGCGCTCGATCCCGCCGGCATTCGCCCGGCCGACGTAGTCGGCGAGCCAGTTCTCGCCGAGCAGGTTCTTCGCGATCTCGACGACGATGTAGTCGGCATCGAGTGCGGCGGCGTCGTCGTTGAAACGCTTGAGGCCCTGGAGGCAGGAGGGGCAGGATGTGAGGATCTTGACTTCGCCCGAGTGCCCCGTCCCGCGGATCGCGTCGACGCCGAGGCGCACCTCGCTCTCCTTGCGGAAGCGCACCTGCGTCGAGACGTCGGGTCGCGTCAGCGCCAGGGTGCCCGACTCGCCGCAGCAGCGCTCGTTCTGTGCGATCGTGCCGTTCAGTCCGGCGTTCATGAGCGCGTTCACGACGACGAGCGGTTCGTGTTTCTTCATCGGCGAATGGCAGGGGTCGTGATAGAGGTAGCGCACGCCCGTGACGTTGCCCAGACGCACACCCTTTTCCATGAGGTATTCATGGATGTCGATGATCTTGCAGCCGGGGAAGATCTTGTCGAACTCGTAGCTCTGGAGTTGATCGAAGCACGTGCCGCAGCTCACGACCACGGTCTTGATGTCGAGGTAATTGAGCGTATTGGCGACCCGGTGGAACAGCACGCGATTATCGGTGATGATCTTCTCGCCTTTCTCGATTTCGCCGGCTGCGCGTTGCGGATAGCCGCAGCAGAGGTATCCGGGCGGCAACACGGTCTGCACACCCACGTGCCAGAGCATCGCCTGCGTGGCCAGACCGACCTGCGAGAACAGCCGTTCCGAGCCGCAGCCCGGAAAATAGAACACCGCCTCCGAATCGCTGCTCGTCGCCCGCGGATCGCGGATGATGGGCACGTAGTTGCGGTCTTCGATGTCGAGCAGCGCTCGCGCCGTGCGCTTGGGCAGCCCCCCCGGCATGCGCTTGTTGACGAAGTGCACGACCTGCTCCTTGATCGGCGCCCGTCCCGTGGTCGCCGGCGGCGCCTTCGTCTGGGTCCTCGCCACCCGGAGCAGGGCGCGGTTCGCGAGGCGCTGCGCCTTGTAGCCCCAGTCGATCATGATCTTGCGGGCGATCTTGATGGTCTGCGGATTCGTGGCGTTGAGAAAAAACAGGGCCGCGCTCGTGCCGGGATTGAAGCGTTTCTTGCCCATGCGGCGCAGCAGGTCGCGCATGGCCATAGAGACGTCGCCGAAATCGATGTCGACGGGACAGGGTGCGAGGCACTTGTGGCAGACGGTGCAATGGTCCGCGACGTCCGACAATTCATCCCAGTGCTTGATCGACACACCGCGCCGCGTCTGTTCTTCGTAGAGGAAGGCCTCGATCAGCAGCGAGGTCGCCAGGATCTTGTTGCGCGGGGAATAGAGCAGATTCGCGCGCGGTACGTGCGTTGCGCAGACGGGCTTGCACTTGCCGCAGCGCAGACAGTCCTTGATCGCATCGGAGATGGTGTTGATGTCCGATTGCCGCATGATCAGGGATTCGTGACCGAGCAGGCCGAAGCTCGGCGTGTAGGCGCGGCGCAGATCCCCGCCCGGCATCAGCTTGTGCTTGTTGAAGCGGCCGTCCGGATCGACGCGCATCTTATAGGCACGGAAGCCCGCCAGTTCGGCGTCCGTCAGGTATTCGAGCTTGGTGATGCCGATGCCATGTTCCCCAGATATGACGCCGTCCAATGAACGCGCGATGGCCATGATGCGCGCGACGACGTGATTGGCCGCCTGCAACATCGCGTAATCGTCGGAGTTCACCGGGATGTTCGTGTGCACGTTGCCGTCGCCGGCATGCATGTGCAGGGCGACGAAGATCCGGCCGTGCAGGACGCGCCTGTGCTCGGCGTCACAGGCTGCGAGGATCGGCGCGAACTCCTGCCCTAGAAAGATGCGGCCCAGTTCGGCGCGCACTTCGGTTTTCCAGCTGACGCGAATGTCGCGATTCTGCAGCCGCTCGAACAAGGGGTCGTCGCCGAGTCCGTCGAGGTAGGAGCGCCACAACGCGCGCACGTGCTCGATCAGCGCGAGTGCCTCGACGGCGCGTTCGCCCAGGATCTCGGTCCGCCAGCTCGTGCCGAGCTCGCTGAAATATCGATGCAGTGCCTCGAGCAGCTGCAGCTTGTTGGTGATCGACAGCTCGATGTTGATGCGTTCGATCGCGTCGGTGTATTCGCCGAGCCGCTCGAGCGGGATCACGACGTCTTCGTTGATCTTGAACGCGTTGGTGTGCTTCGCAATCGCCGCCGTCTTGGCCCGGTCGAGCCAGAACTTCTTGCGGGCGTCGCTGCTGACCGCGACGAACCCCTCGCCCGACCGGGCATTGGCGAGGCGCACGACTTCGGAGCTCGCGGCGGCGACCTGCGCCTCGCTGGCTCCGACGATGTCGCCGAGCAGGATCATCTTCGGCAAGGCGCCGCGCTTCGACTTCGTGCTGTAGCCGACCGCACGCAGATAGCGTTCGTCGAGGTGCTCGAGTCCCGCGAGGATCGCGCCGCCTTCGCGCGTTCGCGCGTCGAGGTAGCGCTTGATCTCGACGATCGCCGGAATGGCGTCGCGGGCCTGCCCGAAGAACTCCAAGCAGACGGTGCGTGTGTAAGCCGGCATGCGGTGCAGGATCCAACGCGCAGCGGTGATCAGTCCGTCGCAGCCCTCCTTTTGCACGCCGGGGAGGCCGCCGAGAAACTTGTCGGTGACGTCCTTGCCGAGGCCGGTCTTGCGAAACGTCGTGCCCGGGACTTCGAGCCGTTCGCGGCGCAGGGTGTGCGCGGCGTCGGGCGGCTCCCGGCCATCCTTCCACACGAGATCGAAACTCGCCACGGGGCTGTCATGAATCTTGCCGAGATTGTGGCCCAAGCGCGTGACCTCGAGCCAGTTGCCCTCCGCGTCGACCATGCGCCACCACGCCAGGTTGTCGACGGCCGTGCCCCAGAGCACGGCCTTTTTGCCGCCCGCGTTCATCGCGATGTTGCCGCCGACGCAAGATGCGTCCAGCGAGGTCGGATCCACGGCGAACACGAAACCGGCGTGCTCGGCCGCTTCGGTGACGCGTTTGGTGACGACACCGGCTGCCGAGAAAATGGTGGCGGTGCCGGCCGGCAGCCCCGCAAAGGGCAGGCTCTCGACCTCGCCGAGGGCCTCGAGCTTCTCCGTGTTCACGACCGCCGACCAGGGCGTCATCGCCACGGCGCCACCCGTGTAGCCGGTACCACCGCCGCGCGGAATGATCGTGAGCCCGAGTTCGATGCAGGCGCGCAACAGCGACGGGATCTCCGCCTCGTTGTCGGGGGCGAGCACCAGAAAGGGCAGATCCACGCGCCAGTCGGTGGCGTCCGTGACGTGGGAGACGCGCGCGAACGCGTCGAAGCGCACGTTGTCGGACCGCGTCAGGCCCGCGAACCGCCGCCGGGCGCGGCGTCGCATCGCGGCGAGTTCGTCGAAGTGGCGATCGAAGCGCACCACCGCGGCGCGCGCAAGTTCGAGCAAACTCCCCACCTTGGCGTCGTGCGCGTTGTCGCCGTCGCGCCGCCGTGCCACTTCGCGCAGTCGATGGTGCAGTGCTTCGATCAGCAGGCGCCGCCGCCGCGGGGTGTCGAGCAGGTCGTCCTGCAGGTACGGGTTGCGTTCGACGACCCAGATGTCGCCGAGCACTTCGTAGAGCATGCGCGCCGACCGTCCCGTACGGCGCTCGGCGCGCAACTCGTCGAGCATCTGCCAAGCGCTCTGCCCGAGCAGCCGGATGACGATTTCTCGATCGCTCAGCGAGGTGTAATTGTACGGAATCTCGCGCAGGCGCGGCGCCGCGCCCGGTTCGGGTGCGGGCGCGGCCTGATCGAGAGCCTCGACGATGGCGTTCATGTGCCTCGATTTTAACTCAAGCGCGCGCGCTGATTGCCGCCCTGAATCCCGATCAGAGGTTGCGAATCAAGATGTCGCCGAACTCGCTGCACTTGACCTCGGTCGCGCCTTCCATGAGGCGTGCGAAGTCGTAGGTGACCGTCTTCTGTGCAATCGAGCGATCCATCGCGGTGATGATCGCATCGGCGGCCTCCGTCCAGCCCATGTAACGCAGCATCATCTCGCCCGAGAGGATCAGAGAGCCCGGATTGACCTTGTCGAGGTCGGCATACTTCGGCGCGGTGCCGTGGGTCGCTTCGAACACGGCGTGGCCGGTCAGATAGTTGACGTTGCCGCCGGGCGCGATGCCGATGCCGCCGACCTGGGCGGCGAGCGCGTCGGAGAGGTAATCGCCGTTCAGGTTCATGGTCGCGATCACGTCGAATTCGTCGGGGCGCGTCAGCACCTGTTGCAGCGTGATGTCGGCGATCGCATCCTTGATGATGACCTTGCCGGCCCGCTTCGCCTCGGTCATCGCCGCGGTCGCCGCCGCCTCCCCGTTGCTCGCCTTGATGCGCTCCCATTTTTCCCAGCTGAAGGTCTGTTCCGGGAATTCGCGTTCCGCAAGCGCGTAACACCAGTTGCGGAACGCCCCCTCCGTGTACTTCATGATGTTGCCCTTGTGCACGATCGTGACGCTCTTGCGCTTCGCCGAGACCGCATACGCGACGGCCGCGCGGAACAACCGCTCGGTGCCTTCGCGCGACGCCGGTTTGATCCCGATCCCTGAACTCGCGGGAAAGCGGATTTTTTCGAACTGCTTGGGAAACTGCTGTTTCAACAAGTCGAGGAATCGCTCGCAGTCGGCGGTGCCCGCCTCGAACTCGATGCCGGCGTAGATGTCCTCGGTGTTCTCCCGGAAAATCACCATGTCGACCTTGCCCGGGGCGAGCACGGGCGAGGGGACGCCCTTGAACCAGCGCACCGGGCGCAAACACACGTACAGATCGAGCAGTTGTCGCAGCGCGACGTTGAGCGAGCGGATGCCGCCGCCGACCGGCGTCGTCAGCGGGCCCTTGATCGAAATCAAATAATCGCGACAGGCCTGCACGGTTTCCTCGGGCAGCCAGGTGTTGTAGAGCTTGTTCGCCTTCTCGCCGGCGAAGATCTCGAGCCAGTGGATCTTGCGCTTGCCGCCGTAAGCCTTTTCGACGGCGGCGTCGAACACACGCACACTGGCGCGCCAGATATCCCGGCCCGTGCCGTCGCCCTCGATGTAGGGAATGATCGGCTGATCCGGGACGTGCAACATGCCGTTGCTGATGCTGATTTTTTCGCCCCCGACGGGGGGCTGCAAGATCACGGGCCTGAGGCTTGACATGGGGGGCGCTCCTGTAAACGTGGCGCGAATGCTAGCATGCGCGCCCGGAGGTCCCTATTGCGTACTTTGACATCGATACCGGCCAAGGATGGATTCAGGATGCCGGCGGAATTCGAGCGCCATGCCGGTTGCTGGATGCTCTGGCCGGAGCGTGCCGACAACTGGCGTTCCGGGGCGAAGCCCGCCCAGGCGGTGTTCGCGCGGGTCGCCGCTGCGATCGCGAGCGGCGAACCCGTGACCGTGGGCGTCTCGGCTGAGCAATTTCAGAACGCGCGCTCGCGTCTGCCGGCTGCGATCCGCGTGCTCGAGATCACGAGCGACGATGCCTGGGTGCGCGACACCGGTCCGACCTTGCTGGTCGACGCCAAGGGTCGGCGCCGCGGAGTCGACTGGATCTTCAATGCCTGGGGTGGCCTGCAGGGCGGCTTGTATTTTCCCTGGAACCGCGACGAGGAGGTCGCGCAGAAGATCCTGGAGATCGAGAGCGTGGACCGTTACCGGGCGCCGTTCGTGCTCGAGGGCGGCGCCGTGCACGTGGACGGTCAGGGGACCTGCTTGACCACGGAGGAGTGCCTGCTCAATCCGAATCGTAACCCCGGCATGACGCGCGCCGAGGTCGAAGCGGGATTGCGGCGTTACCTCGGGGTCGAGACGATCATCTGGCTGGGCAAGGGTGTCCATCTCGACGAGACGGGCGGACACGTCGACGAACTTGCCTGCTTCACGAGTCCCGGTGTCGTGGCGCTGACCTGGACCGAGGATGTTTCCGATCCGCAGTACGCGATTTCGCGGGATGCTTACGATCGCCTGCGGCGCGCACGCGATGCCCGCGGCCGGACGCTCGAGATCCACAAGATCCACCAGCCGGGGCCCTTGTACATGACGGCCGAGGAGGCCGCCGGAGTCGATGCGCGGCCCGGCAGCCATCCGCGTCGCGCCGGCGATCGACTGCCGGCTTCATACATCAATTTTTATATTGCGAACAAATGCATCGTCATGCCGCTATATGACAGGCGCTGGGACGCGGCGGCGGCACTCAAGCTGCGGCGGCTGTTTCCGACACGGCAGGTGATCGGCGTCGAATCGCGCGAGGTGCTGCTCGGCGGGGGTAATATCCATTGCATCACGCAGCAGATTCCGGCAGCCGCGTCGCGCCGGCTCGGGCGCAAGGCGGCACCTCGCCGCGGCCTGTCCTAAAAAGCCCGTGGCGTCGTCGCGAGGCTTGGGTTACGGAACTTTACCGCACGCCGCGCCTCGAAAGTCTTTATTCTAGCCGGCCACCACATTCTCAGCATCCACTCCGCATACGCCGTTCACCCCATTGGAATCCGACGTGACCCCATCGCTGCCTCTCTCTTTTCGCCCGGTTCGTGCCTTGCTTGCCGCGTGCTGTTGCGCCGGCGCTTTGCTTATCGTCGCTTGTCACGGCAACAACAGCACCGATAGCGGTTACGGCGTCGGCTGGGTGACGGTGACCAATCTCACCGGCAATTACGGCCCTCCCGACGTGCATTTCGCGAGCTACGTGGTCACGCTCGATCAGGTCACCCTGACCGACGCGGTCGGCAACACCTACAATGCAATCGCGACCGCCGAACCCGTCGACTTCGCCAAACTCTCGAACGTCGCGGAGTTGTGGGGCAACGCCGACATTCCGGTGGACACCTATGTCTCCGCAACGATCACGCTCGACTATACGAACGCACAGATCGCGGTCTACGTGGACGGCGTGCCGACGCAAGCGACCGTGGTGTTTCAGGGCGGTGCGGCCCTCTCGCAGGTCTCCCTGACCGTTCACTTCGATCCGAACAACCCGCTGGTCGTGACCAACAGCCTCGCCAGCTCGGACGCGCAGCGCCTGTCCCTCGATTTCGACCTGGGCGTCTCCAACACGGTCGATTTCACGACGACGCCCTACCCCACGGTGACCGCCAATCCCTACCTGCGTTTCGCGAATGCGGCGCCCGATACCAAGAAAATCCGCATCCGCGGACCGCTGATCAATTCGAACACGTCCACGGGCACGTACTCGATCTACGAGCGACCGTTCTACGACGAGGCCAACAACATCGGTACGCTGTCGATCTTCAACGGCGACGCGACCATCTGGAACATCAATGGCGTGGCCTATACCGGCGCTCCGGGACTCGCGCAGCTGCAGTCCCTGTCCGCCGGTGTGACCACGACACTGGCCTACACGACCTTCGAAGTGACGCCGAGCACGCAGAATCTACAAGGCCAACCGACGGGCACCGCCGGTATCTTCAACTCGCTTTATGTCGTCGCGGGCGGCAGCCTCGAGAGCATTTACACCGAACATCTCACCGGCGACGTGATCGCCCGCACCGACAACGGCACGACCGCCACCTTGACCTTGACCAATGCGACGGTCGCGGGTGACGAGGTGCAACTCGTCCAGGGGTATTTCGAATATCTCACCGGCGCACCCGCCTATCCCGCGGGCACGACCTCGGCGCTCGTGCAAGTCACCGCCGACCACACCACCGTCGTCAGCGCCGAGGGTACGACTGCGCTCCCGAACCTCACGTACGACTCGATCGCCGTCGGCCAACAGATCTCTGCGATCGGTACGTACACGTCGCCGGTCGCGGGCACGATCGTGCTCAATGCGACCAATCAGACGTCCGGCTCGACCGCGGGCCAGGTGCGCTTGCTGCAGACCAGCCTGTTCGGCACGCTGCAAAGCACCGCGACGAACAGTCTGACGATGAATCTCGAGACCATCGACGAAGTGCCTGCGAGTGTGTTCAATTTCGCCGGCAACGGAGCGACGACGCCAACGGCCGGCGCCTTCAGCGTGAACACCGCGAATGCCGGCAGCGGCAATTTCGCCGGCGCAGCGGCGGGGACGGCGATTTTCGTCTCCGGCTTCTCGAGCGGGTTCGGGGCCGCGCCGCCGGATTTCAATGCGTTCGTGAATCTGCAGAAGGCGCCGACGCCCGACAGCGTGGTTTCCGGCGTCAATCTCGAGGCCGACGTCCCCGCCGTGCTCGAGGTTCTCTGGTCCGGCACGGGCACGGCGGCGCCGTTCGCGACGTTCACGGCGAGCGGCCTGACGATCGACCTCACGAACGCGGCGCTTGCCAGCGCGGTGATCCAGGTCGGTCCCGAGAGCGTACCGCTCGCGAGCCTCACCGGCACCTTGAACGTCGTGCCGAACCCGGTCGCCAACTGCGTCACGCCCGTGCCCGCGACGAGCGCGACTCAGCCTTGTCTGACCTTGTTCAGCTACGGACCGATCGTCGTGCCCGTCAGCGCCACCGTGAGCACGGCGTACAACGAATTGCTCGAGTTCAACACGTTCGCCGGCTTCAACACGAGCTTGAAGCCGGCGATCTCGAGCACGGAACTCGTGAAGAACTTGAGTGCGACGGGCTATTTCAACCGGAGCACGAACACCTTTACCGCGAACAGCGTCGACGTTGTGCTCTAAAATGCCGCCCCACCATGGGGAAGTTCTCGCTACGACTGGGTTTGCCGCGCGCGCTGCTGGCTCTGGCCGTCGAAATCGCAGCGACCGCAGCCGCTGCCGCGAGTCCGGCGACGGCGCCTGAGGCCGCGACAGCGACGACGAGCCCCGCGCCACCCGCCGAAGCGGCGGCGGCGCGACCCCGGGTCTGCCTCGTGCTCTCCGGCGGCGGGGCACGCGGCATGGCGCATATCGGCGTGCTCAAAGTTCTCGAGGAATTGCGGGTTCCGATCGATTGCATCGCCGGCACGAGCATGGGCGCGATCGTCGGCGGCCTGTACGCGAGCGGCATGACGCCTGCGCAGATCGAAACGCAGATGAATTCCGTGGACTGGCAGGAGGCGTTTCGCGGCTCGCCGCCGCGCCGCGAACTCGCGTTCCGCCGCAAGCAGGACGACCGCAACTTCCTCGTGCACCTGCCGCTGGGATTGAAGCACGGCGACGTGCTCTTGCCGCGCGGACTCATTCAGGGTGAAAAACTGCAGCAGACATTGCGCGAACTCACCTTGCCCTACGGCGACATAGCGAGCTTCGACGAGCTGCCGACGCCGTTTCGCGCGGTCGCCACGGACCTGGAGACCGGTCAGGCCGTGGTCATGGACAAGGGGGACCTCGCGCTCGCGATGCGGGCGAGCATGTCCGCTCCGGGCCTGTTCTCGCCCGTCGAGGCCGACGGGCGGCTGCTCGTCGACGGCGGCCTCACGGAAAACCTGCCGATGGAGGTCGCCCGCGCGATGCACGCCGACGTGCTGATCGTCGTCGACGTCACTTTTCCGTTGCAATCGCGCAAAGAGCTGACCACGGCGCTGTCGATCTCCAACCAGATGCTCGCGATACTCGTACGACGCGATGCAGACCGGCAGAAGGCTTCGTTGCGCCCGGCCGATACCCTGATCGCGCCCGAACTCGCCGAGATGTCGCCGACCGACTTCGCCCAGGTCGCGCGCACGATCGAGCTCGGCGAGCGCGCCGCGCGCGCCGAGACGCCGCGGCTCGCCGCGCTGAGCGTGCCCACCGGCGTGTTCAGCGCCTATCTCGCGCAACGGGCGGGCGCGCCTCCACCGTCGCCCGTGATCCGCTTCGTGCGCGTCGATCAGCAATCGAAGCCCTACGAGCGCACGATACTCGCGACGATGCAACCGCTGGTCGGCAGGCCGCTCGACCTCACGGCGCTCAATGCCCGGCTCACGGAGATCTACGGGCTCGGCGATTTCGAGACGATCGACTACAGCCTGGTCACCGGCACGCAAAGCGAAGACCATGCCGACAGCCATGACGACAGCGGCGGCGCGGAGCACGGGACCGGCATCGAGGTGCACGCGCGACGCAAGTCCTGGGGACCGAATTACGTGCGTTTCGGGCTGAACCTACAGGACGACTTTCAGGGCAACACCCGCTACAACGCAGCCGCCCGGTTTCTGCTCACGGAGATCAATTCGCTCGGCGCTGAATGGCTCACGGATCTGCAGATCGGCAGCAATCCCAAGGTCTACTCGGAGTTCTATCAGCCGCTCAGCGCCGAACGCCTGTGGTTCGTCGCACCGAGCGCGCGGGTCGAGAGCAGCGACGTCTTCATCTACAGCAAGGACGTGGAGATCGCCGACTTTCGCATGCGTCAGGCGGAGGCGGACATCGATTTCGGCCGCGAGTTCGGCAACTGGGGCGAGATCCGTGTCGGCTTCCACCGGGAGAACGGCGAGAGTCACGTCCGGCTCGGGAATCCGGATCTGCTGGACGGGCAGTTCAACAACGGGGAGTACTTCCTCAAGTTCAGCTACGATCGGCTCGACAGCGTCAACTTTCCACGCGACGGGCAGAGTTTCTCCATGCAGTGGGACGCCAATCGCACGAATATCGGTGCGGATCTGAACTGGGACCGGGTCACGGCCGACTGGCTCATGGCCCGATCGAGCGGCCGCAACACCGTGTTGTTGTGGACCTCCGCGGGCACGAAGCTCGACGGCAATCTGCCCGGGACGGCGTTGCAGGATTTCTACTCGCTCGGCGGATTCCTGAATCTGTCGGGACTCGCGACGCAGTCGCTCTACGGACCCAGCTATGCGATCGCCCGCACGATTTACTTCCGCAAGATCGGCGGCGGCGGCGAGGGCTTGTTCGATTTTCCCGCCTACCTCGGCGCCTCGTTCGAGATCGGCAACACTTATCTTCGACGCGGCGACATCGGCTGGGGATCGGCGCACAAGGACGGCTCGATTTTCCTCGGGCTCGATACCTTCCTCGGGCCCATCTACGTCGGCGGCGGTTACGATCAGTCCGGCAACAGTGCCTTCTATTTGTACCTCGGCCGTACGTTCTAAAGGACGTGTCGAGGCCGGACCTGCTAGAGGCTGCGGCTTTCCGCGAGGTTTTCGACCTTCTCGAACACCAGTGCCGGTTGATCGCCGATGCGCGAATATTCATGCTTGCGCGCCATGTCGGCGAGGGAGCGATCGCGCTCCGCGGCCGTGAAGTACCAATGCGTCTTCTGCCAGTCGCTGCCCAGTAGTTTGGCGAACGGATCGCCGCTGCGCAGCCGCACGCGAATCCCATAGGGGCGGGGCAGCTGCGGGATGCTGCGCGTCATGTTTTGCGGGTTTGCAATGCCCATGGGTGCCCGCACCATAGCCTATACCGCGGTCCGCTGCCAGGCTCTTGGTGTGCGTGGTAGACTCCGCCGCCTTCCGCAAGAGGTGACCGATGGCAGCGTCTTACACGGCGTCAGATATCGAAGTGTTGAGCGGCCTGGATCCCGTGCGCCGCCGTCCGGGCATGTATACCGACACGACACGTCCGAATCACCTCGCGCATGAAGTGATCGACAACAGCGTCGATGAGGCGATCAACGGTCATTGCGAGAACATTCGTGTGACCGTTTTCAAGGACGGCTCGCTGCAAGTCGAGGACGATGGCCGCGGCATGCCCATCGACATCCACCCCAAGGAGAAGGTCCCCGGGGTCGAGGTGATCCTGACGCGACTGCATGCGGGCGGCAAGTTCAACGACAAGATGTACCAGCATTCGGGTGGTCTGCATGGTGTCGGCGTATCGGTCGTCAACGCGCTCTCCAAGCATCTGGAGTGCCGCGTGCGGCGTGGCGGCAAGGAATACCGGCTGAGCTTCGAGGGCGGCCGGCTCGCCTCCAAACTCGAGGTGGTCGGCGAGGTGCCGAAGTCCCGGACCGGGACGACATTGCGGTTCTGGCCCGATCCGCAGTACTTCGACACCGACAAGTTCGCCACGCCGAGGCTGCGCCAGGTGCTGCGCGCGAAGGCGGTGCTCTGTCCGAAGCTGCGCGTCACGCTCGTCAATGAGATCACCGGCGAGACCGACGAATGGTTCTACACCGGAGGTCTGCACGAGTATCTCGCGGAGCAACTCGGCAACGGCAGGTGGCTGCCCGCCGAGACGTTCTACGGCAAGCGCGACATCGAGGGTGGCTCGCTCGACTGGGCGCTCGCCTGGGTGCTCGAGTCGGAGCAGGGAGTCACCGAGAGCTACGTCAACTTGATTCCGACGATCGAGGGCGGCACGCACGTCAACGGCCTGCGGGCCGGCGCGAGCGATGCCGTGCGCGAATTCTGCGAGTATCGCAACCTCGTGCCGCGCGGCGTCAAGCTGTCGCCCGAGGACGTCTGGGACGGAGTCAGCTTCGTCATCAGCCTGAAGATGTCCGAACCGCAATTCGCCGGTCAGACCAAGGAGAAACTCTCGTCGCGCGAATCGGCGGGCGTCGTCCAAGGCGTGATCAAGGACGCCTTCGCCCTGTGGCTCAATCAGCATCCCGAGCAGGGTGAACAGATCGCCCAACTCGCGATTGCGAACGCCCAGCAGCGACTCAAGGACAGCCAGAAGATCGCACGCAAGCGCGTCGTCGCCGGGCCCGCGCTGCCGGGCAAGCTGGCCGATTGCGTCTCCCAGGATCCGGCGCGGGGCGAGTTGTTCCTGGTCGAGGGCGATTCCGCCGGCGGCTCCGCCAAACAGGCACGCGATCGCGTCACCCAGGCGATCATGCCCTTGCGCGGCAAGATCCTGAACACCTGGGAAGCCGAGGCGCGCGACGTACTGCAGTCGCAAGAGGTCAACGACATCAGCGTCGCGATCGGCGTCGATCCGGCTTCGAACGACGTGTCCGGGCTGCGGTATCACAAGATCTGCATCCTGGCCGACGCCGACAGCGACGGGCAACACATCGCGACCCTGCTGTGCGCACTGTTTTTGCGCCATTATCGCCCCCTGGTGCTGGCCGGTTACGTTTACGTCTGCATGCCGCCGCTGTTCCGGATCGACGCCGGCAAGCAGGTCTTCTACGCGCTCGACGAGCCCGAGCGGGACAAGGCGCTCGCCCGGATCGCGGCGGAGAACTCGCGCGTGCGCCCGGTCGTGACCCGGTTCAAGGGTCTCGGCGAGATGAGCCCCGGGCAGTTGCGCGAGACGACCATGGCGCCGGCGACGCGGCGCCTCGTACAGATGACGATCGACGCGCACGACAGTCCGGATCAGATGCTCGACATGCTGCTCGCGAAGAAGCGCGCCGGCGACCGGCGTGAATGGTTGGAGAGCAAGGGCAATCTCGCGCGCATATGAAGGACCAAGAGCTGAATTTCGAAGGCATCGAGCGCGAGCCGATCAAGTCATTCGCCGAGCGTGCCTATCTCGACTATTCGATGTACGTGATTCTCGACCGGGCCCTGCCGCACATCGGCGACGGCTTGAAGCCCGTGCAACGGCGCATCGTCTATGCGATGAGCGAACTCGGTCTCGCGGCCGGCGCGAAGCACAAGAAGTCTGCGCGCACGGTCGGCGACGTGATCGGCAAGTTCCATCCGCACGGCGATTCCGCCTGTTACGAGGCGATGGTGCACATGGCCCAGGACTTCGCGTATCGCTATCCGATCGTCGACGGCCAGGGCAATTGGGGCTCGACCGACGATCCGAAGTCCTTCGCTGCAATGCGCTACACGGAGTCGCGTCTGACGCGTTACGCGGCATTGCTGCTCGACGAACTCGGCGCCGGTACCGTCGACTGGGCGCCGAACTTCGACGGTTCGCTCGAGGAGCCGACGATGTTGCCGGCGCGGGTGCCGAATCTGTTGTTGAACGGCGGCTCCGGAATCGCCGTCGGCATGGCCACCGACATCCCGCCGCACAACCTGCGCGAAATCGTGTCGGCCTGCATCGCCCTGCTCGAGGATACCGAGCTCACGACCGCCGCCCTGATGAAATTCGTCAAGGGGCCGGATCTGCCCACGGGTGCGGAAATCGTCTCCCCTCGTGCCGACTTGCGGCAGCTCTATGAGACGGGAAACGGCAGTTTCCGCGCGCGCGCCACGTATACGACCGAGGAGGGCGAGATCGTGATCGAGGCGCTGCCCTTTCAGGTCTCCGGATCCAAGGTTCTCGAACAGATCGCGAACCAGATGCGCCAGAAGAAGCTGCCCATGGTCGAGGATCTGCGCGACGAATCCGACCATGAGAAGCCGACACGGCTCGTGATCGTGCCGAAGAACAGCCGCGTCGACGTGCAGGCCCTCATGGCCCATTTGTTCGCCACCACCGACCTCGAACGCAACTACCGCGTCAACCTCAACGTGATCGCCCTCGACGGGCGGCCGCGCGTCATGGGTTTGAAGGAACTGCTGCTCGAGTGGCTCGAATTCCGCAAGACCACGGTCACGCGACGTCTCGCGCACCGGCTCGAGAAGGTCAACGCGCGTCTGCATATTCTCGACGGCTTGTTGATCGCCTATCTGAATCTCGACGAGGTCATCAGGATCGTCCGCACGGAAGACGAGCCGAAGGCGGCCCTGATCCGCCGCTTCAAACTCTCCGAAACGCAGGCCGAGGAGATTCTCGAGACCAAACTGCGCCGGCTCGCCAAACTCGAGGAGATGAAGATCCGCGGCGAGCAGCGGGAACTCTCGGAAGAACGCGACGACATCGAGAAGACGCTGAAGAGCAAGGTGCGGCTCGTAAAGCTGGTGCGCGAGGAACTGCAGAGCGACGCCGAAGAGTACGGCGACGCACGCCGCACCCGTCTCGTCGAGCGCGAGGCCGCGCAGGCGATCTGCGAGGCGGATCTGCTGACCAGCGAGCCGACCACGGTCGTGCTCTCGCGTCTCGGCTGGGTGCGCGCAGCCAAGGGTCACGAAATCGACGCGCGGGCCCTGAGCTACAAGACCGGCGACGAATTCCAGGCCGCCGCCAAGGGCCGCAATCTGCAACAGGCCGTGTTCATCGACTCGACCGGCCGGGCCTACAGCCTCGATGCGCACCAATTGCCGGCGGCCCGCGGTTACGGCGAGCCCCTGTCCGGAACGGTCGATCCGCCCGATGGGGCGACTTTCGCCGCCGTGTTGATCGGCGAGCCCGCCGACCTCTGGTTGCTCGCGAGCGATGCCGGTTACGGCTTCAAGGCCAGGCTCTCGGACCTGTACGCGCGCAACAAGAAGGGCAAGTCCGTGCTCAAGGTGCCGGACAATGCCCGCGTGCTGCCGGCACAGCCGATCACGGCGCCGGGTGCGCTGGCTGTGTTCGTCAACAACGACGGCGAGGTGCTGGCACTGCCCGTTGCCGCGGTCGAGGAGATGAGCGCCGGCAAGGGCCAGAACCTGTTCGGGATAGCGGGCAAGAAATCGGCCGACCGGGACGAGTTCCTGGTCGCGATGGCGGTGGTCGCGCCGGGCGAGCAGCTCACGGTATTCAGCGGCAACAGCGCACCGATGAAGCTGCGGTTCGAGGACTTGAAGGCTTTCCAGGACAAAAAGGGCCAGCGGCGCCAGCGCTTCTCGCGGGCCTACAAACAAGTCGACCGGCTCGAGGTGGCGCCCGCCTAGCGCTCGCTCGACATGGTCACGTCTTCGGGCGCGTTGACGAAGTAGCCTTGAATGAACTCGATGCCGAGCTGCCACAGCACGGCCATGGTGTTGGCGTCCTCGACGCGCTCCGCGATCGTCTCGACCTGCTTGGCTTTGGCCGCAGTGACGAGGCCCTTGATGCGCTGCTGCTGCATTTGATTGGTCGAGAGGCCCTGCATCAGCGAGCCGTCGACCTTGATGAAATGCACGCCGATCTCCGCGAGGAGTTTGAGAGGATCCTTGCCCGTGCCGAAATGCTCGAGAGCGAAACGGAAGCCGAGCTTGCCGAGGTTCTGCGCGAGATCCTTCGTGGCGCGCGAGTATTGCTCCGCGAGTTCCTCGGAAACTTGAAAGCACAGCCGTTTCGGACTGATCTTGGCGGCGCGCAGCTGCGATTCGAGCCAGGGCAGCAGGCTCTTGTCGAGCATCGTGTCCTTGGAGATGCGCAGGAAGATGCATTCGGACTTGCGGTTCGCGCAAAATGCCATCGAGGCGCCGATGACCCAGCGGTCGATGTTCTTCATGAGGTCGTTGCGTTCGGCGGCGGCGATGAACTCCTTCGGCAGAACCTCGCTGCCCTGTTCGTCGAGCATGCGCACGAGCACGTCGAACATGCCCTTGTCCTCGCCGAGCAGGCTCGCGATGGGTTGCTGCACGAGGCGGAAACGATTTTCCATGAGCGCCGACTTGATGTGCCGGACCCAGATCTTGTCGTACGCCTGG
>Ga0116226_10002021_pt1 | contig 17600 bp, 15 predicted proteins | sample S1TSphfallax_FD_89692 | JGI IMG/M metagenome (GOLD analysis project Ga0116226, IMG submission 89692) | Host-associated microbial communities from peat moss isolated from Minnesota, USA - S1T2_Fa - Sphagnum fallax MG | ecosystem: Host-associated > Plants > Peat moss > Unclassified | place: USA... | reverse complement strand
GGCCGCAACGCGACTCGATCCAGGCCGCGACCGTTCGCACGCAGCCGCCCCTCGTCCTCATAAATACTCAGCAGTTCATCGCCCTCGCCGTACTCACCGATCAGCGAGGCCAGCGCCCTCGGGGGCGGTGCCGGAATGGCAGTCGGCGCGACGACCGGCGCCGCCGCGTCGAATCCCTGGGCATCGAAGGGGGTCGCGAACGCACTCAGCAGAGACAGCGCCGCGACAACGCGGCAGGCGAGACGAACGACCGGATAACTGCTCTTCAGATCCACTGACATCGCCGCGCTCCCGATCTTCAGATCACTCGAATCGCGGCATCTTGCACGACGCCCCCGGCGCTGTCGATCTCGGGTACCTCGCCGGCTAGGGCGGCAGTAACACCCAAACACCGATGGCAGTGGGGTGGGGGGCCGAGATCGTGGTCGTCCCCACGAGGGTGGGCGCGCCGCCGTTTCCCTCGGCAAACAGGAACACGCTGCCGCCGGTGGCCGCCGTGTTCGCGCTCGCGCCGGAGTTGCTCGTCAGCACGTACTGGATCCCGAACTGTGCCGGCCCCACCAGAGCCGACGGCGCCCCGGCAAGATTCTGCGAGGGCGGAGTCATTGCCACCAACGCTCCCGAACTGCCGATCTGAAAGGACGAGAGCGTGGCGCTTTCGGTGTCGACGCCCAGCGCGTCGGACAGCACGTATGCCGCGCCGCCGACGTTCACATCGCTGAACACCATGCCGACGCCGCGGGTGTGGGTGCCGGTCGTGACGATGTTGCCGGTATCGGTCAATGCCCCGTTGCTGCCCAGGCTGAATTGCCGGATCGAACCGACGCACTGTGTGCCGTCGCAATTGCTCAACACGTAGGCGAAAGAAGGTGGATACGGGTTGATGGCCAGCACCGTAGGATTGGTGCCCGCCGCCACTGGGGCGGAGTTCGTCGGCGTGAGCGCCCCGCCCGGCGTCTGGGTGTATTGGGATACGCTGCCCGTTGCGCCGACCGCGCCGGAATTCAGGACGTAATAAGAAGTGACACCGGTACTCGAGACGTCGAGCGATCCGACGACGGACACGGGCGCGACGTCGGTCGCCACCGTCGCGGGTGCGAGGGGCGCCAAGCGACCGTCGCTGGCGATGCTGAATTGCGCGATGTTGTCGTCGGCCGTGTTCACGACGTACAAGTAGCCGCCGATTGGATCGACGAATGCCGTGGCGCCGGCCCCGAGCGTGTGCATCCCCGGGTTCGTCACGGTGGCCGGCGACAGCGGCTGCAGGGTGGCATCGAGCGTCACGGCGTATTGCGAAATCGTACCGTCACCGGCGTTGACGACGTAGACATAGGCGCCGTTGCGGACGACGACGAGGGCGGATGGGTTGATTCCGGCGGCGATCGACGGCTGCGCCAGCGGCGCGAGGGTCCCATTGACGCCGACCGCATATTCGTAGACCGCGCCCGCGCTGTCAGGGGTCGGCCCGGCGGAGGCTATGTAGGCAAACCCGGTCGAATTGGGGGGGTATTGATTCTGCTTGGGCGGGATGATCTGGATGAGCCCCGAGCCGCCATGCCCCGAGTCACAGCCGCTGAGTACGAGGCTAGCCGCGAAGAAAAGAACGCTCAGGCGACGCCATCCGCTGAAATCGATCGAGGTGCGCATGCAAAGACTCCTTAAGTCCCCCGCCAGCAATCCTAAGGAACTAGCCTAGTGGACTCGAGGCTGCGCAACTGTGCTGATTTGTAACGTTGGGAGAGCGCATCGGTCATGCCGGACAGGCGTTGCGCCGGCCACCGGGACCGTCCGGCTTCTAATGCGCCGTGCCGGGTCCGGCCAGGGTCGCCGCCGGTGCGGCACTGATGCTCGCCGCCGGTGCGGCACTGACGGCCGTTGCCGTTGGCGTTGTCGTCGCCGCGTCTGCGCCAGGTACTCCGGCTGTGCCGGCGGGTTCACCAGGAGCAGGAGCCGTGGTGTCGGACAACGGGGCATCGGTCGAGAGCGCCGCATCCTCGGCACGTCGAGTCATGACGATGATGCTGATGCGGCGATTGATTGGATTGAGCGGCTCGTCCTTGACGAACAGTACCGAGGAGGCGAGGCCCACCACGCGTGCAATCTTTTGTTCGTCCAGGCCGCCGGCGATGAGCGCGCGCCGTGCCGCGTTCGCGCGATCTGCCGACAGCTCCCAGTTCGAGTAAAACTGGGTGGTTCCAGGATACGGTTTGGCATCCGTATGCCCTGAGAGACTGATCCGGTTGGGGACCCCGTTCAGATACTTCGCCAACTCCACGAGAATTTGCGTCGTGTAATCTTTAAGCGCGGAGCTGCCGGTGTCGAACATCGGACGGTTTTGCTTGTCGACGATCTGGATACGCAGGCCCTCCGGCGTGATGTCGAGCAATAGCTGGTCCTTGAAGGGTTCCAGGGCCTGGCCCGGGGAAACAGCTTTTTTGAGCTCCTCCAACAACGATTCGAGCTGCTCCTGCTCCTTCTGCACCTTCTGTTTTTCCTCGGCCGTCAGTGGCCGGTCGGCGATGATTTGCGGCTGAGGCGCCGGCTTATGGGTGTCGACCACGACTTTTGGAGCGTCTTGCCCGCCACCCAGCTTGATCAAGCTGGTACTGGCACCACCGGGGCCTGCCTGTCCCGGTGCCGCTTTGACGCTGTGGCCCTGCTCCATGCTCGGGTTATGGAAGTACTCGAACATGGCCGAGCGTTGCTCCTTGTTGAGTGACGCGACCAGCCACATGACCATGAAGAACGCCATCATTGCGGTGACGAAATCCGCGTAGGCCACCTTCCAGGCGCCACCGTGGTGGCCGGCGGCATTCTTCTTTTTCTTGACGACAATTATCGGGCGCGCGGTATCTTCAGACATGATCGAACGCCCCGTCAGCCCTTCTTTTCCCGAAGTTGTTTCTCGAGATCCTTGAAGTTCGGGCGCACGGCGCTGAACAAGAGTTTGCGCGCGAACTCAATCGAAATCGCAGGAGGATAGCCGCGAACACTCGCCACGAGCGCCATCTTCACGACTTCAAACGCCTTGCCCTCCTCGTGCGCCCGGGCCTCCATTGCCGCCGCGATCGGGCCGACGAATCCATAAGCGACGAGGATGCCAAGGAAGGTTCCCACCAGGGCCGCGCCGACGTGTTCGCCGATCTCCGCAGTGCTTGCGCCTTCGATGCTCGCCATGGTGGTGACGATACCGAGCACCGCCGCGACGATGCCGAACCCGGGAAGTGCATCAGCCACCTTTTGCACCGCGTGTGCCGGTTCGACTGCCTCATGATGATGCGTCTCCAGCTCGTACTCGAGCAGGCTCTCCAATTCATGTGGATCCAGGCTTGCACCCGAGATCAGTCGCAGGCAGTCCGTGAGGAATTCCATCATGTGGTGATCGGCCATCACGATCGGGTATTTCTTGAACAGAGCGCTCTTGGAGGGTTCCTCGACGTGCTCCTCGATGGCCAGTAAGCCGTCCTTGCGCACCAGGGTCAGGATTTCATAGACGAGCTTCAGTAGCTGGACGTATTCCGGACGTCCGTAGCGCACGCCCTTGAACAGACCGATGGCGCCACCGAATGCGGCCTTCACGACCTTCAGGGGACTGCTGATCAAGAATGCGCCGATCGCAGCGCCAAGAATGATCACAACTTCGAGCGGATGCCACAGAAGAAGCAGACTGCTGCCGGTTGCCAGATAGCCGCCCATTACGCTTGCCAAGACCACCACGGTACCGATGATTGCGAGCACGCAGCTCCCCCTGATAGAACCAAACAAAGGCGGTACGCAACTTCCCCTGAACCGGGGCAGGCGGCCGCATAGTTAGTGTCGTCGCGTCGGGCAAAACCTGTAACCCAATACCGGCTGCCGCCACGGCGCGTACGGGGAACCGCGACGTACCTCTCAGTCGCGGCGCTAGCGGTGGGCGAAGGCTCCGTCCGACGGTGACCGCATTCAGGTACCCGGCAGACCGAAAGCAAACTTAAATCGGGGGAGTGTCTAGTGCATCCTCGGGTAGTCGGTGTAGCCCGTCGCGCCGCCGCCATACAAGGTGGCAGGATTCATTGGCGCGAGCGGGGCATCGACACGCAGACGTTCGACCAGATCCGGATTACTGATGAACGGCCGGCCGAAAGCGACCAGATCGGCGCGGCCCTGGGCCAAGGCTTCGACGGCGAGGTTGCGAGTATACGAATTGTTGACGATCCAAGCGCCCTGCGGGTTGCCTTCCTTGAAGCCGCGGCGCAAGGACTCGTAGTCGAAGGGCGCGACGTCGCGCGCACCGCCGGTCTCGCCTTCGACGACGTGGACGAAAGCGAGTCGAAACGGCGCGAGGCGTTCGATGAAGTATTCGAACAAGCCCTGGGCGTTGCTGTCCTGGGCGGCGTCGTTCGACGGGGTCACCGGCGAAATTCGAATGCCGGTCCGATCGGCGCCGATTTCAGCGACCACGGCGGCCACCACTTCGACCGGCAATCGGACCCGGTTCTCGCGAGTACCGCCATAGGCATCGGTGCGGTCATTGATGCTGTCACGCAGGAACTGGTCGAGCAAATAGCCGTTGGCGGCATGAATCTCGACACCGTCGAAGCCGGCATCGATCGCAAGCCGCGCGGCGTGGCGGTACTCGGCCACGATGCCGGGGAGCTCCTCGGTGCGCAAGGCGCGCGGCGTCGACACTTCTTCGAAGCCTTTGGCCGTGTAGGTCTTGGCGTTCGCGCGCCGTGCGGTGCTCGACACGGGTGCGCCGCCGTTGGGCTGCAGGGACACGTGCGAGATGCGGCCGACGTGCCAGAGCTGACAGACGATCTTGCCGCCCTTGGCATGCACGGCGTCGGTCACGCGCCGCCACCCCGCGACCTGAGCCGCGTTGAAAATGCCCGGGGTGTCGAGATAACCCTGACCCACGGCGGAAACTTGCGTGGCCTCCGAGACGATCAGTCCCGCGTCCGCGCGTTGTGCGTAATATTGGGCTGCGAGCGCGGAGGGTACCTGGCCGGCGTCGGCTCGGTTGCGTGTCAGCGGGGCCATGGCGATGCGGTTGGCGGCACTGATGGCACCGATGCGGATGGGGTCGAACAAACTGGACATGCAGAACTCTCCGGGTCAATGAGCAACGAGTAAACCATGGGTACGGCGCCGAAATCTTCAATGTGCCGCGCAGCATTTAATCCGCGGCGCAGTCCGCGGCTTTGTGGGGAGCGACATTGCGCTCCAGCAAACCGTGGATCAGCTCGGCCGCCGCCGCAGCGCCGTCCTCTTTCAAAAGCTGTTCGCGCAGCCCGCGTGCCCGTGCGGCAAAGCGGGCATCGCTGAACAAGCGTCCGAGTTCGCGGGCGGCGCGCGCCGTATCGTATTGCCTCGGCGAGAGTCGGCGCGCCACGCCAAGCCGGACCGCGCGGGCGGCATTGTCCATTTGATCCGCGAAGAACGGCACGGTCAGCTGCGGTCGGCCGGACCGCAGGGCTTGGGCGAGGGTGCCGATGCCGACTTGATGCACGATCGCCGCCGCTCGCGGAAACAGCAAGGAATGCGGCGCATACCCCGCGATGCAAAGATCGGGGCCCGCCCGCAGCCCCAAGCCCGCAGCCCCATCTGGCCCCGCGGGCCCGACGAGCAGCACGGCGCGCATCCCTAAGCGCCGGGCCGCGGCCACGCTTTCGCGAAAGAAGCCGCCGGGGTTGTTGACGATCAAGCTGCCCAGCGTGAAGACGAGGGGCGCGGGGCCGGAATCCAAGAACTGCGCGAGCGCAGGGCTGAGGCTGGCGGCGCGTCCATCCTCGCTGTCGAAGGCGGCGAAACCCACGATCGCGCTAGGGGTGGGGTAATCCGCTTGCACAGCACCGAGCGTCGGGGAGTAAAGCCCCAGCGCGCCGGCCGGCGAGAACTGACCCTCGAACAGCGGATGGCGGGGGTCGGGTCGCAGGCCGAGTTCGGCGCGCAGGCGCGCCAGCGGCGCGAACACGCCGTGGGTGGCGGCTTTGCCGAGGGACAGCACGCCGGCCGCGGCGCTCGGTCCCAGCAGACGCAGCAAGGGGCTCAGAAACTCGATGCGCGGGATCACGGGAGGATCGTAGGCGGACATGAACATCATCGGCTGCAGGATGACGGCGAGCACCGGGATGCCAAGTCGTTCGGCGGCGAGACGGGCGCCGAAGCAGAGGGTACTCGTGACGAACAGTTCGGCCCCGGCGCCCGCGAGGAGCAGATCCTCGTACGCGGCGCGCAAATACGGCAGCACGAGCTTGCCGAGCAGGAACTCGTGATCGGCGATCGAGCGTGCGACCAGCGCCGGCCGACTCAAGCCCAGATCTCGTTCGAGGTCGCCGAAGCTCGGGCGCATCGCGTGAAACGCGATGCCGGCCGCCTCGACCTTGGCGCGGTAATCCGCGGCCGTGGCGATCACGGGCGTGAAGCCGCGTGCCCGCAATGCCAGCGCGACGGCCATGAAGGGATGCAGATCGCCCAGCGAACCCAGGGTCGCCAGGATCACTCTGCGCGCGCGCGGCGCGTCCCGGCCGAAATCGCCCGCCGCGCTCATACGCTGCCTGGGTACAATGGACCGTTCCGGAGCCCACAAAGGATTTCGTCCAGCATGACTGTCTTGAACATCGTGATCCTCGCTATCGTACAGGGCCTCGCGGAGCTTCTGCCGGTATCGAGTTCGGCCCACGTCGTGGTTGCCGAGAAACTCTTAGGCTTGGATCCATCCTCACCGCCGATGACCCTGCTCCTCGTCATGTTGCATACCGGTACGATGTTCGCCGTCATCGTGTACTTCTGGCAAACCTGGCGGCGCAGCTATTTTCGCAGCTTCCCCGACTTCAAACCCGTCGCCGTCGCCGTCATCCTCGCCACGGCCGTCACGGGGATCGTCGGCCTTGGCATCACGGAGTTGATCGAGCGGGTCGCTTTTGCGGACATGCCGCATGCCGAGATCGAGGATTTGTTCGGGCACCTCGAATTCATTGCCCCCGCGCTCGCAGTCGCCGGCATCTTGATCCTCGTGGCCGGTCTGCTGGAGCGCCGTTTCTCGGTTCGCGTCATGGCCGAAGGGCGTGACCCCACGCTCGCGCAGAGCGCGGTGATCGGCGCGGTCCAGGGACTCTGTCTGCCGTTTCGCGGGTTTTCGCGTTCGGGGGCGACGATTTCCACGGGCATGCTCCTCGGCGTTGCCAAGGCGCGCGCCGAAACCTTCAGCTTTGCCTTGGCGGTGGTCTTGACCCCGGCGGTGGTCGCCCGCGAGGCGCTGCGACTCGTGCATGCGGCACGGGACGGCGGCGGTGCGAGCCTCGGCGCCGTCACGGGCTTGAGCCTGCTGGGGGCCGCCGTGGCGTTCTTGGCGGGACTCGTGGCGCTCAAATGGCTCAGCGGCTGGCTCGAGCACGGCCGCTGGTATCTGTTCGGGCTCTACTGCCTGGCGGCGGCCGGCGGTGTCTTCTATCTGCACAGCATCGGGTACTGAACTGCTGCCGCCGCTGGTGTGCCGCGGCAATGTTGTGTAATGTTGTATACAAACGTCGAATCGGTCGCCGACCCATATTTGTCGGACAAGAACCGTCGCGTCGAGACATCTCGAGGGGGAGATGGCAAGTCCGGGCGCCGCTAACGGCGCGCCCGGGCGAGAACATGCACCGAAGGGGATGATTATGTCGAGGACTGATCTTCGTCACAGCGCGACCACCGCGCCATGCCGCGCGACGACGGCGCTCTGGGTTCTGCTCGTTGCCACGCCGGTCATCGGCGCGCCCGCGGACACGGATTCCGCCACCGCGGGTCTCGACGAAATCGTCGTCACTGCAACGCGGCGCGAAGAACGCCTCCAGGACGTGCCGATCAGCGTCTCCGCGTTCAGCCAGGAAAAACTCGATGCCCAGGGCTTGAAGAACATCGATGATCTCGCGCGCCTGTCCCCCGGCGTGACGTTCTCGCGCAATGGCATGGGCTCGTCCGCGAACTACAACGACGAAGGCTCGGACATCAACATCCGCGGCGTCGATTCGACCGCCGGCACCTCGACCACGGGCATCTACATCGACGATACGCCCGTGCAAACGCGCCATATCGGCTTCGGCTCGGTCAATGCGTTTCCGGCCTTGTTCGATCTGGATCGCGTCGAGGTCCTACGCGGCCCCCAAGGCACGTTGTTCGGCGCCGGCGCCGAGGGCGGCGCGGTGCGGTTCATAGCACCCGAGCCCGATGTGACCAAGGAAAGCGCCTACGTCCGCGGCGATTTGAGCGAGAACAAGGCGGGGGCCTCGAGCTACGAGATCGGCGCCGCCTTCGGTGCGCCGATCATCGAGGACGTCCTGGCGTTCCGCGTGAGTGTCTCCGATCGCCGCGACGGTGGCTGGGTCGATCGCGTCGGCTACTCGCTCTCGCCCAATGCCAGCGTCGCGACGCCGACGCCGGTCTATGCCGGCGACGTCGTCGAGGGCGATTCGAACTGGCAGACCACGAAGACTGCGCGCATCGCGCTCAAGTGGAAGGTCAACGAGAATCTCGAGATCACGCCCTCGGTCTATTGGCAGGAACTGCACATCAACGACACGGCCGCTTACTGGGTGGCGCTCTCCGATCCCAGCGCCGACATCTACCGCAACGGTAATGCGCGCGACAATCCGAGCACCGATCCTTTCACCTTGAGCGCGATCAAGGTCAAGTGGGATCTGGGTTTCGCGTCCCTGTTCTCGAACACCGCTTATTTCGAGCGTGATCAGCATTCGACCTCGGACTACACGCAGTACTTGCGCGCGACCTGGGCCTCGATTCCGTCCGGCCTGACCTCGCCCGCGTCCGAGTACCCGAACACCTTCCCCGCGGCCGGCGACGGTGGGTACGCCGTATTCCAGGACAACCAGCACAATTTCTACGAGGAAATTCGGCTCGCGTCCAAGGATTCGGACTCGGCGTTCGTCTGGACCACGGGATTCTATTTCTCGCATCTCGACGAAAATGTGCCGGAGAATATCCTCGATCCGACGCTCAACAACGAGGTCATCGCGTACACGGGAGGCGCCGACTCGGTGTGTTACCCCGGACAACCCTGCCCGGGCGGACAGATCTTCTCGGGCCCGACCGACAAGGTCGTCGATCGGCAGATTGCCTTGTTTGGCGACCTGACCTACAAGATCACCGATACCTTCAAAGTAACGGGCGGCTTGCGTGCCTCGCGGCTCCAATTCACCGGATCGGTCAACGAGACCGGCCCCTTCCTGGGCACGACGATCACCTCTCGCGGCGGCGCCACCGAGGATCCCGTGACGCCGAAGTTCGTGGCGACTTGGCAGCCTGATCACGACAACATGGTCTACCTCAGCGCGTCCAAAGGCTTCCGCCCGGGTGGTCCCAACGTCGGCGTGGGCGGCATTTGTCAGGGCAATCTCAACTCGCTGGGGCTCGCGCAGGTGCCGGGCCAGTTCTCCTCGGACAGTCTCTGGAGTTACGAACTCGGCAGCAAGAACACCTTCTTCGACAACACGCTGTCGATCGACGCCAGCCTCTTCTACATCGACTGGAGCAACATCCAGCAAAACGTCTACCTGCCCGATTGCGGCGAGCAATTCACGGCGAATCTCGGCAAGGCTAAGAGCGAGGGCGGCGACATCGAAGTCCTTTGGAAACCCGTGTCCGCACTGACGATCGATTTGACGGCCGCGTATACCGACGCCAAGCTCACGAACACGACTTGCGCCGGGACCCTGACCTACAACGGGACGGATTGTGCGGCGGGCGCCTCCACGGCCGGTCCGATCGCGAGCAAGGGCGATGCGCTGCTGGGCGCGCCCTGGTCGTTCACCGCCTCGGCAGAATACCATTTCCCACTCTGGGGAGACCGCCTGCCCTACGTCCGCATCGACGAGCAATATTCCACCGCGCAACGCTCCTTGCTGTCGTCGCAGGACAGCAACAATGCGCTCTACGATACGAGCATTCCGGGTCTGCCGATCGTCGAGAATCTGAGCTTGCGCGCGGGCCTGCGCTTCAACGGCTTCGACATTTCGATCTACGGCAACAACCTCACCGACGCGCATCCGACCGAATTCAAATCGCGCGATCTGGCGATCGATTCGGTCGATACGCTCTATTTCGCCCGCGGCGTGCGTCCGCTGCAAGCCGGCATCACCGCGATTTATCGATACTGAGAATCCGGGGGAGCGGGCGCCGCCGTGGTTCGCCGAGCGCCTAGACGGGCTGTTGCGCGGCGGCGAGTGCGCGGGCGTCCCAATCGAGTTCCTCGAGCGGTGGCAGCATGAGCAGCCAGCCAACGAGCCCTAAGAGGCTCACGACCGCCGCGACCAGGAAAGCGAGCGTGAACTGGCCCGTGGCATCGATGATGAAGCCGGTGAGCCAGGGGGCGACGACGCCCGGCAGGTTGCCGACCGAATTCTGGATCCCGACCCAGCGCCCCGTCGCTTGCGCGCCGCCGAGGATCTCCGGGATCGCGTAAACGCCGGGCGAGGCCGCGCCCGTGATGGCCTGATAAAAGAAGATCCCGAGCAGCGCGAGCGGCTGCGAGCCATAGGCCATCGCCAGCATGCTGAGCACGGCGCCGCCGTGCGCGACCGCCATGATCGCCTTGTACCCGAAGTTCGGCGAGCCGCCACGGCGGATGTACCGGTCGACCAGCCAGCCGGCAAGCACGGCGCAGCCGGCCATGACGGCGTAGGAGGCGCTCGCGAGCGTCGCCATCTCGGTCTGCGAGAAACCGCGCTCGCGCACGAGATAGACCGGCAGCCAGGACATCATGAAATAGAACACGTAGTTGCTCGAGAACAGGCCTAAGGCCGTGCCCCAGAGGGCCCGGCTGCGCAGCAGCAGTCGCATCGGCGGTCCGTGCAGCGGCAGCGCCGCGGATTCGGCCGCTCGCGCGGCCGCGCGCGTGCGCAAGACCCGGCTCCAGGGCCACAGCCACAGCAGCGAGGCGGCGCCGAACACGAGGAAGGCGCTGCGCCAGCCGAAGCGCACCATGAGCAGCCCTCCCGCGAGCGTGCCGACCGCGGGACCCAGCGTATAGGCAAAACCGACGATGCCGTTCGCCGTGCCCAGGCTCGCCGTCGGTACCGCGCCGGCGAGCAGCTTCGAGACGCTCGGGAACCCCGTGCTCTCGCCCACGCCCAGCAACATGCGCAGCGCGATCAACACCCAGAATGCCGAGGCGAGACCGAGCAGCATCGTGGCGCAGGCCCAGACCACGAGGCCCGCCGTCAGCACGCGCTCCGCGCCATAGCGCTCGGCGATCCAGCCGACCGGCACCTGCACCAGGGAATAGGTCCAGAAGAACGCGGAACCCAGCATCCCGAGTTGCGTATAGCTCAGGTGCAGCGCCGTCTGCAGCAGCGGCGCGGCCGTCGGGAGCACGCCCCGATCGACGTAATTGATGAACAACACGGCTGCGAGCAGCAGCACGAAAGGACTGCGCGCGGCGCCCGCGCCGGTCAGCTGGCGTAATCCGGTTCGCTGCGGTCAAGGAGCCGCTTGAGGGCGGCGAAATGCAGATCCGGCCGCTCCCGGCCGCCGACGGTCGAGCCGTGTTTGAATTGCTCGACCGTGGCCGCGACCACGGCGTCGGAAATCTTGCGCAAGCTCCGTCCGGTCGAGAGCGCGAGGATTTGCGCCTGCGCGGCGCGCTCGAGGAAATACAGGCGTTCGAAAGCTTCCGGCAGCGTCTCGCCGATCACGAGCACGCCGTGATTGCAGAGCATCAGGACGGATTTGTCGCCGAGCACGCCGGCCATGCGCTCGCCCTCGGTGAAGTCGAGCGCGAGCCCGTTGTACTGCGCGTCGTAAGCGATGTCCTCATGGAAACCGAGCGCGCTTTGCACCGCCATTTCCAGGCGCGGATTCTCGAGCATCCCCAAGGCCGTGGCATGGGGCATGTGGGTGTGCAAGACGCAGCGCGCGCGCGGCGCGAGCCGGTGGATCGGCAAATGGATGCACAGCGCCGTGTCCTCGATCGGGCCGTCGCCCGCGACCCGCCGGCCCGAGAAATCGACCTCCATGAAGTCCCCGGCCTTGATCTCCGACCAGTGCAGGCCAAAGGGGGCGAGGTAGAAGCGATCCCGATACCCCGGCACCAGCATCGTCATGTGATTGTCGATGCCCTCGCTGAGACCGAAGCGGGCGGCCAGCCGATGACAGGCGGCAAGGTCGACTTTGGCGAGACGCGCGACTTCCGCGGGGTGTTGCAGGGAATCAGGCTTGAAGCTGGCGTTCATGGACGACGAGTATAGCCCGCGCCCGGCAGCCTCGCGACCTTCCCGAATGTGAGGGAATTCCGGTCGCCCGGGGCGCCGGAGGTCTCCGTCCGGGGCCACGCCGGACTCCAGAATTTCGCCCCGGTGCCGATGAAGACCCAGTAGCAAAGGAAGCGCTTCGATGCCCGTGCGTGGGTTTACACTCGTCGAACTCGTGCTCGTGATCGTCATCACGGGCATCCTGGCGGCCATCGCCGCGCCGCGCTTCTTTCAGAGCACCGTCTACAGCCAGAGGGCCTATGCCGACGAGCTCGCAGCGGCACTGCGCCTGGCGCAAAAGGTCGCGGTCGCCAGCGATTGTCCCGCCCGGCTGAGCCTGACCCCGAGCGGTTACGCGCTTGCCCAGCAGGCTGCCGCCGGCAACACCTGTAATTCCCAGGATACGACCTGGAGCACCCCCGTGATCGCTTTCGGTCAATCCGGGACGCAGGACACGGCCCCGAGCGGCGTGGTCGTGAGCCCCACGGGCAGCTTCGTGTTTTCCGGCAGCGGGGCGCTCGCGAGCGGGCCTGCGACGACCTTGAGCGTCGGCAGCCATACGATCACGATCGATGCGCTGACGGGCCTCGTCACGGTGAGCTAGGGCCATGCGGGCACAACGCGGCGTGACCCTGATCGAGCTGGCCGTCGCCATCACCATCGTGTCGATCGCGGCCGTGGCCGTGCTCGGCGCCCTGTCTTTCATCACGAGCCGCGGTGCCGACACGATGGTGCGCCAGCAGGCCGTCGCGATCGCCGATGCCTATCTCGAGGAAATCTTGCTGCAGCCGGTCGCCGCGCCCAGCGGCGCCGCGACCCCGACCACCCGGGCCAATTTCAACGACGTCGACGAATACAACGGACTCGTCGACGTGGGCGCCTGCGATCAGTTCGGCAACCCTCTGCCGAATCTGTCCGCGTATACCGTGAGCGTCGCCGTCGTGCAGACCAGCGCGTTCAGCGGAATCGTCGCGGCGGACGCGCGGCGCATCGACGTGACCGTGACAGGGCCGGCCGGCGTCAGCGTCTTGCTGTCCGGTTATCGGACGAACTACTGAGCATGGGCCGCCTATCGCAACAGGGCGTGACCCTGATCGAACTCGTGGTCGTGATCACGCTGTGCGGGATCTGCGCGATCTTCATGACGATGTTCATGGTGACGCCGGTCGATTCCTATGTCGCGCAGGCCCAGCGTGCCGGGCTCGTCGATGCCGCCGACTCCGCCCTGCGTCTGCTCGCGCGCGACCTGCGCAGCGCGCTGCCGAACAGCGTGCGCGTCACGACGAACGGCAGCGTCTCCGCGATCGAATTGCTCGCGACCGTCGACGGCGCGCGCTACAACGACGACGGCGCGCTCGCGAACCCGGCCCTGTGGCTGGATTTCACGGCGCCGGACGCGGCCTTCTCGACCACGGTGCCGTTCTCGCAGATCACGCTGCCGTACACGTCCAGCACCGCCTTCCTCTCGATCTACAACGTCGGCGTGACGGGGGCCGATGCCTACGCAGGCGCGAACGTGATCACGCCCGCCGGCACCACGATCACGATCACGGCCGGCGCGACCCCGAACGCGCAACTCGTGAGCTTGAGCCCGGCGTTTCAGTTCTCCTGGGGATCGCCCAACAAGCGCGTGTTCCTGGTCAGCGGACCGGTCAGCTACCTGTGCGACACCTCCGCCGGCACGCTGACGCGCTACAGCGGCTACCGCGTCAGCGCGACCCAGCCCACGAGCGCCGCGGCGCTCGTGTCCGCGGGCGCGAGCGCGGGACTCGTGTCCAGCAGCATCGGCAGTAATGCCAACGCCTGCCTCTTCGCCTACGCGCCGGGTACGGCGGCCCAACGCAGCGGTATGGCGACGCTGTCGCTGCAGCTCACGAGCGGGAGCCAGAACGTGGAATTGGTGGAGCAAGTGCATTTGGTGAACGCGCCATGAGGATCGCGGCGACGCGGGGCGCGGGATTCGCTTTGGTGTCGGCGCTGTTCGTGATCGTCGTGCTCGGACTGCTGGCCGCGGTCGCCGGGCGCATCGGCACGGCGCAACAGCAAACCGTGTCGAGCTCGCTCGGGGAGGCGCGGGCGCTGGCCGCCGCCGAAACCGGTATCGATTGGGGCGCCTACAATGCGCTGAAAAACAGCAATTGCAGCGGTACGACGCTGAACCTCAGCGAGGCGGCGCTCGCCGGCTACACGGTCACGGTGACCTGCACGGCCACGTCGTTCACGGAAAACAACCAGACCTACCAGTCCTATACGATTGCCGCGACGGCGAGCTTCGGCACGTATGGCACGCCGGACTTCGTCCAGCGCGTCGTGCACGCGACCTTCACGAACGCGGGCTAGCGACCTGCCTCTAAGCCGGCAGCATGCCGCTGCTGGTGAGGCTTTCAGCCCAGGCGATCGCGCTGAAATAACATTCGGTGATCGCCGCGGGCGCCAGGCTCCGAAACCGGAGCGCGGGCTCGTTCCCCAGTTCCAGCGCGAACACCGCCTTCAAGGCTTCGCCGAACTCCCCTTCCTGGCGCTCGATCGCCGCCCTCTGCGACGCCGCCAGAGCCAGGCGTTCCAGGGCATCGCTCATGTTCACCTTGAGCATCGCGTCGAGCGCCGACAGCAATCCCACGGTGAAGTAGCTCGCGGCGTTCGGCAGCTCCACCGCCGTCGCCAGCAGTTCGCAGGTGCGGGCGCGCACGAGGACCAGCTTCAGCAGCTCCGACGGCGTCGAGCCCATGCGCGCGAGCCCGAGCAGTGCCACCCAGTTGCGGATGGTCTGCATGCCTAAGACTGTGATCGCGCGTTGGATCGATTCGACCGCGGTGCGCAGTCCGTAGACCGAGGAGTTCGCCCAACGCAGCACGGTCACCGACAACGAGACGTCGGCGCGGATGATCTCGGCCAAGCGATCCGGCGTGATGTCGGGCTCGTTCACGGCCGACAACAATTCCAGCAGGATCAATTTATTGGGCAGCAGTTTCTGAAACTTGTGGGTCTCCGGCCGGGCGAAGTAATACCCCTGAAACAGCTCGAAGCCGAGCGCGAGCAGGCGCTCGTAGATCGCCCGGCTCTCGACTTTTTCCGCGAGCAGGCGCACGCCGCGCCGTTGCAGGGTCTGCGCCTGGCGCGCGAGCGTGTTCCAGTCGAGCGCGAGCACGTCGAGCTTGATGATGTCGGCGTGGGCGATCAGGGCATCGCGGTCGGGCAGGCAGACATAGTCGTCGAGGGCGATCTCGAACTTCTGGCAGCGCAGTTGCTCGAGCCGCGCGAGCAGCGGCGCATCGGCCGGCACGTTCTCGAGCACCTCGAGCACGATGCGCTCCGACGGCAGCGCGTCGATGCCCTGATTCATCAGGAGCTTGTGCGTGACGTTGATGAACGAACGGTGCGCGCCCGCGATTTGGTGAATGCCGACCTCCAAGACCGCATTCAACAACATGTCGGTCGAGATCCGGTCGCCGTCGTCGATCACGGCGCAGCCTTCGCCGGCACGGCGATGCAGCAGCTCGTAGCCGTAGATCTGGCCGGCAGCGTCGAGGATCGGTTGTCTGCCGATAAAGATACGTTCCATTCAGGCCCGTCCGCACGCAATGCCGAGAGGTCTCGGTGTTGCTGCAGAGCATCGGCGAAGCGCCCAAAACCTGAATAGGATTTCACATAAGGCGAGCAGGCGTGGCGGACGAGAGGTTGGTTGCCGGGGGTGTCGCCAATGCCCTGCGTCGCAGGATGCCGACAGCGCCGATGCGCTTCGCTCGCTCCTATGATCCGAAGCCATGACGACCCTCGAAGCAAAACCAGCCGCCGAGACGACGATCCGCACCTTCAATGCCTGCGCTGCGATCCTGTACGCCTTGGCGCCCGAGGTCCTGGGTGTCTCGTTTCATGGCCGGGACGGCGATCCGTTATGGCTCAGCGAGGACTTCCTGCCGCCCGAGGACCATCAGCTCATCGAAGAGTCGCTCGCGCTGGGCCGCGGGACCGTGGCCCGCGTCGACGGGGCCTTGCGCGGCGGAGGCCGCCATATCGTCGTGATCCCGCTGCGGATCGCTTCGGGCGAGATCTGCGGCGCCGTCCGCCTCAGCCTCGATCCCCAGTCCGACGGCGGCGCGGCCGTCGATCCCTTGGAAATGCGCCTGTCAGCCTTGCTCGTCTGCCTCTCGGCGGAGAACGAACGCGCCGGCGCGAGTCCGCGCGGCGCGCCCGTGGACCCGGCGCGGCGCACGCAGCTGGAACAGGCGCTGCGCGCCGAAGACTACGAATTGTTCCTGCAGCCGATCCGCTCGCTGCGTCTCGAGGAGGTGGCGGCGCGCTACGAAGTGTTGCCCCGCTTGCGCATGCCCGACCGCAGCCTCGTCGAGCCGCAGGATTTCCTCAACCTCGCCACGGAATTGAACCTGTTGGTCGCGATCGACCGCTGGGTCGTGCGCAAGCTCCTGGCCTGGATGCTGAGCCATCGACTCCATTGGGCGCGCTCGCCGACCGTGTTCGCGGTCAACGTCTCGGTCCATTCGCTGCTCGATGCGAACTTCGTGGACTTCGTCGACAGCTGTCTGACGAAGAGCCGAATTCCGCCGCAGGCGCTGTGCTTCGAGATCACCGAGCGCTCGGCTTCGTCCGGCAATCCGGGCATCGCCGCCGCGATGAAGCGTCTCGAAGCCTTGGGCTGCGAAGTCGCCCTCGATCACTTCGGCGCCACCTCGCCGGGCTTCGCTTACCTGCGCGACGTACCGGCGAATTACTTCAAGATCGACGGCTCGCTCGTGACCGCGGCGCCGGGCGACCGCGTGGCCACGGCCATGATCTCGGGGATCGTGCAAATGGCGAGCGCGCTCGGCGTGCAGACCATGGCCGGCTGCGTCGAAAGCGACGCGGAGCTGGACGCGCTGCGGACGCTTGGCGTCGATTACGTCCAGGGGCATCTGCTCGGCCGCCCGGAGGCGCTCGCGGGTTACGCCTTCGAGACCACGATGCAGGAGTGAGCGCACGCGCCTGGACGGCCGCGGCGCTCACCAGTTCGGGTCGGGCAGCTCGCTGAAGACTTCGCGCAGGGCGTAGCCCCAGCGCGTGCGGATCTTGTTGAAGTACTCGTTATCCAGGTCGATGCTGGTGTGCGAGTGCAGCTTGAATTCGTCGCGGCGGATCACCGCGAGGTCGAGCGGCGGACCCACGGACAAATTCGAACGCAGCGTCGAGTCCATGGAGATCAGGGCGCACTTCGCCGCCTGCGCAAGACTGCTCGATCGGGAGATCACGCGGTCGATGATCGGTTTGCCGTATTTCGACTCGCCGATCTGAAAGTAGGGCGTGTCGATCGAGGACTCGATGAAGTTACCGGCCGCATAGATGTTGAACAGGCGTGGTGCCTCGCCGTCGATCTGGCCCCCT